>LWDU01040316.1_pt2 | contig 304673 bp, 278 predicted proteins | sample 727161 | NCBI WGS metagenome assembly LWDU01 (sample SAMN04566230, study PRJNA314399) | hydrothermal vent metagenome | isolation source: deep sea hydrothermal plume seawater | place: Mexico: Gulf of California, Guaymas Basin | collected 2004-07-11 | reverse complement strand
GCACCTGCTCCGACAGGACCTACTTGAGTTGTACTAACGACTCCAGCTGTATTGCCCAGGGCGCCGGCACCTGCGTGATAGTGCAGAAGCCATGCTTCGAAGGCACCATAACCCGCGAGGGCGTGGCCTCGCCGGTTGGCAGCCACTGCATGGGCGGCGACATAAACAACGACGCTCCCTGCACGAGCAACGGCGACTGCGCGCCGCCCGCGACCTGCCAGGCAGATACCTCGAGGCCGACCACGGCTTCGCTGTTCTGCATACCGGCCACGGCCAGCGGCGCGATCAACGCCGCTGCGGGACTGACCGGACCAGGGGCTATCTCCTTCCACAGCGAGCTGTTCCTGTGTCGTTGCGGTGACGGAGGTCTCGGCTGCACCGAGGAATGTGACGACGGTGGCAGCTGCCTGGGCGGCGCCAACGATGGGCTTGCCTGCAGCAGTGCCGCCGAGTGCCCGGATGGCCGCTGCCGGCCGCAGAGTGGTGACGGCTGTGACGAGAACTGCAGGACCGAGTAAGCTCGAACTGGTAGCTTCTCGGCTGAACTGACCGAGAGCAGCGGCGCGGGGCCACCCCCTGCTGCCGTGGCAGCTTTCGTTCTCCAGGGCCCGGCCCCGCTACCCGCGGGCCGGGCCCTCCTTTTTTCCCCTCGCAAATTGGTAGAGCGGGAACGGCTTTTGCCTTAAAATGATAGATAGCCAAATGAACTGCGTTGCCTACAGAAGGTTTTTCTCAAGAAACACGACGGCCCTGCTGCTGTGCGCCAGCAGCCTGCTGTCCTGTGCGGGCTCGCCCGACCCCATCGACGTAACCCTGAGCTTCGACCAACCCCTGCACTCGCTGTCAGCAGCTGTTTTCACGGTTAACTATCTCACCTCGGGTGCCAAACCCCTGTCCCCGGGCGGCGTGCCGGCCTGCTTTGCCCTGCACCCGGGAATGACCGCCGGCTTCTCAGACGACGGCAACGGCAAGCTCACTGTGAGGGTCAGCTCGACGACTCCGTTTTCTACTCCACTCGACCTTGCCGCCTGCCGCATGCTTCCCCTCTCCGATGGCATCGACCACCGCGCGGTGGCCCACGGTCTACGGGTGGCGGTGCACAGCGCCACCTCGTCGGACGGTCGCGCGCTTGAACACAGCGAGCTGGCGCGAGGCGACAAGGGCAACCGCAGGATGGCCAGCGGCGATAGCCCGCGCGGCCCGGCTGGCAAGGGCGCAGCTACATCGCCGAGACCCACTGGCCTGTCCTCTAGTGCTGGCTCGGCCTCCAGCCCAGCTGCCGGCTCCCGCCGCGAGAGCAACGCCTCGCAGGCTAGCGGCTCTTCAGCGACGCGGGCCGCCGCTTCGTCCAGCGCTGCTGCGAGCGACTCCAGTGTTGGCGGCAACGCCGGTAACAACACCGCCAACAACACCGACAGCGCCCGCCGACAGGCCACCCGGGACTGGCAACACGAAGCCGAGGCCGACCGGCTCCGGGCCGAAGAGCAGCGGCTGAACACTGGCGGCAGAAACTTTGCCGGTGGCGACAACTCCTACCCGGGACAGAATGACCCGGAACAGAATGACCCGGGGCCAAATGACGACGGGCAGGCCAACGACAACCAGCCGCCGGATGATGCCCAGGACGACGACCCCGCGCCGCCACCGGCCGACCCGGTGACCTACGAGCTCAGGCTGGCGGTCACCACCAGCGGCGTAGCGCTGGGCGCTCTGCAATTCGAGCTGCGCCACCTCGGCGCCAGCGGCGGTTTCGTGGGCCGCGGAGGCTCGGTGGAGTGCAACGGAAGCATCTCCGGCGCCATGGCCACCTTTAACAACGTGGGAAACGGCAAGATAAAGGGCGCGATCATCGACATCGACGGCTTCCCCGTGCCCTCGGAGATCGCCACCTGTTCTTTCCGCACCAGCGAGGACCTCTTGCCCGGCAGTTTTGACATGACCGTGATCGAAGCAACCGACGCCGACCTAGGCGGCAACGGCCAGTCGCTTGATCCCTTTCCGGGCATGGCGGTGGTCGACGTGCGCGAGCTCAACTGAGCACCCCGGTCGTGACCCGGGCCGGCAGCTCCGCTCGCCTGACCTCAGCCACCTCGCTGGCGTTGGTCACCCTGACACTGACCGCGCTCAGCTTCGCCGCATGGGGCGGTTCGATCAGCGGCGGCTTCGTCTCCGACGACCGCAACGCGATAATTTTCAACCAGTCGGTCACCGGCCCCCTGCAGCCGGCCCAGGTGTTTACCACGCCATCCTGGTGGGGCGACGAACGCTCGGGCAGCCCCGGCTACCGACCACTGGTGACGCTGAGCTTCGCGGTCAACCACGCCGTTGGCGGTCTCTACCCGGCCGGCTACCACGTGGTCAATATACTGCTGCACGCGCTGGTGGCGCTGCTGGTCTACCTGCTGGCCCTGGAGCTGGGTATGGGCGTGGCCGCCGCGCGCATAGCCGGCGTGGCCTTCGTACTGCTGCCCATACACTCGGAGGCGGTAGTGTGGACAGTGGGCCGGGCCGAGCTGATGTCGGCGGTGGCCTGGTGCTCGGGCCTGCTGGCGCTGCTGAGATACCGCCGCGGGACTGTTCCGGGGGGCGCCGGCGCCGATTCGAGGTGGCAGCCCTCGCAGGCCCTGCCGTTGCTGGCCGCGGTGGCCCTTTTTGCCGGCCTGTTGTGCAAGGAGAACGCCATCACCCTGCTGGCCGTACCGCCGCTGTGCGCCCTTTTTCTCGCCCCGGAGGGCCGCAGGCGCGATATAGTGGCGTTCGTGGCCCTGCTGGCCGCTGTGGGCGCTTGGCTGTACCTCAGATGGCAGGTATTGCCCCTTTTTGACGACAGGCCGGGCGATCTGCTCGATAACCCCCTGTCGCTGCTACCCCTGGCGGACAGGCTGGCCGGAGCCCTGTCGGTGGCCGGCCGCTATCTGTGGCTCAGCGCCTGGCCCGCGGCGCTGTCGGTGGACTACTCCTGGAATGCCCTCGAGATCTCCGAGGGCTTCCTGGCAGACCGCTACAGCCTGTTTGCCCTGCTCGCCCTGTCCGCCATCAGCCTGGCCGTGTTCAGGTCGCCTTCCGACCAGCGAGGTCGCGGCTTGTTCCTGCTGCTGCTCGCAGCCGCTGCCTACTCGGTAGTGTCGAATACTGTGCTGCTGATCGGCACCGTGATGGGCGAGCGGCTGTTCTACCTGCCTACGGTTGCCCTGTGCCTGCTGCCCGCCCCTGCCGTCGCGGGCCTGCTCGAGCGCCACGGACGCAAGGCCGGACTGCTGGTCGCGGCCGTCGGCCTGGCCTGGTTGCTGCGCGACAACCTGCGCAACCCCGACTGGGCCAACGAGATAAGCCTGTTCGAGGCGACGGCAAAGACCGTCCCGGCAAGCGCGCGGGCGCACATGGAACTGGCCTCGGCCTATGGTCGTGCAGGCCGCGACCGTGAAGCGCTGGCAGAGTTCGATCGCACGCTCAAAATAATGCCCGACTACGCGGCTGCCTGGTACAACAAGGGCAACATGCTGGCGAGAACCGGCCAGCTCGCGCTGGCCGAGCGCTCTTACCTGTCCGCCCTCGAGGCAGCCCCAGGCCTGCAACACGCGCGCGTCAACCTCGCCATCGTGTACCAGTCGCAGGGCCGCTGGTCACTGGCGCTCGAGCGTTTTAACGACGCTCTGGAAAAGGCGCCGCACGATGCCAGGCTGCTGCTGGGCCGCGCTGATATGCTGCTGAACATGCAGCTCAACGAGGACGCGGCGACCGCCTACACCCGCCTGCTCGAACTCACGGGGCCGCTGGACGTGGCGCTGGTCAATCGCGGGGTGGCGCTGCAGCGCCAGCTGGGCTGCGCGGCCGCGGTGGGTGACTACCTGGCCGCCACCCGCCTGACCCGCAGCGCCCTGTCGGCCGACGCTTCGGGCATAAACGGGGTTTCTCCGGTTATGCAAAACGCGTGGGGCAATGCTAGCTTCTGCCTGCAGGAACTGGGCCGGACTGACGAGCTGCGGCGCCTGCAACAGGACTGGGCGTCGATCACCACGCCCCGCCACTGACCGCTTGAAAATGACCGCTTGAAAATGACTGAACGCAACACCAGCATGGAAAACACCAGCCCAACTGCCAGCAGCCCGCGACTCCTCGGCGCCGGCTTCCTGCTGGCCGCCGCCGCAGTTGGCACCTCGATCGTACTGGCCTGGATACACGCCGGCCTCGAGGCGGGCGCGGGTAACTACACGAGCTTCTGCAACGTCAACGAATCGGTCAACTGCGACCAGGTGCTCACCAGCCCCTTCGCAGAACTTATGGGGCTGCCGGTGGCGTGGTACGCCATCGTCGTTTACACGGCCACCGCACTCTGCTTTGCCGGCGCCGCCAGGTTGGCTTCGCAGGCCGGCAGGCTGGTGGCTCTTCGCGCGGCCTGCGTGCTGGTACTTGGCTCGTTGGCCTGGTCGCTGTGGATGGCTCTGGTGTCGGCCTTCATACTCCACACCGTCTGCCTGGTCTGCAGCGCCCTCTACCTGCTCACCCTGGCGCTGGCTGCTGTGACCTGGAAAGTCGCATCGCCCTATCCGCCGGGTGACCTCGTACTGGGCCGAGCGTCGCTGGCCAGGGTCGCGGTGGTCGTGACAATCCTCACCGCGGCTGTAGCGGCCATGAGCGGGCCATCGACGTGGAACTCGACCTCCCCGGGGACCAACGGCAGCGTGAGCCTGGAACAAATACGCGAATCGCACCCCGACTTTCTCAAGTGGTACCTCGAACTGCCCAGGCGAAGCGGAAGCGCGCCCGCCGGCGATACCGAGGCCGTGGTCACAATAGTGGAGTTCTCGGACTTTCTCTGCGTCTTCTGCCGCCGCAACGCCGAAATGCTGAACGCGCTGCTGGCGCGCCGTAGCGGGCAGCTGCGCTTGGTACACCGCCACTTTCCGCTGGATACGACCTGTAACGATGGCGTGGTCAGAACCATGCACCCCTTTGCCTGCCACGCTGCTGCGGCGGCCGAGTGCGCCGGCGAGCAGGGGCGCTACGATGATATGTCCACCTTGCTGTTTGCTGGCCAGGCCCAGCTACTTCCCCCCACCGTGGCAAAGCTTGCTGCCGAGGCTGGACTGGACAGCGCCGCCTGGCAGAAATGTATGGACTCCGGTCGGGGCATGGATCGCGCAACCGCCGATGCCCGTGCAGGGATCGAGCTCGGAGTGAGCTCCACGCCCACCATGTTCTTCAACGGGCGACGGATCGAGGGGGCCTTCGACGGCCCCGGTGGATATGACCTGGCCGTGTTGACCGAGCTGGCCCTGCTGGCGCAGAAAAGCCCTTCGCCCGCGGACTGAAGCCGCAGGCCGTCTCGCTGAGACAGCGCAAAGCAGAGCGCACATCACCCGCCCGCCCTATCTGGCATCCGGGCCACACCCTTGCACAATCGCAAGGCCGCCCACCGGTTCTCCCCTGCGGGGGGGGGCCTTATACCCATACTGGTGGGCATTTCGGCTCATCTGGGTAGCCGCTCGGCAAGTTTTCCATGGCACACATGTTGCTTTTCAGTCCCCATGATCGCCGCGCCAAGACTACTTACGAGGGGAATATAGCCAGTGAAAAACTTTCTCATATCCGACCCATTGCGCACGCAGGCAGCCAACCCTGACCTGCAACGCCAGGAACAACCTTACGAGGGCACGTTTCGCTACGAGCCCAACATGCCAAAGCCCAACCTCACCGAAAGGGAAAAAGAGGTACTGCGCCTGGTATGCGATGGCCTGACCAACGCCGAGATAGCCGGCGCTCTACACGTCTCCCGGGAGACGGTTAAATCAGAGCTGAAGCGGATCTTCCGCAAGATCGGCGTCGCAAATCGTACCCAGGCCGCCGTGCTGCTCGTAAAGCAGCGCTGGGTCTGAACCAACACACTTCTCTCCTCCCCTCGTGGCAGCCGGGGCCCCCTTGCGGGGTCCCGGCTGTTTCCATGGACCCCCGCTCCCGGGGTGAGACTCAAGGGATGCCAATGTGCCAGGGTCACCCCGCGGCCCTGTCCCACTGCGGATTCCGACAGGCCGGGACTTGTTATACAAGTTCGAACCGGCGAGGCAGAAATTGTTAAAATCGGCACAATTGGACCAGAAACAAACCACCCTTCCCCGGCACCGCAAGCCACGCAGGCTGGCGGTAGTGGCGGCGGCCGTTGTCGTGCTCGCCTGCGGCCTGGCGCTTCACCAGACGCTGTCGTTTGCCTCCTCCACCCTCGACTACGGACTCAACCTCATACAGCGCTACTACCTCTTTGACGCCGAACTCGACAACGAAAAGCTGCTCGGCGACTCGCTGCAATACCTCGAAAACAGGGTCCCCGAACTGACGTCTGACACCGAGGACGATCAGTCTTACACCTTGCGAGTGGGGAGCTGCACGCTGCGCGTGGAAGCCCCGCCGGGACCGGACCTGTCGGCTCTCGCCGAGCCACTCGCCAAGGTCGCGGTGCTGACCGAACGCTGCGTAAAAGAACTGCCCGAAGGACTCGAGTCGCTTGAAAACGTGTTGCTGTCGGGGGTGCTCTACGGACTCGATCCCTACTCGACACTTTTCAATGCCAAGAAACACACCGAGCACACCATCCAGTTCAGAGGAAAGCTCGCCGGCATCGGCGCCCGGGTCGGCATACGCGAAGACGAGCTGACGCTGATCAAGGTGTACGAGGACTCGCCTGCCTACAAGGCCGGCCTGCGCGACGGCGACGTCGTGCAACGCATAGGCCCGATGTCGGCCGCCAACATAACCGTGACCGACGCGGTGGCCCGCATTCGAGGCCCGGTGGGCACGAAGATTGCCCTGGCGGTGCGCAGCGAAGGCTCAGACAAAACGCATGTTGAGACCGTGACCAGGGGCATGGTGACGATCCCGTCTGTAACCGTAGAGTTGCTTCCCAACGACGTGCTCTACGCCGAAATAAGCCACTTCAGCCAGTCTACGCCCAACGATTTTCGTGACGAGGTACTCTCGGTGGTCGAGGCCAATCCCGGCTTGCGCGGCCTGGTAATTGACCTGCGTAGAAACTCGGGCGGGAGCATGCTGGGCGCGTCCTCTATAGGAGACCTCTTTCTCGAGGAAGGAATGCTCATAACTACCGCCGGCCGAAAAGGTAAACCGGTCTCGGGACTTCGCGCCGAGATCGCCGCCGGCGAAGACGCTCCCTTGCTAGACATGCCGGTCGCCTTCCTCACCTCGCCGCGTACCGCTTCGGGGTCCGAACTACTGGCGGCCGCCCTGCGAAACAACGACAGGGCCATTGTCGTGGGCGAAAGGTCTTACGGAAAAGGAACCGTCCAGAAAACTTACCGAATGAACGAAGGCGCGGCCATCAAACTCACGGTGGGCCGCTTTCTTCCCAACAAGCTGCCCATACCCGGTGGCGGGTTGGTTCCCGACGTCGAGCTGAGAGAAATCGAGCTGCACGACAAGGGTACCCTGCTGCGCGGCTACCGCGACCTCGACGACCTCCCATTCTGGCTGCGTACGCCAACCTGGTCTGCCGCGCCGGTGAGAAAGCCCGCGGCGGTTATATCGATAGCCCGGACGGTGACCGACGAAGAACTGGATAACCCCGATCACGAGAACGAAAAAGTGGACCGCCCCGACCCCGCCCGCGAGCTGGCGGTGGCTATTCTCAGGGGCTACGGCTCAAGGTCGGGCTCGGAAATGATCGCTTCTGCTCGTCACTTTCTCGACCTCAAGGGCAGGCAGGCCGATATAGAAGTAGAGCAGTTTCTCGGCCGACAGGGAATCGACTGGAGCCGAGGCAGCCGGCCGGCCGGCGAGGCCGTGCTCGAGACCGAGGTTGCAACCAGCGGTGGCAAGCTCAACCCCGGCGAAGAAAATACCGTCACCGTGACCGTGACCAACCGCGGCGATGCGCCGCTGTTCAGACTCAGGGCCGTCAGCGACTCGGCCGCCACCGGGCTCGGCGCCTGGGGGTTTCTTTTTGGCCACATCGAGCCCGGCGAGAGTCGCAGCGCGAGCTTCAAAACCAAGCTCCCGATTTCGCTGCGCACCAGCCGCCGCCAGGTTGAGCTGAGATACTTTGACGACGACGGCCTGCTGAGCAAGGCGGGGCCTGCCTACCTGGCCGTGGAATCCACCAGCCGCCCGTCCCTTGCCTGGCGGACCAGGGTAGTGCAGCCCGACGAAGAGTCGCGTACCGACATAGTGGTCGAAATCGAGAACCGCGGACAGGGCGCCACGGGTAAACTCCGTGTCTTCGTCAAGAACCCGCTGGGCGAAGACTTCGAGCCGCTGGACATCATGCACCCGCTGGACCCACTGGCCCCCGGCGAGAAAAGAGAAATCAGGCTCGGCCTTCGTCGCGTAATCGAAACAGTTGATATACCCACGGCCACGGTAGTCGTAAGCGACGCGGATTTCGAGGTCTTCATGGAAACCGAGGTGCCGCTGTCTACAGACACCGCCACCAGTCGCTGGAGGCAGGCGCCAACGGTCAAACTGGAAATTGCCCGCAAAGCTGACGACAGCGGTGACTACCGCGTGCTGGCCCGGGCTACCGACGACTCTGGCCTCAGCCTGGTAATCGCCACGCTCGACGGCGACCAGGTAGACTACGTCGAAGCTTCAGAGTCTACGACACCGATGAAAGACATCAGCCTCAAGCTGATGTGGAATCCCGACAAGGGCGTCCGCAATTACAACATCCGTGCAGTCGACCACGACGGGCTGATTACCGTCTACCACGCCGCTCTCTAGCTGTCCGGCAAGAGCTACCGCGCTGCCCGGAGCGCCCGGACGACGAAGCGTTACTCTTCGATCTGCGAAGCCTCGCCCGACTCCAGGTCATCGCCCTCGTCGCCGGCAAGGATGTCGGCGTTAATGCTGAGCCCCGACTTTTCCTTGATCGCGGCTATGAAATCGTCGGTCGCAGCGCGCCGCTTCAGGTTAACCAGGCGAACCCGTATCTGCGTCTTGACGTCATCAAATGATTTCTGCGCGCCGTCTTCATAACCGGTGCGGCGTATGATGTGGTAACCGAAGCGTGTCTTCACCGGGCCCACGAGCTGCCCGTCCTCTCCGAGTCCGAACGCGGCCTCCTCGAACTCCGGCACCATACGGCCCCTGCCGAAAAACCCGAGGTCACCGCCACGCTTGGCGTTTGACCGGTCGGTGGAGTGCTCGGCTGCCAGTTCGGCAAACGCGTCGCCGTCAGCTTCAATACTGGCCAGTATTTCATCGGCGAGTTCTTCTTCGGCCACCAGTATGTGGCTCACGCGCACCCGGTTGGTGGCAAACTCGGCCTTATGGTCGACAAAGTACTGGCGCACTTCGTCCTCGGTGACCGTGGCCGCCTGGCTCTCGCGCATCATTTTCTGCACGACCAGCCTGCGCTCGAGATCTCCTACCTGCTGCCGTATGGCCGGGTCCTGGTCGTAGCCGCGGGCCTGGCCCTCGTCGAATACTATTTCCGACACCAGGTGATTCTCAAGATACTGGACCTTCTTGTCCAAGGTGTTGAGCGACATGCGGGCTTTGGTGTTGAGCTTGTCGAGCAGCGCTTCAAAGTCCGATTCGCTGAACGACTTGCCGTTGTAAGTGGCGAGTGCCGCGCTGTCTGCCTGCTCCGCCATCGCCGAGGGCTCAGCCTGTCCCTTGTTGGAGGCCTCTTCACCACCGCCACAGCCAGCGATCACAAAAACAGCTGCCATAATTGCCGCAAGCGCTTGCCCGCGCGAACTCCTGAAACCCGAACCGTTACCAGCTGTAGCAATAAACATTATTGTCTCCTCTGCCCCTGTCTCTTGAATACATGCAGGAGCAGCAAATAGTATACACGGCCGCGGGGCCAGGTCCGACACTGAAATGACGTTACTTCAGTGTCACCCTGTTGCGTGTGCGCGGACCGGCCGCCTGCACCTCGCCGACGATGGCGGGCCTGAGACCGCGGTCGTGCAGGGCTTCCACCAGTTGGTGGGCATCGTCGGGTCCGAACGCCATGAGCAGGCCTCCCGAGGTCTGGGGGTCAAGCAGGGCTTCTACGGTCGCCGGTTCCGCGTCGCGCCCCAGCGACAGGCGACCCCCCAGGAACTCGCGGTTGCGACGGGCACCGCCGGTGGTGAAGCCAGCCTCGGCCAGGCGCGCAGTGCCCGGAAGCAGCGGTAATGCAGTCGAATCGAATACTATCTTGACGCCGCTCGAGGCAGCCACCATTTCGGCAGCGTGTCCAGCCAGCCCAAACCCGGTGACGTCAGTACACGCGTGCACCCGGTAACGCAGCATCAGCGAAGCGGCGATGTCGTTGAGCTCCACCATTGATTTAGAGACCGCTTCTTCTTCGGCCTGCGTGGTCTTGCGCTGCTTGATGCCAGTCGAGACGATACCGGTGCCCAGCGCCTTGGTCAGGACCACCAGGTCTCCAGCCTTCGCGCCACCGTTGCGCACGATACGATCGGGGTGGACAAGCCCACTCACCGCCATGCCGTACTTGAGATCGCTGTCTTCCACTGTGTGGCCACCGACGACCACGCCGCCTCCAGCGCGCACTCTCTCATCTCCGCCCGCCAGTACGGCTGTCAGCACCTCGCTACCCATCTCGCCGAGCGGGAAGGTAACTATGTTGAGAGCCGTTACGACCCGACCACCCATGGCGTAGACGTCGCTCATGGCGTTGGCGGCCGCCACCTGGCCAAAGGTGTAGGGGTCGTCGACCATGGGAGTAAAAAAATCCACGGTCGTCACCAACGCCAGGTCCGAGCGCAGCCGGTAGACCCCCGCGTCTTCGCTGTCGGTCATACCCGCCAGCAGGCGAGGATCATCGTTGCCCGGTAGGCCACCCAGTATCCGGCCCAGGTCCGACGGACCCAGCTTGGAAGCTCAACCACCGGCCCGCGCTTTCTCGGTGAGCCTCACTGTCTCGCGACCCCTGGCAGTCTTCGCTTTCTTTGCCATGAAGAACTCTCCTCGCCCAACCGTAGCCGCCGCTATGCCTTCACTGTTCGCGCAGCAGCCGGTAGTCACCCGAACGGATTGTAACACCAGAATGGTCGAAGTAGTCAAGCAACGGAATAGAGTATTTTCGCGACGCGCCGATGAGGTCGCGAAAACCCGCCGCCGTGATCTTCTCGTTGTCGGCGAGGAAGTCTTTCAGCTGCTGTTCGAGCCCGGTCGCCACCGCCGCATCTACTATAAAATCAGGGCTTACGCGCACCACGAGGCCGCGCTCCTCGAGCACCCTGGCGATGCCGGCCAGGCGCCGGCGCTCGGTGCCCAGGCTGTCGGCCAGGTCACCCGCAAACGGGGGCGTGCAGCCCGCCTCGGCCAGCAGGCCACACAAGCGGTCGGCCAGCGCCTGGTCGCCCTCGTCGAGTTCGGCCCGGTGACCGGGCAAGAGCACGCGGCTACCGGCCCGCTCGAGTATTCCGCCGGCGACCATCTCGTCGACAATCACGCGAAAAATCTTTGCGTCCAGGGTGTCCCCGCCGACCCCGCCACCGCTCTCCCGCCGGAGCTGCTCCAACTCCAGCCCACCCGCGTCCTTGTTGTCGGACAACCAGCCGCCAACGCTCTCAACCAGGCCATCGCGAAAAGCCTCCAGGCCGGCCGTGCTGACCACCAGCTGGGCCTTCTTACTGTCGGGGAGCATGACCAACGACTCGCCCGTCATGGCAACGAGTTCCGTCGGCTCTACGCCGAGAAAAATCGCCAGCTCCGCGGGCGAAGCCCCCAGCGAAGAAACAGCATCGAGATAGGCGAGCGCGCGTTCCAGCGGCGAGCCATTCATCATGGTATACAGCCTCTGCCCGACCCCGCTCTCGCGGGGGCGATGCCGGGGCGCTCGCGGCAACACCACGCTGCCACCACCCAGGGTGCGGGCCGCCGTCTGATCGCGGATCACGAAGCGATCGCCGGCCAGCACAATGGCCGGCCGCGAAAGCACGAGCTGCGCCCATGCCCTGCCGCGTGGCTCGAGCGATTCGACACCGTCGAGCCAGAGCACGCGCCCGGCCAGCTCATCGGTGCCCACGTAGATCCTCACGCGTTCGTGCGACGCCACCGGGTTGCGAGCCGAGGGGCGCAGTTCGACCAGGGCGTCGAAGCGATCGGTCTCTATCTCCACGCCAGGTGTCGCCACGGTGTCGCCACGCCCGGCCTGCGAACGGTCTACACCCGACAGGTTCAAAGCAACGCGCTGTCCGGCCCAGACCCGGTCTACTTTTTCTCCGTGCACCTGTATCTCGCGCACCCGGCCCCCGGCCCTCCCCGGCAATACTACTATTTCGTCACCCGGCGCGAGCGAGCCACCCGCCGCCGTACCGGTAACGACCGTGCCGTGCCCCTTGAGAACAAAGGACCTGTCGATAGGCATGCGGAACACCCCCGGTCGGTCGGGACGTTCGAGCTGTTCGAGGCCGGTAAACAAGACGGCACGTAGCTCTTCGATGCCCGCTCCGCTGCGCGCGCTCACCTCTTGTACGACCGAGTTTTCAAACGGCGTATCGGCGGCGAGTATCTGTATCTCTTCGCGCACGTCGGCAATGCGAGCGGCGTCGGCGAGATCGCACTTGGTAATAACGAAAATCATCGCCCGGGCTCCGAGCAGGTGGACGATGTCAAAGTGTTCCTCGGTCTGCGGCATCACACCGTCATCGGCCGCCACTGTCATGAGCACGAGGTCAAAACCCTGGGCGCCGGCAAGCATCTGCCTGATGAAGCGTTCGTGTCCCGGCACGTCGACCAGCCCGACGCGTCCTCCCGATGGGTGTTCCATCCAGGCAAAGCCCAGCTCTATCGAGATGCCCCGCTGTTGTTCCTCGGGAAGGCGGTCGGTTTCGACCCCCGTGAGCGCCTTGACCAGCGCCGACTTACCGTGGTCAATGTGCCCGGCAGTGCCTACGATCGCTTTCACTTGCCGCCTGTTGACCGCCGGTTGCCACTTGCCCGGGAGCCTTCTCCAACGAGAGACTCGGCGTCTTTGACCGCCGCGAGGTCGAGCAGAAACACGTCGCCTTCTATGCGCCCGATGACCGGTCGCGGAAGCTCCCTGAACCTGCGGGCAATGCTGTCGGCGCTTTCGGAAGGCGAAGTGACGGCCACGGCCCTCGACTCTATGTCTACGCCCGGTTGCGCACCGCTGCCCACGCGCGCGCGCGAAGGTTGTAACTCCACGCTGTAATCCTCACCCAGCCAGCCCGCCACGAGCTCGGTGGCCCTTGCCCCGAGTTCATCGAGCAGTTGAACGTCCCGCGAAAGAAAATCCAGTGTTGGCACGAGTTTTTCGGGCTGGGGCTTGAAGCGATAAATCCTCAGTGTCGCGTCGAGAGCGGCCAGGGTCATCTTGTCGCAGCGTAGCGCGCGCTTGAGCGGACTGCGACGCAGTTGCTCGACGAGATCTCGACGGCCGACCACGATGCCACACTGCGGGCCGCCCAGCAGCTTGTCGCCACTGAAGGTCACCAGGTCGGCGCCCGCGCGCAGCCTGTCGGCCACGAGCGGTTCGCCGGGCAATCCCCAGCGCGACAGGTCGAGCAGAGCACCCGAACCGAGATCCTCGACCACGTGCAGGCCAGGCCTCTCCGACGCCAGCCCGGCCAGCTCGGCTATGGACACGGCCGAGGTAAAACCCTCCACGCGGTAATTGCTCGGGTGCACCTTGAGCAGCATGGCCGAATTAACGCCAAGGGCCTGTTCGTAATCGGCCAGGTGGGTACGGTTGGTGGTGCCCACTTCTCGCATCACCGCGCCGCTGGCGACCATGACATCGGGGATGCGAAACGAGCCACCAATCTCTACCAGTTCGCCGCGCGACACGAGTACCTCGCGGCCCTCGGCCAGCGAAGCCAGGGTGAGCAGGACAGCGGCGGCGTTGTTGTTGACCACCGTCGCGGCCTCGGCACCGGTGAGCGCGACCAGGTGCTGCTCGACGATCGAATCCCGGTCACCGCGGCCGGCGCTGTCTATATCGTACTCCAGGGCGCAGGGCGCGGTGGCGGCCCGCATCGCTGCCTCGGCAGCCTCGTCCGCGAGCAGAGCGCGCCCGAGGTTGGTGTGAAGGATAACCCCGGTGGCGTTTACCATCTCGGCGGGCGCGGCCCGCTCGCCCGACTCGAGCAGCGCGGCCGCGGCCAGGCCAACAGCGTCGGCACTGAGCTCCTCGTCGGCCAGCTCTTCCTGCGCCAGCAGGACGCGCCGCAAGGCTTCGATGACCTTCCGGGTAGCCTCGACCAGTGCCGTGCGCGACCAGCGCTCGAGCAGCGACCTCCCACGCGAGCCCGCGAGAACGCTGTCCACAGAGGGAAGATCGGCGAGTTTGTCTGAACGCGCAGCCACGGCCGGTAATCTGCCCCTTTCCCACCCGCCAGACAAACGGACCGGAGGGGAGGGCGGCCTGCCCTCGCTTGACCTTGGACGGCGCCGCGTGAAAGCATCCACGCATGTCGCTGCGCGCCACAGCCACTGAGCTGGTCCAGAAGCTGGTCGACGCCGGCCACGTGGCCCTTTTTGCCGGGGGCTGCGTCCGCGACGTTCTTCTCAACCTCGAGCCGGGAGACTACGACATTGCCACCTCGGCCCGGCCCGAGCAGGTGGAGTCCATCTTCGATCGCACCATTGCCGTTGGCCGGCGTTTCGGAATCCTGGTCGTGAACTACCGGGGCTACTCCTTCGAGGTAGCCACCTTCCGCAGCGATGGCGATTACCTGGACGGCCGTCACCCCGAAACGGTTACCTTCGCCGACGCCCACGCCGACTCCGATCGCCGTGACTTCACCATCAACTCGATGTTCGAAGACCCGCTCACCGATGAAATCATCGATTACAACAACGGCAAGCGTGACCTCGAGGCCGGCCTGGTCAGGGCGGTCGGCGACCCGGTCAAACGTTTTTCGGAAGACAGGCTGCGCATGTTGCGAGCCGTGCGTTTCGCGGCACGCCTGGGTTTCGAAATCGACCCCGCCACCATGCAGGCCGCGCGCGATCACGCCGATACGCTCGAACTGGTTTCGGCCGAACGCATAGCCGATGAACTCGTGCGCGTACTTACAGAAGGATCGGCCAGGCGCGGTTTCGAACTCATGGACGAGGCCGGGCTTCTCGAGATCGTGCTACCCGAAATCACGGCGATGAAAGGCGTCGAGCAGGACAGCGACTTCCATCCCGAGGGCGACGTCTACGTACACACGCTGGCCTGCATAGAGCAGCTTGAGGCCGGCTGCACGGCAACGCTCGCGCTCGGCCTCCTGCTGCACGACGTCGCCAAACCGCCCTGCCACGTGATCAGGGACGGACGACACACCTTCCACGGCCACACCCGCGACGGCAGCCGCATGGCCGAATCCATATGCCGCCGTCTGCGCATGAGTAACGCCACCATCGAGAGGGTATCGTTTCTCGTCGATCAGCACCTGCGCCACTGCAGCGCCAGGGACATGAAGCAGTCCACGTTGAAGCGCTTCCTCGGCCAGGACGGAATAGAAGAACTACTCGAACTGGTGCGCATGGACAGCACGTCTTCGAGCTCAGACCTGGGCGATTACCAGTTCTGCAGCGACTCGCTGCGCGACCTGCCCGAAGAAGTCATCAAGCCAGCACCGTTGGTCACGGGCCACGATCTCGTGGAGATGGGTATGAAGCCCGGCCCACGTTTCAAAGAACTGCTGGCCACCGTCGAAGACGCCCAACTCGAAGGCCAGCTGGAAACACGCGAGCAGGCGCTCGAGCTGCTCCGCGGCCTGCTCGACTAAGCGCCCCCGTCGCGGCTCGCAGCTAGATCTTCGCCAGGTAGGACAGCAGCGCGCGAACGCCGAAGCCAGTGCCACCCCGCGGCGCGTAGGGCGCCGGCTTCTCGGCGAAGGCGGGTCCGGCTATGTCGATGTGAGCCCAGGACACGTCATCTACGAAAGCCTCGAGGAACATGGCCGCGGTTATCGTGCCGCCGTAGCCCGCGCCGATGTTCTTGATGTCAGCCACGCTCGACTTGATGTCGGATCGGTAGTCCTCAACCAAGGGCAGCTGCCACATGCGCTCGCCGGTCTGGTTGCCATGCGCGATAAGTTCGTCCACCAGTGCCTGGTCGTTGCCCATGACACCGGCCACGCTGCTGCCCAGCGCCACCATGCACGCGCCGGTGAGAGTGGCCAGGTCGATTATGCAGTCGGGCTTATCTTCGGAGGCCACGCAGAGCGCGTCGGCCAGCACCAGCCTGCCCTCGGCGTCGGTATTGAGTACCTCGGCAGTCTTGCCGTTTCGGTAGGTGATGATGTCGCCCGGCTTCTGGGCCCCCTGCCCGGGCATGTTCTCGGCGGCCGCTATGTAACCGCGAACCTCAACCTGCGGGGCCAGCGCGGGCAAGGCCTTCATGACGCCCAGCACTACCGCTGCGCCCGACATGTCCTGCTTCATCCACTCCATCGACTTGGCCGGCTTGAGCGAAAGGCCACCTGAATCGAAGGTCACACCCTTGCCGACGATGGCCACGCACGCGCGCGGCTTTCCACTGGGCTTGTAAGTCATGCGCAGGAACGCGCCAGGCTCGGCGCTGCCGGCCGACACCGCAATGATGCCGTTCATGCCCTCGTCCTGCAGGCGCTTACCCTGCCAGACCTCGCAACGTATCCCCGTGCCGCGGGTGATCGAGCGCGCGGTCTTTACAAGGTACGAGGGCGTCTTGACGCTCGACATCTCGTTTACGAGATCGCGCACCAGGGCCACCGATTCGCACGCGACGCCAGCCTCGCTTACGGCTTTGCGGCTGGCCGCGTCGCGCTTCAGCCGCGTGCCGTTAACGGTGAGCCTCGAGGGACCCGCGTAGCTGCTCTTGTCGCCCGAACGGTAGCGATCAAAGCGGTAACCCGCCAGCGTGAAGCCCTCTATGGCCGCCTTGACGCGCTCGGGACGCACGGCACCCGAAAGACAGATGGCGACCCTCTTTGCCCGTACCTCGCCCGCCACCGCGCGGCCACGCGCCGCAGCACGCCGCAGGTATTCGAGGTCACTGTCGTCGGCACCGCCGATACCCACCAGCAGCACGTCGCGGTCGGCCAACTGCACGAGCAGCCTGGCCCCCGACGAGCCCTTGTAGGCCGTCATCTTCACCCGTCGCGCAACAGCGCGCTTGCCCTCGGCCGACAGTTCACGCACCGCACCGGCCGTTTCTGAACCAAGCGATACAGGAATGACCAGAAGGTCATCCTTCAATTCTCCAGCTTTACCCGTTCCGATTATTACTTTCACCAGTGTTCCTCCGCAGTTTCGTTTACTTCAGCCCCACCACCCGGTCAACGCCCGGCTTGCCAGGTGGGCTGCTCGCGGCTACAGATGCAAGCTATGTTCCCAAGCTCCAAGGATCCGACGGCCTCCCAGCTGACGACAACGATAAGCAGGCGCAGGGAAAACGTTTTTCTCGTGTTGTCGGGTTTTTTTCTCGGCACCCTGACGATGCTCAACCTACTCGGCATCACCCGCTTCATTGACCTGTCCTTCACGCTGCCGTTCGTAAATATAACCGTACCCATGATCCTGGCCGTCGGCGTGCTGCCCTACCCGCTGACCTTCCTATGTACCGACCTGTTGTCGGAGTTCTACGGCAAGCGTCGCACCAACGCCGTGGTCATGACCGGCCTGGGACTCAACGCCTGGGTCGTGTTCATCCTCTGGCTCGGTGGCGTGCTGCCCGGGGCGGGGGAGGGCGACGCCAGCAAAGTGTTTTTCGGGCTGCGCGAACTCGCCTTCGGCGCCGTCACGGCATCGATGGTGGCCTACCTGGCCGCCCAGTTGATAGACGTGCAGCTGTTTCATTTCTGGAAACGGCTCACCAACGGGCGCCACCTGTGGTTGAGAAATAACGGTTCGACCATGGTGAGCCAGCTGGTGGACAGCGTGGCCGTGATTACGATCACCCACTACTGGGCCGGCGCCCTGCCGATAGACCCTGCGCGCCCCGTGGCCGCCCAGCTGCTTGTATTCATAAGCTCGGCCTACGTTTTTAAGTTCACGATAGCGCTGCTCGACACGGGCCCGTTCTATATTGCAGTCGCCTGGCTGGGTGACTACCTGCAGCTGGACCCCAGCCAACAGGACTGAGAACGGTCAGTCGCCCTCGTCATCGGCCTCGTCATCGGCCGGCAGCCGTCGACTCCAGAAGGTACCCTTGGCCCACCACCACACCGCGAGCCCCCCCACGGCGTAAACCAGTATGCCTTCAAGGAGGCCGGCACCACCGGCCCACAGGAACAGGGCCAGGACCAGGACGGTAGCAATAGCGGCGGTGACCTGTTCTATGCGCTTTTCGCGCAGACGCGCGCGCGCAACGTGGGCGCTTATCGATGCCCCGCAAGCAGAGCAGCGGCCGCCTCCCTTGCGGATAAGCGGCCGCCCACAGTCAGGACAATCTATACGGGTGGTATAAGGCATCCCGGGCCCCCTGCCTCAAAAGGCCAACACCCGTGGAGCCGATTCAGGCTGTGGCCTGCATCGGCGCGTACTCGGGCTCCGCCGCCGAGGAGAGTCGGGCCAACGTCATCTCCTGCATCGACTCGGCCAGGATACGGGTCCGCTTCCGGGTGCGTTCGGCGTCGCGCCACGCCAGCATGCCCTCGCGCACATACACCGGATTGATACCCAGCATCGACGCTACGTTGTTGAACGAAAAAGTATCCCAGTTGTCGACGTCGGATACCCAAGCCTCGGCGTCAACAAAAAGCTGCCGCCGCTTGGTATCACGAGCGTGGATGTGTTTCTGAAAACACTCGACGCCGTCCTGCAGTATTGCCACCACCAGCCTATGCTCGCCGCAACGAAAACTCTTTCGCTTCAGCGCCGCAAAATACTGCCCCGGCAACAGGACATCGGGTTCAAAAAGATCGTTAAGACGCTCCTCAGCCTCGTAACGAGTACGTTCCGCTTCCACCATCGCACACCTCCCAGCCACTCACGAGAAAACGGCACCACCTAGGGTCCGCTTCTCTTTTCCACTCCACCGATGCGACCCACCCCAAGGGGCGGCTCCACCACTTCCTGCTAGCCCGGCTCAACCGGGCTACAACACATTGAGCATGACACAAGCCCGCCCAAGATTGCAATTATCTCACGCCGCTTGTGCGTGATTCGCAAACGGCTGTAGCCGCAGATGTCAGACTACGAAGGACTCGCCGCAGCCGCAGGTGCTCTTAACGTTCGGATTTTCTACCTTAAAACCGGCATTTACGAGATCATCGCTGAAATCAACGGTGCTGCCATTCACGTACAGGAAGCTGCGGCGGTCAATGTATAATTTTGCACTGCCGTTTTCGAACACCTTGTCGCCCTTCTTCTCTTCGTCGAGCTTTATCCGGTACTGCAAGCCCGAACATCCACCACCGGTAACCCGGATCCTCAGACCGTCGGCAGGCCCAGGTTCTTCAACCAGGCCGATTATCCTTTCAGCAGCCTTGTCGCTTATGTTCATCCGCTTGCAACCTCCTGTTCTTCGCGCCGATACAGCGGCGACAGCTTACGCAGTCGTTCAACCTCGGCTATCACTCGATCAGCCGCAAAATCTATGTCCGATTCGTCATTGAAACGGCCAACGCCAAAACGAATAGACGAGTGCGCCTGCTCGCTGCTGCGACCGAGCGCGCGCAGGACGTACGAGGGCTCCATGCTGGCCGAGCTGCAGGCCGAGCCCGATGAAACCGCGACGTCGGGCAGGCCCATCATAAGCGATTCGCCCTCCACACAGGCAAAACTCAGGTTGAGATTGCCGGGCAGTCGATGCTCAGGATGGCCGTTGAGCTGCACCTGGTCCAGGCCGGCGAACAGCCGCGAGGCCAGGCGCTGCCTGAGCCCCAGTACGCGTTGGGCTTCGCCCTTCCATTCTTCACCGGCCAGGCGGCAGGCCATGCCCAGCCCCACTATGCCCGGCACGTTGAGGGTACCCGAGCGCAGTCCGCGTTCGTGGCCGCCTCCCAGGAGCTGGGCCTGCAGGCGAACCCGGCGGCCACTTCTACGCAGGTACAATGCGCCCACGCCCTTGGGACCATATAACTTGTGCGCAGAAACAGAGACCATGTCGGCGCCCAGCCGGGCCACGTCAACGGCCATCCTGCCCACCGATTGCGCGGCGTCGCAGTGAAACAGCGCGCCCTTTTCGTGAGCGGCGGCCGCCAGCTCGGCGATCGGCTGCACTACACCGATCTCGTTGTTGGCCTGCATCACCGATACCAGCACGGTGTCGTCGCGCAGCGCCGCTCGCAGCTCATCCACGCTGACCATGCCCTGCTCGTCCACGCCCAGCGTCGTAAGCTCCAGGAGCCCTTCGTCCTGGAGTTGGCGGCAGGGGTCGAGCACGGCCCTGTGTTCGGTCGCCACGGTGATCACGTGGCAACCACGCTCACGCAGAAAGGGCAGGGCGCCTTTTATGGCGAGGTTGTCGGACTCGGTGGCGCCGCTGGTAAACAATATCTCGCCCGGCTGGGCGCCAATAAGATCAGCCACCCTCTCCCGGGCGGTTTCAACCAGCGCGTCGGCCTCCCAGCCCAGGCGGTGACTGCGACTGGCCGGGTTGCCGTAGACCCCGCCGAGGGCCGGCAGCATTTCTTCGAGCACGCGCGGATCTACCTGCGTGGTGGCCTGGTTGTCCAGGTAGACAGTCCTGTCGCTTCGGGTGGTCATAGTGTCACGGGTCGCGGCCCGCTTATCATGTATATGTTACGCACAAGTGCCGGTTATTCAAGGCATTATTGCCAGTCAAGGCGCCACAGGCGAGCAAAGTTTCAGCCCACACCGGCCTGCGCGAGACACTTACCGGTGTGCGATTCGGGACAGGCTACCACCTGTTCGGGGGTGCCAGCCACCACCACGCGCCCACCACCGTCGCCGCCGTCAGGGCCCATGTCGATGACGTAATCTGCTGTCTTGATCACGTCAACGTGGTGCTCGATCACTACCACAGTGTTGCCTGCTTCAACGAGCCGGCTGAGCACCTCGAGCAGCTTGCGCACGTCGGCAAAGTGAAGGCCCGTTGTCGGTTCGTCGAGGATGTAAAAAGTGCTGCCGGTAGCGGTTCGCGCCAGCTCTTTTGCCAGCTTTATGCGCTGGGCCTCGCCACCCGAGAGCGTGTTGGCCGGCTGGCCAAGATGCACGTAATCGAGGCCCACCGCCGCGAGTGTCTCGAGCTTACGCCTCGCCGCTGGTACAGCCTCAAAAAAATCCAGCGCTTCGGCCACCGTCATGTCGAGCACGTTGGCCACCGTGCGACCCTTGTAACGAACCTGCAACGTCTCGCGGTTGTAGCGTTTACCCGAGCACACGTCGCAGGTGACGAACACGTCGGGCAGAAAATGCATCTCCACCCTGCGCAGGCCATCGCCGGCACAGGTTTCGCAGCGGCCACCCTTGACGTTGAAAGAAAAACGGCCGATTTCGTAGCCACGCATGCGTGCCTCGGGCACCCCCGCAAATAGCGTGCGAATGTCGGAGAACAGGCCGGTATAAGTCGACGGGTTTGAGCGAGGGCTTCGGCCGATCGGCGCCTGGTCGATGTCGATGACCTTGTCTATCGCCTCCACCCCTTCCAGTTTCTTCATTGCCCCCACTTCGCCCTGGTATTTGTGCAGGCGGCGGGCTAGCTCGGCGTACAGGGTATCAATGACCAGCGAACTCTTGCCCGAGCCCGACACGCCAGTCACGCAGGTGAAGGTGCCAAGCGGAAACTCCACGTCGACCTCGTCGAGGTTGTTGGCCGACGCGCCCAGCAAGCGGAGTTTCTTTCCGTTGCCCGGGCGGCGACTATCCGGCATGGCTATAACCTCGCGCCCGGCGAGGTAAGCGCCCGTAAGTGAGCTGACGTCCTGCTTGAGTTCCTCGGCGGTCCCCTCGGCCACTATCGTCCCACCGAGACGGCCGGCTCCCGGGCCCATGTCGATAACGTGGTCAGCCGCTACCATAGTGTCGGCGTCGTGCTCGACTACGATCACGCTGTTACCCGCCTCCGTGAGCCCGCGCAGGCTCTTGAGCAGCCTGCCGTTGTCGCGCGGGTGCAGGCCTATCGACGGCTCGTCGAGCACATAGAGCACGCCCGACAGGCCCGCACCTATCTGCGTTGCAAGCCTTATGCGCTGGCTCTCGCCCCCCGACAAGGAGGCGGCCGCGCGGTCCAGCGACAGGTATACCAGCCCCACGTCGGCCAGGAATCCGAGCCGCTCCTCTACCTCGCGCAGCACCATTTTTGCTATGCGTCGTTCGGCGGCGGTGAGTTTCAGCGACGAGAAAAAAGACAGCGCGTCGGAGATCGACATCGCGCAGACCTCGTGAATGCCCTTGCCCCCGATGCGCACGTGCCGCGCCTCGATTCGCAGCCGGGTCCCCCCGCAGTCCTCGCAGCTGTTTTCCGACATGTAACGCTCGAGTTCTGAGCGAACAAAATCAGATTCAGATTCCCGGTAACGCCGCTCGATTATCGGCACGATACCCGGAAAGCTTCGCATGGGGCGCACGCCGGTCTTGCCGGCCGCTGTTATTGAGTGTATGGCCATGCCCGCGCTCCCAGTCAGCAGCATCTCGCGGGCCTCGTCGGGCAACTCCCCGAAGGGCGTCGAAGCCTCGGAGCCGAAATGCGCGGTTATGCTCCGTATGGCCGACGCGTATTTCTTCAGCAGACGCTTGTTCCATGCGGGTAACGCCCCGTTCTCAAGCGACACCGTCGGATCGGCAATAAGCTTGGCATAATCAATGCGCGTGGCTCGGCCCAGCCCGTTGCAGGACGGGCACGCTCCCTGCGGACTGTTGAAAGAAAACATCCTCGGCACGACCTCGGGCCACGACAGGTCGCAGTACGAGCAAGCGTGGCGTTGACTGAAACCGTGAGTGTCACTCTTGTCGTCAGATTTTTTTGAGCTGCGAACCACGAGGTTGCCGTCCGCGAGCCGTAGCGCCACTTCCACCGAATCGGTAAGCCGTTGCTCTATTCCCTTGCGGGCTATCAGGCGGTCAACGACGACTTCTATGGTGTGTCGCTGCTGCCGGGCCAGCTTGAGACCTGGATCGAGCTCGACCATTTCGCCATCGATGCACGCCCTCACGAAGCCCCTGCGCCTGAGGTCGGCCAGTTCCTTGCGATACTCTCCCTTGCGATCTCGGACCACGGGCGCGAGCACCTCTATGCGTGTGCGTGGAGGCAGCGCCATGACCCTGTCGACGATCTGCCCGACGCTCTGCGCCGAGATCTCCCGGTCGCAGCCGTAGCAGAAGGGGCGGCCCACGTTGGCAAACAGCAAGCGCATGAAGTCGTAGACCTCGGTGACCGTGCCGACCGTGGAGCGCGGGTTGCGGCCACTGGTTTTCTGCTCGATCGCTACCGACGGCGACAACCCCTCTATGGAATCGACGTCGGGCTTTTCGGCCTGGTCCATGAACTGCCTGGCGTAAGCAGACAACGATTCAACGTAACGGCGCTGGCCCTCGGCGTAGATGGTGTCAAAGGCCAGCGACGACTTGCCCGAGCCTGACAGGCCCGTGAGCACGACCATGCTGTTGCGCGGAATGGTGACGTCTATGTCGCGAAGATTGTGCTCACGCGCACCACGAATGATGATCTGGTCTGCCACCCGGCGGCCTACGCATCCTCGAGCTCGGCGCGAAGGGCCGAGAGCTCATCCTCCACGAAACTGCGGTACGCCGAAAGGTTTTCTTCATTGTCAGCCTCGAAGCGAAGCACGAGCACGGGCTGGGTATTGGAAGCCCTGACCAGGCCCCAACCGTTTTCAAAACGCACCCTGACCCCGTCAACGTCGATGATGTCGCACCCCTTCTCGCGAAAACGATCGCGCGCGCGATCGGCCAGTTTAAACTTGATGGCGTCCGGGCAGTCCAACCTTATCTCGGGGGTGTAAACCGCGTGGGGAAGATCCGACAGAGCCTCCGACAGCGGCACCCTGCTGCGCGCCAGGATCTCGATCATGCGGGCACCGGCGTAAATGGCATCGTCGAAACCGAAATAGCGGTCCGCGAAAAACAGGTGGCCACTCATTTCGCCGCCCAGCAGGGCGCCGGTCTCGCGCATCTTGGCCTTGAGCAACGAGTGCCCCGCCTTCCACATGATCCCCTTTCCGCCGCGGTCGGCTATGTCGTCGTAGAGTCTCTGCGAGCACTTGACCTCGGACACCACGGTGGCGCCGGGATTGGCCTCGAGTATGTCGCGGGCGAATACCACCAGCATTTCGTCGCCCCAGATGATGCGCCCCTCGCTGTCAACCAAGCCGATGCGGTCCGAATCACCATCAAAGGCTATTCCGAGATCGGCCTTTTCGTCGAGGACCGCGGCCACGAGGTCGCGCACGTTTTCTTCCACTGTGGGGTCGGGGTGATGATTGGGAAACGAGCCGTCCGGCTCGCTGAAAAGTTCGACGACCTGGCAACCCATCGCTCGGTACACCGCCGGGGCCACGGGCCCGGCAGTCCCGTTACCGGAATCGACTACGACCTTTACACCCTCACCGCAGCGCCCGAACTGCTCTTCGAGGTATCCCTGGTACGCAGGAATGATGGGGTAACTCTCCTCGGTCCCGTCGCCACGCATCATGTCGCCGCTTTCTATGATGCGGCTGAGCTCCATGATCTCGTCGCCGTGTATGGTCCATTTGCCCTTGCAGATTTTAAAGCCGTTGTGGTCAGCCGGGTTGTGGCTGCCGGTGACCTGTATTCCGCCCATGAGATCGAGATGAAAAACGGTGAAGTACATCAACGGGGTGGGGCACTCGCCTATGTCGATCACGTCGACCCCCGTCGATCGCAGGGCCGACTTCATGATGCGGTGGTAGGTGGGGCCACTCAGTCGGCAGTCCCGACCCACTGCGGCGCGCGTGATACCGTTGCGTTGCAGGTAGGTGCCGTAAGCACGGCCCAGCGCCTCGACGAAAGCGTCGTCGTAATCTTTACCTGCTATCCCACGTATGTCGTACTCGCGAAATATTTCCGGGTTCATCTTCATCGCTCTACTCCAACCTTCCGTCTGCTTATCATCGTCAGCCTTTCCGGCGCGCGCTTTTCAGCATGCGTGCAGCCATCAGCATGGCCCCGGCCATGCTCCCCGCGTCGGCCTCGCCGCTGCCAGCAAGGTCATAGGCCGTACCGTGATCAGGGGACGTACGCAGGAAGGGCAAACCCATACTTATGTTCACCGCCCGACCAAAGTCCAATAATTTCAAAGGTATAAGAGCCTGATCGTGGTACATGCAGAGCACCACATCGTAGTTTCCCTTCGCGGCCTGCGCAAACAGGGTATCGGCGGGCAGCGGGCCCACAGCGTCCAACCCGCGCCTGCGCATGCGCCGCACGGCGGGCGCGATAACTCTTTTTTCCTCGTCGCCGAACAGCCCGCCTTCACCCCCGTGGGGGTTGAGGGCTGCCACCGCCATCCGCGGACGGTCAAGGCTATGAAACCGTCGCAGGTGTTCGCTGCTCGTAAGGGCCTTGTCCACCAGCGCGCCCTCGTCCAGGTCCCCGGGAACTTTGCAAAGAGCGACGTGGGTCGTGGCCAGCACCACGCGCAGCCGACGACCGACGAGCATCATCGTGGCCGGCTTACCCGCGAGCTGCGAAAGGTAACCGGTGTGGCCGTCGTAGCGATGGCCCGCGCGGTTGAGCCACTGCTTGTTTATGGGCGCGGTCACCAGGGCGTCGTGTTGGCCGAACTGTACTGCCCGCGCGGCGGCATCAAGGTAACGAAATGCCGCCTCGCCGGTCCTGGCAGAAGGCCGAGGCAGTTTCCCGCGAAGCCTCAGCGCTGTCACTTCCTCGACCCGGGTGATGGCGGTCGCGGCGGAAGCCGACATGCCCAGTGCGCGCCTGGCCTCGGCCAGCACGGCGGTGTCCCCGTACACTACGAGCGAACAGGCTCTGGCCACGCCGGGACGGGCAGCAGCCGACAGCAGGACCTCCGGGCCTATACCGGCCGGATCGCCCATGCTCACAGCCAGGACAGGTTTCACCGCGCGGCGAGTTCCTCTACTTCCCCGAGCATTTTGCGGACGTAGTGGCGTTGCGGCAGGTCTTTGACTGTGAAGCGCTGAAAGCGACTGTCCATGGCCTCGTTGTATAGATCCATCTCGATCTCCTCACTTACATCTTCCAGGGCTACCCGGCCCTGCGGATGCTCTTTGACCAGGTGGATCATGTTGAGGCCGCCGGCGGCCTCAAAGGGACGACTGATCTGCCCCTCGCGCAGCGAAGAAATCACAACCTCGAATTCGTTCGACATCGAGCCCCGGCTGAACACGCCCAGATGACCGCCGTCGGCAGCCGTGGGCCCGGCCGAATGCCGTCGCGCCCCGTCTGCAAAACTCTCTCGCCCCAGCTCCGCGTGCAGCCTCTCGGCCAGTTCACGTCGCGCCTCGAGCTTGTCCTCCAGGTAGTCACCAACGGGATGGGGAAGATAAATCTGCGCGATCTCCACCCTCGCCGGCAGATCGTAAGAAGAGTCGGCCGCCCATGCGCGTTCGATTTCCTCGGGGGTCACGCTCACCCGAGAGCTCACTTCGCGGTTGATCAGGGCCAGGCGCAGCACCTCTTCGCGCATGCGTTCAAAGTAGTCTTCCCAGCCCAGGCCCAGGCCCTCGAGAGTGGCCACCAGGTCCTCGCGGCTGCTGTCGGTCTGCTCGAGTACGTTGGCTATGTACTTTTCGACGTCAGCATCCGAGGCCTCCATGCCGCCGTATTCGTACTCGAGCCGGTACATGCGTGTCTGCACGAGGGCATCGAGGCGTTTCTGCCGAGTGTCGCGGGCCTTGGGAGGAATGAACATGGCGCGCGTGCGCTCAAACTCTTCGAGGTCGCGCAGGGTCACCGCCTGGCCGTCGATGCTGGCCACGACCGCATTGAGCAACCGCGTGCCCGACGACGCGCCGCTCGCGGTATCAGCCGCGGCCGAGGTTGGCGGCAGGGCGATGCTTATTGCCATCGCCACCAGCACCGCCAGGGTTAGGCCTGCCGTCGGGATCCTGCGATCCTGCTTGGTCACCCGTTGCCTGAACATCAGCATCAACCAGAGATAACAGCTTTTCCAGCAACTTCTCAATCTCGTCCACGGTCTCTGTCCAGCCGCCACCTTGAAGCCTCGCCGAAAGCAAGCCGTCCGGCTTGAGCCTGAAAGCCTGGGGCTCGTCGGCAACCATGGCCACCAGGGAGGAAATGTCCACGGGCGAATCTTCGTGCAAGCGCACCGTGACCACGCCTGCGCCGGCCTTCAGCCCCACTACCGCCAACTTCTTGAGCGCCGGACGAAGGGCCATCACGCGCAGGAGGTTGTCGGCGGGATCGGGCAGGGGGCCGAAACGATCGGCCATTTCCTCGGACATCGCTTCTATCTCGTGCCTGCCCGAGGCATTGGCAAGCCGCTTGTACACCAGCAGGCGCTCGCCCACATCCTCGATATAAGACTCGGGCAGATAGGCATCTGCGCCAAGATCTATCTCAGGCTCAACCGACGGGCCGACCTGCTGGCCCCTGAGCTCCTGCACGGCCTCTTCCATCATGCGCATGTAGAGGTCAAAGCCGATGGCCATCATGTGGCCCGACTGCTCTCGCCCGAGCAGGTTGCCCGCGCCGCGTATCTCCATATCGTGGGCCGCCACCCTGAAGCCGCTACCCAGTTCGTCGAGCTCCTTGAGCACGTCCAGCCTACGCGCGGCTTCCTCGGTCACCGGCTTCTCACCCGATATCATCAGGTACGCATATGCCCGCCGGTGCGAGCGGCCCACGCGGCCGCGCAACTGGTAGAGCTGCGACAGGCCGAAGGTATCGGCCCGGTTGATCAGCATCGTGTTAGCGTTGGTGATGTCGAGACCCGATTCGATTATCGAGGTGCACAACAACAGGTTGGTGTCACCGGCCACGAAGTCGACCATCACGCGCTCGAGTTCATGCTCGTTCATCTGCCCGTGAGCCACCGCGACGCGAGCCTCGGGCACCAGCTCCTCCAGCCGCCTGGCCACCGCGGCTATGGAACTCACGCGGTTGTGCACGTAGAACACCTGGCCGCCACGGCCGAGTTCCCTCAGGATGGCCTGCCGGATGAGCCCGTCGTCCTTGCGCGAGACGTAGGTGCGCACGGCCAGGCGATCGACGGGAGCGGTTTCGATAAGACTGAGATTCCGCACCCCCCCCATGGCCATCTGCAGCGTCCTGGGTATGGGTGTGGCCGAAAGCGTAAGCACATCGACCTCTTTGCGCAGGCGCTTGAGTTTTTCCTTGGCGGTCACCCCGAAGCGGTGCTCTTCGTCCACCACCAGCATGCCCAGCCGGGCAAAGTTAACGTCTTTCTGAAGCAGGCGATGGGTGCCCACCACCATGTCCATGGTGCCAGCGGCCAGCTGCTCGAGCACTAGCGCGTTCTCGGCCTTGGAGCCCAGCCGGGACACCATGCCTATGCGTAACGGGTAGTCCTTGAAACGCTCGCGCAAGGTTTCGTAGTGCTGCCGTGCCAGCACCGTTGTGGGTACCAGTATCGCCACCTGCCGGCCTCCCATGGCCACCAGGTACGCGGCCCTCATGGCGACCTCGGTCTTGCCGAAACCAACGTCGCCGCAAACCAGGCGGTCCATGGGCACTTCGCGTTGCAGGTCGTCGACCACGTCACGTATGGCCTGGGCCTGGCCCTCGGTTTCTTCGAAAGGAAACCGCGCCTCGAACTCCTCGAAGTCAGCCCCTGGTTCCACGAAGCACGGCCGCGTGTGCACCGATCGCCACGCTTCCACCTCAAGCAGTTCGGCGGCCATGACCATGACCGACTCGCGTGCGCGCTTGGTGGTACGCTGCCAGGAAGTAGACCCAAGGCGATCGAGCTGGGGCTCCGAGGTCCCGGCGCCAGAAAACTTTTCGACCAGGTTTATACGATCGACCGGCAGGTAGAGCCTGTCGCCACCGGCGTACTCCAGGTGCAGAAAGTCTCCCTCGCTGCCGGCCACGGTGATGTGCTTCAGCCCCCGGTAGAGGCCGATGCCGTGGTCCACATGCACCATGAAGCCGCCGGGCTCCAACTGGGCAAGCGCGGTCATGACGCGCGCCGGCGAAACGCGACGGTGGCGACGATGTTGACGCTTCTGCCCGAAGATTTCTTCGTCTGTGACCAGCACGAGGCCGTCGGCTGGCATACGGAAGCCGTACTCGAGATGAGCTTCTACTATCTTCAGCTGCTCGCGGTCGCCCTCGAGCGCCTCTACCAGGGTTTCAAAACGCGCTACCCCCTCAACGCCTTCGAGCTCAAGCAGGTGCTCGACCCTGCCGGCCTGGGCGTGATCGCTGGCCGTCACGATCACGCTCGAGCCCGACGCACGGGCCGCGACCAGTTCCCTGGCCACCGGTCCAAACCCCTGCCTCGCGCCACCGGCGCGCATCTGCGCACGCGCGCTCGTGATGATCGCGTTGCCCGAGCTTTCCAATTTCCAGCTGCGATCGCCCGGTGAACCCGAAGACTCCAGCGTCTCGGACAGGTCCAGCTCGAGCAAGGGACGGCGAGCGAGCAACTCGTGCAGCTCACCACGGTCGGCGTAAAGCGCGTGGGGTTCGGGAAAAAACCCGCCCGCAGCCTGGGCGACTTCGGCTGCCTCGGCCAGTTTGTCCACCTGCTCCTCGAGCGCCTGCTCCACCGAGGGTGGGTCGAGCACCACCGTGACCGCGTCGGCCGGCAGCGCACCAGCCATCCACTCAGTGTGCGAGCACGCGGCTGGCAGCATGAGCTCGTAGCCCGGAAAGGGGCGCGCCGCCTTCATCGCGTCGTCGAGCAAGCGCCGTTCGCCCGACGGCAGCAGCAGCTCTTCGGCCCTCTCGGCCACGGCCGCCCTGGCCTCGGTCGACGCCATCTTTTGCAACGAAAACGGAGTCACCGGGAGCACGGCGAGCTCTTCGGTCTCGTTGAAAGAGCGTTGGTCGGCGGGATCAAAAAATCGCATCGACTCTATTTCGTCTCCGAACAATTCAAGCCGGCAGGGGTAAGCGCCGCCGGGCGGCCAGAGGTCGACTATGCCACCGCGCACCGCGTATTCGCCGGTTTCTTCAACGCTGCCCGTCCTGCGATAGCCAAGCCCGTCAAGCGTGACCCTTGCCTGCTCGAGCTCGAGTTCATCGCCCGGTAAAAGGTACAGGGTCGAGTCGCGCAATGACGCAAGCGGAGCCGACCGCAAGGCCAGTGCTTCGACCGAAGCCACGACGACCGGCGCCTTCATTGCCGCCAATTGGTACAATGCCGCCGTGCGTGCAGCCATGACCTCGGTGGACGGAGACACCATTTCGAGCGGCGGCGCCTCGGGAGCCGCGAACAGGTGTACCCTGCGCTCAAGGAAAGCCGCCTGCCCGGTCTCGCCAATCAACGCGGCCAGGTCGGCCACCATGCTCTCGGCCGCAACCGGCGTAGCGGTTATGACAAGCGCGGGCCGTTCGATCTGTTCGAGCAGGCGGGCTGCGACCCAGGCGGCCGCCCCACGACCCAGCCCCTGTATTCGCCAGCGAAGTTCGGCGTGGTCGCGAAGTTCTTCAGCGAGCCGTTCGCGCAGCTTCGAGGTGGACGGCGAAGGTGCCAAGAGAAATCAGTCCGCGAGTATCCCCGCCAGGCCACGAAGCGCCAGCAGGTAACTGTCCATGCCGAACCCCAGCACAACCCCGCCCACGACATCCGACAGCAAGGACTTGTGCCTGAACTCTTCGCGGCGGTGGATGTTGGACAGGTGCACCTCGATCACCGGCAACTCCAGTGTCAGAACGGCGTCGCGTATGGCGACGCTGGTGTGGGTGTAAGCCGCCGCATTGACGAGCACGCCGGCCACGCGCCCGCGGGCAGACTGCAAGGCAGTCACGAGCTCTCCCTCGCTGTTGGACTGGAACGACTCTATCGCCAGGCCCAGCTCGCCGGCCAACACGCCAAGGGCGCTGTCAATGTCGGCGAGGGTCGCACTGCCGTAGAGCTCGGGTTCTCGACTTCCCAGCAGGTTCAGGTTGGGGCCGTGCACTACGAGCACGGTCCCGGGGTCAGACCTTTTTCTGCCCTTCGAGGTTTTCGATGCCGCTGCCATCACTCTCTTGTCTGCCACCGCCCGGCGATACCTTCAAACACCCGCCACGCTATCTCCCATGGCGGCCACGATATCAGCGGGGTCCAGCAGCTGCTGTCGACATGAGCCCGCGCCCTCAGTCAGGATGAACACCACGCCGTCGCCAGAAGCTTTCTTGTCATGCACCACCGCGCCCGCGACCGCCTCGCGATCAAGGCCCGCGGGCAGAGACGTCGGCAGGCCCAGGCTGCCGAGCAGGGATTCAAGCCGTTCAACGAAGGCCGCATCACAGGCCCCCTGCTGCAGCGACACCCGCGCCGCCGCTACCATGCCTATCGATACAGCCTCGCCGTGAACATAACGCTTGTAGTCTGTCAGCCGCTCCAGCGCGTGCCCCACCGTGTGGCCAAAATTAAGGATCCTCCGCAGGCCGTTCTCGGTCTCGTCACGCGAAACCACGTCGGCCTTTATCGCGCAATTGCGCGCGACTATCGACGACATCACGGCCGGGTCCCTGGCCAGGACCGCGTCGGTTTTCTGTTCAAGCAACTCGAGCAACTCGGCGTCGGCTATAACGCCATGCTTGACCACCTCGGCCAGCCCGGCGCTGTACTCGCGACCCGAAAGCGTGGACAGGCAAGCCGTGTCGGCCAGCACCAGCGACGGCTGGTGAAACGCCCCCACCAGGTTTTTTCCCTGAGGCCGGTTCACCCCTGTCTTGCCTCCGACCGACGAATCAACCTGCGCCAATAGAGTGGTGGGCAACATGACAACGCGCAGTCCCCTCAGGACCGTGGCCGCCGCAAAACCGGCCACGTCGCCGACCACCCCGCCGCCGAGCGCGATCACGACCGCGTTTCGATCACCCCCGAGCTTGAGCACCCGGTCGTAAATGCCCTCCACTGTGGCCAGGGTTTTGTGCTCTTCACCGTCGGCTATCTCCACTGTCCCCACCGGGGACTCGATCCCCGGAGCGGCCTCCAACGATTCGCGCACAGTGTCGCCGTAGAGCGCGTCCACGGTTGGGTTGGTGACCAGTATCGCCCGCGAAATATTCTCCAACCCAGCCACAGCGCTGCCACAGGAAAACAGCAGCCCTTCGCCCACGCGTATGTCGTAGGAGCGAGTGCCCAGTTGCACGGTCACCTGTAAGGGTTCGTTCATTTTGCGTCGCGCTCCGGCTCGCTGCCGTCACCGGTACCGGCCCTTTTTCTCGCGAGCGATTCTACCTTGAGCCAGGGCGCGACCATGCGCAGCACCCGGGCAGCCGACTGGTCCACCGTGAGCCCTTCAGTCTCGATCATGATGTCGGCCTTGCCGTACACCGGTAGTCGTTGTTGCCACAGGTCGCGAATCTTCTGCTCTGCACCCTCGCCCGAAGCCAGCGGCCGCTTATCGTTGCGCGACACCCGTTCGATGATGGTTTCCAGGCCGGTCGCGAGGTACACCACCACGCCCAGTTCTCGCAGGCGACCACGGTTGACCGGGTCCACGAAGGTGCCGCCGCCGGTAGCTATCACAGATTCGGGCTCACCCGCGAGAGCATCCACTGCTACTCTCTCCATCTCCCTGAATGCGGCCTCTCCGTCGCTGTCGAAGATGGCGGCTATGCTGCGCCCTTCGCGTTTCTCTATCTGCTGGTCAAGGTCAATAAACGGTCTCCCCAAACGCCGGGCTAATCGCCTGCCGACGGCTGATTTACCGCTGGCCATGAACCCGGTGAAGATTACCTGGGTCAAGGTAGACTGTCCTTAACCTGCTCAAGATAGCCCTGGTAGTTGCGTTCAATTTCTCGCAGCGAGTCGCCGCCGAACTTCTCGAGGAACAGGCGGGCTAGTTCGAAGGCGACCACGTTCTCGGCGATGACAGCGGCCGCAGGTATCGCCACGACATCGGAGCGCTCCACGGCCGCGCTCGACTCCTTGCCGGTTGCGAGATCCACCGAACGCAACGGCTTCATGAGGGTCGATATCGGTTTGAAGGCAACCCTGAGCAGAAGCGGCTCGCCCGAGGTCATGCCGCCCTCGACACCACCGTAGTTGTTTGACGCGCGGCCAACGCCATCGTCGGTGAGCACTATCTCGTCGTGCACCTGCGAGCCGCGTACCCGCGACGCGTGAAAACCGGCACCGAACTCAACGCCCTTGGTAGCCTGGATGGACATCAGCGCGGCGGCCAGGCGCGAGTCGGTCTTACGATCCCAGTGCACGTAGCTGCCGAGCCCCACCGGCAGGCCGGTTACGCAGACCTCGACGACTCCACCCAGGGTGTCGCCGTCTTTACGGCAGTCATCTATCAGTTCGATCACTCGCTTTTCGGCGTCGGCATCGGCCATGCGCACCTGCGAATTCTCAGCTGCTGCGAATATCTTTTCGGGTATCATGCCCGAGTGGTCAGCCGTCACCCCGCCTATTTCGCTGCAGTAGCCCATCACGGCCACACCGAAATGCTCGAGCAACTGCCGCACCAGGCCACCCGCGGCCACCCGCGCAGTGGTCTCGCGGGCAGAAGCCCTCTCGAGCACGTTGCGCACGTCCTCGTGGTCGTACTTGAGGCTGCCCGCGAGATCGGCGTGCCCCGGGCGCGGACGGGTCACCGCCAGCGAGGGGTCGCGATCGGCAGGGTCGGCTGACATTTTCTTGGTCCAGTTTTTCCAATCGAGGTTCTCGACCACCAGGGTTACGGGACTGCCCAGGGTCTCGCCCCAGCGCACCCCCGAACGGATACCGGCCCGATCTTTCTCTATTTTCATGCGCCCGCCACGCCCGTAACCCAGCTGGCGGCGGGCCAGCTGCTGGTCGATTGCCTCCACGCTGACAGTACAACCCGAAGGCAAACCTTCGACTATCACGGTCAGGCAGGGCCCGTGGGACTCGCCGGCTGTAAGAAAGCGAAGCATGTCGCCAACTTAGCATAGTAGGCCGAAGAGGGAACTATTCTGTGCGCTAGCCGTGCCCAGGAGTCCCGCGGCCCCCGGGTTCAAGACAGCAGCCGGGGGGTCACCAGTATCAATAACTCCTCGCTCTTCTTCTCCTCCTCGCGGCGGCCGAAGAGAGCGCCGAGCACCGGCACCCTCGACAGCAAGGGCAGACCGGCGCCGTTGGAGCTGCTTCCCTCGCGCCTGAGACCCCCCAGTATGGCGGTATCGCCATCCCCCACCACAACCTCGGCGCTGAGCATGCGACTCAACTCCTCGGGTATTCCATCGGGGGGCTGCGGCGCGCCCAGGGTGCTCGAGCGCGCCTCTATATCGAGCAGCACGCGACCATCGCCGAGCAGGCGCGGCTTTACCAGCATGCTGACACCAACCCGTATTTCTTCGACAGCCTTGCGGTTGGCCTGCGCCTGGCCCTCCACTGCCCCGGTTACTACCGAGTTGCTGTCGGGCAGCCGGACCCTGAGCACGCGCACGCTCTCTATACGGGCGCGGCCGCCCTCGAGTATCATGACCCTGGGTCGCGATACGATTCTCACCCTTCCCTGGGCCTCGAGCGCTCCCAGCCTTGCCTCGATGGCGTGCCCCGCGGCCGTGGTGGCAACGGTGAGCGCAGCCGAAGATCCGCCGGCCGAAGGCGACGGAAAATCCATGCCGGCACCAACCCGACCACTCACGTTCCACTGCACGCCCAGCTCGTCGCGCGCGGTACTCGAGAGCTCGACGATGCGCGCCTCGAGCAGAAAGCCCTGCCTGGGTTTGTCCACGAGTCCGACCAGCCTCTCGAGTTTTGCCAGCTCGGTGGCCTCGCCCCGAAGGATGAGGCTGTTGGAGCGGGGCTCGGCTATCAGCCGGGCCGAGCTTTTGTCTACCACCCCGGCAAGCACAGCGGCGAGCTTGTCCGCCTGCGCAAAACCCAACGGCAACACCCTCTCGACCCCCGGCGCGGGCGCGGGTGGCTGTTCGCTGGGCCCGCCCCGAGAAAGCTCCTGCTGGGAGCCACCCGCCGCCAGCCGCGCCTCCATCCGGGAAGCACTGCCCCCTACCTCGAGTATCCCGTTGTCCACCCGGTAGGCGAACCCGGCCACGCGCGCGTATGCCTCGAGCCTGTGCCGCCAGTCGGCGGTGGAAACACTGGCCACCATTTCACCGGCCGCCAGGCCAGGGTCGAGTACCAACTCGAGTTCGGCTCCGACAGCTATTTCCCTCAGCCAGTACTCCAGCGTCCGACTTTCAACTGCGCCGGCCAGCGCTCCGGCTGCGACAGCCGGAGCGGTCGATACCAAGGCCGATGAAGCTGCCGGTGCAGCCGCCGATGCCACTACCCCCGGAGGCTCGACCGACACCGGCCAGGCCAGCCAAGCCACCAGCAACAACGACAGAAAGCCCAGCAACAACCACTTGCGCGACAAAGGCTGGCCGCCTCCACCGACAACTCCACCGGGACCCGTGTCGCGACGGCCGAGCCCGGCTAACAGGTCAACCCGTCGTGGCATCGAAACCCATCCTCCCCAGGGCCAGTCCCACCGGCACGACCAGTCTTGAGCCGAGTTGGCCGGCCTGCTCTTCGCAGCCCGGTGCCACCGAAACCGCCATCAGCGGATCGACGGTCTCGCCGTTACCCGGTGGCGAGAGCTCGGCCAGGTTGTCGGCCGCGATCTCTGCCAGTCCCAGCTCAACCAGCCTGAGCCCGCAGGCCGAGAACAATGTTTTTACGCCGGCGACCAGTTGCCGGGGCGCTGTTGCTACCAGCTCTTCGGGGCCGCCAGCCACCATCCCCGCAGCAGCGCTCAGCCGCACCTCCACCGCGCCCGGGGCGAGGTCGCCCGCCCCAGCTCGATTGCTCTCGGAGCCCGCCACCCTGACAAACGCTCCGCAGTCGGCCGACAAGGCGGCTACCTGCGGCAACCCCGCGGCCCGCAACAGCAGCGCCAACTCGGCTATTCCGGGACAAACCAGCAGCCCACGAGCGGTTGAATCGGCACAGCCGAGGCTCCCCTGCGCATCCGCGCAGGCCAGTAAAAGCGGCTCCTCGTCGGCAGCCTCTATCACCGCGGCCACCAATCCCGAACGGGACAGGTGCCAGAATACGGCCCGGCGTGGATGTTTCCATCGTTCGAAGTTACAAAAAGCCACCTTGGCAGCTTCCACCCCAGACCCCGCCCCCGTCAACGACTCAGCTGTAATAGCCCCGCTTGGAGGACGAGCAGGCGATACGGTGAGCCCCGGCTGGGTCACGGTGGTGCCCTTACCGCCGGTGCCCGGAATCGACACGCTGAGCTACTCGCTGCCCGCGTCCCTCGCCGAGCGCGTGCAGCCTGGCGTGCGCGTGCTGGTACCGCTGGGACGGCGAAAGGTAACCGCGTTGGTAACAGCGCTCGAGACGCAAGCTCCGGCAGGAATAAAATGCCGCGATCTCAGCGAAGTCACCGATGACAAGCCGGTGTTTCCCCCCGAGCTCCTGAAGCTGTCGCGCTGGATGGCCGACTACTACCTCAGCAGCCTGGGCGAAGTGGTGTCGCTGGCCCTGGGCAAGGGGCTCACCTCCTCCTCCATAGCCACCGTCAGCCTGCTCGACGCTGACAAGGCATCCACGCCTACCCAACGAGCGGTTGTCGAAGCGCTGCGGTCGAGCGGCGAGGCCATGGAGCTGCCCTCGCTCGAGCGCGCCACCGGAAGTCGCTCGCTGCGCGCCGTCGTGTCCACGCTCGAGAAACACGGCGCGGTCAAGGTCGAGCAGTTGCTGCAATCGGCGAAGGTGAGCGAACAGTATCGAACGGTAGTGCGCCTGCTCAAGGCCGACGATGAAATGGCCGAGCAGCTCTGCAGCCGCGCACCGGTGCGACTGCAACTCTACCAGCACCTTCGTGATACCCCGGCGCGGCGCGCCACCCTGGCCGAGCTGGCCGAACTTTTCGGTTCCCCGCGTGACAAGCTGAGCCCGCTCGAGAAAGCCGGGCTGGTCGAGGTCAGCCGGGAAGAGCTCTGCCGCGAACACGACGCGGAGAGCGAGGTAGACAAGCGCGTTGAGCTCAACGACGAGCAGGCCGCCGCGGTAGCAGCGGTGAGCGAATCACTGGGCAGCTACCGCAGCTTTTTGCTCGAGGGCGTAACCGCGAGCGGCAAAACCGAGGTCTACCTGCAACTGGTGGCGGCCACCCTGGCCCTGGGCCGAAGCGCGCTGGTGCTGGTGCCCGAGATATCGCTGACCCACCAGCTGGTGTCGCGCCTGGTAGCTCGTTTCGGGCCCACGGTGGCGGTGCTGCACAGCGAGCTCGGAGCCGGGCGCCGTTGGGACCAGTGGCGCCGCGTGGCGCGTGGCGAGGCCCGCATCGTGGTCGGCGCACGTTCGGCAGTGCTCGCACCCATCGCCGAGCTGGGCCTCGTGGTGGTCGACGAAGAACACGACGGGTCGTACAAACAGGAAGACGGCGTGCGCTACAACGGACGCGACGTTGCCATCGTGAGGGCCAGCATGGCCGGCTGTCCGGTGGTGCTCGGATCGGCCACCCCCTCGGTCGAAACCTGGCGCAACGCCAACGAGCAGCGTTATGGCCACCTGCGCCTGCCGCACAGGATACTCAAACGGCCGATGCCTGTCATCGAAACGGTGGACCTGCGCGGTCGCGACCTCGAAAAAATGGGCGGCATATCCGATCGACTGGGCTACCTCATGAAACGCAACGCCGAGGAAGGCGGCCAGACCCTGCTCTTTCTCAATCGCCGCGGCTACGCCTCACAGCTGCAGTGCTGGGCCTGCGGGGAAGCGGTGAACTGCAGTAACTGCAGTGTCAGGCTGACGCTTCACCGCGATCGCCACGAGCTGCGCTGCCATCACTGTGACACCATAAAACCACCGCCGTCATGCTGCCCGTCCTGCGGTGCCGACGGGCTCAGCGGCCAGGGCCTGGGCACACAGCGGCTACAGGACGCAGTGTCCCTGTTGCTGCCCGAGGCAAGCGTTGAGCGCATGGACCGCGACACTACTTCGCGCCGGGGAGCCGGGCAGTCGATGTTGTCGCGCTGGCGACGCGGTGAGTTCGACGTACTCATCGGCACCCAGATGATAGCCAAGGGGCACGACGCGCCGGGGGTCACGCTGGTGGGAGTCGTACACGCCGACATGACCCTGGGCCTGCCGGATTTTCGCGCGTCCGAGCGTACCTTCCAGTTGCTGTCACAGGTGGCAGGCAGGGCGGGGCGGGGGGAAAAACCGGGCAGGGTGGTGCTGCAGACCTACCAGCCCGATCACCCGGCGGTACTGCTGGCGCTGGAGCACCGCTACACCGATTTCATCGAGTCCGAGCTGGCCGAGCGCGAAGAACTGGGCTACCCCCCTTGGTCGCGCATGGTCATGCTGCGTTTTGAATCCCCCGAGCAGGGCGCCGCCTCGCTGATGGCCGAGCGAGCGGCCGGGCTGGCGGTGTCGGCTGCGCGCGAGATGAGCGAGCTCGAAGTCCGCGGACCTGCACCGGCCCCGCTCGAGCGCCTGCGCGGTCGCTGGCGCTTCGTGCTGCAGCTGCGCGCCCCGTCGGCCGCCACTACGGCTGCGGCAGCCGGTTGGATACGCGACGTACTCAAAGACCCTTGCCGGCAGGACAACGTGCGCATGTCGGTAGACGTCGACCCGGTGAGCATGCTCTAGCAGCCCGGGAGGCGGGGTAAACCCTTGCAAGTGCAGATTTTCTGCGGTTTATCTCGCGCGTGGCGATACTCAGTATTCACACCTTCCCCGATCCCTTGCTCACGCGCACGAGCGAGCGCGTAGCCCAGATAGACGGCCGGGTAGCGGGTTACGTGGCCGACATGGTCGAAACCATGTACGCGGCAAACGGAATCGGCCTGGCGGCGCCGCAGGTGGGCCTGCTCGAGCGCGCCATCGTGGTGGACACCGACAGTGAGAACCGTGGACTGGCACCCCTGTGCCTGGTCAACCCCGAGGTCGTCGAAGCCGAGGGTGACATCACCTGGGAAGAAGGCTGCCTGAGCGTGGTGGACTACACCGCCGAGGTGCAACGCTCGGCTAGGGTGCTGGTGAGCGGCTGGAGCGTGGACCAGGAAGAAGTCCGCATCGAGGCCACCGGGCTGCAAGCGGTGTGCCTCCAACACGAGATAGATCACCTCGACGGCAAACTCTTTCTCGATCACCTGTCGCCGCTGAAGCGGAGCCTGTATCGCAAGCGGCTGAAGAAAATTAAACGCAGCGGCGAGCTGCCCGACGACGGAGTGCCACGCATCTGAAACGGTGGGCGAACCCTTGCAGGCAAAACCCATAGCCGCGGCCGACGAACAGCCGCCCCCCGATCCCGACGGCAGCCTGCGCCTGCTGTTCATGGGAACACCGCCCTTTGCGGCACTCTCGCTCGACCGGCTGCTGGCCGGGCCGCACAGGGTAGTGGCCGTGCTCACGCGCCCCGACAGGCCCAGTGGGCGAGGCCGCAAGCTGCGGCAACCGGCCGTCAAGGAACTCGCCCTCAGGCACGGAATAGAAGTGTTGCAGCCCACCGATCCGGCCGACGCCGGCGTCCACTCCCGGCTCCGCGACCTGCGCCCCGACCTCGGCGTAGTGGTGGCCTACGGCAGGATACTGCCGGCCTCCTTGTTCGAGCTGCCACGGCTGGGCTGCATCAACGCCCACGCGTCGCTGCTCCCCCACCTGCGTGGAGCCGCACCCATAGAGCGCGCCATAATGGAGGGCCGCAGCGAAAGCGGGGTGAGCATCATGCGGGTCAACGCCGGACTCGACGAGGGCGACGTGCTGTTGACCGAGAAAGTAACGCTCAGCGGGCAGACCGACGGTGGAGAACTGCGCGCAACGCTGGCTGATCTTTCGGCCCGCCTGCTCGAGCGGGCAGTGCAGCGTATAGCCAACGGCACGGCCGACTGGACCCCCCAGGACGACTCGCTGGCCAGCTGGGCCCCGGCGCTGCAAAACGAAGACATGCGTGTGGACTGGAGCCGAGACGCGGTCGAGATCGATCGACAGGTGCGCGCCTTCCATCCCCGGCCCGGGGCTTTTACCACCCTGGGCGACCGGCGCCTGAAAGTGCTGAGCGTAGAGATCATGGCCGATGCCCGGGCTGCCACCACCGACGCGGCGGCGGGCGAACCCGGGCGCGTGCTGTCATGGGAGCGGGGGCTGCTGGTAGCCTGCGGCCGGGGCGCACTGAGACTGCTGCGCGTACAGCCCGAGGGCAAAAAACCCATGGACTGTGATTCCTGGCTGCGCGGGCTGGGACCGTCCAGCCAACCATCACAACTGGGCGATGAAAGCTGATTCACGATCGGTGGCCCTGGAGGTGTTGCTGCGGGTAAACGTGGGCGCCTTCTCCGACGCCGCCCTGTCCCGTCAGCTGGAGCTCGACCAGCTCGACCGACGTGACAGCGCACTGGCCACGCTGCTGGTATACGGATCGCTGGCCTGGCGCCTGGCACTGGACCACGAGATAAAAACGCTTTCGAACCGCAAGCTCAGCGCCATCGATGCTCCGGTGCTCGAAGCCATCAGGCTCGGGCTGTTCCAGCTGCGCCACCTCGACCGCGTACCCGAGTGGGCCGCGGTCAACAGTTCGGTAGACCTCGCGCGTCGCCACCAGCGCCGCGCCGCGGGCATGGTCAACGCCGTGCTCCGCAGGGCCATACGACAGGGCGCTCCAGCGCTGCCCGATGCCGCGAGGGTGGGAACAGCGGCACGACTGTCGCTGGAATACTCGCACCCGCGGTGGCTGGTGCAGGACTGGCTCGACCAGCTCGGTAAAGACGAGACCGTTGCGTTGCTGGCGGCCAACAACACGGCCGCGCCCACCGTGCTGCGCTGCCTGCTGCCACGTGAACAGGCCCTGGCCGAGTTGGCCGCGCGCGGGGTAGAGGCAACAGCTGCGCACTACGCCCCCGACGCGTTGCTGGCTCTCAACACCGGGGACTGGAGTGGCATAGCCGTGTCCCAGGGCGAGGCCTCGCAGCTGGTCGTGTTGTATCTCGACCCCCGACCCGGGCAGCGCGTGCTCGACGCCTGCGCCGCGCCCGGTGGTAAAACCGCCTACGCGGCACGCCTGGCAGGCCAGGGACCGGGCGGCGAAAATGGGCACGTGATTGCAGTCGACCCGGCTCGTGGAGCCCGATCCCGCGTGGCCTTGACCCTGGAGGCCAGCGGACAGGAAAACGTGGAATTCCACGCCTGCACGTTGCGGCAGCTCGACACGGACGACGATTTTGACGCCGTACTGGTCGACGCGCCCTGCTCGGGATTGGGAACCCTGAGGCAGAACCCTGAAATACGTTGGCGACGACAGCCGTCGGACCTCGCCGACCTCGCGTCCCGACAAGGCGAGCTACTGCAGCTCGCCGCCGAGCGCGTTGCTCCGGGCGGGGTGCTGGTCTACTCGACCTGCACACTGGTGGACGCCGAAAACGACGCAGTGGTAGACCGTTTCCTGGCCGAGAACGACGACTTCACCGAACCGGTGGCCAACGATGAGGCAGCCGCCTGCCTGCAGCCCCTGCTCGATGCCCGCGGGCGGCTTCGTACCTTTCCTCACCTGCACGGCTGCGACGGCTTCTTTGCCGCGCGGCTGCGCCGTCGCTGAGACCGGCCTTCAGGCAGCCGCGACGCCGCGGGCAGCGACCGGCGTTTGCCCGTCCCGGACACGATCCGTATAAACGCGCATGGCCCTTATCGCTCCATCCATACTCGCCGCCGACTTCGGTCGCCTGGCCGAAGAAGCCCGCGCGGTTGAACTGGCCGGTGCCGACCTCATCCACGTGGACGTCATGGACGGCCACTTCGTACCCAACCTCACCCTGGGCCCCGACCTGGTGGGGGCCCTGGACAAGGCCACCGAGCTGCCGCTGGACGTCCACCTCATGGTCGAAAAACCCCTTGATTTCGTCGAGTCCTTCGTCCGGGCGGGAGCCGACTGGATCACCGTGCATTGCGAAGTTGTCGACGACGTCGAAGCCGCCCTGTCGGCCATAGAAAGCCACGGCTGCCGTGCGTCGCTGGCCATCAACCCTGCAACACCGGTAGAAGCCGTCTCGCCCTGGATCGAGAGGGCGGCGATGATACTCATAATGAGCGTGGTGCCCGGTTTCGGTGGTCAGAGTTTCATGGAAAACTCCCTGCCCAAGCTGCAAACCCTGAGCGATCTCAAGAAGAAAACGGGCAGTAAATGCTTGCTTGAAGTCGACGGTGGCGTAAAAGCCGACAACATCTCGAGGGTCGTAGAAGCCGGCGTTGACGTGGTCGTGTCGGGATCCGGGATATTCGGCGCCGCCGATTACAGCGAGACCATCGCCGCCATGCACGCCGCCTGACAAGACCCCCCTGCCTACGGGCTTCGCTTTTGGAGGTGGGCGTGGTATTCCACCCTCGTTTCCCGGTTTCTAGTTCGGGGTGTAGCTCAGTCTGGTAGAGTACTGCGTTCGGGTCGCAGGAGCCGGAGGTTCAAATCCTCTCACCCCGACCACTTTGTTTCCGGCGGAAAAAAGCGGCTTAGACTATGAGCTACAGGGGAAACCTCGGGTGTCTTTGGATCGCCCTGCTGTTGCTGCTGGTGGGAGGATCCCCGCTACTCATAGGCGTGCTGCGCCTGCTGCTGGCCTTCGTGGTGGTAGTAGGAGTAGCCGGGGCTGCCATAAGCTGGTGGCTACGCCACCGTGCGGTCGAGTTCTACACGAAGAGCCAGACCGAGGCCCACAACCGCTTCGTTGAGCTGCTGGTCGCCCTCATGACCCGCATGGCGCAGGTGGACGGCAATCTCGACCGCCGTGAAGTCAGCGTAATACGCGAGTTCTTCCACCATCGGCTCGGCTACCGAGACGAACGGCTGCTGTGGATCCGCGACCTCATCAAGGATGCGGCCAGCTCCCAGGAGTCGGTTGAATCTCTGTGCCACGAGTTCTCCAACCGCTTCGGGTTACGCGAAAGGCTGATGTTGCTCGAATTACTGGGCGAGGTCGCAAGGGCAGACGGCGAGGTCAGCGAGCCCGAACAACTCTTTCTCGAACAGGTGGTCAATCTCCTGGGCCTGGGCGCCTTTGCTGGAGCTGGAGCTTACGCCGGCGGGGCCGGGCAGGCGCGGGCCGACCACGAATCACAGGTAGACCGGGCCCTGGCCACGCTGGGGCAGGATCGAAACGCCTCGGCCGAGCAGATCAAGACAGCATGGCGCAACCTTTCGCTCGAGAATCACCCCGACAGGGTCCGCCAGCTGGGCCCGGAGTTCCGGGACCTGGCCGAACGCCGAATGAAAGACATAAACGCGGCCTGGCAGACTCTCAAAGAAGCCGGATTGGCCTCCTGAACCTGCCCAAGACACGTGCAGTGCCGGTTTTTCGTGCAGCCGAAGGCCGCTCCTCAGCACCTCCTGCTGAAAAGAACCCACGGTTGGCGTGGATCGCCGGCTCGAGAGGTCTGGCACCGGCCTTGCTAACAAGGGGTGCGGTGCTGAGGAGCGAGCCGTGGCGGTATCCTTGTCCAGGACGGCAAAAAATACTGCTCACTCCCTTTACACACCGGGTCTATTGACTAATATACGCCGCTTGGAACGGAGAGCGCCCCTGCTGACTGGAGGCCATGAAAAATGAAAAGAATCGAAGCAATTATTAAGCCGTTCAAACTGGACGAAGTAAAAGAAGCCCTGGGTGGCGTAGGCGTCCAGGGAATAACCGTGAGCGAGGTAAAGGGGTTCGGGCGTCAGCGCGGCCACACCGAGTTGTACCGTGGAGCCGAGTACGTCGTAGACTTTCTGCCCAAGGTGAAAATCGAGGTCATAATCAGCGACAATCAGGTAGACAGCGTGGTTGAAACCATAGCCTCGACCGCCAAGACCGGAAGAATCGGTGACGGCAAGATCTTCGTATCCGACATAAGCGAAGTGATTCGCATCCGAACCGGCGAGCGTGGAGAGGAAGCCCTGTAGCCAAACTCGTACGGGGAAGCATTCACGAGGGATCCCCGGACGGGTCGGTCATGTGCCGGCCCGTTTTTTAATGTTACCGCTTTGGACTATACAGACTTGAACGACCCCCACGGCCCCGCCGAATGCACGAGGCCAGCATCGCAACACTAAGCGCTTAAGGAGAACCACCCCGACATGGCAACGAAAAAGAAAACCCAGACAAAAAAGAGCAGGTCGGCTGCAAAGGCATCGGCGGGCGCCAAGGTCATCGCCAATGCAAAGAAGAACGGCGTCGAGATGATCGACTACAAGTTCTGCGACCTTCCCGGAACCTGGCAGCACTTCACGACCCCACTGAGCGAGTTCGAAGAAGACGTATTTGAGAACGGCTTGGGCTTTGACGGATCTTCTATCCGCGGCTGGAAGACCATCGACAACTCCGACATGCTGGTCATCCCGGACCCCGACAGCGCGGTCATCGACCCGTTCTTTGAGCGACCCACGCTGTCACTGGTGTGCAACATCGAAGACCCGATGACGCGGGAGCCCTACGACAGGGACCCCCGCTACATCGGTGCGAAAGCAGTCAACTTCCTGAAGTCCACCGGACTGGGCTCCGACGCTGTGTTCGGCCCCGAGCCCGAGTTCTTCGTCTTCGACAGCGTTCGCTACGACCAGACCGAAAACTCGGCCTTCTACGAAGTCGACTCGGTCGAGGGCCAGTGGAACACCGGCGAGGACGGCGGCCAGAACCTGGGCCACAAGCCACGCTACAAGGAAGGCTACTTCCCGGTTTCGCCGGTCGACAGCATGAGCGACCTGCGCACCGAGATGGTACAGACCATGGAAGAAGTGGGCCTGCACGTCGAGAAGCATCACCATGAAGTGGCGACCGCCGGCCAGGCAGAGATAGACCTCTACCGCCTGCCGCTGGTACCAATGGGCGACGCGTTGCTCTGGTACAAGTACGTCGTCAAGAACGTAGCTCGCCGCAACGGCAAGACGGCCACGTTCATGCCCAAGCCCGTGTTTGGAGACAACGGTACCGGCATGCACACCCACCAGTCGATCTGGAAGGGCAACAAGCCGACCTTCGCCGGTAACGAGTACGCGGGCATGTCGAAGACCGCCATGCACTACATAGCCGGCATACTGCAACACGCACCGGCCTTGTGCTCGTTCACCAACCCGACCACGAACTCCTACCGCCGGCTGGTGCCGGGCTTCGAGGCTCCGATCAACCTGGCCTACTCGAGCCGCAACCGCTCAGCCGCGGTGAGAATCCCGACCTACTCGCCTTCACCCAAGGCCAAGCGCATTGAGGTTCGCTTTCCAGACCCGATGGCCAACCCCTACTTGGCGTTTGCGGCCATGCTGATGGCGGGACTGGACGGCATCGAGCGGAAACTGGACCCGGGACAGCCCTTGGACAAGGACATCTACTCGCTGTCAAAGGCCGAGCTTCGCAAGGCAAAGGTAGCAAGCGTGCCCTCTTCGCTCGAAGACTCGCTGGCGGCCCTGACCAAGGACCACGACTTCCTGCTCAAGGGCGACGTGTTCAACGAGGGCCTGCTTGAGACCTGGATCGACATGAAGCAGGCCCAGGTCACCGACATGAAGCTGCGTCCGCATCCCTGGGAGTTGGCCCTGTACTACGACGGCTGAGTCGTCAAGGACCAACAGGCTTGGAATACGCAGGGCCGCCCCCACTGGGGCGGCCCTTTTTTTTGCGGGCTGCTCCCGGTTGTCAGTTGAGGATAACTACCTCAACTCGCCTGTTGCGCGCGCGTCCCGTGGGATTGTCGCTGCCGTCCGGGTGGGCGTTTGGCGCCACCGGGTATTTTTCGCCGTAGCCGCCCGCCTTGACCAGCGCCGGCGAAACTCCATGCGTAGACAGCGACTCCGCGACCACGCGGGCACGGCGTTCAGAGAGACCCTGGTTGTACAGAGCAGCCCCGATCGAATCGGTGTGCCCCTCAACCATCACGCGGCGGCCCGGAGCCTCGGCACTCACGATGTCGGCCACGTCCCTGGTCTTGCGCTTGGCCGCGCGGGTGAGCGATGAACTACCGAACTCGAACAATACGTCGGGCAAGGTAACCACGACGCCACGGTCAGACTCCGTCGCCGAGAGGTCGCGTGCCCTGAGCCTGGCCAGCAGGCGACGATTGCGCTCCAGCTCGCGCTCCTGGGCCGCCAGGCGGCGTTGGATTCGCTGGCCCCGCTGGCGGGCCTGTTGCTGTTGGTCTCCCGCGGCGGCACCCGTCAAGGCACCCAATGCGGCACCTATGGCAGCACCCTCGGCCGCGTCACCGCTCTGGTTGCCGATGATAGCGCCGGCGCCGGCGCCGATCAGCGCCCCGGTGGCGGTAGACCTTTCGCGCTGGGTGGCCGGCCCCGACGCGCAGGAAGCCAGCAGGAGGGCGATCGCGGGAAGAACCGCAAGCAAGCGCAGCCTGGATAGCTGAGAACCTTTTACCTGGGCTGATCTCATCGCGCCTCCAGCTCTTCTATCTGGCGTTTCTGGTTTTCGATTTCGCGCTCCTGCTCGTCCAGCTTGCGCTCAAGCCCGTCGAGATCCTCGCTCTGTCGCTGCTGCTGATCACCGGCCCTGGCCCCGCTCAGCGCCCCGAGCGCAGCCCCGATGGCCGCACCCTCGGCTGCGTTGCCACCCTGGTTACCGATGATGGCACCGGTCCCCGCTCCCAGCAGCGCCCCGGTGATGGTCCCTTTTTCGCGCTGGGTAAGAGGGCCCGACGCGCAGGCGGCGACAAAGACCATCGCCAATGAAAAGGCTGCAAATTTTCCTGTGTACATATTTTCCTCCAATGGTGACAAAAGGGCGACACTCTGGCCGAGCGCCCTGTGCACATGGTTCCAGCCGAAGCCCGGATCGTCAACAGCCCTTCCCGCTGGAGTGACGCCGGGGGCCGGGCGCACCAGTAGATCAGGCAGTCGGTCCTTCGCGCCAGGTACACCAAAGCAGCACCACCACGCCCACGCTGATGGCACTGTCGGCCACGTTGAAGGCCGGCCAGTGCCACGCGCCCAGGTAGAAGTCTGCAAAATCGAGTACCGCGCCGTGCGCGACCCTGTCCCAGAGGTTTCCCAACGCGCCACCCATGATGGCCGCCAGCGATGCCCTGTAGGCCCTGCGCTCCACGGGCACCTTGGAAACCAGCCAGCCCAAGCCGATCACGGCCGCCGCGGCCACTACCGACAGCAGAACGCTGCGCCAGGTCCAGCCGTCGTGGGCCAGCAAGCCGAAGGCAGCGCCGGTGTTGCGAACGTGGACAAGCGAGAAGAAACCGGGGATGACTTCGACGTAGCCGCCGCGCGGAAGATACTCGAGCAGTAGCATCTTGGTCAGGCGGTCGAGCAGCAGGACGGTTGCGGCCAACAAGCCGACGGCGCGGGCAGTCATCCGATCGAGGCGACCACATCGCCGCAACGACCACACAACAACTTCGTGTCGTCACCCTCGTCTACCAGCTCATCGTAATTCCAGCAGCGGGCGCACTTGCCACCTCGCGCCGCGGCCACTTCCACCCGCGTGTCGTCTCCATCCGAACGGATCAACTCCAGTTGCGATACGATGATCACCGCGGCCAGGGTTTCTTCGCCAACCTGCTCAAGCAACTCGAAGTCGGCGGACGGCACCGCCAGCACCACGCTCGCGTCGAGCGAGTGACCGATATCGCCGGCCTGGCGTTTCTCTTCCAGCGCGCGCGTCACGGCTGCCCGCGCCGTCCAGGTGGCCTGCCAGCGCATGAGCAGCATCTCGTTGTTCCAGTTCTCGTCAGGCACGGGAAAATCCTGCATGAAAACGCTCGCCGCGTCATCGTTGCCCGGGATCTGGCCCCATATCTCTTCGGCAGTAAACGACAACACCGGAGCAACCAGCACTGTAAGGGTTTCCAGCACAGAGCGCATAGCGGTCTGCGCGCTGCGCCGCTCGCGCGAATCGCGTCCCCCGCAATAGAGCCGGTCCTTGACGATGTCGAAGTACTGGGAGCTCAGCTCGACGCTGCAGAAATTGTTGAGTTCGCGGTAGACGACGTGAAATTCACAGCCCTCGTAAGCCCCCCGGCAACGGTCCACGAAACCGTGCAGCTCCGCCAGCACCCAGCGGTCGAGATCGTCCATGTCGTCCCAGGCAACGGCGTCGGCCACGGGGTCAAAATCGTGCAGGTTCCCCAGCAGGTTGCGCGCAGTGTTGCGTATCCTGCGGTAGGAGTCGGAGACCCGCTTGAGGATTTCATCCGACAGGCTCACGTCGTCGCGGTAGTCCTCCGACGAAACCCACAAGCGCATGATGTCAGCGCCGTACTGCTTGAGTACCTTGGCCGGCTCGACCACGTTACCGAGCGACTTGGACTGCTTGCGACCTTTTCCGTCGAGCAGGAAGCCGTGCGTCAACACCGCGCGGTAAGGCGCACGGTCGCGCGTGGCCACGCTGGTGAGTAAGGAAGAATGAAACCAGCCCCGGTGCTGGTCGCTTCCCTCGAGGTACAGGTCCGAAACGGTCCCCTCGCCGTGGTCGCGCTCCATCACCGAGGAGAAGCTCGAGCCCGAATCAAACCATACGTCGAGGATGTCGTTGTCGCGCTCAAAGTTCGTGCCCGAGCAGGACGGGCAGGCGAAGCCCGCGGGAAGCAGGTCCTCGATGTCCCGCGTAAACCAAGCGTCAGAGCCCTCCTCCTCGAAGAGATCGGCCACGTGCCTGACGACATCGCCGTCACAGGTGGCCTGCCCGCAATCAGTGCAGTGCAGGGCGGGAACCGGTACGCCCCAGGCCCGTTGTCGCGACAGGCACCAGTCAGGTCGGCCGGCTATCATGCCGTGTATGCGATCCCGTCCCCACGACGGTATCCACTTCACCTCGTCCACGCATTCGAGAGCGCGCTCGCGAATACTGTCCATCGACACGAACCACTGGTCGGTGGCCCTGAATATTATCGGTCGCCGGCAGCGCCAGCAGTGCGGATAACTGTGCTGTATGGTTTCTTCGGCCAGCAGGGCGCCGGCAGCCTGCAGGATCTCGACCACCGTGTCATCGACGCTGAAGACGTGCTTGCCCTCCAGCTCGGGTAGCTCGGAGGTAAAACAACCGGCAGCGTCTACCGGCGCGTAGACCTCCAGCCCATAACGACGGCCTACCACGTAGTCGTCGTGGCCGTGCCCGGGGGCCGTGTGCACGCAGCCGGTTCCGGCCTCCAGGGTCACGTGGTCGCCGAGCACGAGCAGCGAATCCCGGTCCAGCCAGGGATGGCGAGCCGTCATGCCCTCCAGTTCGCGGCCGGCGATGGTGGCGCGCGTGGCACCCAGGCCCAACACCTCGCGTAACTGCTCGAGCATGCCCTCGGCGACCAGCAGGGGGCCGCCGGGCGCGTCTACGACGACGTAATCAAAACCGGGGTTCACGCAGATGGCGAGGTTGGCGGGCAAGGTCCACGGCGTGGTGGTCCAGATGGCAACGCCCAGCCCCTCTTCGACCAGCGCCTGCAAGTCACCGGTCGCACCGGCAAACGCAAAGCGAACATAAACCGACCTCGAACTGTGATCCGAATACTCGACCTCGGCCTCGGCCAGGGCAGTGCGGCAGGATGAGCACCAGTGGACCGGACGCCTCCCGTGATACAACGCACCCGAGTCAGCCAGGTGTGCAAGCTCGCGCAGTTCGTCAGCCTCGTAGGCCTTGTCCAGTGTAAGGTACGGATTGTCCCAGTCGGCCTGTATGCCCAGGCGCTTGAAGTCTTCGCGCTGGCGGTCAACGCAGTCCAGGGCGTAATCCCTGCACAGCTGCCGTACTTCAACGCGGCTGGTATCCGCTCTCTTCTTGCGGCCGAGTTTTTTCTCGACCTCCAGCTCTATGGGCAATCCGTGGCAGTCCCAGCCGGGACGAAACGAGACCCGGAAGCCGGCAAGGTGCCGATACTTGACCACTATGTCCTTGAGCACCTTGTTCAGAACATGGCCCGCGTGGATGTTACCGTTGGCGTAAGGCGGACCGTCATGAAACAGGAAGGGCGTGGAGCCCTCCCGCAGCTGTCGCATCTGCTGCCAGAGCCCCTCCTCCTGCCAACGCTTGAGCAACTCGGGCTCCCGCTGTGGCAACTTGGCACGCATGGGAAACGAAGTGCTCGGGAGGTTGAGTGTGTCCTTGTAGTCCATCGCCTTTAGCCGCAGGAGGGCCGAAAGAGCAGCGATATCAACTTAACGGCAGGCTGGCAACTCGGTCGTATCCGTGGCAGGGTACTCGACCGTGGCAAAGAGAATGCAATTGGACTTCAATGTCGCCGGCCCGTCGACCGTTGACGAGAACGGTCAGCCCAGGCCCTGCGTTATGGGAACGGAATGGGTCAACACGGACACCCTGGCTACGCTCGACAAGATAGGCATCGCTCCCACCGACCCCTGGGGCAAGCCGCTACCGGCCGAAGACAGCCGATCAAGCGACACGGCAGCCCCGGCTGGAGCCGCCGACAACACTGCCCAGGCTGATACTGAAGACTGACCGCCGGCGGTCTATAGAAAGGAGCTCTCAGCCAAGCTCTGCGGCCGTTAACTGGCGGGTGACCGGCCTGCGGCTGTCGCTGCGATCGCGGCCCCGACCGAGAACGTGCTCCCTGCACATGCCCATGCGGGCGCAACACATCTCGCTGTTAAGGTCGTTGTTGAAGGTACGCTGCTGACCGTCTTCGAAGAGAATGCGCACCAGGCAGGTGCCGCCGATTATCGTTGAGGTCATGACCTCGACGACCACGCCGTTACCCCAATCCTCCCGGTACTCCTGCCAGACGCGGTCACCGAGGCGAAGAAATTGCCTTATACCCCTCATCGATAAATTCCATGCTTGACTCGAACACTACAACGGGTTGAGGCCGCTTAGCAAGACTTTTATGCAAACAAATTACCGGCAATTTTCGTGCCCGCGGAGGCGGCCCGGGGCCGAGCCCCAAGCCAACGGCCGGGACGGAAATAGTAGTTGGATTATGCGGCACACGGCCGCGTTCTAAAACCCTCAACCCCCCTCGGGGGCTACCTCCACGCGGCCCCCGTCTACAAGCACCGGCACTATACGCTCACCGCCACTCAGCTTAAGTAACTCGGGCACGCGCTCTGGTTGATCGAGTACATTTATCTCCGAGAACGGCTTTCCCTCGGCCTGCAGGCGGCCGCGCAGGGCCGAGCAGTACGGACACCCGGTCTTTACATAAAGCGTTACTGCCACGGTAGTCATTACCTCCTGTGATCCTGCTCGGACGGCTTCCGGCCGGCAGGGGGCTCATCGTCGGCGAGGGGTTGCAGGTAGCCCAGCTCCTCGAGTGCGAGTCGCTGCTGCCTGTCCAGGCCAGCCTCGCCGCGGTTGTGCTCCTGCATGAAGCTCCCAACAAAATCCCTGTCCGACGGACGATAGCGCCTCGCTACAGCGAACGACAGTGTGGCTGCTCGCGAGCGGGTAACGAAGTCGCGCAGTTTTTCGGCCGTGCCCGCTGGAGCGCTGGCGGCCGGCAAGCCGTCGCGGCTGTCAGCGTCGGCGGCGTCGAACCAACTCCACGCGCACAGCCCGGGGTCACCGCCGGGGCAGTCCGACGCCAGCAGTGTGCCCTGGCGGGTGTGGGCTGCCCACTTGATGGTCCTCCCTGTCCGGGTAGAAAACACGGCGCGGGAGCTTTGCGAGTCACCCTCGAGCAGGCCCCGCAAGCTGCTACCGTGCAGGCCGGGTGGTGGCGACACCCCCGCGTAGTCGAGCAGGGTGGGAAGCAGGTCTACCAATGATACCGCTGCCGTCACCCGCGCGGGCGCCGCGGCGCGCGGGCCGGCGGGCAGCTTAATCAGCAACGGCACCCTGGTCGACTCTTCGTGCAGTGTCGCCCCGTGCCTGAACCAGGAACCGTGTTCGCCGAATGCCTCGCCGTGATCGGCCGTGACCACTATCAACGCCCTGTCGTAGAGGTCGGTCTGCCGCAGCCTCTCAAGCAAGCGCCCCAGCCAGGCATCGGCATAACTTATCTCGGCATCGTAGGCGTCGATGTAATCACGCAGGCGCGGCCGTTGGTCGAGCCGTTGGTATTCGGGTACCAGCGAGGGCTCGAACAGCCCGGAGGCAGACGCCGCCGGGCCGGGCGCAAAGCTACGCGGCTCGGGTGCTGCGTAGGGTCCGTGCGGATCGATGAGGTGCAGAAAAAGAAAACCGGGTTGCCACCCCCCGTCCAGCTCGCGGGAGACGCTGGCCACGGTCTCGGCCGCGATGCGCTGATAGTTCTCACGGTTGCGTTCGCGCGCCGGCAGCAGGTCATCCCAGGCATCAAAGCCCTGGTCAAGACCCGAGAGTTGGCCGACCAGCACCGTGCTGCTCACGAATCCGCGACTGCTGTAACCAGCCTCCGCGAGCAATTCGGCCAGGGTGAGATTATCGCCGGCCAGCTCCTGCCCCAGTTGCCTCAGCCCGTGGCCGTGCGGATATTTTCCGGTAAACAACGACGCGAAGGCCGGGCTGGTACGGGGGCAGGGGGTAAACGCACGTTCAAAAACAACCGCGTCCTCGGCCAACCGACTGAGCGCGGGAGCGGTGTCTCTCGGATAACCGTATATCGACAGGTGGTCGGCCCGCAGCGCGTCTACGGTCAGCAACAGTATCGGTATGCCCGGCATGGGCGTAACAGTAGTAGGCGCAACGGTAGAAGACGGGCGACAGGCGGCGACGCTGAGCAACAGTATTGTCGCGACAACCATGCTGTTGGCCGTCATTGGTCGCGACGATGGGTAGCGAAGATGCTCAGCCAAGGAAGATCGACTTGCGCTGGCCCAGCTTACGGCGAATGAGCACCTGCACGGTACGCCGAAGCCTTTGCGACATGGCGTCAAAATCTGTGCTGCCTTCACCGCGAAAACGATTCTCACGGTAGAGGTAAATCCGCCTGCCGAACACCAGGGTCCAACGCGTGGGCAGCGGCAACAATCCACCCAGGCCGAGCAGTGGAAACAGCGGGGTGATGGGCATGTAGGGCGCGCCGAGCAGACGGCCCAGCCTCCTGCTGCGACCGATGACGGGGTAGGTTTCCTCCGCCCCGATGACGGCAAAGGGAATGATGGGCACACGGTGGCGCAGGCTGAGCCTGGCAGCCGAAGTGGCAAAGCGACGCAGCTTGTAACGCTCGTCGAAGAGCTTGGCGACACCGTTTACGCCCTCGGGAAATATAAGGGGCATTTCGCCACGGCCGAGAAGTTGGTCGGCAACCGCGTAGCGAGCCGGCGCCCCGCCCATCTTTCGGTAAGCGTCCGCCACCGGCCCCATGCCCTCTACAAAAGCGTCAAAGAGCGGCCGGACCACGCGGCCGGGCTTCCAGACGTTGGACAGCGCGTAGCAGACCATGGTCGCGTCCAGGGGCAGCGCACCCGAGTGATTACCCACGAGTATGGCGCCACCCTGCTCGGGCAGGTTTTCGAGCCCTTGCAGATCGACCCGCCAGTAGTTGTCAAAAAGAAACTTGAACAGCGGTTCCGAGCGGGAGCGGAAGGCAAGGTCAAGACCATAATTATCGGCTGATCCCGCCTCGATAGCCTCGTTTACTCGTGGTGCCGTGGCCTCAGCCAGGCGCCGGCGCCCCTCTTCGTCAAGGGCAAAACTTTTGCGTGGGGAAGCTTCCTGACTGGCAAGCGGTACGCTATGGACCGCGTCGGGAAAAGAGTCCAAAGCCATCTCCAGACGTAACCTATCAGGCTACGGCGCGTCTGCCAATGGTTTTCGCACAACACCGTCCTCTCCAGAATGGCGAGGCGTCCCCGTGCGCTTCGCCCCTGTCGGGCGCCTTGCCCTCAGAATACCGAGAGGCGGTCGAGCGGCGGGCCGGCAGCCCTGGCAGTGGTTGCACGCCTGAGCGCGAGCAGCCCCTCGCCCACGACGCCCAGGGCCAGCAGCAGCAGGAGCAGGCCGACCGCGAACAACAGGTGCTGGCCGGCGTCGTAGAAACGACCGAGATTGTTCACCATCGCCACCACGGTCGTAATCGTCATGAAGACCGCGGGCACGGCGGCGACCAGCGGGTTGCGGCCTCGCTGGTACAGGTACAACGACACGAGGATAAGCGTCAGGCTGGCGAGCAACTGGTTGGTGGTACCGAACAGGCCCCAGAGGGTGAGCCCCATCGGCTGGCCGTCCACCTCGTAGAAGGCAAAGAAGCCTATCACCACCACGGCCAACGCCGAGGTCACAAAACGGTTTTCGCGCTTCACGCCGAAGCCCTGCCCCATTTCGGCAATGTTGTACCTGAGCAGGCGCGTAGCCGAGTCGAGGGTAGTGAGAGCAAACGACACCACCACTACCGATATCAACGCGGTAGACAACTCAGAGGGCAGCCCGAGGGTCGAAACAAAACGTGCACCGCCCTCTATGAACACGCCCAGCTTACCGCCGAGGGTATTGGCCGCCCCCCAGCTTGAGTAGTGCTCGTGCCAGGAACCCGCGGAGCTGAAGCCGGCCGTGCAGGCCAGCACCGCCATCAGGCCCAGCAACGACTCGCCCATCATGCCGCCGTAGCCGATAGCCCGCGCGTCGGTTTCACGGTCGAGCTGCTTGGCGGTCGTTCCCGAGGCCACCAGCCCGTGAAAGCCGGACACCGCCCCACAGGCGATGACCACGAACACGAAGGGAAACATCGGCGGCGCTCCCTCGGGATTGAGCACCACCGCGGGCGAAGAAAACTCGGGCGCGAGGACAAAAAAACCGCCGTACATAAGACCCATGCCGAGATACAGCAGCAGCGAGTTGATAAAATCCCTCGGCTGCAGCAGCAGCCAGACCGGCAGCACCGAGGCACCGAAAGCGTAAGCCAGCAGCAGGGCTCCCCAGCCACCGCGGCTGTCCCACTGCGGCGACAGCCACTCGTTGGTAGCCGCCAGGAACACGGCCAGCAAGGTGATCACGAAAGCTGCCGTAGCGAGCCGGGTCATCGACACACCCCGCTTGTACGAAGCCACGCCCGTGACCACGGCCAGCGCCATGATAACAGCCGACGGCATCACGGCCTGGGGGTAAGCCCCGGGCATGAACAGGTCGCAGAGAATCGACACGAACACACCCATGGCGAGTGCCACGCCAAAAAAGATGACGACGTGAAACATCGTCTTGGCCCGCGCGCCGATGATGCCCTCGGTAATGGCCCCCACCGACAAGCCGCGCGCCCGCACCGACAACACGAGAGCGCTCATGTCGTGCACGCAACCTATAAACAGCGAACCCGCCACTACCCAGATCATGGCCGGCAGCCATCCCCAGATCACGGCGATGGCCGGACCGAGCATCGGCGACAAGCCGGTTATGGAAGCAAAATGATGGCCGAAGAGAACGCCCCGCGGCGCGGGTACGTAGTCTATGTCGTCACGTAGTTGGTGGGCCGGAGTCGCAACATCTGCGCGCAGCGAGAAAATGCGCGAGGAAAGATAGCCCGCGTAGAAACGATAGGTCGCGGCATAACACGCCAGACAGACAACCGCTGCCAGTACCGCCAACGCCCCTTCTCCCGGTCAGCCGGTCCGTGCGCCCGAACCGGACCCCGTCGATCTCCGTCGCCCCTGACGGCCACCGCCACCCGACGACCTTCCTGGATCACCCCCGCGGCCACCCCCGCGGCCACCGCCGCGGCCGCCGCCCGGTCCGCCCCTGGCACCACCGGGCCCGCCCCGCTTAACCCGCTTGGGAGTCCACCGCTTGGGCTTCGCCAGCAACTCTTCGGCCGGAAATTCAAAGGGCAGACTGTAGCCGACGAATTCCTCGATAGCCTCGTAAGAATACACGTAGCGCTCGCAGGCCAGCGAAATCGCCTTGCCCGAAGCCCCGGCACGGGCGGTTCGGCCTATGCGGTGGACGTAGTCCTCGGGGTCCTGCGGCAGGTCGTAGTTAAAAACGTGGCTGACCTCTTCAATGTGCAGCCCCCGCGAGGCCACATCGGTGGCCACGAGCAGGCTGATCGAGCCCTCCTTGAAACCGTTGAGCAACTTCAGCCGCTTGCGCTGATCCACGTCGCCCGCCAGGGCCCCGGCGCTGAAACCTTCGAGAGTGAGCCTCTCGGCCAGCTGGGTCGCCATTATTCTTGTGTTTACAAACAGCAGCGCGCGATCGGGCTTTTCGCGACGCAGCAGTCCCAGCAACAACGAAAACTTTTCGTCCATGCCCACGTGGTAAACGGTCTGCTCGATGTTGTCGGCGGTCACCTGCTCGGGCGACACCTCCACCTGCGTAGGTTCGCTCAGGTGCTCGTAGCCGAGTTCGACCACCCTCTGCGATAAGGTCGCGGAGTAGAGAAACGACACGCGACGGTCAGGCGGAGGCATGTTGCGCAGCATGTAACGGATATCGTCGATAAACCCCATGTCGAACATGCGATCGGCCTCGTCGATGACGAGAACCTCGAGGTGATCAAGCGTGAAAGCTCTCTGCTTGTAGTAGTCGATCAAGCGCCCGGGCGTCCCCACGAGCACGTCTATGCCCGACTTCACGTGGTTGAGCTGTTTCTCGTAATCCACGCCACCGTAAACAGCGGCAATCTCCATGTCGCAGTATCGGCCCAGCAGGATGGCTTCGTCGCGTATCTGCACGGCTAGCTCGCGCGTAGGAGCAACGATGAGGCAGCGCGGAGCGGACCCACCGTCCTCGGGCCTGCGCGCATCCCGGCGCAGCAAAAGGCTGAACATGGCAATGAGAAAAGCGGCGGTTTTACCCGTGCCCGTCTGGGCCTGTCCGGCCACGTCTCGTCCTTGCAAGGCAAGCGGAAGCGACTGCTCCTGTATAGGCGTGCAGTGGGTGAATCCCGCCGACGCAATACCGCGTCTTACCTGTTCGGGAAGGTCAAGTTCAGCAAACTCTATGGTGATTCCTCCTGGCGGCCCCGGACGGGGCGAGGCTCAGATACCGGTCTTCGCAGGTGTACCTTCGCCTGCCTGCCGGAGCAACCGGATAAAGTCGGCCGCCCCTATAAAACCCGCTCGTCGCGTGACTTCCTTGCCCGAGGAGTCAAAAAATATCGTTGTCGGGGCGCTCTGCACTTTGAAGGACTTCATTACCCTGTCCACGAAATCGTTGATGGCGGTTATGTCCACGCTCAACAGATCGATGCCCTCTGACGCCCTTACGACCCCTTCATCACTGAAAGTCTGTTCTTTCATTTCCTGGCAGGGCAGGCACCAATCGGCGGTGAACTCCATCACCATGGGGCGCCCGCTACGCTGATTAGCGTCATAAACTTCGGCCGAGAATTCCTGCCAGGCCAGGCCGGTCGCCTGCGGCGCAGGAGCCGCAACCGAGGCGGTGGCCACCAGCAGCAGGGCCGCGCCCGCGGTGCGAGCCAGCGAGCCCGCAGAGATCGACAGCGGCCCCGGGCGATCGACAAGGCCGATGTACAACGCGGCCAGGAACACGAAGGCCGGCACGAGCGAAGTCGATAGGGGCTCGGGCAGCACGGGTGCCGCCAGCCTGCAGGCTACCACCAGCAACGCGCAGCCGAACAAGTGCTCCACCCAGGCGGGAACGGTGTCCGCGTCAGCTCCCGAGCGGGCCAGCATCACCAGCGCAAGCGAGGGCAGCAAGGCAACCACGGCCGCCGCCGCGGCCAGCACCCACGGTTGAGAAGCGCCTGTTTTCGAAATCGCCACCGTCACCAGGGCAACCAGCGGTGCTCCGAGCAGGCCGGCTGCCATACCCGCGAGAAACAGCCAGGCAACAGCCGAGCCCGGCACCGAACGCGGCGACCGCACGGCCAGGCCCAGCGAGCACAACGCCACGACCAGCATCGCCAGGGCTGCCCGGTAGACCACCGAGTTGCCGGCCAGTGGACCTGATTCGAGCGAAGCGGCCACGCCCACCAGCGAGGCAAGTACCAGTGAACTACCTACCGCGTATGCCAGAAGACCCACCGACGCCCGCAATGAGCCCGAGCTCGAGACCTGGTCGAGCGCCCTCGCCGACGAGCCCAGCAGGGGGCCGACGCAGGGGACAAGGTTGATCGCCAGCCCTACCAGCAGCAGGCCGAGCAGAAGAGCCCGGCTTCCATCCCGCGACAGTCCGCCGAGCGCGAGCCCGGCGTGATGGCCAAGGTTGCTGTAGTAGCCCGGTCCGGCGTGCTCGGCCGCTTGCAGGGGAACGAACTCTATCGCCAGCGGCACCCTTATAGTCTCGGGTCGCAGGCACAGTGTTTCGTTGCAGGCCTGGTAGCCGAGTATGGCCACCGCGCGACCACCGGCTGGAGCGATGCTATCGTAGTGCAATTGGCCACTGACCGTGATGCTGCCCTCATGGGTGTAGATGTCGTTGCCCCCGGCAAAGCGGACCCGGGTGCGCTGGGGGACAGGCCAGGTCAGCTCGGAAACTGACACGCCCTCAGGAAGCTTAAAATCAAGACTGGCAGGCACGAGGAACTTGAGACCGGGATCGATAGCGTTGATGTGCCAGCCATCGGCGATAGACAGCGTGAGTTCAACCGTGCTGCTGTCACCGGGAAGAAGTCGGTTATCACTCAGCTTGAACTCGGCGCGGGCCGGGCCCTGGACGGTGGCCGCCCAGGCTGGCACCGGGGCGACGATCCAGATCGCGGCGGACAACATCGCGGCGGACAACATCAGGCCTGGCGCTGCAGCAGAACGCTGTCCGGATATCATCCGCGAGCGTGGTTGCCATACCCCCCTTGAAAAAAACGACACGTTCTCCAGCCTACCTGTCCTGGCACCGGTTTGCGAGCCTGCTCGCGGCCGGGTATTTCTTGTTACGTGGATATAACAAGCGGGATGCAACGACCATGAGAAACGTGGCAAGACTGTTTTCAGCCGTCCTGCTGGCAACATTCTGGCTGGGCGCAAACAGCGCATGGTCAGGCGAATCGCCCCCTGCCGACACCGCGAGCGCCACCCTGTCGGGACCGATAGTCGCGGCGGGATTTTCCGAAAAGGGCGACGTCTCCATGTACAGCCTCTCGCTGGGATACCGCTACGAATGGCGGGGGCCGGATTTTCTTGACGCCGCGGCGCGTCGTCACGGGGGCACAATCGCCACCGTGCTCGAGCCATTGCTCACTTTGTTCGCGGGCGACCGCGAAAGCTTCGACCTGCAACTGGTGCCGATGTTGCGCTGGCAGGGAACTGGCCAAGGCCTGCTGCGCCCATGGATAGAAGGCGGCGTGGGTATCGCGTGGTCGGACCTGCGCGGATTGAACCTGGGTTCGCGCATACTGTTCAGCGACCAGGTCGGAGTGGGCTTCGACCTGCCCACGACCGGTGGAAAACTACTGGCCGTCGGCTACCGCCTGCGCCATCTTTCGCACGCAGGATTGTGGGCCGACGCCAACTCGGGCATCAACACCCACTTTGTCCTCGTGACCCTGCGCTGACCCGGGGTCAGGTCGTCGTAGCGCCCGAGCCAAGATCGTCGGGCAGGGCGATGGGCACCGTCTCAACTACTTCCAGACCGTAGCCGGCCAGGTTGGGCAGCCTCGGCGGGGTATTGGTGAGCAGCCTTATGCGCCTCACGCCCAGGTCTCGCAGGATCTGTGCGCCGATGCCGTAGTCCTTGAACGCCGCCAGGCGGCTGGCTGGACTGGTGGACACGACCCCGTCGCTACCAGCTGACAGCGACTCTGCACCGCGCCCGTGCCGCCTCACGTACAGCACCACGCCCGCCCCCTCTTCGTCGATGCGTCGCATGGACGCCTCGAGCAGGGCACCGGTGTTGCGGTGGCTGTACGCAAAAACGTCGCCGGGCAGGTACTCGGCGTGGGTGCGCACCAGCACCGGCTTGTCGGGGTCAATCCTGCCTTTGACCAGGGCCACGTGCTCGCCGTCTTCCACGTCGCTGCCATACACGTGGACCTCGAACTCGCCGGCGGTGCGCGTGGGCAACCGCGACGACGCGAGACGCTTGACCAGCGATTCGGTCTGCAACCTGTACTGTATGAGGTCGGCGATAGTCGCTATCCTTATCGAGTGACGGTGGCTGAACTCCACCAGCTCGGGCATGCGCGCCATGGTGCCGTCCTCGTTGAGAATCTCGCAGATGACACCGGCCGCCGACAAGCCGGCAAGGCGCGACATGTCCACCGACCCCTCGGTCTGCCCGGTGCGAACCAGCACGCCACCGTCGCGGGCGCGCAGCGGAAACACGTGCCCCGGGCTCAAAAAATCAGACGCCGTGGCCCCCTCGCGCACCGCCTCCCTGATGGTAAGCGCTCGATCGGACGCGGTCATACCCAGTCCCGCGCACTTGCGCGAGTCTATCGACACCGTGAAACCGGTGCCCAGCGGAGTGGTGTTTTCGGGCACCATCATGCGCAGCCCGAGTTCGTCGGCCCGCGAAGCGGTCAGCGGCAGGCATATAAGCCCGCGGGCCTCGCGCATCATGAAATTGATGTGCTCGGGCGTCACCTTGTCGGCGGCGACAAAGATGTCACCCTCGTTCTCACGGTCCTCGTCATCCACGAGGATTATCATCCGCCCGAGGCGTATGTCCTCGACCGCGTCTTCTATCGAACTGACGGGTGAGTTGCCCCCGGCGAGCCCGCTTTCCTGTCCTGTGTCGTTATCGGCCACTGAGTAGGCTTTATAGCCCTGACGCGGGGTAGAGAAAACGGGTGGCTTTCTAGCTGGCGGGCGCCTACTCGACGGTGACGCTCTTGGCGAGATTACGCGGCTGGTCCACGTCGGTACCGCGTTCCACGGCCACGTGGTAGGCCAGCAACTGCAGCGGCACGGTGAGCAGCACCGGGAGCAACGACGTGCTCGTGCTGGGCACGGTTATCACGCACTCGGCCACCGCCCTGAGGTCGTCGTCGGCATTATCAGTGATGGCAATAATACGACCACCTCGTGCCTCGACCTCGCGCAGGTTGCTCAGGGTTTTCTCGTAGACCTCGTCACGCGGGATGAGCACAACCACCGGGAGGTTCTCGTCTATCAGCGCGATGGGCCCGTGCTTCATCTCACCGGCGGGATAGCCCTCGGCGTGTATGTAAGAAATCTCCTTGAGCTTGAGCGCACCCTCGAGGGCTATGGGGTAGTTGATGCCGCGACCGAGAAAGAGCAGGTCGGAGGCCGACGCGAAACGACGCGCCGCCTTTTCGACCTCGGCCTCGCACTGCAGCGTTTTTTCTACCAACGCGGGCAGCTGCACCAGTGCCTGTATGCACTCGTCCTCGAGCTGGCGATCAACGGTTCCCGCGCGGTCGCCCAGGTAGAGGCCCAGCAGGTACAACGCCGTGAGTTGGGTGGTGAACGCCTTGGTACTGGCAACGCTGATCTCGGGGCCAGCGTGGGTGTAGATGACCGCGTCGGCCTTGCGCGCGATGGACGAGTCGACCACGTTGCACACCGCCAACACTGGCGCGCCGCGCTCGCGTGCCGATTCCATTGCCGCCAGCGTGTCAGCCGTTTCACCTGACTGCGACACCACCACCGCCAGTGTGTGTTCGTCGACCAGCGGATCGCGGTAGCGAAACTCGCTGCCGTAATCCACCTCGGTGGGCAGCCTCGCGAACCGCTCGAATATGAACTTTCCCACGAGGCAGGAGTGCCACGCTGTGCCACAGGCAACCATGGTCGCCCGCTTTATGCCGTCGAGACGGTCGGCGATAGCATCGAGTTCGGGCAGGGCCACGCGACTGCTCTCCTGGGCGATACGCCCACGGGTAGTGTCGATGATGGCCTGCGGCTGCTCGTGTATCTCCTTGATGAGAAAATGCTCGTAACCGCCCTTGCGGGCCGTGACCGGATCCCAGGTAATGCGCTGGGCTTTCCTGGTGACCTCCGCGCCCGAAAAATCCGACAGCGATACTCCATCGGTGGTCAGCTCAGCTACCTCGCCGTCTTCGAGAAAGACCACGTCGCGGGTGTACTCGAGCAGGGCGGGAACGTCGGAGGCCACGAAGCTCTCGCCCTCTCCGAGCCCTATGACCACAGGCGTGGCGTTCTTTACCGCCACCAGCCGCCCGGGCTCAGCGGCCGACATGACCACGATGGCAAACGAACCGTCGAGAAGCTCTATCGTCGAGCGGACCGCCGCGAGCAGGTCGCCTGATTTCTTGAGCTCGAGGTCGACCAGGTGGGATATCACCTCGGTGTCGGTCTCGGACTGCATCTCGCAACCCTGCTCGCGCAGCTGTTCGCGCAGTTCGACGTAGTTTTCGATTATGCCGTTGTGAATAAGAACGACGTCACCTGCGCGGTGCGGATGCGCGTTCTCTTCGGACGGCCGCCCGTGCGTAGCCCAGCGTGTGTGGCCGATGCCCGATCTGCCCTCCACCGGGTTCTCGGCCAGTACCGCCACCAGGTTATCGAGCTTGCCCACGGCGCGGCGTACTTCTATTTTGCCGCCATTGAGCGTCGCCACCCCGGCTGAATCGTACCCTCGGTACTCGAGCTTACGCAGGCCGGCTACCAATACCTCGTCGGCTGGTCTCGAGCCGACGTAACCTACAATGCCGCACACGTCAGGAAGCGCCTCCCTTCTTTAATCGCTTCATGCGGCGGCGAAAACCCGCGACCCAGCCCTTGCGCACCCGCTGCGGCTTGTCGTTGAACACCAGCGCTCCGTCTTCCACGTCGCTCGACACCGTCGAGCCTGCAGCAACGTAGCTGTCGTTGCCCAGCCGTACCGGCGCCACCAACTGGGTGTCGCTGCCTATCTGCACCCGGTCTCCTATGATGGTCGGGTACTTCTGGTAGCCGTCGTAGTTGCAAGTGATGGTCCCGGCGCCCACGTTCACGTCCCTGCCAAGCTGCGCATCACCGATGTAACTGAGGTGATTGGCCTTCGAGCCACGGCCGAGCCGGCTCTTCTTGATCTCAACAAAATTCCCCACATGAACTTCCTCGTCCAAGCGGGCTTCGGGTCGCAGATGCGCGTAGGGTCCCAGCAGTGACCCCTTACCTACGCTGGCCTCGGTGGCCACTACGCCCCAGCGCAGGTGCACACGGTCGCCGACCTGGCTGTCATTGAGAAAACAGTTGCCATCGAGCACGCAGTTGCGGCCGATACGCGTGTTGCCCCAGATGCGAGCGCCGGGCCCCACCACGGTGTCGCGGCCCAGGCGCGCGTCGCAGGAAAGAGTCACCGTAGCCGGATCGAGAAAGCTCACGCCCTTGTCCATCCAGCCGGCTATCAGTCGTTCCTGCATCAGCATCTCTGCCTGCGCCAGGTCATGCCGGGAGTTTACTCCCAGCCCCTCGCTGTCGTCGTCCATCACCCAGGCAGCGGCGCTGTCCCTGGCCGAGGCCATGGCCAACAGGTCGGTAAGATAATACTCGCCCTGGGCGTTGTCCCTGCCAAGCCCGGCCAGGGCCTTGAGCATGAAGCGGGCATCGAAACACCAGGTGCCACTGTTGACCTCGAAGACCTCGCGCTGAGCAGCTGTGGCGTCGCGGTGTTCGACAACCGACAGTCGGCCGTCCATTTCTCTTATAATGCGCCCGTAGCCAGAGGGGTCGTCTACCGCCATGCCAAGCACCGTGGCCAGGGCAGCGTTGCGGCCATGCTGCTTGAGCAGCGAGCGCAGGGTTGATGTCGTCAGCAGGGGAACGTCGCCGCACAGTACGAGCACGTCGCCATCAAAGCCGCGTAGAGCCGATCTTGCCTGCAACACCGCGTGGCCGGTTCCGAGCTGCTCGGCCTGCAACACGCAGCGCAGATCACCGCCGTCATCGTCACCCACGCGAGAGCGCACGGCCTCGGCACCATCACCCACCACCACCACGAGGCGCTCGGGCTTAAGCGCCCGCGCCGACCCGAGCACGTGGTCGATCATCGCCCGACCGGCCACCTCGTGCAGCACCTTGGGCAGGTCTGAGCGCATGCGCTTGCCCTCACCAGCGGCCAGTACGACCACCGCGAGGGGTCGCCGCGCACGGCCTTTTGTTTTTCCAGTTTTGTCAGTCGCCATGTCTTTTGCCATCCAGCAGCCCCGGCAGGGGATCCTCACCGGGTTTCCATTGTATCAATCCCCCGGTGTCCTGCGCGATAATGAATACACCCCCGGGCAGCAGGGCCAGCCCTTCGGGCAGAAAACCCGGAATCCTGAACGTTCCGTGGGCCGAACCGTCACGGCCGACCAGCGCCACGCGCCCCGAAAGCGCGCTCGTTATGAGAAAAAGCTCGCGCCCAGGCAGCCACACGACCGCCGAAAGTGCGGCCGGGCCCAGTTCGTGGGCAGCCACTATGCGAGCAGCAGCGTCGCCCCGTCCACTACGCAGGGGCAGCAGCAGCTCGAGCAGGGCGGGGGGGTCGTTCTGGTTGACTGCAAAGAAGCTGCCTCCCTCGGCCTGCTCGGACGAGGCGACAAAAGTAAGTCCTTCAAGCCCATCGCCGCCGGGCTTGATGTACTCGCGGTCGCCCGCCCAGCCCCGGTCAAGACGAAAGCGCCTGAGGGCTTTGAAGGTGTCGGGATCTATCTCGACGATCTCGTCGGGTCCCTCGCGCAGCACGTAGACCAGTCCGCTCGAGGGATCGCAGGTCACACCTTCGAGGTCGCCACCGAGCACCGAGATGCGAAGCAGTTCTCCGTCGAGACCCACTTCGGCCACGTCCCCCTCGTCGCCCACCACGAAAAGCGTGTTGCGCCCCGGGTGCAGCACCAGGCCCGAAGGCTCGCGCAAGCGGGCCAGCTCCCACTGCTGCGTGGCTGCCGATCCGGCTGCTACCAGGCCCGCGCCCGCCGACAAGACCAGCAGCAACCCCAGGGCCGACAGCCGTAGAATCCGAGCATAAAGCCTGCGGGGCGAGAATTTTTGCCTGATTGAGATCACTTCGCTTCTATATTTGTCGCAACAATCGACCCAGGGCTGTTGAACCTTACATTACCATCCCAGAAAATAGGGGGACGTGAAACCACTACAACCTCTACTGAACAGGGCCCAAGCTTGTGGCCCCGAACATTATACCCCCACGCGGCACAGCCCCGATATGGTGGCGGCAGGGCTACGGGTAATTGCCACCCTGTTGCTGCCGCTGATGCTCGCGGCCTGTGCGGGCAACCCGCGCGCCACCCTGAGCGGCGGTGACAGCACGGCGCTGCCAGCGGGGCTCGCCAACGAATCGGTAGCCCTGCTGCTCGATAAGTCTTCGCGCCAGCTGTCGGTTTACCGCAAAGGTGAGCTCTACCGCCGTTACCCGGTCAACCTGGGCCGGCGACCCAGCGGTGCCAAGCGCTTCCAGGGCGACATGCGAACTCCCGAAGGGCTGTACCGAATCTCTTCTAAAAAACCCCACTACCGCTGGGCCTATTTTCTCGCCATCGACTACCCAAACCGGGGCGACCATAAACGCTATAAACGACTGCTCGAAGAAGAGCGGGTCCCGATCCTGGGCGGCAAGGCATTGGCCATAGGTTCGGGCCTGGGACTGCACGGAAGCGATAGCGCTCACGATGGCGACACGGATTGGACCAGGGGCTGCGTGGCGCTCAGCAACAGTGACATTACCGAACTCCACGAGTTGGTCGAAACCGGCACCCCCGTGCTGTTCAGGCGCTGAGCCGTAGCCAGTCGATAAGCCCGCTCCCGCGTTGCTCCGAGCGTGGGCCGCTGCCGACATAGACTGCCGAGGCCCACGGGTATACAGTTCGAGGGTGGACACCGTCCTGCTCATACTTGGACCGGCTGGCGCTGACGGGGAGCTCGTCGAAGCGGCAGCCAACCGGGCTTCAAAGGCGGGAACCGAACTCGTGCTGCTCGCCGTGTCCGACCCCGAGAGGGTCTCGGATATCGTCAGCCGCGTGTGTGAGGCCGGGCAGATCGGCTCGCGCCCGTCCGGTGACCTGGCCGACACCCTGCACGAAAGGCAGGAAAAATTACTGGTCGATCAGTCCCAACAGCTGGTGGGGGAATTCCAGGAAAAGGGGCTGGCCTGCCGCCTGGAGTTCAGGCGCGGCGACGCCGTGGCGGAAACCGCAGCGGTGATCACCAGCTTGACCCCCGATTGCGTTGTAATTGAACAAAGAAAACGCTCAGTATTCCGTCTCGTGAAGCAAAACAGGTTTCTCGACGACCTGCGCGAGAAATTCAAATTTACATTATTAGAAGTCTGACGTGAAGCAGATGTCGTCGTCTAGCTCACTGCTGCCGGCGATGATCTGGCGCAACAGCACCGGCATCAACTCGCGCATGTTCTCAACGAGCTCTTCGAGGGGCAACTCACCGTCGCAGGAACCCTCTGCGCCCAACAATTCCTGCAGGCACAGCACCGGCTTGCCAATGCTTTCGTCGAGCTCGAGCAGGTAATCAGCGTCGGGGCTCGACCATCCCACCAGCGTATCGGCAGCAGAGATAATCCCCTGTTGGCCCACTATTTCCGGGCAGGAATCGCTGCCTGGCTTTACCCCGGCCCTGGCGAGCAAGGCCAGATCATCAGCCCCCGCGCGGCCCGCCGCACTACCGCGCCCGACGGCCGACACGCGCAGCCGCTCCGACCAACCATGCCGCGCAGCGCATTCGCCGAGGATGCTCGCGGTGGCCAGCAACAGCGCCACACTGTCCGAACCTACCACCGCCACCTGCCTGGGCCCGTCGCTAATCGCTTGCTCCTGCATACAATCCACCCCGCCACGCGAACATTAAGTCCTCATAGCTGATGCCCCTACTATAGCAGTTGTAGCCTCCCCAACCGGGGGGGCTCAAGTCCCAGCAATGAATCTGGCTGCCCCCCGACTAGGTAAAAATGTTTCGCAAACGACCTCCAGCCCTTGTATTCAAGTACCCAAATGTACTAAAAACAAGCATCATGCCTCGCACAACAAAGACGCCCCGCACACCCCGGAAAGTCCGGTCGCGGACAGAAAATGCTCTGGTGGACAGGATCTTCAGCTCCTTCACAGACACCCCCGTGGGCAGGATCTACCTGGGGTCTACCAACACCAGCCTGGTACGGATGGAGTTGCCTGGAGACAACGCGTCCATACGAATGAACGTGTGGCTCGCGATGCACTTCCCGCAGGCCAAGGTAAGTCGTGGCATCACGCCGGTGCTCAGGCGCGCCACCGAACAGCTGTCCGAGTACTTTGCCGGCAAGCGGGCCGCCTTTGACCTGCCGCTGATGATGGTGGGTACCGACTTCCAGGTGGAAGTGTGGAAGGCCGTTGAAAAGATCCCCTTCGGCGGCTACCTGTCCTACGGCCAGATTTCGCGGAACGCGGGCCGCCCCAAGGCAGTGCGAGCTACCGGCCGCGCGCAGGGCGCGAACCCCCTGCCCATCATCATCCCCTGCCACCGTGTGGTGGGAGCCGACGGCACCCTTACCGGCTACGCCGGCGGCTTGGAATTGAAAAGCTGGCTGCTCGGCCACGAGGAACGCTTTCTTCCCCTGCTCTCGAAAAGAGACGCCGGGTGGCGACTGGCAAAGGGCCTGGCCGAATATCCCGAACTAAACTCCAAGAACTGAGCGCCCGGCTACTGCGCTTTTCGCGCCTGCCTGGCGCGATGAAACCACGTCAGGGTGGCCACCTGGTCTTCGCACACTGTCAGCAGCAACTGCTGCGTAAGCGGATCAGCCTGCAAAGCCTCGGCAAACTCGCGCAGCGGCCTCACCGCGTCTTCCACGTCGGGAAACTCCGCCACCACGGCGGCCAGGCGATCGGCGTCACTGGCCACCGGGTCCAGCAGCGCAGCGTTGTACTTCTCCATCCAGGCTGGCACCGCGGCGACGGCGTCGGCACCGAGGTCGGCCAGGCGACGTTCGAACAGCTCAGCGTGGGCAGCCGCCCGCGCAGCGGCGCCACGGAGACCGCCGCCAAGCTCCTCGTCGTCGGTGTTGTCGGCCCAGGCGGCCAGTGTCAACGAACCCGACCTCTCGGCAGCACGCCAGGAGTCGAGCCTGCCGGCCAGCAGGGTGGTTGAATCGTTGTCTTCGCTCACTGTCTCTTTGCTCGTTGGCTCTTTGCTCGCTGGCTCTTCAGCCGACAACTCGACGAGGACCGCGCCATCGGACTGCTCGCCGTTATCCTGTATCTCGGCCAACTGTTCGAGTAACAATTCCTCGTCCAGACTGCCGCGCCTGAAAAGTCCCAGCAGGCGGCGTATTTCTTCCTTGCGATCGTTCATCGTGGCCCCAGGTCTTTCTGCCCACACCATGATAAGACCCCGGCCCAGCGGTGATGCAAGGAAAAACGCTAAAGGAACTGCTCGCAGCAGTACGAGCGCTGCTGTGGCTGGCGCGGCTTACTGCCAGGCCCTAGCAGGCCTCGAACAGGCCGGCCATTCCCTGGCCACCGCCTATGCACATGGTGACTATGCCGTAGCGCTTGCCCTGCCTCTTGAGCTCGCGCAGCAGGTGACCGACCATGCGTGAGCCGGTCATGCCGTAGGGGTGACCGATGGCGATCGAGCCGCCGTTGGGATTGATCTGCTCGTCGGTGATACCCAGCTCGCGCATGCAGTAGAGCGCCTGCGAAGCGAACGCCTCGTTGAGCTCCACGATGTCGATGTCTTCTATCTTCAATCCGTGTCGCGACAAGAGCTTGGGCACCGCGAAGACCGGGCCTATGCCCATCTCTTCGGGCCGGCAACCGGCCACCGCGAAACCGCGGAACACGCCCATCGGCTGTACGTCGAGTTGCTTGGCTCGCTCGGCAGACATCAGCACGGTGGCAGAAGCACCATCGCTCATCTGGCTGGCATTGCCGGCTGTCACGCTGCCGTCTTCCTTGAACACCGGCTTGAGAGACGCCAGTCCCTCGAGCGTGGTGGTCGGACGGTTACACTCGTCGTGATCAACGTTGACCTCCACCATCTCTGTCTCGCCGGTCTCCTTGTTTTTCTTTGCCCAGGTGGCCGACAAGGGAGCGATCTCTTCGGCCATGATGCCCGACTCAAGCGCCGCCGCGTAGCGCTGCTGGCTGCGCAGCGCGAAAGCGTCCTGGTCTTCGCGCGAGATGTTGTAGCGCTCAGCCACTACCTCGGCCGTGTCGCCCATGCCCATGTAAACACCGGGCCATTTTTCATTGATCTTCTCGCTGAAAATACCGTTCTGGTTGGCCTGTCCCTGGCCCAGGGTGATGCTCTCCACGCCGCCGCCTATGGACACCTCGGCGCCCTCGGCAATTACCTGGTGCGCGGCCATCGCCACGGCCTGCAGGCCCGAAGAACAGAAGCGGTTGACCGTGGTGGCGGCCACCGTATCGGGTAGACCAGCTCCCAGGGTCGCCACGCGCGCGACGTTCATTCCCTGCGGCCCCTCGGGAAAACCGCAACCTATTACCACATCCTCGATCTCGGATTTATCCACGTTGGGTACGGCGTCTAGCGCCGAAACCAGGGCGTGGCTGCAAAGCTCATCGGGACGGGTGACGTTAAAACTGCCACGGTAGGACTTGGCCATGCCGGTGCGCATGCTCGAAACAATTACGGCTTCTCTCATCTTGGTAAAAACTCCAGTGCTTTCTTGATTGCGGAAAATACTCGCGTCCGCTCCGCGGCTACACTTCGTTGCCCGGGAACAAGCTGCCCCGGAACACGATATCGCCCCGGGACACTACGCCAGAACGCCGGTTCAGCCAACACGGCAAGCAGGGGGCCCGGCGATCGCTCAGAAGGGCAGCGAAAGCGGGACTAACAGGTCAAGAGCCAGCGCCAGCACGAACAGCCCACCCGCACGTCGGGTGTGACGAAACGCCCAGGCCACGTACCACAAGGGCCACAGCGGAAATCCCTCGGGGGCCTCGTCCGGCGGAGGCTCGCTCAAGGTCGCCAGGGTTTCGCGCAGCATGGGCAGGCCGGCCAACACCAGCAGCGCCCATGGCGTCAGCAGCCCGGCCAGCACCAAGGCACCCGTGGCCGGGTAAAACACCACCATCATGGCCTTAGCCCATCGCAGCGCCCGGGTCGGGCCGAGAATGACCGGCAGCGTGCGTATACCCTTGGCCGAGTCGGCCTCTATCTTGTCTATATGCTTGCCGAACAGAACCGAGGTCACCAGCAGCGCGTAGGGCAGGCTGGCCAGCAGGACATCGGCGGGCGCCGCGCCCGTAGCAACGTAGCAGGTACCACCCACCATGAGCGGGCCCCAGACGATGAATACGCCGGGCTCGCCCAACCCGTGGTGTTTAAGCCGCAGCGGCGGCGCGACGTAGAACACGCTGATGAACAACCCGCCCATCGCAAACCACGCCACCATCGGCCCACGAAGCTCGACGAAGTAAATCAGTATGAGCAGGTCAACGATGTTGGCCAGCGCTATGGCGGCGATCAACCCGCGCTTGGATACGAGGCCAGAGAAGATCGGGTGCGGCGCGTACTGCGTGCGAACGTAACCCTCGGTGTCTACTCCCGAGTCGGTGTCGAAGTAGTCGTTGATCATGTTGTTGGCCGCGTGGGCCACGAGTAGACCGAAAGTCGCGAGCGCAAACAGGCCCCAGTCGGCGTTGCCTCCGTGGGCGGCAAGCAAGCCCCCCACGCAGGCCGAGAACAAGGTCATCGGAAAAACGCTTGCGCGCACGATGAGCAACCAGCGCGACAACAGGTCCACGCGGCGGCCTTCTTCGAGATTCTGGGTCTGCAGTACCTGGAGCCAGTTCGAAACCAATGAATTTGTTGCCATGACGGACAGCATCTTGCCGCGTAACGGATCCCAGGCAAACAGCCGCCGACCACGCCCTTCAGTCCGGGCCGGATTCGATTCCCGCCGCCGCTGTAGCTAGACTCGGTTGCGTGGAACTCCCGCCACCCCTGGGCTGCCTCGAACGAGAACCGCTGGTGCTACTGGTCACGGGCCGTACCGCCGTGGCCACGATAGGCGGTATGCCGTCGGTGGCGAGGCACGCGGCGGTGGCCGAGCGCCTGGGTTACGAGCCGCTGGTGCTCTACCCGGGCAGCATGCGCGCCCTGGGCGCTGAGATCAGCGGCGCGGTGGGGCAGCGCGTGAGCTGCGTGCCGTCCAACGCCTTCAACACCGAGGCCGGCGACGATGACAGGCAGGTGCTGGTACTCGCTGGCGACTGGTACGTGTCGCCCGGCGCTGTGGTGGATTTCATCGAGAGCACCACCGGCCCCGCGCTCGCCCGCTTCAACGACAGGACACGAGAAGTAGCGCCGCTCGCGCGCATGAGCGTGGCCTCGCTCAAGCGCATAATTCCCGCGCTGGCCAACACGCCGTCGGGCGAACTGATAAACCGCAACTCTGATGCCAACTCTATGTTGGTGGACCTCCCGGCTACCGAACGCCACCGACTGAGCGACAGCGTGGCAGTGGACCGTGCCGAGACCAAGCTCTTCAACCGCGCGGGCGTCAAGCGCGAGTCGCCGCTGCTGCGCCTGGTGCAGAACTACCTCACCTTGCCCATCACCCGCCGCCTGGCTGCCACCAGCGTGCTGCCGCTGCACGTGTCGGCGGCCAAGATCGCTCTCGGGTTGCTGGCCGCGTGGGTGATTACCGCCGGATCCTGGCTGACCGGTGTCGCCGGCGCGCTGCTTTTCTTCCTTTCGCGGGTGCTGGACGGGGTCTCGTCGGACCTCGCACGCGCCGCGATCAAGGATGGCTCGTCGGGCGAAAAGGCCGACTTCTACGGCGACCTCGCCGTTATGGCGGCCATGCTGTGGGCGCTGTCTGGTCGCGCCGACAGTGGGGTACACGGCGAGCTGCTGGCCTCGGTGGCCTTCGCCGGTGTAGTGCTCAGCGCGTGGCTGGCGTGGAAGAGAATCTTCCACGCCCAGTGGACCCGCGATCGCGACCGCGCGCCAGGTTTTCTGCACGTGCGCCCCGCGAGTTTCGCCAGCCGCTTCGCCAACCGTAACGGCACCGCCTGGGCGCTGCTGCTCACCACCGTGGCCGGAAGACCGGACCTGTTCTTGTGGGCCTGCGCCGTGGCGGCGCACGTTTACTACCTCTTGTGGATAATTACTGACCGCCGCAAGCAGGCAACCGGAGACGCGGGCCTTGCCTGAAGCCGCCGTTACCTGCCGCGGACTCACGCGCAGCTTCGGCCGCGTTGGCGTACTGCGCGGTCTTGACCTGGAGCTCGAGCGCGGGGCGAGCATGGCCCTGCTGGGTGCAAATGGATCGGGTAAAACAACCCTGCTGCGACTCCTGGCGGGACTGTTACGCGCCGACGGTGGTAGCTCCACGGTGCTCGGGCACCCACTGCCCTCAACGGCCGTCCTGCGCCGGAAGCTGGGCTACCTCGGTCATGAGAGCTGGCTGTACGGTGACCTGAGCGCCCGTGAAAACCTGGAGTTCTACTGCCGACTCTATGGCGTCAGCGATGATGGCTCGGTTGACTCGCTACTCGAACGGGTGGGCATGACACGAGCAGCATCGAGGCGCGTGCGTAGTTTTTCGCGTGGCATGGTGCAGCGCCTTTCGCTCGCGCGCACCCTGCTGCACGACCCCGAACTGCTTCTTCTCGACGAACCGTTTACCGGCCTGGACCGAGACGGCGTCGAGTTACTCGAAAACCTGGTGGCCGAGCAACGGACGGCCGGCACGAGCATACTTATGGTCACCCACGATCTCACGCGCGTGTCACTGCTGGCCGACCAGGCCGTGTTGCTCGGGCGCGGACGCGTGGCCTGGCAGGGACAAGGGAACGACCTGGCGCCGGAACGACTTGAACAGGCATGGCGTGACACGACCAGTAGCCAAGGTGGCCGCGCTGCCACCGACGGGGGAACGCAAACGTGCTGACGCTGCTCACGCGTGATCTGAGGTTGCAGTTTCGCAGGGGTGAGCTGTTGGCCTCCTCCTTCGTGATGGGCGTGCTCATGCTGCTGGCCTTCAACTTCTCTCTCGACCTGTCGCCAGACAACGTGGCCGCGTTGGCTCCGGGCATACTGTGGGTGGCTGTACTTTTCTCGGCCGGACTCGCCGCCGGCCACGGCTTCGTTGGCGAACGAGAGAACGGCTGCATTGACGCCATAGTGGCTTCGCCGCTGGACCGCGGCTCGGTCTACCTCGCCAAGTTCACCGTCAACCTGCTGCTGTTGCTGCTGTTCGAAGCCATGCTGCTTCCGGTGTTCGCGCTGTTCTTTGAACTGTCGGTGCTGCCCGTACTCGCACCGCTGGCACTGGCGTTGTTGCTTGGCAGCATCGGCCTGGCGGCAGTGGGGACCCTGTTCGCCCTGGTTACGGTGGGCGGAGGCGGCCGCGACCTGGCCCTGCCCATACTGCTGCTGCCGTTGGAGGTGCCATTGCTCATAGCCTCCGTCAAGATCACCCGCGTAATCATGGCCGGCGGCGGTTTCCCCTGGGGTGACAGCTGGGTCAGACTGTTACTTGGCTTCGACCTGCTGTTCGTGGTTGCCGGCTGGCTGGCCTTTGAATACGTGGCCACTGATTAAGTTATGACTACCGTCCCCTTTCTCTACAAAACCGAGTCCCTGCTCATGCGCGTGCTTCCCCTGCCGGTGGCGCTGGGTATGCTGGCTTCGCTGTGTGCCGTGTTCTGGTGGGTGCCCACCGAGCGCGTGCAGGGCGCCGTGCAGCGCATATTTTATTTCCATGTCCCCTCGGCCTGGTGCTGCTTCCTGGCCTTCGGCCTGGCATCGGTGACCAGCGCAGCCTACCTGTGGAAACGCCACCGCGACTGGGACAACGCCGCCCGCGCCGCGGTTGAAACCGGCATGCTGTTTGCCACCGCCGTACTCATTACCGGGCCAATCTGGGCGCGGCCGATCTGGGGCGTGTGGTGGACCTGGGACTCACGGCTGACGACCATGCTCGTGCTGTGGTTGATCTTTGCTGCCTACCTGCTCCTGCGCGCGTTCTCGGGCGAGCGTGACGGTGGCTCCTCGGGGGCTCGCTTTGCGGCGGTACTCGCCATAGTGGGCACGCTGGACATCCCACTGATCATGCTCTCCACGCGCCTGTGGCGTACCGTCCACCCGGCCGTGCTCAAGACCAGCGAAGGCGGCTCCGGGCTTTCCGACCCGCGCATGATCACCACGCTGATACTGTGCACGCTTACCTTTATGATCATGTTCGCGTGGCTGTGGGCGCTGGGTGCGCGTTCGCTGCGACTTGACGACCAGGTGGCGCTGCTCGAAGAACGTGGTGACCGCCTGGCCATGGCCACGGGCAGCAATACAAGCACGGGAGAGGCAACCGTATGAACAACCTGCAATTTCTCGGCGCGGCCTTCCTGGTCGTTTGGACACTGGTACTGCTTTACGCCTGGAGAGTCGGCTTGCGTTGCCGCGAACTGGAACAACGGATAGCCGAGCTCGAGCGTTCCCTGCCGGACAGTAATTGACCGGCGCGCCCCTGCCACTTCTCACCCGCACGCGCAGGTTCCTGGGCGTCGCCAGCATGGTGCTGGCCATCTACTGTCGCTACAAGAGCCGGCAGGTGCTGGGCCTGCTGACCGGCCGACGCCACCACCACGACTGGTACGACGGCTGTCACCACGCGAGCGCGTTGCGCCTGCGCAACACCGCGCTGGCGATGGAAGGCCTGCTGATCAAGGCCTGCCAGTTTGCCGGCAGCCGCGCCGACGTGCTGCCACCGGCCTGGATAGAAATACTGTCCGAGCTTCACGACCGCGTACCGCCCAGGCCCTTCACCGAAATGAAACCCTGGCTGGAGCAGCAGCTCGGCAAGACGCTCGAGCAGGCCTACTCCAGCTTCGACACGCAGCCCATTGCCGCCGCGTCGCTGGCACAGGTGTACCGCGCCACCCTGCATGACGGCACCCCGGTGGCCGTCAAGGTACAGTACCCCGGCATAGACCGGGTGATCGCCACAGACATAGCCAATTTCGGGTTCTTCGTGCGCTTGCTGGCGCGAATAGAGCGCAGCTTTGACCTGCGCGTGCTGCTCTCGGAAATCGCCACCTACGTGCCGCTCGAACTCGACTTCGTCAACGAAGCGGCCAACGCACGAAAGTTTCGTGACAACTTTGCCGACGACCCCGGCGTGGAGTTTCCCGAACCCATCGAGGAGCTCACCTGCCGAACGGTGCTGACCATGCACTTCATGGAAGGGGTCAAGCCCACCGACCTGGCGGCGCTGAAACGGCTGGGCATAGACCCACACGAAGTAGCCGAGCGACTGGTGCGCTGCTACCTCGTGCAGATACTCAAGCACGGGTTTTTTCACGCCGACCCTCACCCGGGCAACCTCCTGGTGAGACCCGGCCCGGTGCTGGTGTTGCTCGACCTCGGGCTGGCGCGCGAGTTCACACCCGAAAAACGCAAGTCGGCAGCCCGCCTCGCAGCCGCCGTCGTGGCCGACGACCCCGCGCGCGTGGCCAGCGCTTTTCGCGAGCTGGGCTTTGAGACCCGCGACCAGGACGACGAGGTCTTCGCCACAATAGCCGAACTTATGCTGGGGCAGGCTCTCGCGAGCGGCCGCGCCTACGCCGACCCGGCAATGGTGGAGCGCATCAACGACGAGCTGTGGCACGCCCTGAGGGGCAATCCCATAGTAAAGGCAGGTTCCGACCTGCTGCTGGTGGTCTGCTCAGCGGCCTGGGCAAACAGCTCGACTCACAGGTAGACCCGGTAAAGGCCATGGTGCCCTTCCTGGTCGGCCTGGAGTGATACGTCCCTGACTACGCGACCCGAAGCCGTGTCGGGGCAGCGCCGTGTCAGCCGGCGTATCTGGTGGAAAGGCGAACCAAGTTTATACCTGCAACCAGAACTCCCTCGCGGCAGGCTCCATAACTCGAACTTCCCATTGGGCAGCAGATTCGATATCTAAGACCATCATGAACTGGACACACGGCTTTTCGCCGGCCTTGCTGGACGTTATTCTGAAGATCGGTGAAGTCCAGGATTTTGGTGACCGCGATTGCATGATCCAGTTCGGCGATTGCGACACACACCTGTTCCACATTCTTTCGGGAGAAGTTTCCGTCGACACCGATCCGGCTCCGACCATGCTGAAAACAGGAGACCTTCTCGGGGAGATGGCCTTCCTGGACAACCGGCCGCGGACGGCCACGGCTTCGGCGGTAGGACCGGTAAAGGCGAGGCGCATCGAGCGGCAGGAATTGTTTCGGGCACTGTGCGAACAGCCCCGCGATATCACCGTAATCCTCGAAGCTCTCACCGCGCTGCAGCAGTCGCGCCTGCGGGTTGGCGAAAAGGGCAGCGAGATCGAGCCTCGTGCGTTCGTCGAAGAACTCGCAGCCTCGGCGACGTCCCACCGTGCGCTTCGGCACCCCTACCTCTCCGACCTGGCCGCCGGCAACCTTCCAGACATGAGTTGGGCTCTGACAGATTTCGCAAGGCACTATAACGGCTACTCCTCGCACTTCCCCCGCTACCTCACCGCGCTCATTTCTCGGCTGGAAAAAACCGAACATCGCGAGGCTCTGCTGGAGAACCTGACCGAAGAGTCAGGACAGTACGACGATGAGGGCCTGGCCCTGCTCACGGAAATCGGGATCGAAGCGGAGTGGGTCGTCGGCGTTCCTCACCCGTTGCTGTTCCAGCGCTTTCGGGAAGCACTGGGAATGAACGAAAAATCAGCCGGGGAGGAGCATATCGAGGTAGTTTGTTGGCGCGACATGTTTCTCAACGCTCTCAGCTATGGTTCGTCCGCTGAAGCCGTGGGCGCCCTCGGCCTGGGCACCGAGAACATCGTCCGGCAGATCTACGTTCCCTTCGTCAGGGCCATCGAATCCGTAGGCGATATCGGTGCAAGGGACGCCGTGTTCTTCCCTCTCCACACGGCCGTCGACGACCACCACCAGGCCGCCCTCGCGAGAATCGCCATCGATCTTGCGGTGACGCCTGAAGGTCGATTCGACCTCGCACGCGGAATGCACAAGGCCCTCTCCTTGCGTGCTGATTTCTGGAGTTGGCTCCACGAGCGCGCGCTGAACCCGGAGGCGTACGCAGATGACTGACGGTCCCCGCTCCACGCGGGAAATCTACGACAGCGCTTCGCCCAAATGGGCGCGCAACGAGAAGTTGTTGCTCAGTGACTTCACGGCGCGCCCATACGTGCTGGAGCAACTTGAGCCACTCTCGGATCAACGCGTTCTCGACCTGGGGTGCGGTGAAGGCTTCGTTGCACGGCAGATCAAGGCGGCGGGTGCCGCGTCTGTTCTCGGAATCGATCTGTCCGAAGGAATGATCGATGAGGCTCGCGCCGAAGAGAAGAGGAATCCGCAGGGCATCGAATATCGACAGGGAGATGCTGCGGATCTGCAGGATCTCTCCGAAGCGGCCTTTGACCGCATCGCCGCCGTTTTTCTCTTCAACTACGTGACAAGCGACGTAATGACCGAGGTGATCCGCAGCGTTCGCTCCTGGCTCGCGCCCGGTGGTCGTTTCGTGTTCACCGTTCCCCATCCGAGCCTGCCGTTCATGCGCGGCGAGGAGCCCCCGTTCTTCTTTCGTCGGGACGGCACCGGCTACTTCAGTGCAAGGGATAAGACCCTCGAAGGGTCGATCTGGCGGAGGGATGGAGTGGCTGTTCCAGTGCGTTGCGTACACAAGCCGCTGGAGGTCTACTTCGAAGCGCTTGGGAATGCCGGGTGGACCGGCATGCCGAAAGTCATGGAACTGAGGGTTCAGCCGGAACACGTCAACCTGGATCGCGACTTCTTCGAGCCCCTTCTCGACCAGCCGCTCCACCTGCTTTTTTCGGTCGAGAAACAGGAGTAGCCGGTGCGGGTCGATAGAAAGAGCTACCCGGTAGCACCCGAGCCGCTCGACGAACGCCGCTTTGACGTGGATACCCTGCTTCGCGATTCCGGCTGGAAACTCGGCGCTCCGGGATCGCTGCTTCGCGAGCGCACAAGACTGGCCGAATGGGCAGCCGAGCAACACGATGCCATCGCGAGCTACCGACACGGGGTCATCGATCTTCCCGAAACAACCGCCCTGGCCGTCGCGATCCGCGAGCAACTGGACACCCGCTCAGGGGTTGCCTGGGTAACGGGAATTCCCGTGGAAGGAGATCCGACTACCGCCTCGCTACTGTACCTCGCCCTCGGTGCGGCCATGGGAGAAGTCATCGAGACCTACGGGCCGCTATACGACGTGGTCGATCAGGGCGAGAGCTACAAGAAAACCGCGATCCCGGTATCGCAGACGCGCGAATCCACCGGGATGCACACCGACAGTTCCCGTCTGGGCAACGTCCCGGACTATGTCGGACTGCTCTGCCAGAGGCCGGCTCGAAGCGGCGGCGGGTCGAGGATCGCCAGCGCAACCCAGGCCCACGAGGCCTTGCGCCGTCTCAACCCAAGCGCCCTGGAGGTTCTCTACCGGGACTTCATTCGCGACATCGTAACTCCTGGAGCCGACCGAGACCCAGCCAGCATCGCCGACAACCGGTTCCCGATCTTTCAACACGAAGAGGGACTGACCCTGCGTTACATGCGCTACTGGATCGAAACCGGTCACCGCATTACCGGCGTGCCTATCCTGGAAGAAGAGAGGAAGGCAATGGACTCCCTGGACGAAGAACTCTCCCGCGAGGAGCACATGTTCCGCCTTGACCTCTCCGCTGGCGACATGCTCTGGATAGCAAATCGCGTCGTCGCCCACGACCGGGACGCCTACACGGAAGATCCCGATCATCCCAGATGGTTACTGCGGCAGTGGGTCCGGAGCCCCGACGCACACGGATAGGAAAACAAAGCGGGCGGCTGTATCCCGAGCCAGGTTCCACCGAGGGGCGTGTTGTGAAGGGTCTGCTCAGCGGCCTGGGCAAACAGCTCGACTCACAGGTAGACCCGGTAAAGGCCATGGTGCCCTTCCTGGTCGGCCTGGAGTGATACGCCCTTGCCGCGGCCCGAGTACTTGGAGGAAGGGCGGGCCAGGAGTTTTTACCTGCAGGCACGATTTCTTCGCGGCGGGCTACGTTACTGGAGGGTCAGCCAACCCGCCCCTCGAGCAACCTCTCCACGTACTTGCCCAGCACGTCGAGCTCGAGGTTAACGGCGTCGCCCGCTGCCCGCTGCCCCAGCGTGGTGACGGTCATCGTGTGGGGAATGAGCGCCACGTCGAAGCTGTCGTCGGTGAGCGCGTAGCAGGTCAGGCTCACGCCGTCGACAGCCACCGAGCCTTTCTCGACCAGCCGTACCAGCAGTTCGGGGGAAGTCTCGAAGGTGTACACCGACGATTCGCCTTCTTCGCGCACGGTGCGCACGCGGCCAACACCGTCGACGTGACCGGTCACGACATGGCCACCCAGGCGATCACCCATGCGCAGCGAGCGCTCGAGGTTAACCGGCGCACCCTCGCCCAGGTCACCAAGCGTCGTACACCTGAGCGACTCCGATGAAACGTCTACACTGAAGCCGGTGTCGCCAATGACCACCACCGTCATGCAGGCTCCGTTCAGGGTGATGCTCTCGCCCATAACCAGCTCAGCAGTGGGCAGCGCGGTAGTTATCTCCAGTCGGCAGCCCTGCTCCAGCGGCGATACTGAGGCCACGCTGGCCAGGTCTTCGATGATGCCGGTAAACACGGTGTGGGTTGGCTGCTTCAGCCGCGGCCTTCGAGCAGGCTGCGCACCCAGCGGCTCATCCAGCCCTCGCCGTCGCGCTCCTCGATAGACTCGAGCTCGCCCTTGTCCAGCCAGATGCCGCCGCAATCGGCGCACTCGTCAATGGCAACGCCGCTGTGGTCGCGCTCGGCCAGTGCCACCCCGCAGCGCGGGCACAGTCCCTTTGGAGCCGGCGGCTGGTCGGCCTCGCGTATGGCGTCGAGCCGTTCGCGGTCCTTTTGCGCGAAGTACCTGTCCTCTTCGGCTTTTTCCTTGTCCTTGAGCTTGTCGCCAAACTTGTCCTTGCTACTCATCCGTCGTCTTCTCCCTGCTCGCGGCCGTCGATGAAACATCGGCCTTGTCTCGCTTAACACGTGCCCGGGCCCAGTCCAGCGCCCGCCGGGCCCGCCGACTCTCCGGGGCCATGAGCCCAAGACCCGCCAGCACGAACACCCAGCCCTGCAGCACGGGAATAAACCCACCCACGAATCCCAACAGCAGCAGGGCGCTGCCCGCCGTCAGGCGAAACCATCTCAGTGCTTTTCTTTTCAACGCGGGCGTACTTCCAGCGGCGCATTGTAGGCAGGCTGGGCCTACGGTTCCAGCCCACGGCGGCGCCATTACCCCCCGCCGTGTAACGAAAACGGCCAAGCCCATTGTGGAGCGCCCCCACGGGGCTTATTCTTTTAGACTGGGCCTCGCCTGCAGCGTGGCCCACAGTGAAGCCATGTACCCCATACGCGACACGCTGGGACCTTACCGATTTGCGCCCGCCACCTGGCTGCTCATAGCTGGTAACTGCACGGCTTTTTATTTTCTTGTCGTTTCCTCCAAGCCCGAAGAGCTGCTCGCCACCTGGGCAATGTTTCCCTATCGCCTGGAAGCCTCGGCGTCTCCCGCTGTGCTGTTGAGCACCATCACCGCAGCCTTTCTGCACGGCGGATTCTTTCACCTGGCAAGCAACCAGCTCTACCTTTTCGTGTTCGGCCACCGCGTGGAGCAACGGCTGGGAAGCTTCTTGTTCGTGCTGCTGTACCTGTCGGGCGCGCTGTCAGCCGGCATCATGCACGTGCTGGCCGACCCCTACTCCAGCGTGCCCATGGTGGGCGCGTCGGGAGCCGTGAGCGCCGTGCTGGGTGCCTACCTGGTTTACTTTCCGCTGGCGCGCGTGCAGTTCACCTTCGTGCTCATCCGGGTGTGGATACCAGCCATGGTCTTCATCGTGGCCTGGTTGGCCACGCAGGTGCTGGGCGTGTTCTCGGCAGACCTGGCAACGGCCTGGTGGGCCCACCTGGGCGGCTTTTCCTTCGGCTGCTTCGCCGCGCTCATGCTCAGGGGATTCCACCGTCCCCTCACCGCCGAAACCCAGTCCGCCTGAAACGCCAAGCTCTCCGGCGACCTTGCCCGCGGCCGTTTCGTGCTTATCTTCTGTCTACAGACCGGCTCACTGCGCCGGGCCGTAAGGCTCTCGCGCGCACCTGGCGTGGCCGGTACGAGAGAGAAGAGATGGACAAACAAATGACAGAAAAAGCCCGGCTGGCAATAGCCGAAGCGCAGGGACTGGCGCTGGACAACCACAACGAAACCCTTGAGCCTGAGCACCTCCTGGCGGCCTTACTCGGGCAGGAAGGCGGTCTGCTCAGCACCCTGCTACGCGGCGTAGGCCGAGAGCCGGCCGCTTTATCAACCAGCGTAACGCGCTCGCTCGAGGCCCTGCCCGGCAACGCCTCCCCCGAACAGGAGCTACGTGCCGGAACCCGTTTTGCCCGCGTAATGCGAACGGCCGAACGCGCCACGAAACGACGCAATGACTCCCACTCCGCCGTAGAACACTCGGCCGTCGAACACCTCGGCGTCGAACACCTCGTAGAAGGCCTGCTCGCCGACAAGGGCGAGGCCGGCCGGGCGCTGGGGGAGACCGGCCTTACAGTCGAAGTTCTCGAGCAGGCGCTGGCCGGGCTGCGAGCGACTGGCAGAAACAGCCACCTGGATACCGAACAGCCCGACGGCAAATCTCCGCTCGAGCAGTACGGGCGCGACCTGACGAGTGACGCCGAGGCCGGTAAGCTCGATCCCGTCATCGGCCGCGACGAAGAAATACGCCGAACGATAGAAGTCCTATCGCGACGCACCAAGAACAACCCCGTGCTCATAGGCGAGCCCGGCGTGGGCAAGACCGCGATCGTGGAGGGCCTGGCCCGCCGCATCGTTGCCGGCGACGTGCCCGAGAGCCTGAAGGACCGCCGCGTGGTGTCGCTCGACATGGGCGCGCTGGTGGCGGGCGCAAAGTACCGCGGCGAGTTCGAAGAACGGCTCAAGGTCGTGCTCACGGCCGTGCAGGAGTCAGACGGCCAGGTCGTGCTGTTCATAGACGAGCTGCACACCGTGGTCGGCGCGGGCGCGGCCGAGGGCTCGATGGACGCGGGCAACCTCCTCAAGCCCGCCCTGGCCCGCGGCGAGCTGCACTGCATAGGCGCGACCACGCTCACCGAGTACCGCAAGTACGTCGAAAAAGACGCGGCCCTGGAACGCCGTTTTCAGCCCGTCAAGGTCGATCAACCCAGCGTGACCGACACCGTGTCGATACTGCGCGGGCTCAAGGAGCGCTACGAAATTCACCACGGCGTACGTATACGCGACGCGGCACTGGTGAAGTCTGCCGTGCTGTCGGACCGATACATCGCCGACCGCTTCCTGCCCGACAAGGCCATAGACCTGGTCGACGAGGCGGCCGCGCGCCTGCGCACGCAGATGGACTCCATGCCCGCCGATCTCGACGAGCAGTCCCGCCGCATAATGCAGCTCGAGATAGAGCGCGAAGGGCTCAAGGCCGAAAAAGACAAGGCCTCGCGCGAGCGGCTAAAGAAGCTCAAGCAGGAACTCGCCGGCCTGCGCGCCAACTACGAAGAAAAGAAAGCGCTGTGGGACGTCGAGCGCGCCGAGGTGCAGAAACTGCGCGGGCTCAAGCAACAGATCGACTCTCTACGCGTCGAAGTCGAGCAGGCCGAGCGGGCCTACGACCTCAACCGCGCTGCCGAACTCAAGTACGGCCGCCTGGCCGAGCTCGAACGTGAACTCGAACAGGCCGACGCCCAGGCCGACGACGGTCACGCCATGCTGCGCGAAGAAGTCACCGAGGACGACATCGCCGCGGTGGTGGCGAGGTGGACCGGCATACCAGTCACGAGCCTGCTCGAGGGCGAGGCCGACAAGCTGGTGCACCTGGCCGAGCGCCTGCACGAGCGTGTGATAGGCCAGGACGAGGCCGTGCAGGCAGTGGCCGACGCGGTCGTGCGCGCGCGCTCGGGCCTGTCCGAAGCTGGCCGCCCCGACGGCTCGTTCCTCTTCCTCGGACCAACGGGCGTGGGCAAAACAGAGCTGGCGCGGGCCCTGGCGGCAGAGCTGTTCAATGACGAGCACGCGATGATTCGGCTCGACATGTCCGAGTACATGGAAAAACACAGCGTGTCGCGGCTGGTCGGGGCGCCCCCCGGCTACGTGGGTCACGAAGAGGGCGGCCAACTCACCGAGGCCGTGCGCCGCAGGCCCTACGCCGTCATCCTGCTCGACGAAATCGAGAAGGCCCATCGCGACGTCTTCAACACCTTGCTGCAGGTGCTCGACGACGGGCGCCTGACCGACAGCCAGGGTCGCACGGTAGACTTTTCAAATACGGTCATACTGATGACCTCGAACCTGGGCAGCAGCGAGATCGTTTCGCTCGAAGAGCAGGGGAGGTCGTGGGAGCAGATGAAACAGGCCGTGCTCGAGCTACTCAAGCAGGAGTTCAGGCCCGAGTTTCTCAACCGCCTCGACGAGGTCGTGATCTTCCACGCGCTCGAGCGCGAACAGATCAGGGAGATAGTCGAGCTGCAGACCCGGGAGCTGGCGGAACGCCTGGCCGCACGCGAGATCGAACTGGTGCTGACCGAAGCGGCGCTCGACCACCTGGCACGGTCGGGCTACGAGCCGGCCTACGGCGCGCGTCCGCTCAAGCGTGCCATCAGGCGAGAAGTCGAAACACCGCTGGCTCGGCGCCTGGTTGTGGGCGAGTTCCCGGCGGGCAGCCGCGTACTGGTGGACGCCTCGAGCGACAGCCTTACGTTCACCGGCGCAGCAGTGGCAGAAGCCGCCTGAAACGGCCGGTAGACAACTACGGCTCCGAGAAAGGCGGCCCTACTCGGGTGGCGGGCCGGGCGAGATAACGCCGGCCGTCATGCCGCCATCCACAGGCAGGGCGACGCCGGTCACGAACGACGCGTCGTCGCTGCATAGAAATCTCACAACGGAAGCCACTTCTTCGGGCTCGCCCACGCGACCCAGCGGGTGGCTACGCCTGCCTATTTCCTCGAGCAGCTCACCGTCTCCACCGAGCACGGCCATCGCCGTGTCTGCCATCGGGGTTCGTATGACGCCCGGGCAGACTGCGTTGACCCTGATGCCTTCGGCTGCGTACTCCACCGCCGCCTCACGCGTCATGAGTACCACCGCTCCCTTGCTCGCGTTGTAGCTGATCATGCCGGGCACGCCCACGAGTCCGGCCACCGAGGCAGTGTTGACGATAGCTCCACGCACCGGGCCGGGGTTCTTGAGCATGGCGCTCACGGCCGAACGCAATCCATAAAACACGCCGTTGACGTTTACGTCCATGAGGCGGCGATGCTCAGCGGGGTCGGTGTCGATCAACGGACCGTTGATCTCGACGCCGGCATTATTGAAGTAGAGATCGAGGCGGCCCCGCGCGCTTACCACTGAGTCTACCAGCGCCTGCACCTGCTCGGGGTCGGTGACATCACAACGCATGAAAGTCGCGCCCAGTTCGGCGGCCACTTCCGAACCGTCCTGCACGTCGGCCAGCACCACCGTCGCACCCGCCTCGGTAAACGCCCGCGCCGTTGCCAGCCCTATGCCCGATGCGCCACCGGTTATGATCGCCGTCTTTTCATCAAGTCTGTTCATAGCCGCGTAACCTGACGGCCTGCCTTGACTGCGTCAAGAAACGGCAGATAGCGACGAGCTTGCTCAGCATCGACAGTCTGCTGCTTTGACAATGCCCCGAGCGCTGGGCAGTCAGTCGTCATGACCCAACGTGACCATGCTGCAACCGCTAAGCTGCGCCCGGCCCGGCGTCTCAAAAAAGCCGGCGTCGCCGCGGCCGCGCGCGTGGTGCCGTGGCTACTCAGGGGCTGGCTGGCCTTTGTGCGCCTGACCAGCGGCGTGAGCATAGACAAGGCCGGCCGCCGGGCACTGGCCGATGCCGCCGCTGGCAAGGATTGCATCGTGGTGAGCCTGCACCAGGGCTTACTCTACCTGGCATTCTTCTTCGCCGGCTCGCGCATGCACACGCTGGTGAGCATAGGCGACATCGGCGATGTCATAGCCGGGCTCTGTCGTCTTTATGGCTACCGCGCGCTGAGAGGTGGCTCGAGCAGTCGCGCCAGTCGCCGACGTCCGGCTGTTGATTACCTGCTCGAAGCCGTCGCAGAAACCCGCGACACCGGCGCCTGCACCTACATCACCCCCGATGGCTCGCAGGGGCCGGCCGGGGCCTGCAAGGTGGGTTTTGCAGTGGTGGCTGCGCGCACCGGTCTACCGGTCTACGCAGTGTGTGGCAGCAGCCGGCGCTGCTGGTACGCGCCGGGCTGGGACCGCTTTGCCCTGCCGCTGCCCTTCAGCAGGGTGAGCCTGGAGACTCTCGGACCATTCACCGCGGGCAACAAAGACAATGCCGCCGAACTGCTCAGGGTCGAAGTTGAGCAAGCGCTTCACACTTTGCACGCACGAGCGTTTGAGAGAATGGAGCAACCACAGACGCCGAGCCTGCAAACGCTGCAGGTCGAAGAAGCGGCGGGCGAAAAAAGCGACGGCTGAAAACCTGCAGCGCAGCTATTGAGCAGGCCGCCCGGGCTTCAGCCCTGCCGGTGATACACCAACGACGCCCCGATGTAGTAAAGCGGGTAGAACAACGACGCCGCCCCGAGCAGGGGTTGCACTTCGGGCAAGCGCAGCACCAACACCAGCGCCATCGCCGCCCACACTGCGCCCAGGCCGAGCGTGCGCCGGCGCAGTATTTCGCTGCGGCTGGGGTACAGCCATCTCAGCGGCACAAACACCAGCACCAGCGCGGTGACCAACACCAGCAGGTTCATCATCGGGCCGGTGCCAAGCACCACGAAGTAGAACGCGATGATGTTCCAGTAGGAAGGAAAGCCCAGGAAGTAGTGTTCGACAACGCCCTTGGCGTCGGCCCGCGAAAACCCGTAGGCGCTCGCCGCCAGCACGGCCAGCGGCACCAACCTGAACTCGTCGGGCAGCATGCCCGGTTGCATGAACACGGCCACGGGTACGATGACGTAGTTGAGATAGTCGACCAGGTTGTCGAGCATGGCGCCGTCGAACCAGGGCAGCACGTGCTTCACGTTGGCGGCACGGGCCAGGGTGCCATCGGTTGAATCTACGGCCAGGGCGGCGGCAAGCATGATAAAACAAGTGCGGTGGTCACCGACAAAAGCCGCCTGCAAAGCGAGAAAACCCAGCACGACGCCCGAGGCCGTGTATAAATGAACCGCCCAGGCCACCGCCCGGGCCACGGGCCCCCCACTCGAAACACCAGCCTGCATCGGCTCCGTATAGCCCCATACCGCGCTTTGGCAAACCATCCCGGCCGGGTTGTGCACTGCGTCAGCGCTGGTCTATACCTTTGTGACGAGCAGGATCGGGGAAGAAAACATGACCAAAGAGCTCAAGAACGACCCCTGGGCGTGGACGCTCGCGCTATTTGCCCTCGGCAACCTGGCCAATGCCTCCTGGATGCTGGCCGACCCGATTGGCTGGTATCACGGCATTCCGGCCGCCGTGCCCGACTTCGGTCCCGCCAACGAGCACTTCATTCGTGACGTGGGCGCCACCTTCGGCATGATGGGCCTCGGGCTTGCCTGGGCCGCAGTTCGACCGCCCGTCAGGCTGCCGGTGATGGTGCTGGTAAGTCTTTTCTACCTTTTGCACGCTGCCGTGCACGTGCTCGACACCGCCCGCGGGCTGGTGCCCGCCAATCACTGGCTGCTCGATTTTCCGGCCGTGTACCTGCCCGCGATCCTGCTCGTGGCCGTAACCGTGACCATGCAACGATCGGCAGACAGGGAGTGAACGACGCGCGCCTGCTCGCCGCGATACTGCTGGGTCTGCTACTGGCCGCGCTGCCGTTTGCCCGCTACCTGGGGCACAGCCCGCATTCGCCAGACGGCCATTTCCCGTCCCAGGCCTCGCCTGCCGATCACCAACAGAACCACGAGCACTGACCAGGTCCACCCGGTCAGGCGGCAGAGTCGTCGAGTTCTTCAACTATCAAGTCGGCGATGGCTCGAGGAAACTCCATGGGCACGAAGTGCGTGCTGCCGGGCACGACAAGCAGGCGGCCTTGCGACAGGCGATCCATCGCACGCGCGGCGCGCTCATCAGAAAACGAGTCGGTGGTCTCTCCCTTTACCACGAGTACCGGCAGGTCGAGGGCCTCGAGATAGGCAAAGCCATTGGACTCTGCTGCACCCTGGTATACCCGCGCCTCGAGGCGAGCAGGGCACAGCAGCTCTATCTCGCCGTCGGGCCGATCAAAGCTGCCGTGCTCAACGTATGCGCGCAGGGCCGCTTCGGTCCAGGTGTCGTAGGGGGGCTTGGAGGCAAAGACTTCGTACAGGTATTCGCGCGACGGCCACACCATGCGGCGGGTACGCGTACGCGCCGACATGGGGTTGTCCACTTCGGCGAACGAAGCGTCGGCCACGGGATCAAAAAGAATCGGATCGATCAGCAGCAGCCGCTCGAATCGTTTCCCGTCAGCCGCCGCCACACCAGCCAGCGTAGTGGCACCGCCCGAGTGGCCCACGCCCAGGGCAACTTCGAGTTCGAGCCGGGCCATGACGCCTTCGAGATCGTCCACGAAGTTACTCCACTGGTAACCGTCGTCGGGCTTGGAGCTGAGACCATGCCCACGGTGATCGATCGACAAGACGCGACCGTCGAAACCGATGCCACGCAGCTCGTCGATGACCGGCTTCCATACCGCGCCGAGAAAACCCGTGGGATGCGAGAACAGCAGCGTGCGACCCTGCCCACCCCAATCGGTCACGTTTATGCGCTGGCCGTTGCTATCTACCCTGAAGTGTTTCATTGACTGTCAGTCCTGGTCCCCGCGGTAGTGTCAGTGCCTGGTAGCCAGGTGAGGCCTCGCTATGCGAGCGACCGTGACAAACCCGGGCCGCGGAGATATGCATCCTGTACCCAGAGGAAAACGGTTTCCAGTGACGGATGAAAACAAGTCTACGGTAGTAACAGTATTCGGCAGCTCGATGGCGCCCGCGGGCGACGAGCTGTACCGATCGGCCGAGCGGCTGGGGCGGATGCTGGCCGAGCGTGGAGCGCGAGTTGCCTCCGGTGGCTACGGCGGTGTGATGGAAGCGGTTTCGCGCGGCGCCCGGGCTGCAGGCGGCCACGCACTGGGCTTTACCGTGCCCGATTTTCCTGGCCGCGAGCCCAACGAGTTTCTCAGCGAAGAACGCCCCTGCGGCGATCTCTACGAGCGCCTGCAGGGTCTTATTCACGGCAGCGACGCGTGGGTAGCTCTGGGCGGAGGCATAGGCACGCTGGTCGAAATTTTCCTGGCGTGGAACGAAATCTACATGAGCCTACTCCCGGCGCGGCCCCTGCTGCTGGTGGGCAGCGAATGGCCAGCTGCGCTCGAAAGCCTGAGCGGGCTCACCGAACTCGGCGAACGCCACATGAAACTGATTGATCTCTGCGACGACATCGACAGCGCGGTAGAATTGCTGGCGAGCCGTGGCGTGTTCGCGAATACTGCCCGCAGTGGAGCAACACCATGAGCACGGTTGAAGCGGAATCGCCCGCGGAATTGTTTTCTCTCGCGGGTCGCGTCGCGCTGGTGACCGGCGCGTCGTCGGGCCTTGGCACCGAGTTTGCCGACGCGCTGGCCTCGGCCGGGGCCTCGCTGCTGCTCGTGGCCAGGCGCAAGCAGCAGCTCGACGAACAGGCCGAACTGCTACGCCAACGCTGGGGGGCCACCGTGACCACGCACGCGCTCGACATAAGCGAGCGTGAAGCGGTGGCGGCAGCGTGGCCCAAACTGTCGGCCGAGGCCGGCGGTGTAGACATACTGGTCAACAACGCGGGCATATCGGTGACCGGGCGGGCCGAAACTCAGTGGCCCAAGGCCTGGGACGATTCGCTCGCCGTCAACCTCAGCGCCGCTTTCCAACTCTCATTGCTGGCCGCCGAAGGCATGCGCGCAAGCGGGCGAGGCGGGCGCATAATCAACGTAAGTTCGATCTTCGGCAGTCTCGGCAGCTCGCTGTTCCGGCTGGCTGCGTACAGCGCTTCCAAGGGCGGGCTCACTAACCTCACCCGGCAGCTGGCCGTTGAGTGGGCGGGCGATGGTATAACGGTGAACGCCATCGCGCCGGCCTGGTTTCCCAGCGAAATGACCGGCGGCAGCACCGCCAAGGAAAGCGTGGTCGACCGAATGAGCCGCGGTTGCCCCATGAACCGAATGGGGCGGGCGGGCGAACTGAGGACGGCCTGCCTGTTCCTGGCGTCACCCGCTTCGTCTTACGTGACCGGCTCGGTGATACCCGTGGACGGCGGCTACGCCGCCTGGTGAAGCCGCGAGTTTTCCGGCCTGCAGTCCCGGGTCAACTGCCGGGGCTCAGCCCGCGGAAGCAACGACGGTGGGAGACACAGGCTTGAAGTAAGGCCAGCTGACCTTACCCATTTTGTTTACGGCTGCTTGCCGCGTGGGCGACGTGGGCCGCGGTTGCACGCCGCAGAGCAGCACCGCCATGCGACCGGGCTCGTTCATGTAACCGGCCTCCAGCCCCCGCTTTTCGCCCTCGCCCCAGTAAATGTCAGCGCGGCCGGCTCCCTTGATGGCGCCGCCGGTATCGTGGTTGAAAGCAAAGCGGGCAAAGTGCCGCCAGCTGGCCACCTGTCCCTTGTCGTTGAGCTGGGGACGGCGGCTGACGATGTAAGTGAGCGCCCCGGGCGGAACGAAGCTCGGGTCTGTGGCTATCGAGCGCCCGCCGATCAGGGGAACTCCCAGCGAACCTATGGGCCCCTGGTTGTCGGCGAGATCAACCTCGCGAAAAAATATGTAACGCGGGTTGCGAAACAGCACGCCGTCGCGCTGCTCGGGATTGAGGGTGAGCCAGGAACGTATGGAACTCGACGAACCCTGCCCCGGCCCCAGCACGCGGTTGTCGAGCATCCACCTGCCCACGCTGAAGTAAGACAAGCCGTTGCTCGCCGAGAAGTTCACGCGCATCACACGGCCGTCTTCCATGCGCAAGCGGCCTGAACCCTGCACATGCAAAAAGTACAGCGCGACCGGGTCGTCCACCCACGCCAGTTCGAGATCACGACCCTCGAGAAGCCGGCTGCCGTCGATCTCTTCACGCGTGAGGTAGGGCACGAGGTCACCGTCCTTTACCTTGCCGTGGATGAGCCTCTGGTCTCCCTTGAAGAAGCGCCCCAGCTCCACACGCGTGAGCTCGTCGGGGCGCGCGTAGACCGGGTGACGAAATTTTTCGTCGGGGCTGCTGCGCGCCTCGAGCACCGGCTCGTAGTAGGCCGTGAACCGCGCTCCCTCGTTGGGCGCGTAGGCGCGGCACTCCTCTGCCAGGCGCTGGTGAAGCAAGGCGGTGGGCGTGTGCCGAACCAGCTCAACAAAATGCTCCACGCTGTGGCGGAGCTGCTTGGCGCTGTAAGTATCGTGATCGAGCGAGTAACGCTTGCGCCGACCCCGGCTGTCGTAGTAGTCGAGGCTGGCCGAGGCCGCGGCCAGGAGGCTTTCCACGTCGAGATCGTCGCCTATGACACCGACACGTTGGGTGCGCTCGTAGGAAGTTGCGGGGGATGAATTAAAATCCAGGGGGAGCACGCCGCAGGAGGGAAGAAAGACCAACAAGAGCAGCAATCCACCGCTCCTTAACCCTAGGGGCCACCTCATCCTCCGCCTCAATCTCCTGCCTCACCACCGTAGCCTGTCCGCCATGGGACCGACCTCAGCGCCACCTTTCTATTGTGATTCGAGCCCCACAGATGTCAACAGCTGCGAGCGATCAAATGCACACTAATCGCTTAATGAGCGGGCCGAGACTTCAGCCCTGCAGGCCGGACTGCTCGGCCGCGCGCCGCGCCTTCGCGGCGTCGCCGCCCAACAGCTGCGCCAGGGCGCCGAGCAAGCGCAGTACGTTGGCCGCCCTGCTCGACTCGCCCATCAGGCCTATACGCCACACGCGCCCAGCCAACGGGCCAAGACCGGGGCCTATTTCGATACCGTTATCCTCGAGCAATGAGCGCCGCAGGCCCGCCTCGTCTACGCCATCGGGCACGAGCACGCTGTTGAGCATCCACAACCGGTGCCCCTCGCTCGCGGCGGGCTCCAGGCCGAGCGTAGCCAGGCCAGCCCACAACGCTTCGTGGTTGGAGCGGTGCCTGTCCCAGCGCGCGTGAAGCCCTTCCTCGTGCACCAGCAGCAGTGCCTCGTCCAGCGCGTAAAGCATCGAGATGGGCGCGGTGTGGTGATACACGCGTGCGCTTCCGAAGTAACCGGCGATCAAGCCCAGGTCGAGATACCAGCTCGAAACGGCGCTCTTCCTGTCGGCCACGCGTTGCATGGCGCGCTCGCTCATCGTCAACGGCGACAGCCCAGGCGGGCAACTGAGGCACTTCTGTGTACCGCTGTAACAGGCGTCGATTTCCCAGGCGTCGACCTCCAGCGGGCAGCCGGCCAGCGAGGTAACGGCATCCACCATCAACAGGGCACCCGAGTCGTGGGCCAGCTGGCCCAGCCCCTGCACCGGCTGCCAGGCGCCGGTGGAAGTCTCAGCGTGCACCACGGCGAGCAAACGTGGGCTGTCGCATGCAGCGAGCGCCTCGGCCAGCGCCTCGACGGGTATCACCTCGCCCCACTCGGCCTCGACCCTGCGCACGCGCGCACCCAGCCGCTCGGCAACGTCGGCCATGCGCGTGCCGAACACCCCGTTCACGCCCACCACAACTTCGTCGCCAACTTCAAGCAGGTTGGCAAAACAAGCCTGCATGCCGGCCGACCCGGTACCCGACACCGGCAGGGTCATTGCATTTTCGGTTCCGAACGCCCGACGAAGATTGCCCTGCACCCTGTCCATGAGATCCAGGAAAGCGGGGTCAAGATGGCCGATAATCGGCCGCGACATGGCAGCGTAAACCCGCTCGTGCACCATGGCCGGACCGGGGCCAAGCAACAGCCTATCGGGCGGAACAAAAGAAGCCTGCTGAGTTTTATCGCTCACGATCAGCTGCATAAGGCGCCCCCCTCCCGAAGACAACCCGGGGGCCCTCTGGCGCGGGTGGGCCGCAGCCGTTAGATTCAATGCGTGAGCGCTACCTTGAGCAACCCGCCGCTGGACGCCGGGCTGGTGACCAGACTGAGGCGGATGCTGGGAGAGGAGGGACTGCTCACCGGCGAAGCCGCGTTGAGGGTTTACGAGTGCGACGGCTACACGCTCGAAAAAGCCCGGCCGGCCCTGGTGCTGCTGCCCGCCACGACCCAGGAGGTGTCGCGCTCGGTAGAGCTGCTCCACAAGGCCGGTATCGCCTTTGTACCGCGCGGCGCAGGCACGGGCGTGAGCGGTGGCTGCCTGCCAGCCGACATCCCGGTGATGATAGGCACCAGTCGCATGCGACGAATCCGCAACGTGGATCTCGACAACCGCCGCGTCGAAGTCGAAGCGGGCGTGGTCAACCTCGACGTCACCCGCCTGGTCCAAGGCGATGGCTTGCACTACGCGCCCGATCCCTCGAGCCAGGCCGCCTGCACCATAGGAGGCAACGTCGCCGAGAACAGCGGCGGCCCGCACACTCTCAAGTACGGCGTGACCGTGAACCACTTGCTCGGCCTTGAGCTGGTGCTGCCCGACGGCGAAGTGCTGCAACTGTCGCGCGAGGCCGGCAGCGGTGGATTTGACCTGGCCGGCGTTGTAACCGGCAGCGAGGGCACGCTGGGCATCATAACCTCGGCCACGCTGGCGCTGGTCAGAACCCCGCAAGCGGTGGCGACCATGCTGGCCGTGTTCCCCGGTGTGCTCGAAGCCAGCCGGGCGGTGTCGGCCATCATCGCGGCCGGGCTGGTGCCCGCCGCGCTCGAAATGATGGACGCGCTGGTGATCAAGGCGGTCGAGGCCGCCTACGGTTTTGGATTTCCGGCCGACGCCGGGGCAGTGCTCATCATCGAGCTGGACGGATTGGCGGCAGCCCTCGACGAGCAGTGCGTGCAGGTAACCGAGGCCTGCAACGAGCAGGGCGCGAGCGAAATCCGCCGCGCCGACGACCCCCGGGAACGCGAGTTGCTGTGGAAATCGCGCAAGCGCGCGTTTGGCGCCATGGGCCGACTGGCGCCGTCATACTGCACCCAGGACGGCGTTGTCCCACGCAGCGCCCTACCCGAAATAGTCGAGCGCGTCGGCGAAATCGGCCGCCGCTACAAGCTGCGCATAGCCAATCTCATGCACGCCGGTGACGGCAACATTCATCCACTGTTGCTCTACGATGAGAACGATCCCGAGCAGGTCACCCGCGTGCTCGACGCCGGCCGCGACATACTCCTGGCCTGCCTCGAACTGGGCGGCTCGGTAACCGGTGAGCACGGAATAGGCATAGAAAAAACCGATCTCATGCCGGCCAGCTTTGGGCCCGCTACCCTTGCCGCAATGGCCGACCTGCGCGAGGTATTCAACCCGCGCTCGCTGTGCAATCCCCACAAGATTCTGCCCAGTGACCGCCACTGCGTAGAGGTCACACGCCCGCGCCCAAGGGGAGGCGGCTGACAGTGCAGGCAAGCCAGAACGGAACCAGGGCCAGGAGCGCGGCACTCGCCGCCGGCACCAAGGGGGTGCCCTCCCGTGACGCCCGCCCCGACGAGACCTTGTCAGGCCTGACTGCGCCCACTGTCCTCTCGCCGCGCGACCAGCAGGAACTGCTCAGCTGCGTAAACACGGCACGAAGCGAGGGGCTGGCGCTGGTGGTCACCGGTGGAGGCACGGCCATGGGCGCGGCCAACCCCCCGCGCGCACTCGACCTGCTGCTGTCCACCCGCGGCCTCGGTGGACCGGTCGACGCTCGCCCCAACGACATGGTCGTCACCATCAGCGCCGGAGCGACGCTCACCGAACTCAACCGCACGCTTGCGGCCTCGGGTCAGCGCCTGCCGCTCGACCCGCCGCTCGCCGGGCAAGCCACGCTGGGTGGCCTCGTGGCCGCCGACACCACCTGCAGCTCTTCTGCTGGATTTGGTTGTTTTCGCGACATGGTGCTGGGCCTGAACGCCATCGACGGCTCGGGGCGAGAGCTCACGGTAGGCGGACAGGTGGTAAAGAACGTGGCCGGCTATGACCTCGTGCGCCTTCTCGCAGGCTCCAACGGCAGCCTGGCAATTATCACCCAGCTCACGCTGCGCACCTTCCCGCGGCCAGTGGCGGCACTCACCCTCCAGTATCGCCTCGCCGACACCGCGGCGGCCGTGGCTACCCGCGCGAGCCTGCTCAACAGCGAACTCTCGCCGGTGATGATGGACCTGCTGCAAAGCGGCGGTAGAGACAGCGCCGGCAGCTCGCCCGATAACGACCACGAGCGGCCCCTGCTGCTGCTTCGCATCGAGGGTGGAAACTCCGAGCTCGACTACCAGCAGGCACGGCTGCGCGAGCTGCTCGGCTGCGCGCCGTTGGCGAGATCCGACAACCCGCCCGACCACCACGACGCGCTCCACCAGGACTGGCTGCTGCGCCTGCGCGCGGTTTCGATGCCCGGCCAGGCGCTGGCCTTCGCCGACAGGATAACGACCCTCGTCAAGGCCGGCGGGAGCTACCAGTTGCTGACCCACCTCTGCTCGGGCGAAACCGTGATAGGCCTTGAGCCCCTACCACCGGTGAAAGCCAGGCAGACTGCCGCCGGTGGGCGATCGCCCCGGGAGATGGCCGCGCTGCTGGTCGAACTCAGGCAGGCCGCCTTCGACTACAAGGCGCGCGTGGTGGTCGAGCAGGCGCCCGCCGAGCTGTATGAACTCGTCGACTGCTGGCACGGGCGCCCGGCAGGACTGGGACTGATGCGAGAACTGAAAAAGCGCTTTGACCCCGTTGGCATACTGTCCCCGGGCCGACTGGCCGGTGGCCTGTAGTGGATACCGGTCTGCCCTGCGTACACTGCGGTCTCTGCCTGCACAGCTGCCCCACCTACCGCGAGCTGGGTAGCGAAGCCGATTCGCCGCGCGGGCGCATCTATCTCATGGAAGCCATCGAAGCCGGCGAGCAGGAGCTTGACGCGCCCGCGCGCGCACACCTCGAGGGCTGCCTCGCTTGCAAGGCCTGCGAGACCGCCTGCCCGAGTGGCGTCGGTTTTTCCGAACGCATGGATAAGTTTCGCCCCCGCCTGGCGGCCGCCCACCGACTGGCCCCGGGCAGGAGAGCGGCGCTGCTGGTAACGCGCTTTCCCCTGCTGCTGAAAATCGCTGCCCGCACCGCGCGACTGCTCGACCTGCTCGGGCTCGAACGACTGCGGCGACTGCTACCCGGCCTGGCGTTGATGCCCGGACGCAAGCGCAAGCTCAGGGCCGGCGGCCTCACGATCGGCAGCCCCGGCAAACGCTCAAGCGGCCTGCGCGTGGCCCTGCTGCAGGGCTGCGTGGGCAACGCGGTGGCGCCCGGCATAACCCGTGACGCAAGGGAAGTGCTCGAGCGAAACGGCATCACCGTGGTCGACGTGGCCGGCCAGGGTTGTTGTGGAGCGCTGTACGCACACGCGGGCGACCGCGAACGCGCCGCCGAACTCGCCCGCCACAACGTGCGCCTGCTCGATGCCGCAGGCCTGGACCACGTGGTGACCACGGTGGCCGGTTGCGGAGCCTTCATGCGCGAGTACGACAGCCTGCTCGCCCACGACAACCTGCTCTCTGGCGCCGCGCAACGCCTGGCGGGAGCTACCCGCGACGTCTCCGAGCTGCTCGTAGAAGCAGGCTTCGACCCTCCCATGCAACCGCTGACCGACATCGGGCCGGTGGCCTACCATGATGCCTGTCACCTGCTGCACGGCTGTTCAGTGGCCGAACAACCACGCATAATCACGCGCGCAGCCGTGGGCCGGGAGCCCTTGGAGCTGGCCGAAAGTGAGCTCTGTTGCGGCAGCGCGGGCAGCTACAACCTCGAGCAGCCGTCCATGGCGGCACGGCTGGGACGGCGAAAAGCGGCGGCGCTGGGTGCAAGCGACGCCTCGGTGCTCGCCGTGGGCAACGTGGGCTGTATTCTGCAGATAGAGATGCACGCGCGCCGTGCCGGGATAAGCGCCGAGTTGCTACACCCGGTGGAGCTGCTCGCGCGCGCCTACCGCAAAGGTCCGGCGCCGGCTGCTGCCTCCTCGAGGCTCAGTAAGTTACGGCGTCGCTGACGTCTATGGTAGGCGAAGGCAGGGTGTCTATGCGCGACTCCAGCTCGCCCAGGCGATCGACCAGCAGGTGAATAGCGGTCTGGCCTTCGCGGTCGTCAACCTCGGAGATTATCGACTCGAGCTCGCCCACCCTCTGCCTGAGCAGCAACAGCTCGCGCGCCGCCTGGCCACGGCCAACCTCGTCGACCTTGCACTCAACGTCTTCAATCCTTTCGTCGAGCTCCCGCAGCAACCCGACCGAAGCGATGCCCAGTCTGGAGAAGAGCCTTTCGCCCCATGCCGAACTGCGCGGCAGGACCATGTCCCCGCCCACCTCGGCCAGGTAGCCAGCCATGCGCATGGCTCCCGTTCGGACCTCGTGAGTCACCGACGACAAACCCCGACGACCGTTTTCAATCGCGCTCGTCAGGTCCCTGGCCAGCCCCGAGGCCAGCCTGCTGCCACGACTCAGATTTGCCAGGGTGCCCCCCAGCGCTTCCGGTACCACCATTGTCCAATCAGCCATAGCTCCTCACTCCCCTTATTTCCGCCACAATCTCCCCCACACAACTGCGGTCTATTGTACCGGCAGGCTACCCCGGCGGGCAACAGTCCCCAAAAACCGCGCCGTTACTGGCCAAAAAGCGCCAGGGGCGGGCTCAGCGGCGGCGGCGGGCGGACGACAGCGAGTCAATCCGCGGCGGCGGCCAGGCGATACTCTACCGGCAGCAGAAACTCGAAATCGCCGGCGGGCAGGTTTTCGGGTACAGGCGGAAGCGGTGAAGCCCTGTCCAGCATGTCGGCGGCCGCCCGGTCGAGCAGGGCGCTTCCCGTGGACTGCTCGATGGACTGCTCGAGTATTCGGCCGTCGCGGGCGATGCGAACCCTGAGCAATCCACTGCCCGTCACGCCGCGCCGTCGCGCGATCTCGGGATAGCTTTTGTGCCGAGCGATCCAGCCCGCCAGGGTTTGCTGGTACAGGGCCCGATCCCGGGAAGCCCGCGCCGCAGCCACGGCCTCGCTCGCGGCAGGCGAGGGCCGGGGAGGGCTGGGTTGCAAAACTGCGGCCCCTGTCGGCGGCTCCTTTACAGACGCTTTTTTTGCCAAAGGCTTTTTTACTGCAGCTGCCTTATCCACTGACGGCGGTGGCTCGGGCCTTTGATTTTCAAGCTCGGGCGAAACGTGGCGCTGGCCGAGGTTGGCAAAGCTGAACTCAAGCGCAGCGGGAGGCAGGACAACGGCAGCTCGCATATCAGGTAGGCCCAGCACGAGCAGCGCGTGCAGCAGCAGCGACGCCAGCAAGGATAGCCCGGCAAGTAGCCTGCTGTCAGCCGCCGTCATCATCGGCCCTGTCGACGTCAGGGCCTCCAGCGGGAACCGGAAAACCCGTGGCCAACGAAAGAACCCGGCCACCGGCCTGCCGCACGGAATCCATCACCCTCACCAGTTCGGCCACTGCCACCGTGCGATCGGCGCGTAGGAGTACAGCCTGGTCGGCGCTGAGCAATAGCTCGAGCTCCGCCTTGAGGTCTGCGCCGGCCACCTGGCGGCCGTTTAACCGGGTGCTGCCGTCGGCGGCCAGGCTTACCGTTATGGCACTGTCACCGACCGGCCGGGCAGACTGTGCCCGGGGGAGGTCGAGTTGCATGGCCCCGCTCTTCTCGTAGCTGCTGGTAAGCAGGAAAAATATCAACAGGAGAAAAACTACGTCTACGAGCGGAGCTACGCTCAGCCGCGGGCGCAGGCGTGAGCGACGGTCAAACTCCATAGTCCTCGTCAGCCAGATTCACCCGGCCGCCCTCGGTCGCCGTCCCCGACGACCGCAAGCCACGGCGCTCGAGAGCCCGTGCGCAGGCGTCCTTGAGTGTGCCCGCAAAACTATCGAGTCGGCCCTCCAGCCAGTAGAAGGCAGCCATGGCGGGTATCGCCACCAGCAGTCCGAAGGCCGTGGTGAGCAAGGCTACCCATATGCCGCCCGAGAGCATGGCCGGGTCGACCCGCGAGCCGGCTGCCTCAACGGCCATGAAAGCGCGTATCATTCCCAGCACGGTTCCCAGCAGACCCAGCAAGGGACTCAGGTGGGCGATGCCCGACAACGCCCGCAGCCAGGACTCGAGCTCGCGAATAAGGGCGCTGCCCCTGCGCGCCATCTCGGACTCGACAAACTGCAGGGGCTGTCCACAGACCGCTCCGAGCACGCGCGCGGCCGGGTTCTTTGCGGCCGCAAACAGCGCGCCGGCCGCTGCCGGGTTCTGCCCGAGGGCCTCGAGGCCCGGCTCAACAAAGTCCCAGTCGCGCAGGCCCAGGCGCGTAAATTGCCAGCCTTTAAAAATAACGATAGCCCCGGCGGCCACCGAGAGGGCGAGCAGTACGTACATAACAGCGCCGCCCCTGGCCAACAGTATCGCTGCATCCATGCCGCCATCCATTGGCCGCCCGGGGCACTAAAGCAACGCCGTGGCCAGCTTTTGCGCCAATCACCGGGCCTTGACACAGCGTTTCGACTTTGACTATCATTGTCAAAGTCAACCGGTGAGCCGGCCCTGCCCCCCGGTAAAGGAGATTAATTGAAATGAGAACTTCCAGCCTGCGGGCCATAGCCCTGGCCTGCACCCTGTTGACGGCAAACGTAAGCAACGCCTGGGCCGACCAGGCCATGGACAAGCGCATCAACGAACTCGAGCGGCAGATCAAGGTGCTCGCCGAAGAACTCGGGCGCGTGAAAGAGGCGCAGGTCATCCCCGAAACCACCGAGCTCAAAAGCGAGTGGGGCATGGGGCCGGCGGCGTCAAAGGTCTACGGCGTTGAGAGCGGGCTGTCGATAGCCGGCTACGGCGAATTCAACTTTGCCCACGTCGAAGGTGGCGATGACACCGCCGACTTCCTGCGGCTGGTGACCTACCTCGGATACAAGTTCAGCGACAAGATCCTGCTCAACACCGAGATCGAGTACGAGCACGCCTCGACCGGCAAGAGCGGTTCGGTGTCGGTCGAGTTCGCGTACCTCGACTTCCTCATCAACCAGCGAGCCAACGTCCGCGCCGGACTCGTACTGGTGCCGGTGGGCTTCGTCAACGAAATGCACGAGCCTCCTTTCTACCATGGCAACCAGCGGCCCATTGTCGAGCGCCGTATCATCCCCAGCACCTGGAGAGCCAACGGCCTGGGCCTCTTCGGCGAGCTGGCGCCCGGCCTGAGTTACCGCAGTTACGTAGTCACCAGCCTGGACGCCAGTGGCTTCAATTCCGGCGATATCCGCGGCGGACGACAGAAAGGCTCAAAGGAACTCGCCAACGATTTTTCCTGGGTCGGCCGACTCGACTGGGAGCCAACGCCCGAGCTGCTGCTGGGTGCATCGGCCTACCTGGGCGACCAGGGACAGGACGGCATCGCCGCCGACATGGACAGTAATCCCATCACTGCAGACGTTGAAGCTGACGTCTTCATGCAGATGTACGAGGCCCACCTGCAGTACCGCTCGCACGGGCTGGAGCTGCGCGCGCTGGGCGTGACCGTTGACCTCGACGACGCCGACGTGCTGAGCACGGCCAACGGGAAAACGATAGGCTCCGCCATGGAGGGCTGGTACGCCGAGGTCGCTTACGATCTTATGCCACTGCTCAGTCCGGGCAGCGACCAGTACCTCGCTCCGTGGCTGCGCTACTCAGCCCTGGATACCAACGCCGACGTCCCCGCGGGCTTCAGCGCCGACCCCTCGGCGGATCGCGAGTTGCTCGAAGTGGGCCTGGCCTGGAAGCCAATCTCCAACGTAGTCATAAAACTCGACTGGCGTGACTTCAGCGACGCCGAGACGGACAGTGACCCCGGCGACGAGCTGCGCCTGGGCGCGGGCTTCGTGTTCTAATGAAATCCCGGGCCAACTGGACGCGGGCGGCATTGCTGGCCCTGGTCGTATCGGCGACCCTGCTGGGGCGACAGCCGGCCGACGCGGTGGTGTTCTACGCCCGCGACGAAATGCTGGAGCTGGCGTTTCCCGATGCCGACGAGGTTGTTACGCGCAGTTTCATTATCACCGGCGAGCAGAAGACCCTGCTCGAAGAACTCGCCCGAGCGCGTTTCGATTCGCAGCTGCTCACCGCCTACGAGGGTCGGCGCGACGGCCGGGTCACCGGCTGGGCCCTGCTCGACACTCACAACGTGCGCACTCTGCCCGAGACCTTTCTCGTGGTGGTGGCCCCTTCGGGCAAGGTGACGGCCACCCACATGCTGGCCTTCCACGAGCCCACTGAGTACATGCCTCCCCCGCGCTGGCTGAAACAATTTGACGACCAGGATCTCGACGACGACCTCCGCGTGGGTCGCGCCATCGCCGGCATCACCGGCGCCACGCTCTCGGCCAGGGCCGTGGAGGGCGGCATACGCCGGGCGCTGGCTACCTGGCAGGTGCTGCTGGCTCCCGGAGCCGACTTGCCGTAGGTTTTGCAGGACGCCGTGAGATTCGTAGTCACAGGGGAGTGGACGCGTAACCGTCTGCTGAAGACCATAGTACTGTGCTTCCTGATCTACACGGCCCTGCTCTGGGCCAGCAACGCGGCGCTGTATTTCTCGAAGATGTCGCTGAATCCCGATTCGGTGGTGAGTTACTACCTGGGCGACCCCGCTACCTTCCGCCAACCCCGCAGCATGCTCGGCCTGCTCGAGGTGCTGCACTTTCACTCGTTCGCGATGGGCATACTGCTGCTCACCCTCACCCACCTGATGCTGTTTGTGCCGTTGTCGCTGAAGACCAAGGCCTGGGGGATCGCTCTCAGCTTCGGCGCAGGGCTGGCCAACGAGGCCGCGGGCTGGGGGGTGCGTTTTGTTCACCCGGGTTTTGCCTGGGCCAAGGTGTTCTCCTTCCTGCTGCTCGAAACGACGATACTGTGCTTGATGTTGCTCGTGGCCCGGGCGTTGCTGTTCAACACACCCTCGGACTACAACGGCGATACGTGAAGCGCGTGCGCGGTTACAGCGCCTGCACACTACTGCTGGCAGCGTCCATTTCGGGCTGCTCTGCCTCTTCGGCCGGCACCCCGGCCGCTCACCCGGCTGAAGCCGCTCACTCCCCCGAGGCCTTGCTGTTTGAAGCTGCGCGGGGGTGGCCCGTCATGGGCACCGTGCTCGAGCTCAGGGTAACCGCCCCCGACAAGGCCACGGCCGCCAAGCTGGCCGACCGCGCCCAGCAACTCGTTGCCCACTGGGACGACGTGCTCACCACCTGGAGAAGCGAGGGCCAGCTGTACCGCTTCAACCAGCGGGCCGGTGAAGGCCCGCAGCGCATCGGCCACGACCTGGCCACGGCTCTGGCCAGCATGCTGCGCTTGTCAGGGGACACAGGCGGCGCCTTTGATCCGGCCGTGGGCCCACTGGTCAATTACTGGCGCGAGCATCCAGGCCTCGCGGCGCCCGCTGCAGCGGGGCCGGAGGTCAGGATAGCCTCCGCTCTTGAGCTCAACGGAGACCGTGCCAGCCTCCTGGCCAACTCCGCCCTGGACTCCGGCGGCATAGGCAAGGGCCTGGCTCTCGACGCGGCCGTTGACCTTTTGCTCTCGCTCGGATCGCGCGGGGCCTGGCTCAATTTCGGTGGCTCAAGCCAGGCGGCTTTCGGCAGCGACTCCAGGGGCAGGCCCTGGCGGGTAGCCGTAGCGGCCCTCGATGCCACCACCGTGCATGGCAGCGTACTGCTCGACGGCCGATCTCTGTCTACGTCGCGCTCCACGCCAGCGGGCGACCCGGCGGGCAGCATCATTGACCCCAGCTCGCAGCGGCCTGTCACCGAACCACGAATCGCTACCGTACTGGCGGCCGACGGCGCAACTGCCGAGGCCTGGTCGACGGCGCTGGTCGTGCTTGGCAGAATGGGGGTACAGGCCGCGCGCGACGCGGGCGTTGAAGTTGTGTTTGAAGACCCGGCGGGCGTTGTCATAACCCAGGGTTTCCCTCTGGAACGCCAGCGGGCAGAGAGCCAGGATTCAGCCGCCCCTACAGGCCCCAGCTCGGCGGGACACAAGTAATTTGGCAACCAGGCAGAAAAACGACACCGGCCTCACCGACACCATAACCGACCTGCTCGCCCAGGCCCTGCCCGAACCCGTGGAGCGCAAATCACTACCCTACCTGCGCGAGATTATCGAAGAATGCCTCGCCATGGTCAGGGGCGGTGCTGACATGGCCGACATAAAACTGGTCACGGCCGCCTTCGCCGAAATTCGCAGGGGGCTGGCCTGTTTTCAGCCCTGGAACGACACGCGCAAGATCACCACCTTCGGATCCGCGCGTACGCCTGCCGACCACGGCGAGTATCACCTCGCGCGTAACTTTTCTGAGGCGGCCGCCCGCGCCGGTTTCATGATCATTACCGGTGCCGGCCCCGGCATCATGGAGGCCTGCCAGGAAGGCGCCGGCAAAGAGCGCAGCTTCGGCGTCAACATACAGTTGCCTTTTGAGAACGAGGCCAACAAGTTTATCGCGAACGACCCCAAGCTGGCCCAGTTCAAGTACTTCTTCACGCGAAAGCTGTTCTTCCTCAAGGAGTCATCGGCCATCGTGTTGTTTCCCGGTGGCTTCGGAACCCACGACGAAAGTTTTGAATCTCTCACCCTGATACAGACCGGCAAGAGCCAGCTCGTACCCGTGATCTATCTTGACGTGCCCGGCGGCACCTACTGGAAGAGTTGGGACAAGTACATCCGCGAGCACCTGCTCAGGCGCGGTCTGATTTCAAAAGAGGACCTCTCGCTCTACACTGTCACCGACGACAGCGAAGCGGCGCTACGCGAGATCAACCGTTTCTACCGCGTGTACCACTCGTCGCGCTACGTAGGCTCGCGCCTGGTGCTGCGCCTGCAGCAGCGACTCGACGAGGGCCTGGTGACAGAGCTGGGTCGCGAGTTCAGCGACATCCTGGGCTCGCCACCCGAACAGCGCGAAGCCTTTGCCGAGGAATCAGACGAGCCCGAGCTGGCCGGAATGCCGCGCCTCGCACTCGATTTCAACCGTTCGGGTCACGGCCGCCTGCGCGAGCTGATCAACCGTATCAACGGCCGGGACTGAGCCCCGCGCTGGCGTTCTGGTTCAACTATAGACCGCAATAACTCGCAACGTTGCGAATTGTTGCATCAAGTCGCGCTGCCGCCAGGCTCGTTGAGCAGCGTGAGCAGGCCGGGCAGCTCACCGATAGCTTCAATACTCAACTGTGCGTGGGCGACAACCGGCCCGACTCCCACAAAATGCAGCCCCGCAGCGGTAGCCGCCTGGAGGTCGCAGTCCTGGTCGCCCAGGTAAACGGCTTCACGCGCCTCCAGGGCAAAACGCTCGAGACAACTGAGCAGCATGTCCGGAGCCGGCTTGGGTAACTCGACGTCGAGCGTACCGATGCTGAAATCAAAACGACTGTCGAGCTCAAAAAGCTCGAGAAGACGGCCCACCGTGCGGCCACGGTTGGTGGCCATGGCCGTGTCGTAACCCTCGGCGCGCAAAGCGTCGAGCAGGTCGTGCAGGCCCGGGGCGGGATGCATCAACGAGTAGAACGGTTCGTAGTCGGTAGCGATCGCCATCTCGCGTACCCTCGCAGCCATGTCGGGACGATCGGCGAAGTAGACTTCGAAGAACTGGGGCGAAGACATTGCGTGACATTTTTCTTCGAGCGCCGACGTCATCGCCGGCTCGCCGACACGGCGCAGCACTTCGTTATAAAAACCGATGTTGGCGTCACCTGATTCGAACAGCACGCCGTCACAATCGAACACCAGCAGGCGGATAGACACGGTCAGCTGCTGACCTCGACCAGGGCCTGCACGCGAGCCTTCCAGGTCGCGCGCTGCTCGAGCCTTCGCTCTTCGGTCAGGGCGGGTTCAAATGCCCGGTCAAACGACCAGCCATCTCCGCCCTCGCCCAGCTCGAGTCCCACCGCTGCGGCCGCCATCAGGGCAACGCCACGGGCGCCACCGTCGAGATCACTGCTGCGCTCGACCCGCGTGCCTGCAAAGTCAGCGATCATCTGTAGCAACATCTCGCTGCTCGAGGCCCCACCATCAACCCGCAGCACTTCGAGGGGTAATGGCTCGGTAGATAGCGTCTCGCCGGGGGTTTGCCACAGCCCCTCGGCAGCATCGACCACACGGTGGGCCACTCCTTCAACGCTCGCGCGCGCGAGCTGCGCGCGACCCACGGCCGCCGAAAGCCCTCCCAGCTGGGCCTGCACATCATTCTGCCAGGGAGTACCGAGGCCGTGGAGGGCAGGGATCATCCAGGCGCCCCCGCAATCGTCGGCTGTTTCGGCCTGTGCTGCCAGGGCCGCCGGGCCACCGTCAAAGCCCAGCGCAGTGGCCGCCCAACGCAGGGCTTCGCCTGCGGTGAGGACCTGCCCCTCCATACAGTAAGTCGACACGCCGTCCTCTCTCCAGGCCACCAGCGGAAAAGTTCCCGGCCCACCGAGCCGCAGCTTGCCCCCGGTATTGAGATTGACCGAAGCCGAGGTCCCCAGCGTGCACTTGGCGCTGCCCTCAACAAGGCAGTCGAGCCCGAACAACGAGGCCTGCTGATCGGCCGAAGTACAGCCCAGCGGCACCGGGGCACCGAGCAGTTCCGCCTGCAGGCCTCCGGTCACCAGCTTGGAGTCTACGAGCTCGGGTAACATGGCGCGTTCGAGGCCAAGCTCCACCAGCAGGGCATCGCTCCAGTCACCATCGGCAAAGTCGTACAGGCCGCTGGGAAAAGCGTTGGAGTGATCGCAGGTGTGCAAGCCTCCACAGAGGCCTGCCACCAACCAGGAGTTGGGCGTTCCCATGCGCAGCCGGCCCGCGGCTGCTGCCGTGGCCGCGGCTTCGATGTTGGCCATGATCCACTCGGCCTTGCTCGCCGCCATCCCCGGCATCACGAAAAACCCGGCCGCCTGCAACTGCTCGCAACGCTCAGCCCCGCGCGTGTCCTGCCAGCTTATCATCGGCGACAAGGGCTCCGTGCTGACCGAGTCCCAGGCCACTATCGAGCCCCGCTGGTTGGCTATGCCCAGGGCCTTTACTCCCTCGGCCTTGCCGCCCGTCCGGCCCAGCACCTCTGTGAGTACCTCGACCGACGCGGCCAGCACCTGCGACGCGTCCTGCTCCACCAGCCCGGGCCCCGGATAAATGGTGGTCACCGGCCTCACGGCGCGGGCCAGCACCGTGCCCTTCTCATCGTAGGCAACCGCCTTTATCTGGGTGGTGCCCGCGTCGAGCGCGAGCAGCGCGGTTTTCATTCGGCGGGCTCCAGCAGCACGCCCGGATTCATGATGCCCCCGGGGTCCAACGAGTCCTTGAGGGCACGCAACAACTCGACGCCCTCGCCCAGCTCGGCTCTCAACCAGCCGCGTCTCACGCGGCCGATGCCGTGATGGTGAGCGATCGTGCCGCCCGCTTCGTGAACTGCGCGCATGGTGGTTTCCCAGGCCCGGTCGTAAATCTCCAGGCCTCGCTCGAGATCGGGCTGGGACGCTACGAAGGTAAAATAAATATTCGCACCGTGGGTATAGCAGTGCGAAACATGCCCCGACATGAGGAGCATGTCCTCTATCTCCCCGCCCTTTTTGCTTACATCGTCGTAGAGGGCCGAAAGCCTGTCCCAGGCAATGGCCACCTCTATGGTGTCGGCCACCAGCCCCTGGTCGAGCAGGGAGTCAAAAGTGGGCACCTGGTTGCGGTGCTCCATCCAGCTGAGAACCGGCTCTTCGCCGCGCGGCGTGCCGCCCTGCGTTTCCACTATGGCGGCTATGGCCGCAGACTCAGCCTGCACGAGCGACTCGGGCCCCTCGCTCAGAAACAGCAGGGCAGGTGCGCCCTCGGCCATGCCGGCAAAATGACGACCCGCTTCGGCCGCATCGTACAGGCGGGTAACCGCCGGCCGCCACCCCCCGCGCATTATCAGCCTGAGTGATTCCACGCCAGCGGCAAAATCGGGCACGGTGAAGGCCTGGCCGCGCCTGCAGTCAGGCAAGGGATGCACACGGAAAGTAAGCTCGCTGAATATGCCCAGTGTGCCCTCGCTGCCCATCAACATGTGCTTAAGATCGGGGCCGGTGGCCGAACGGGTGGAACTGGCCAGCCTGAGTACCCTGCCCCCGGGCAGTACGAACTCGCAGCCCAGCAACATATCCTCGATGTTTCCATACAGGGTAGAGAACTGGCCCGAGGCGCGCGTGGCGCACCAACCGCCGACACTCGAAATCTCGATCGACTGCGGGCAGTGCCCCATCGTCAGACCGCGCTCGTTGAGAGCAGCCTCAAAGTCGGAGCCCCGCACGCCAGCCTGGACGGTCGCCCTCAACGAAACGTCGTCTATATTGAGCACGGCATCCATGCGCCGCAGGTCGACTACCACGCTACCCGCCGACGCCAACACGCCGCCACACACGCCCGAGCCGTGCCCGTAGGGCAGCACCGGTGTGCCGGTCTCCCCGGCCCAGCGCAGGGCTGCCGAAAGTTCCGCGGTGTTGCCGGGTCTGAGCACCGCCCCCGCCCGCGGTTCGCGCCCACTCGCGCGTGCCTGCATGAGACTGCGCATCCAGGTGTCGCGGCCGGTTTCCTCGAGCAGCTCGCCCTCGGTCACTATTTCGAGACCGGGAGCGTCGGCCGCCAGCTTGTCCAGCCCTTCTACCTGTTCAGTCATAGCTCGTCTCCACAGCTCAGCGCCGCTGTTCTATTTTGCTGCGTCGCGCGCCGCAGAAAGCTGGGCACGGGTTCTCGAGACAAAAACGTCCACTTCCCGCCGCCGCCGGTCATCGTCCCAGCCCAATCTCACCGCCAGCGCACGAGCGGCCTCGGGCGCAGCAGCCATGGCCGCCTCGGCGTCGAACATCGCAGTGCGCACACGGCGTCGCAACAGGTCATCGAGGGTGAGCACCATTTCCTGTTCAACGCAGTGCTCGAGCTCGGCCAGGGTCAGGTCTTTGAGACCGCCCACGGCTCTGCCCAGGGCGGGGTCATCGGCGATACAGCGCAGTAGCCCCGGGGCCCGGGCGCCGTAGACAGCCCACAAACGCTGCTCTAGCTCGCTGTCCTCGAGGCCGACAGCGCAGGCCCGGGCCTCGAGTTGCTGGTCAGCGCTGCCTCCCACCAACGGCGTGTCGCCCGGCGGCCCGGCACTCGGCTTCAGGTCGGCCTGTTTGACAGCGGCGTCAACGACCCTTTCGGCCATGCGGCGAAAGGTCGTCAGCTTGCCACCAGCTATCGACACCAGCGGACCGGGGCCGCTACTGAGCTCGTCGCGCCGCGATATCTCCGACACCTTGCGACCGGGCGATGCCATGAGCGGCCGCACCCCCGCCCAGCAACCGAGCAGGTCGTCGGCCCGCAAGCGCAAACCGAGTGTCTCTTCGACCGCGTCGAGCAGGTAGGCAACGTCGGCACCCTCGATATCGGGCTCGGCCGGGTCGCCCTCGTAGAGCGTGTCGGTCGTCCCCACGTAGCACGCGCCGCCTCGAGGAAGCGCAAACGCGGTGCGATTGTCGCTCGTGCGCAAGGCCAGCATGCTCGCCAACGGCAGGGCCTCGCCCTTGACCACAACGTGAATACCCCGGGTCAACTGCAGGCGGGGCCGCTGCGAAGCGTCGGCGAGTCCGGCCACCTCGTCGAACCAGGGGCCGGCAGCGTTTACCACGCAGCGCGCCCTGATCACCAGGTCGTCGGCTCCCAGTACGTCGCGGGCCGACAGCATGGCGCCAGCCTCTCCCATCTCTATACCTGTGACTTCGGTGTAGTTGAGAACCACCGCGCCAGAATCAGCAGCGCTCAGCACCGTCTCGAGTACCAGGCGCGCGTCATCGGTGAGGTACTCGCGAAACACCACCGAGCCAGCGATGCCGCGATCGGCCAGCAAGGGCTCAAACTCAACCGTCTGGCGTGACCCCAGCACCTTGTAATCTTCACCGTCGGCCGACAATCGGCGGAAGGTCCACATGCCGGTTGCCAGCTTGGCCAAGCCGGCTTTCGATCGCGCGGGCGAAACAACGTTGATGGGCACGGCCAGGTGCGGAGCCATGCGGTGCAATACCGCGCGCTCGCGCGAAGCCTCTCGCACCAGGGCTACGTCACCCTGGGCGAGGTAGCGTATACCGCCGTGAATGAGCTTGGACGAACGGCTGCTGGTGCCCCCGGCAAAGTCTCCACGGTCGAGCAGCAGGGTAGATAATCCACGGGCCGACGCCTCGCGGGCGACCCCCGCGCCGGTGATCCCTCCGCCCACCACGACGAGGTCAAAGCAGCCCTCGGCCGCCTGGCCAAGACGCTCCCCCCTGGTCGGGGGGGCCGTTTCTGGAGCTGGCTGAAACGACTCAGACACTGGCGAGCAGACTGCTCGGCAAAGGGTGAATTGTCAAAAAGGCCAGTATTTTATTGGTTCCCAGCCGTTTTTGGCCCGGAAAAAAAAGTTCTGCCGTTCCGAGAAATCCCTTGACAGCCATGCCCTGGTTATAGTAAGTGGATAGTCGCACTTTCTACTTACCATGACGAGAACCAGAAACACCGACACCGACACCGACAATCACCCGAGCACCACGGGCCTGCACAAGATCTCCGATCTCGCGCGCGAGACCGGCGTGTCTACCGGCACCATAAAATTCTACATCCGCGAAGGCCTTCTGCCCAAACCCACGGTGAAGACCGGACGCAACATGGCCTGGTACGATCACTCGTTTATTGAGCGCATCCGCGTGATCAAGGAACTGCAGCAGAAGCGTTTCCTGCCCCTGGACGTCATCAAGGCCATACTCGAGCACGACTCCGAGGTGGTGAGCGAGCGCGAGGTCAGCACCCTGCTGGGCATCGAGGGAACACTGTACGAAGAAATTCATTACGCGCCCGACCAGCCGCCGGTGCCGGTAGAAGAAGCCCTGGCCCGCTACGGCGTGGACCGGGATCGTTTCGACTTCTGCGTTCGCCTGGGAATCATCACCCCCATGCAACGCGAAGGCGTGAGCTGCGTAGAGGGCGATGACCTTCTGCTGCTCGAAAACTTCCAGGCCATGCGCGAGGCCGGCATGGGACCGGAGTTGTTCCCCTACGAGACTACGCTGCCCATCTACGTGGAAGCGCTCGAAAAGCTCGCCCGCGAAGAAATCAAAATTTTCACGCGGGGCGTGACCGACCATTCCGACCCCGAGCGCGTGCCCGAAATAGCAATAGCCGCCATGAAGCACGCCGAGCAGTTCATGGCACTCTTGAGGCGCAAGATGATACTACGCGCCATGGCGGAAATCAGGCTCGGTAACGAAACTGAAAATACGGGTACCAACGACTGAAGAGCAGCCGGAAGAGAAATAAGAAAAATGCCCCGGAAAGAAACAATCGCTGACCAAACCACTCCGCCGCTGGTAGCCCGGGCCTTCGACAGCGTGGCCCACAGCTACGACAGCGCCTTTCTAGCGGACTACGATCACTTGCGCGGTGACCTCGTGCGGCTCTACCGCATGGCCAAGCAGGCACAGTGGGACGGCGAGACCTACCTCGACTGGTCAATCGACGTTGACCCGGAAAAGCCTTTTTTCCCGGTAGAAGAAACAGCCATTTCCGGCACCTCGCACTGGACCCGTCTCACCGAGCGCGAGAAAGTCCAACTCAACCACGAGTCGATGGCGTGGACACTCTCGCAGTTTCTGCACGGTGAGCAGGGCGCCCTGCTGGCAACCGCGCAGATCGTGGACTCGGTGCCCAACATAGACGCAAAACTCTACGCGGCGACCCAGGTCATGGACGAAGCCCGTCACGTGGAGGTCTACGACCGTTACCTGCATGAAAAGATCGAGATCGTCTACCCGATAAACCCGGAGCTCAAGACCCTCCTCGACCAGATTCTCAGCGACTCACGCTGGGACATGAAGTACCTCGGCATGCAGATACTCGTGGAGGGCTTGGCGCTGGCCGCCTTCCAGACCATGCGTGACTACAGCACCGAGCCGCTGATCAAGGAACTCACGGCCATGGTCATGAAAGACGAGTCGCGCCATGTTGCCTTCGGCGTACTCAGCCTGAAGGACTACTACCGCGAGTTGAGCGAGGCAGAGGTCGACGAGCGCGTGGAATTTGTCTACGAAGGCTGCCGCCTGATGCGCGATCGACTGCTGCAGCGCGAGGTCTACGAGAAGATGGGCATGGACGTCGAAGCCTGCGTTGAGATCGAATATCACGACGAAATGTCCAAGGCCTTCCGCCGCGCGATGTTTTCCAAGATCGTACCCAACGTCAAGAAACTCGGGCTGCTCAACGACAAGCTGAGAAGGGGATTCGAAGAACTCGACATCCTCGAGTTCGAGAGCATGCCCTCGTCTGAAGAAGAGTTCGCCGACCCGGCAGCGCTGGTGAACGAGTACAACACCGAAGCCCAAGCCGAGACATCGCTAGTGGCCTGAGCCGTTTATCGTACGAAATCGAGTAGAGAGAGAAAAAAGGAGCATAAAATGAGTGAGCAGCAAAAAACCGAGACCGTTGAGCCGAGAAAATCACGCACCGTATGCATAGAAGACCCGGCCCTTACCATGGTCGAACCTGACACGGTGAGCCCCGCCCAGTTCTTTACCCACCCCCTTGACGAGTCCTCGCTCGTGCCGGAAAAACGCCTGATGCTCGCCGTGCTCGAAGACGCGATCGCCTCGTTCCAACGCAACGTCTTCCGCGGTGGCAGCATCCCGCTGCCGCCCTCTGAAGACGAAGCCGCGGTCGACTCATGGCTGGATTCGGAAGACATGGACTGGGCCTTCTCGTTTGAGAGTATCTGCCAGGCGCTGGACATGGAGCCCGACTACCTTCGCAGGGGCCTGGAGACCTGGCGTGACCGGGCCAGGTTGGCCGGCGTCGAGGGACAGGTCTACCGTTTCCCTTTCCGACGCGTCAACGGACGTCGCCACAGCATCAACCCCAAACGCGAGCGGCGCCGCATACGCAAAACTGCCTGAGCCTGCTTCGTTCAGGAACGGGGCATGCCCAGCACGCGCTGGGCGATGATGTTGCGCTGCACCTCCGAGGTGCCCGCGGCGATCGTGCGCCCGCGAGAGTAGAGGTAGAGTTCGGGCCACTGGCCTGCCAGCGGTGCCCTGGGATCCTCCCCGGAGAGCATCGAGTAAGGGCCGGACATCGACATCGGCACGGCCAGCATGCGCTGGTACATCTCGCTCCAGAACAGCTTTTCCATTGATCCCTCGGCGCCGGGTGGGTCGCCCTTGAGACGCCGGGTCAGGTGCCTCAGCGAGGTCAGCCGTATGGCTTCGCTTTCTATCCAGGCCTGGGCCAGGCGCTGCCTGTAGACCGGATCATCGGCCGGCGCCCCCTTGCCGTGGTCAAAGTCACGGGCAAACTTCAGCATGTCGTCCAGCGCAACGCGCGACTGTAACTGCCTCTGGAAAGTAAGCGTCGCACGCTCGTGCATCAACATGGCGATCGCCATCTTCCAGCCACCGCCCGGCTCGCCTATGACCCCCGACCGCGGAACACGCACGTTCTCCAGGTATACCTCGTTGAACTCACTGTCGCCGTTGAGCTGGCGTAGGGGCCTCACCTGGACGCCATCGCTCTTCATGTCGACGATCAGCATGGTGATACCCTCGTGCGGTTTCGTGCCGCGATCTGTACGCGCGAGCAGGATGCAGTAGTCGGCGTACTGCGCGTACGAGGTCCACACCTTGGTGCCATTTACCAGGTAGTCGTCACCGTCGAGTTCGGCCTGGGTGGACAACGAAGCGAGATCCGAACCGGCGCCCGGCTCACTGAAACACTGGCACCAGATTTCGTCGGCGTTGAGGATCGACTTCAGGAAGCGTTTTTTCTGGGTTTCGCTGCCATGCTCGATGATCATCGGACCGACCATACTCAGGGCCAGCAGGTTGACCAGCTGCGGCGAACCCGCGCGGGCCAGCTCTTCCTGAAAAATTATCTGCTCGACAATACCGATCCCCTGCCCGCCGTACTCCGCGGGCCAGGAAAGCCCGCACCAACCTCCTTCATACAAGCGCTTCTGCCAGACCCTGCCCACGGCGACCTTTTCGTCCAGGCCCAATCCCTTCAGCCGGGGAATAGAACCGTCTTCGCCGCACTGTTCGAGCCACTTGCGCAGCCGGCCGCGGAAAACTTCCTGCTCGTCGCTGTAACCGAAATCCATCAACCCACCTCGATCAGTATTTTGCCGGCGCCGCGGCAGGCCGCACGCTCAAAGGCTTTCTCGCCGTCGTCGAGCCCGTAGCGCCCACCGATCATTGGATCGGTCTGGACCAGGCCGCGCTCGAGAAGCTCCAGCGCCGGCTCAAACGCGCCACAGCGGGAACCCAGTATCGTGATCTCGTTGATAACCACCGGGGCCAGGTTCAGCTCGTGACTACCCTCAACGGTAGTCTTAAGCACCAGCGTTCCCCGCGGACTTGTAACCTGCAGAGCGGCCTCCAGCCCTTCGCGACTGCCGGTGGCCTCCACGACCAACGGCCAGGTCTTACCCTGCTGCAACTCTTCGACCAGGCTGACACCTGAATCCCTCAGCCAGCCGAGCTTGTCGAGGTGCCGGCCCACGAGCTCCACCCTGCAAGCGTTGGCCGCCAGCACCTGGGCCAGCAGCAAGCCGAGCTTGCCGTCGCCCATCACCAGCGCCGTCGGCGGCACTTCTCCTGCCAGCTGCGCCACCAGCTGGCAGGCAGCGGCCAGCGGCTCGGTAAAAACGGCCTGCTCGTCGCTCACGCCGTCGGGCACCAGCGAAAGGTTGCGCTCGGGTATGAGAAACTCCTCGGCAAACACCCCGTCGGCACCTTGGATGCCGAGCACGGTACGCCGGGGACAATGCCTGGGGTTTCCGCCGCGACAGGTAGCGCAATCGTGGCAGGAAAAATTGATTCCCCCCACCACCCGCGCGCCGGCCAGCTGGCCGTCGAGGGCCTCGCCCACGAACTCGTGCCCCAGCACACCCTCGAATCCCATGTAACCGCGGGCCAGCTCAAGGTCGGTATTGCATATGCCCCCTATGCGGGTACGCACCCTTACGAGGCCATCCCCCGAAAGGGGGCGGTCCCGGCCGCGCTGCAAGCGCACGAGGGAATTATCGAGAACAAGGGCTAGCACGACGTATTTACCCGCCCGGGGTCACCGGAAACGATTCCCTATCCAGCCATGACTCCACGGTGCTTGCAACGCGGCTCCTTCGTGGCTTAAATGGAAGTGAGTCTGCAAAAGCTTGATGAACGACCCAGACCAACCTCCATCGCCGGCACCGGCTATCCGGACTTTCGGCCAGCGACAGCAAATCCAGTGAACGAAACTACAGCCTTGTTGACGGCCCTCGGGCTGTTGCTGGTCAACGCCTGCTTCGTGGCCGCCGAGTTCGCGATCGTCACCGTGCGTCGGAGCCGGGTAGAAACCCTCGTTCGCAACGGCCGGCGGCGAGCAGCCGTGTTGGAAAAAGTCCTCAACGATCTTGATCGCCACATAACCGCCGGCCAGCTCGTGATAACAGCAGCCAGCCTCGCCATAGGCGCAATCGCAGAAAAGGCGCTCGCCAGCAAGATCGAACAACTGCTGGCGCCTGCCGGTCTCGCCTCTCCCGCTTTTGTTCACCTGCTCGCCTTGCTGCTGGCCTTCGTATTCATCACCGTGACACTGGTGATAGCCGGTGAGCTGGCGCCGAAGTTTCTCGGCCTGCGCCGTACCGAGAAAGTGGCAATGTGGATGTCGCCGCCGCTACACTTCGTGGCCCGCCTTTCGTCGCCACTGCTCGCGGTGATGAACCGCCTCGCCCAGGCCCTGCTTTCGATGATTGGCGTGACCGAGGCCGACCACGAGTACGAATCCATGAGCGCCGAGGAGCTGCAGATTTTTCTGGCCGAACCTTCCACCCTGGGCCGCTTGTCAATAAGCAACCGGCGCCTGTTGGGAAACCTGATCGAGTACTCTGACCACAACGCGCGGCAGGTAATGATCGCCCGCGACCAGATCGATTTTATCTCCCTTGAACGCAGCCTCGAAGAAAACATGACCATCATCCACGAAACCAGCCATACCCGTTATCCACTGTGCGAGACCGGGTTGGATAGTGTCGTGGGCATGATCCACATCAAGGATCTCTTTCACCGCGCCAACAGCCTGCAGTCTTCAGAAGACCTGCGGCTGCTCCAACACGAGATGCAGTTTGTACCCGAGACCCAGGCCATCGACGTGCTTCAGAGGAACTTCCAGCGCCGCCGGGCCCACATGGCCCTGGTGGTGGACGAGTACGGCGTGCCTACCGGACTGGTCACGCTTGAAGATGTGCTCGAAGAACTCGTCGGCGAAATACAGGACGAGTTTGACACTGACGAAGAAGCCAAGATCCTGCACACCGACGACGGCATACTGATCGATGGCATGCTCCTGGTCGAAGACCTCTGCCGCGAGCTCGACATCGAAGACACTGGCAGCGATTCAGATACCATGGGTGGCTACGTTACTGACCAGCTGGGCAGAATCGCCCGCGCTGGCGACGTGTTCGAAATAGGCGATTACCGCGGCCGCGTCACCGAGATGCAGGGCCGGCGTATAGCCCGCGTTTTACTGGCGCCCGCGCCGGGGCAGGCGCCCGCTGGCGACGAAGACCCGGCGGCCGAAGATTCCCCGGCCAGCGACGACCCCGCCTGACGCAGCGCCTGTTGCGCCCACAAGTCAGCCACCGATGGCCAGCTGCTGAAAAGCGCGGCCGGTAAACCACCAGGTACCAAGCGCGAGCGTCGTGGCCGCACCCACCCTGGTCAGCCCCCTCACGGCGGGAGCTCCGCCCACTCGCCGGGCAAAGCCTTCGGCAAAACCGAGCAGGGGCCACATCAACGAAAGTGCCGCCAGCTGTCCCAGCTCTACGCCGACGTTGAAGCCCACCAGTGCCGAGAGAATCGACGCCTGCGCGCGACTGTCTTCGAGCAGTGCCCCGGCAAAACCAAAGCCATGCAGCAGGCCGAACACGACCGCGCAGAACCAGCGCAGGCGGCCGGGCCTGTCGCTACCGCCGAGCAGGCGAAAGTAACAAGCCGAAAACACAGCCATTCCGAGCATGCTCGTTACCGAAACGGCGAGCAGGCCCATGGCCGCGGGAAGCGCCAGGACGGCTATGAACAATGGCGTCCAGCGCGTAAGTGTTGAAGAGCGGCCACCGGCCAGCCAGGCGTTCTCCACCGACACTATAATTATCGACAACGCTATCAGTGCCTCGACAGCGTACGCGTCCGGGCGCAGCAGGCCGGTCACGGTCAAGCCCAGGGTCAGGCTATGAGCAAGCGTGAAGCCGGTGACCACCGCCAGCATTTCCTTGAACGCCGTGCCGCCGAGCAGCAAGGCCAGCAGGAACACCAGGTGGTCGTACCCGCCCACGGCGTGGAGAAAACCACTGCCCACGAAATCGTCCCAGGCCGACGATGAAGCCTGCTCCTGCGACGGGCCGGAGCTTGCTTGCGTCCAGCTGCGCCGCCCCGCGCCCAGCAGAAACTCGTGCTCTTTGCCCTCGGCGTCAAACAACCGCCCCATGTTCATGTGCTGGGGGAGCAACGGTGCCAGCAAGTCACTGCGTATGACCACCACGCCCTGGGCCGGACAGTCGAGCTCCCACTCAAACAGGGCAAGATCGGGCGACCCCGCCAGCCGCCGGGCCGAATGAGCCTTGCAGCGGTGGCCGTCTACCGTGACCGCCAACTGGGACGCGAGCTGCACAGGCATTCTTCCACCGAACAGCTGTGCCCCACTGCGATAACGCTCAAGATCGAAAGCCCGCAACCGCAGGCGTGCGCTTAGCTGCGTACCACTTTCACTCCCGCTGACCCACCAGCGCGACCACGAGATGCTGCGATCATGGGCCTGGGCAGGGTCGGCCTCCCACAGCACGGCCGACACCAGGAAGATCAGCAGCCCGATGACGATCAGCCCGCCGGGAGGAGACCGTCGAACCAGGGTCACCTGTAGCCCTCGGCAATCTCGACGCTCGCCCGACGCTTCATGCGATCGATGTAAGCCCGCAGGGCGTCATCCCCGGCGCGGCGGCGGTACTCGTTCAGCACCTGCGCTCTGCTCATCTCGAACGCTGGCTCGGCCGCCTCCACGCGCCCGAGAAGCCGCAGCACCCGCGAGCCACCAACGCCGGGCAGCACCTCACTGTACTCGCCTTCGCCGAGACCCATGGCGGTGCGCACGGCGGTGGGTCCGAGGTAGTCGCGCAGCTTCGCCGGCGGCAGCGGCTGGGCCGGCAGGGGCAGCGCCGACCGGTCGGCCAGCTCGCGGGCCACCAACTCTGCTGACTCTCCCGCGCGCAAGCGGGCAAGCGCCTTGTCAGCGCGCAGCGCATGGTCCAGGCCGGCTCGCCCACTGCTGAAGAACATCTGCTCGACCACCAACCGCGGCGAGGAGCGGAAGTAGTCGCGGTTGTCCTCGAAAAACTCCCGTAGTTGCTCGTCACCAGGGTCGAGGTCGCTGCTGTCGGTCACCACCGAATCAACCACCGCCGACACCAGCGCCTTGCGGGCCGCCGGGTCGCGGCCGACCAGGCCCAGTTCAACCGCCCTGCCCAGCAGCAGGGATTCGTCGACCATGCGATCGAGTACTCTCTGCCGATCTTCGAGAGTAACGACACGATCTTCGGCCGCCAGGCCGGCGGCCAGCCGTTCCAGGTCCTCTACCAGAAGCTCCCTGCCGTTCACCGTAGCCGCAATGCCAGGCGCCAGCCCCGAGCTGTGCCTCGAACCCCCGGTCATCAATCCGGCTGCGGTCATGAACACGCCCGCGGCCAGCCCCATCAGCACCGCGATCGTTGACCATCGTGCCTCTCCGGGCCCCACAGTGTCGCCGTCTTTCACAGCTGCCGCATTAGCGCGCGCCGCTGACCGCAGCAAACGCGCCACACCGCCCTGGTCACTGGACTGCGCGACGCGTTCACGGCTTCATATCCGGATACTCGAACGCCGGAGGAACACTTGATAGCCTTTGACCTGACCGACGAACAGAAACAGTTACGCGAAACCGCGAGAGACTTTACGGCCAAAGAAATCATTCCCGTAGCGGGCCGATACGACGAGGCCGAGGAGTTTCCGACGGAAGTTCTGCGCAAGGCCTGGGACGTTGGCCTGATGAACCTCGAGATCCCGGCCGAGTACGGTGGCGTGGGCCTCGGCGTGCTCGACGCGGTCGTGGTGATGGAAGAAATCAACTTCGGCTGTTCGGGCGTCGGTACCATAATGACGGCCAACGGGCTGGCCTCCACGCCTCTGCTCATAGCCGGTAGTGAAGAGCAGAAGCAGCGCTTCCTGGGCAGCCTCTGCAGCGATTTCAAGTTTGCCGGTTACGCCCTGACCGAACCTGGCTCGGGGTCCGACGTGGCCGGCATGACGACCCGCTACAAGCGCGACGGCGACCACTTCGTACTCGACGGAGTGAAACACTTCATAACCAACGGCACCGAGGCAGACTGGTTCACGGTGTTCGCCACCCGTGACGCTTCGGAACGCCACGGCGGAATCGCCTGTTTCGTCGTGCCGGCCGACACGCCCGGCGTGACGACCACCAAGATGACAGGCAAACTGGGCCAGCGCTGTTCGGATACGGCCGAAATCAGTTTTGACCAGGTGCGGGTGCCCCTCGACGCGCTCGTGGGAAACGAGGGCGAGGGCTTCCGCATAGCCATGCAGACCTTCGACCGCACGCGGCCGCAGATAGGCCCCATGTGTATCGGCATCGCCCGGCGGGCACTCGAAGAGAGCCGTGACTACGCGCTCGAGCGCAAGCAGTTCGGCGAGCCCATAGCCAACTTCCAGGCCATACAGTTCATGCTCGCCGACATGGCCATAGAAGTGGAAGCCATGCGCCTGCTCACGTGGAAAGCGGCCTGGAGCATAGACCAGGGTGAACCGGCCTCGATAGTGGCCAGTTACGCCAAGGCTTTCGGCGCCGACCGTACCATGCAGATCGCGATAAACGCCGTGCAGATTTTTGGTGGTTACGGCTACATGAAAGAGTACCCCGTAGAAAAACTCATGCGTGACGCCAAGCTGCTGCAGATCTACGAGGGAACCTCGCAGATCCAGCGCATGGTGATCGCCCGCAACCTGCTCAAGAAATAGCCCGCCGGGCGGCCGCCACTTGTGCTGACGCCGCCCAGCGCGCAGGAATAGATAACGATGGCAAAAACGACCAACACAAGGGCCGAAGTAGCCGCACTGCTCGCCCGCCTCTCGTGGCGACGTGGCAGTTTCACCCTGGCCTCGGGACAGACCAGCGACTTCTACGTCGACGTAAAGCAGACCGTCATGTCCTCCGAGGGAGCGAGCCTGCTGGGCACGGCCGTGGCCGAGATCCTGGTTGCCAACGAGGTCGAACTGGTCGGTGGCATGGCGATAGGCGCAGTGCCTCTGGTTTCGGTAGCGCTGTGCGAGGCCGCTCGCCTGGGCCAGCCGCTGGACGGCTTCTTTGTTCGCCGTGACGTCAAGGATCACGGCACGGCGGCAAAACTCGACGGTCGTTTTCGACCCGACGCACGCATCGCCCTCGTGGAGGACGTGGTCACTACCGGTGGCTCAACGCTCCAGGCCGTCGACGCCGTGGAAGAAGCCGGCGGCCGGGTCTCGCTCATCGTCACCGTGGTCGACCGCCAGGAGAACGACGGGATGGCCCATCTCGCGAAGCGTTGCGACTCGGTGGTGGCGCTGGCGACCAGGGCCGAGATAGAAGCGGCCGGGCGATAGCCCGCGAAGAGCCCATAAAAAAGGCGGGGACCGCTGTCGATCCCCGCCCGTTCACCAGCCAACGGAAGCCCGTTGGCCAGGTCAATATCCCGCCTGTCAGACCTTGCCCACCAGCAGGAAGGCAACCACCAGGGCGTAAATGCCCAGTGCTTCCATGAAAGCGATACCGATGATCATCGGTGTCTGGATACGGTCGGCCGAGTTGGGGTTACGCCCTATCGACTCCATGGCCGCTGCAACGGCCTGGCCCTGGCCGAGCGCCGCGCCGAAAGCCGCCACGCCCATGCAGATGCCTGCCGCGAGCGCTATCATTCCACCAGCACCGCCGCCGCCATCGGCAGCCATCGCCGGTGTAGCCACCAGCGAAGCAGCCACGAAAGCAGTTGCCGCGTATACGAAAGTCTTCATCTTCTTCATTGTTTTCTCCTTATCACGCTGCGTTTCTACGGCCCGACATCCATCCTCTTTCCTCTACCAACCACTCCTCTATCAACCACCGACCGCAACGAAGTTGTTTCGAATTCCACCCTTGAAAGTCGTCGTCCAATCAGTGCTCGTCGGCGTGGCCAATGGCCAGCGACACGTAGATGATTGAAAGCAGGGTGAATACAAAAGCTTGGACCAGGGACACGAAAGCCCCCAGGAAATAGAAAGCCACCGGGATCACGAACTTGGTGAGATCGGTGAAAATCGCCAGCACGAGATGGTCGCCGGTCATGTTGCCCGCGAGTCGAAGTGCGAGCGAGGCCGGGCGGACCATGGTGTCTATGAGTTCGAGCGGAACCATGAGCACCGCCAGCCACCACACCGGGCCTACGAAGTGCTTGGCGTAATTGACCAAGCCCTGTCGGCGTATGCCGATGGCGTTGAAACCGAGAAACGACGCGATGCCCAGCGCGAAAGTAATGTTGAAGTTGTCGGTGGGCGGAGCAAAACCCGGCACGAGACCGAGCAGGTTGGCCATCAGTATGAAAATAAAAAACGTGCCGAAGAGGGCCGCGTACTGCTTGCCCGATTTGCCCAGGACACCCTCGGTCATCGAGTGAACGGCGCCGACCAGGAGCTCGGCCGCATTGCGCAGGCTCAGGTTCTCGTCAGGTACCAGGGCCGTGCCGCGCCCACGCGCTGCTTCGAGCTGGCGACCGGCGGCCCAGGCAAACAAAACCAGCAGCACCGATACCAGGGTGGCACCCACGGTGTGGGGCCAGATGGTGTTGAGTCCTGGGATCAGAGCAAACCAGGTCACTCCGCCCGATGCGCGGGCCGGCTCTACCAGGACAACGGCCAGCGTGAAAGCTGTAGCCAGGCCGATAAACAGCGACGTGGCGGTGATCCTTCTCGCTTTGCTGTTCAAGGTCAGTTCTCCGTCGGGCTGCTTTCGCTCGTGCCAGTTTCGTCCGCCAGGCCACCGCTGAGCCCCCGCAGCAATATGACCAGCAGGAGGGCGGTTGTGCCCGCAGCAAACGACAGCGGCTCAACGGGAAACTGGTACAGCACACCGGCTATAAGCGCAATTCCAAGTAGCAGCTTACCAACAAACAGTGGCCAGGTTCGCCACGCTGACGGCGACTCGGCTGCACCGGTTGATCCCTCGGCCACGGCCTGCTTGCGGCCACCGAGCGCCCGGGCGACCAACATCCGTATGACGCGAAAGTTGATAACCATGAAACCACCACCCAGCAACACGCTGATGGCGTTGCCGAGCCCGGCGACCCAGCTGGCCACGGCCAGCGCCAACACGAGCAGCGCCGTATCGCGCTCTACGAGATCAAGTGCCTTCATCGCTCGACCCCGGGTCCAGCGATGAATCCTGCGCAGGGTCGGGGCCCAACACGGATAGCATGTTGCGCACGCCGCTTACCATTGCCCCCAGCCCACCCAACAACGCGAGCCAGGGCCCGCTGCCCAGGTAAGCATCGGCCAGGTAGCCCAGCAGGGCGCCGGCCACCACGCGCCAGCCCAGGCTCCAGCCAAGTCCAAGGGCCTTGAGCGAGCCGCCCCGGTCCTCGTTCACGCCGGGCTCGTTCACAGGATCTCCGCCATCGCGCCGCCAGCCGCTTCGACCGCACGGTCGACATGCTCATCGCTGTGAACCATCGACACGAACCAGGCCTCGTAGCCCGACGGCGGCAGCCACACTCCGCGGTCCAGCATCGCGTGGAAGAAGCGCCCGTAAGCATCGGCGTCCAGGCTTAGTGCGTCGTCGTAATCGGCCACGTCAGAGACGCCAAAAAAAAGCGTCAGCATCGAGCCGACTCGCTGCACGCAACCGTTGCCCGCCAGCGCCTGCGCCAAGCCGTCGCCCAGTCGCTTGCCAAGCTCCTCGAGTCTCTCGTAGCTGCCGTCTTCCTCGAGCAGGTCGAGGGTGGCCAGACCGGCGGCCACGGCCAGCGGATTGCCCGACAGGGTGCCCGCCTGGTAGACCGGGCCGTTGGGTGCCACCTGGTCCATGAGGTCAGCGCGCCCGCCGTAGGCACCCACCGGCAAGCCGCCGCCTATCACCTTGCCGAGGCAGGTCAGGTCGGGCGTCACCCCCGACAACTGTTGCCATCCACCGGGCGACAGGCGCAAGCCGGTTATCACCTCGTCAAAGATCAACAGCGCCCCGGTTGATTCGGTTATCTCGCGCAGGCCCTCCAGAAAGCCTTCGCGCGGCGGCACTACTCCCATGTTGCCGGCCACCGGCTCCACGATGACGGCGGCTACCTCGCCGTCGCAGGCGACGCGCACCGATTCGAGGTCGTTGTAGCGTGCCACCCGCGTAAGCCCACCCACGGCCGCCGGCACACCCAGGCTATCGGGAATGCCCAGGGTGGTGGCGCCCGAACCCGCTCGCACCAGTAACCCGTCGCTGTGGCCATGATAACAACCGGCAAACTTGACTACCGAGTCGCGGCCGGTGGCCGCCCGCGCCAGGCGCAGCGCGCTCATGGTCGCCTCTGTGCCGGAGCTGACCAGGCGCAGCTTCTCCAGCGAGGAAAAACGGCTGCACAAGCGCTCCGCAAGCTCTATTTCTCCACGCGTTGTGGCGCCGAAACTGCTGCCCTTTTCCAGCGCTGCTGACACCGACTCGACCACCCGCGGGTGGGCGTGGCCGGCGATCAGCGGCCCCCAGGAGGCCGTAAAATCCAGGTACCGACAGCCATCAACATCGCAGAGCTCAACACCCGCCGCCGACTCCACGATGCGCGGAACACCGCCCACCGCCGACCAGGCCCTCACCGGCGAGTTGACGCCGCCGGGCATACAACGGCACGCACGTTCAAAGAGTTCAGCCGAAACCGGCTTTGCTTCCATTTTCAGCTCTTCCTCCCAGGCTGCCGGCCCCGCCCGGAGGCGAGTGCCGCTCACACCAACCGATGGCACCGACCGAACCTGCATTCAACTCTGCTTGTTTCTCGCATACTTGTCTCGCGCGTCGCGTACCGCTCTTGAAACTCCACGCGTTTGGGCCTATTGGCAACCATCGGTGCCCCTGTGGATAAGTTCCACCGCGGCCCCGCGATACGGGTTATCAACAGTTGTGGATAACCCTGTGTCTAAGTTTGGTAATTGTTGTGGAAAACGCCCCGTCGGTCAACTTTAAAACCCTTTGGAATCAAGTCGTTAGCTCGCTCAGGGCGGTTGTATCCGATGAGGACTTCGAATCCTGGATTGAGCCCATGAAAACGCGTCCGGCACCTGATGGGGCGCTGGAAATCACTGTCCCCAACCGGCTCTGTGCGTCCTGGATAGAGGAGAACTTTCTCGACGACATATCCACAGCCTGGACCGAGGCCAGTGGACAACGGAACACCCTGCGCCTTGTCTGCGACGAGCAGCCGGCCCAGGGAAACCTGTTTGCCGACGAGCCGGACAAGGCCAGCCAGAAAGTCAGAAAACCTCCTGCGCGACGGCCCGGGGGCTTCCTTGCCCGCTACGATTTCGACAACTTCGTGGTCGGCCCCAGCAACCAGTTTGCACATGCCGCCGCCCGCGCGGTGGCCGGGCAGCCGGGCGCGCTTTACAACCCCTTTTTTATTTTTGGTGGTGTGGGACTGGGTAAAACTCACCTGGCAAACGCCATCGGCAACGCCATCGTCGACTCTGACCCCAACGCGCGGGTGTTGTTCCTGTCCACCGACAGCTTCACCAACCAGCTCATCGACGCCATCTCCCGCAACCGCGTGCAGGAATTCAAAAACCGCGTTCGCCGCATGGACGTGCTCGTGGTCGACGACATACAGTTTCTCGCTGGCCGCGAGCGTACCCAGGAAGAATTCTTCCACGTCTTCAACGCGCTCTATGACAGCGGCAAGCAGATCGTGCTGACCTCGGACAAGTTTCCCAACGAGATACAGGGTGTTGAAGAACGGCTCTGCAACCGCTTCGGCTGGGGCCTGGTGGCGGACATCCAGTCACCCGACGCCGAAACCCGCGTGGCCATTCTGCGGCGCAAAGCCCAGGCCGAGAGCATAAGCGTGCCCGACGAGGTGATGAGCTACGTGGCCTCTCAGATCGACTCCAACGTCCGTGATCTGGAGGGCGCGCTCACCCGCTTGAGTGCTTACGCTTCGTTGAACCGCAGTGAACTGACACTGGACCTGGCCAGGGAACTGCTCGCCACCAGCGGCGGCAATGGCCAGAAGGAAATCGGCCTCGAGGACATAGCTACCGGGGTCAACCGCCACTTCGGCCTCAGGCCCGGTGAACTGGCGGCACGACGGCGCACCAAGAAGGTGGCCGAAGCAAGGCAGGTGGCCATGTACATCATGCGCAACCACGCCGGCGCTTCGTTTCCCCGCATTGGTGAGTTCCTCGGTGGCCGCGACCACTCAACCGTGGTCCACGCCTGCCGGGTGGTCGAAAAGAAGCGTAGTGACGACCCCCGTTTTCGCGATCTGGTCGACACCGTGACGAGGATGATTGGCTGTGGATAAGTTATGCGCTGGGCTGTGCGCAGATTTTGCCTATCGCAGCCGAAACACAAAGAAAGGAGTTACGCTCAGATTGTCAGCAGGAAGCGCACAGGCTTGCTGTGCATACAATACTACATCAATACAACAACTTACGAACTTATCCCTCGAAAGTTGGCATCTAACAACAGTAACAGGATAAGTCTATTCCTTTATTACTGAAGAGGTCCGCATGGAGATAACCCTAGAAAGAGAATCCTTCCTTACCGTACTCAACCGCTGCCAGGGAGTGGTCGACCGAAGACACTCGATGCCAGTGCTCACCAACCTGGTGATCGAAACTGATTCAGACTCTGTGATCGTCCTGGCCAGCGATCTTGAAATCGGGCTGCGCCAGTCCTGTCCAGCCCAGGTAAAAAAACCCGGCACAGTGGCAGTATCGGCCCGCAAGTTGTTCGAAATCGTCAGGGAGGCTCCCGACGGCATCGAACTCAAGCTCAAGGTTCTCAAGAACAGCTGGGTCGAAGTGGCTTACGGTCGCTCAGACTTCAAGCTGATGGGAATTGACCCTTCCGACCATCCGGGGGTCTCCGATTCGCCGGGAAACGGTAGCGCCACGACGGTTCTTTCATTCAAGGTCAACGAACTTCTCGACATGATACAGAAAACCATCTTCGCCGTGTCCACCGACGACACAAGGTCCAACCTGGCGGGGGTCTACTTGGAATCGGCTACCGAAGGTGGCCTGTTGAGGATGGTCGCTACCGACGGTCATCGCCTGGCGATGATAGAAAAAAAGAACAGCAGCGGTGAAATTCCTTCCGGGGTAATTCTACCCCGCAAGGGCCTTAACGAAACTGCCAGGATACTTTCCGATATGGCCTCGGAAGCAGACGTCAAGCTATCGATCACCGCTAACGAGGCCTTCCTCGAGGCTGGCAGCGCGATAATGAGCATGCGCCTGGTCGAGGGTAATTTTCCTGACTACAACCAGGTCGTACCAAAAAAGGTTCCTCACCTGATGGTAGCCGAACGGGACAGCCTGTTGCAGACCGTACGCAGGGTGTCCTTGCTTTCGAGTGAGCGAGCCCGAGGCATCAAGTTCAGCGTCCAGGAGGATTCTCTCGAGGTGTCGGCCAATAACCCCGACCTGGGCGAAGCCAGCGAAGATGTGAAGGTCAAGTACGGAGGTGATGAGATCGAGATCGGCTTTAACAGCCGTTACCTTCTCGACGTTCTCAACGTGCTTCCGGACAACGAAAACGTCGAGATTTCGCTCAAGGATCAGCTCAGCCCCGGCGTCGTCAGGGGAATCGACAAGGACTACTGCTACGTCGTTATGCCAATGCGTATATGAGCTCGGCCGTCGGGCCGAAAAAGATCCCCCTACGGAATAATATCGGGGTCCCGGTCCCCTGATTTCGGCCTTGTTTTTTGCGGGTGAACAGCCGCAGACCCGTTTTACTTTCCGAGCCCTGATTGATACTTTGGCCGGTGTCGGGACGACCCCTTGAGGGCGGACCGACCGCTGCCCGAAGCGGGCCAGAAGGGCACGCCCCGCCAGGCGCTCGTGCCCTTCTGGAACAGGATTTTCTTTTCGTATGCCGAGCAAAATCAAAGTAATTAAAAAGACTGGAAAGAGCGGGGCAAAACCCCCGGCAGCAGACTACTCCGCCAAAAATATAAAAGTCCTCGAGGGGCTGGACGCGGTCCGTAAGCGGCCCGGCATGTACATTGGCGACACCAGTGAGCGTGGCCTGCACCACCTGGTTTTCGAGGTCGTTGATAACTCTATCGACGAGGCCCTGGCCGGTCACTGCGACGTCGTGGTGGTTGAAATCCACGTCGATAACAGCATCACGGTCAGCGACAACGGCCGTGGTATCCCGGTAGACAAACACCCCACCGAGGGCGTGTCGGCAGCAGAAGTGGTGATGACCAAGCTGCACGCCGGCGGTAAGTTCGACAAGGGGTCCTACAAGGTTTCGGGTGGTCTGCACGGTGTCGGCGTATCGGTGGTTAACGCTCTTTCGGAACATCTCGAGGTAGAGATTTATCGCGACGGCAAGGTCTACCAACAGGAGTTTCACCGGGGAAAGCGCAAGCGCGCTCTCAAGGCCGTGGGCGAAACCAAGAGGTCAGGCACCACGGTCAAGTTCAAGGCCGACAGCAGCATTTTTGAGGTGGAGGTGTTCAACTACGGCATCCTCGCCAAGCGGCTGCGCGAGCTGGCTTTCCTCAACAGGGGCGTGCGCATCACCCTGGAGGACGAACGGGAAAAAGGCCAGATGGAAACGTTCTACTACGAGGGCGGAATCGTCTCGTTCGTGGAGCACCTCAACCGTGACCACGAGGTAGTGAACAACAAGATCGTTTACCTGACCGGCGAGCGTAACGGGGTTGAAATTGAGATCGCCCTGCAGTGGAACGACAGCTACACGCAGAACGTTTACAGCTTCGCCAACAACATCAACACCATCGAGGGCGGCACCCACATGGCCGGCCTGCGCTCAGCGCTCACGCGAACCCTCAACGCTTATGCGGTAGCCAACAACCTGCTCAAGAAAAACGATGAAACCATCGAAGGCGATGACTCGCGTGAAGGGTTGGCCGCGGTGTTGTCTGTCAAGGTGCCCGAGCCACAGTTCGAAGGGCAGACCAAGACCAAGCTCGGCAACAGCGAGGTGCGCGGCCTGGTAGCGACCTTGGTGAACGAGAGTCTCGCGACCTGCCTCGAAGAGAGCCCACGCGACGCCCGGGCGATAGTCAATAAGTGTCTCGACGCGGCCCGTGGGCGGGTGGCCTCGCGCAAGGCTCGCGACATGGTGCGTCGCAAGGGGGCGCTGGAGTCCGGTGCCTTGCCCGGAAAACTCGCAGACTGCCAGAGCCGCGACCCCGCCGAGAGCGAGCTCTACATAGTCGAGGGAGATTCCGCCGGTGGTTCGGCAAAGCAGGGCCGTGATCGCCGCAACCAGGCCATTCTTCCGCTCAGGGGCAAGATACTCAACATTGAGAAGGCGCCGGTTGCCAAGCAGCTGCAGTCTGAGGCCATACGTTTGCTGGTCATGGCGCTGGGGTTGGGCGTGGGCGAAGACGCTGATGACCTGTCCAAGCTGAGATACCACAAGGTCATCATCATGACTGATGCCGACGTGGACGGCCTGCATATCCGCACGCTCCTGCTCACGTTTTTCTTTCGCAATTACCGTCGCTTGATTGAAAGCGGTCACCTGTACATCGCCCAGCCCCCGTTGTTTCGGGTCAAGAAATCGAGCAAGGAGCAGTACCTCAAGGATCAGCCGGCGCTCGACGCGCACCTGATAGAACTCGGGGTGGAAGGCCTCAATGTACGCGGCAAGGGTGCCAAAAAAGCGATTACGACGGCGGCCCTGACGAAGGCGCTCACCAGGCTCACGCGTGTAAGCGACCTGCTCAACGTGTTCGAGATGAAGCGTCGCGATCGCGCGGTCATAAGCGCGGTGGCTGGCGACGGCGAAATCAGCGTAGCAAGCCTGGGCAAGAAAACAGTTCTGCGCAAGACGGGCAAGCGTCTCAAGAGCGAGCTCGATCAACGTCACCCGGAGTCTGCGCCTTACAGCGTATCTTACGAGGAAGATCCCGAACACGGTTGCGAGAGGATGGTGGTGAGCACCACTGTCAACGGCCGTTCCACGGTCACTATCGTGGACACCGAGTTGCTGGGGTCGCCCGAGTTCTCGACGCTGTCGCGCTTGCTGGGCGAACTTGAAGGACTGGGCAAGACTCCCTTCCAGATTGAGAACGGAACCGGCACCAGCGAGGCGGCAAGCCTCAACGAGCTCTACGACGTGATCATGAAGGGGGCCGAAAAGGGCCTGGTCGTGCAGCGATACAAGGGGCTGGGCGAAATGAACCCCGAGCAGTTGTGGGAGACCACGATGGACCCGGAGCGCAGGGTGCTGCTCAAGGTGGCCATGGAAGACGCGCCGGGAGCTGACTCCATGATCAGCCTGTGCATGGGCAAAAACGTGGAGATCCGTCGGGAGTTCATCGAGGCCAACGCGCGCGACGTGCGCAACCTGGACGTCTAGCGGTATGAAGCATGGAAGCTAACGTACGCCGCCCCGAGCTGCCCATAGAGATCAAGGACGAGATGCGTGCGTCCTTCGTGGACTACGCGATGAGTGTCATCATCGGTCGTGCGCTGCCCGACGTGCGCGATGGATTGAAACCCGTGCACCGTCGCGTGCTCTACGCGATGTACGATCTCAGCAACGATTGGAATAAACCGCCGAAGAAATCAGCGCGCGTGGTCGGTGACGTTATCGGTAAATACCACCCGCATGGCGACCAGGCGGTTTACGACACCATCGTTCGCATGGCCCAGGATTTTTCGCTGCGCTACCTGCTCGTTGACGGCCAGGGCAACTTTGGTTCTGTAGACGGCGACGCCGCTGCGGCCATGCGTTACACCGAGGTCCGCATGTCACGGCTGGCGGGTGAAATGCTCGTCGACATCGACAAGGAAACCGTCGAGTTCATTCCCAACTACGATGGCAGCACGGCCGAGCCCACGGTTATGCCTGCGCGCGTGCCCAACCTTCTCATTAACGGCGCGACCGGTATCGCAGTGGGCATGACGACGTCGATCCCCCCTCACAACCTGCGTGAAATCTGCGCTGCGCTGCGCGCCCTCATCGACGACCCGGAGATTTCGATCGACGGGCTTATGAAGCACGTCACGGGGCCGGATTTTCCTACCGGTGCCACCATATTCGGGAGGGCGCCCATCAAGGAAGCCTACCAGACCGGGCGGGCCAAGCTGCAGGTACGGGCCAACGCCAGCACCGAGACCGATTCACGTACCGGGCGCTCGCGCATCGTGATCAACGAGATCCCCTACCAGGTGAACAAGTCGGTGCTGATCGAGAAGATTGCGCTACTGGTCAACGCCAAGAAAATCGAGGGTATCTCCGACCTCCGTGACGAGTCGGACCGTGATGGCATGCGTATCGTGGTGGAGCTCAAAAAGGACGCTGTGCCCCTGGTGGTGCTCAACAACCTCTACAAGCACACGCAGATGCAGCAGACCTTCTCGGTGCGCATGGTCGCCCTGGTGGACGGTGTGCCGAAGTTGCTCAACCTCAAGTCGGCGCTGGTCCACTTTATTGATCACCGGCGCGAGATGGTTATCCGGGCCACCGCGTTTGACCTGCGCAAGGCCGAGGCGAGGCTGCACATACTAGAGGGCCTTAAGATCGCGCTGGACAACCTCGATGCGGTCATCAAGCTCATCCGCAAGGCCAAGGACGCCGTTACGGCAAGAGAGCAACTGGTCGATAAATTCGAGCTGTCATTGGTGCAGGCCCAGGCCATTCTCGACATGCGCCTGCAGCGCTTGACCGGACTCGAGCGCGACAAGATTCTTCAAGAGCATAAGGAAGTTCGTGCACTGATACGCCGGCTGAAGAAAATACTCTCGGACAAGGCCGAGGTGTTGAAAATTATTTCCACCGAGCTTGAAGAGTTGGCGCTGAAATACGGTGACGAACGTCGTACCGAGATAGCCGAGGCTACCGACGACATCGGCATCGAGGACATGATCGTGGACGAAGAGATGGTGGTTACCGTCTCGCACGAGGGTTACATCAAGCGTAACGCGACTTCGCTGTACAGGCAGCAGCGGCGCGGTGGCCGCGGTAAAACCGGGGCCGGGACCAAGGGCGAGGACTTTATCGAGCACATGTTCGTGGCCTCCACCCACTCCTACCTGATGTTTTTCACCAACCGGGGCCGGGTGTACTGGCGAAAGGTCCATGAGCTGCCCCAGGCTGGGCGCGTGGCGCGTGGCAAGGCGATAGTGAACCTGCTGCCCCTTCAGCCCGGCGAGGAGTTGTCGGCGTTTCTCGCGGTGCGTGAGTTCACCAAGGACCAGTTCGTGTTCTTTGCAACGCGGGCCGGGACGGTGAAGAAAACGCCATTGATGGATTTTTCGCGACCCCGGACCAACGGCATAAGGGCCATCAACCTTGTGGGCAAGGACGAGTTGATCTCGGTACGCATCACCAACGGCTCCAAGGAAATGGCGCTGTCGACCCGCAACGGAATGCTGGTGCGTTTCAAGGAGACCGATGTTCGTTCGATGGGCCGTACGGCCGGTGGAGTGCGCGGTGCCACCCTGGGTAAGGGTGACGTCGTGGTGTCGATGGAGGTCGTCGAGGCTGGAGCCACGCTGCTCACGGTGTCGGCCAACGGATACGGCAAGCGCAGCAAGATCGAGACCTACCGGCTGGTGAAGCGCGGCGCCAAGGGTGTTTACACCATGAAGGTTACCCCCAAGACCGGCCAGGTCGTGGGAGTGGTACAGATCGCCGATGTTGATGACGACGTCGTACTGGTTACAGACGGCGGCAAGCTCATTCGCATGGGCGTGGGTGATATCCGTGTCATCGGGCGCCAGACCCAGGGCGTGCGCCTGGTGAAGGTAGACTCCGGTGGTGGCGAGAAAGTGGCCTCGGTGGCGCTGGTGGCAGAGGTCGACACCGAGTCGATGGCCGATATAGAAACACCGGAAGAGGGAGACTAGGCGGCGTGCCCGTGAAGGCTGCGGTGCTGGGGGCTGGTAGCTGGGGAACAGCCCTGGCTAGTCTGCTGGCTGGCAACGGCCACGAAACGGTACTCTGGTCGCGGGGCAAAGAAGTCGCAGCGGCGGTCAACGCCAGGCATGAGAACCCGGTCTACCTGCCCGGGCTCAAACTCAACGAAAATCTCAAGGCGACCAGTGATGCCGAGCAGGCGCTCGCCGGCGCCAGCCTGGTGGTGGCGGTTGTGCCTTCGCACGCAATGCGCGAGACCATGACTGCGGTGGCGCCGTGGATCGCGGACGACGCGGTGGTGGTGTCGGCATCCAAGGGCATCGAAGACGAAAGCTGTGCCACCATGACCGCGGTAATTGGTGAATGCCTCGCCGCGCAGCGGCAGGGTGGCGGCAGCTCTGTTATGCCGCGCGTCGGTGTCCTGTCAGGACCAAGCTTTGCCACCGAGGTGGCAGCTGGAATGCCCACCGTGGTGGTAGCCGCGGCCGCTGACCAGGAGACCGCCGAGAGCATCCAGCACAACTTTGCGTCTCTCAACCTGAGGGTCTACAGCAGCACCGACGTGACCGGTGTCGAGGTGGGCGGCGTGGTGAAGAACGTGATTGCCATTGCCACGGGTGCCGGCGATGGGCTGGGCCTGGGACACAACGCACGGGCAGCGACGATAACCAGGGCCCTGGCCGAAACGCAGCGCCTTGCCGCGGCGCTCGGCGCTCGTCCCGAAACATTGTCGGGCTTGTCGGGACTGGGCGACCTCGTGTTGACCTGCACGGGCGACCTGAGCCGCAACCGCCAGTTCGGCTTGCGAATAGGCCGCGGCGAGGACGTGGAGCAGATCCTGGGCAGCATGCGCATGGTGGTGGAGGGCGTACGCAATACGCGCTCGGTGAAGATGCTGGCAGACAGGCACGGTGTCGAAATGCCCATAGTCGAGACCTGCTACGAGGTCCTTTACAACGGCATGGCCCCGTCCCAGGCCCTCTCGGAGCTGCTTGGGCGCAGTCTCAAGCCCGAGTTTCACTGAGCTTGCCGAGGGGGCACCCGAATTCTCTTCGGCCTTCGCTCAGCTCCCTTTGATAGCGGCCCCGGCGGCGCTAAACCCCTGTAATATAGAATAACTGCGCTGTTGCTCCAGGCCGTGTACAATTGACAAGATAGAATTGCTGTGACAGCTTTGCCCGGTTGGATCCTGCGTGGAAGTCTGCGCAAGGTTCAGACGGGAGCTGAATGCGTGAAAAGAACCTATCAACCTAGCAATCAGAGTCGCCGCCGGCGGCATGGGTTCAGGGCGCGTATGTCATCTCCAGGCGGGCGTAGCGTGATCAGAAATCGTCGCGCCAAGGGGCGCAAACGCCTTGCGGTCTCCACCCCTCCCAAGCGGGCTAGGGGCTGACAGGCGGGCTGACAAGCCGACGGGATACGGGTCTCAAGGACATGGGGCTCAGGCACATGGGGTTTACTTACCCCCGCACTCGTCGTTTGCGCAAGCGTGCGGAGTTTCTGCGCATCCAGCGAGGTAATCGCGGTAAGAGAGGACCGCACTTTGTTTTGATCGCTTGTCCCGGGCCGACGAAGGACGTCAGGCTGGGCATAACGGTGAGTCGCAGAGTAGGCTCGGCGGTCAAAAGGAACAGTATTAAGCGAAGAGTCAGAGAATTTTTCAGGTTAAATTATAACAAACTGCAGCCGGCTCACGATTTCGTAGTCATAGCCAGAGCGGGTGCTGACAGCTTGAGTTACAGGGATGTTGAAACGGAACTTGCGGCCCTCGTGGGCATTAAAACCGAATGACGGAGGTCCAGTGATGACCGATCCGTCAGCGCCTGGGCTTAGTCGCCTGGGGGCTATTGGTGCCAGTTGGGCTGCTTTTACAGCGGCCGCGCTGGTCTATGCGATCCGCGCCTACCGTGCCGTTTTATCCCCGCTACTCGGACCTAGTTGTCGCTACCATCCCAGTTGCTCCGCCTATGCCATGACCGCGATAGATAGATATGGACCGATTTCAGGCAGCGCACGAGCGCTGTCGCGATTGGCCCGCTGTCACCCGTTCACCGACGGGGGTTACGACCCAGTGGGTTGAAACCGAGAGCCAGGTTGCGGCCTTCAGATGGGGCCGCTTGGTGGAACAGAGAGCACTACTAGCATTTATACTTTCGGTCGGGATCCTGGTTGGCTACCAGTATCTTTTTGCGCCTCAAGCGCAGGTGCCCCCCGGTCAGCTTCCCCCCGATCAACAGCAAGCGGGGCGGCTGCAACCCGACCTTGGCAGTGCACCCACCGGCGGTGATTTATCGGGAGCGGTCATCCCGCCGCCGGTATCGTCGACGGCGCCGGTGCCGGCACTGAAGCTGCCCCCGATTGAAGCCCGCGGACTGTTGGCCGACCCCATTCATTTCACGCCGGGAAGCGTCGAACAGCTGGCCGAGCTTTCCAGCGATCTTGTCGAGGCGGTGTTTACTTCGCGGGGAGGCCGGCTGCGCCACTACCGGCTGCGAGAGTTTAATGAAACGAACTCGGGCGATAGTGCTCCGCTCGACATGGTAACCGCCGGCAGCTTGCTGCCGCTTGGTGCCTACTGGACCGACGGCGAGGGTCAGCCGCGCGACGACCGCAACATTGTCTACGAACTGGACGTGCAGAGGCTCGGGGCGGATATGGCAGTGGTCATGCGTGGCCAGGGCCCGGCGGGCGAAGAGATCACCAAGCGAGTGACCGTGCACGGGGGTTCTTACGTTCTGGACGTAGAGCTGGAGGTAAAGGCCGAGGGTAGTCGTTCAACCGGCTTGTCCTGGACCCGGCAGTTGGGCGAACAGGCCAACCGCTTTGCGGGGACAGAAGGGCCCGTGGGGTTTATAGACGGTGAGCTGGAGGCAAGCGCGGCGTCGGGGCTCGAAGAGCCCCTGATCCAGCTGGGCCAGATCACCTGGGCGGGCTACGCGAGCCACTATTTCATGGCGGCATTTTTTCCGCCTGAAACTACCGCGCTGCGGTTTGTTGCCGCCGCGGGATCAGGCCTGGGCGAAGCCACCTTGTGGGAGGACGGCACCGACAGCCTGTCCTGGAGCCTGTTCGTTGGGCCTAAGCGGTTGCACCTGCTCGAAGACGTCGGCCATTCGCTCGACACGGCAATCGACCTGGGCTGGTTCTCGGCCATAGCTCGACCGATGCTCGAGGCGCTTATTTTCCTGGAGCGCTACGTGGGCAATTTCGGGGTGGCGATACTGCTGCTCACGCTGGGCGTGAGGGTACTGTTTTACCCCGTCAACAAGCGACAGGCCCACGCCATGAAGGCCATGCAGAAAGTGCAGCCTGAGCTCAAGAAGATACAGGAAAAGTATAAAGATGATCGCGAGACCCTCAATCGCGAAATGATGGAGCTCTATCGCCGTCACAAGGTGAACCCGCTTTCGGGTTGCCTGCCGATGGTGGTGCAGATCCCCGTGTTCCTGGGCTTGTACAACGCGCTCATGCAGGCAATTGAGCTACGTCACGCCCCTTTCATCGGTTGGATGACCGACCTGTCGCAGCCCGACAGACTCGGTAGCCTGGCCATTCCTTTTGTCTCCCCGCCCGGAATACCGGTCATGACCCTGTTCATGGGGGCCAGCATGGTCCTCCAACAGCGCATGACCCCGAGCATGGGAGATCCCGCCCAGCAGAAGATGATGATGCTCATGCCCGTCGTCTTCACAGTCATGTTTGTAAACTTTCCCTCCGGCCTGGTGTTGTACTGGTTCACGAATAACCTGCTTTCAATCGCGCAGCAGTACCACACCAACCGGCAGCGGACACAGGAGTAATAAGCCGATGTCAGATAGCGTCGAGGTACAGGGAGTTACGGTCGAAGAAGCCATTCAGTTGGCTCTTAATCAGCTCGGGCTGACCCGTGATCGTGTTGAGATAAAAATACAGCGGCATCCGCGCAAGGGATTCCTTGGCGTGGGCGCCCGTCGTGCCCAGGTACGGGCAACTCCCCGTCCGGGTGTCATGGACGACGGCCAGAGTTACGACATGGCCGAGCAAAGCGGACGTCGGCGGCGCGGACGTCGTCGTGGCGGTGAAGGTGATGGCGGGGCTTCTCGTGGCGGCAATCGCCGAGAGGGTGGCGGCCGGGCTCGGCGTGATGACAAGAAGCGTGATGACAAGAAGCGCGACGACACCAGGAATCGTGGTGGCGGAGCTTCGGCTGCGGATGGTGATACCGCTTCCGGCCAGGGCGGCAACGCTGGCCAGGGCGGCAACGCCGGCCAGGGAGGCAACGCTGGCCGGGGCGGCAACGCTGGCCGGGGCGGCAACCAGGAAGCCCGCAGTGGCAGTGGGCGCCGGCGTGGCCGTCGCGGCAGGGGCCGCGGTGGTCAGGGTGGTGGTGGTCAGGGTGGCGGTCAGCAATCTGATAGCCAGCAATCTGATAGCCAGCAATCCGGGACTCAGCGGGAGAAACAGCCCGAGAGGCAACAGGAGAAGCAGGCCCCCTCGCCGCCCTTGAGCGAAGAAGAAAAAGCAAAACTTTGCGATCTCGGAGCCGAACTCATGGGTCAGTTGATCGCTTCCATGGGTTTTCCGGGCCGGGTGAGCGCCAGCCTCGTGGACGACGGAAACGAAGTCGTGGTGACGGTCAGATCTGAAACCGATGCCATTCTGGTCGGCCCTGAGGCCCAGTGCCTGGACGCGCTTGAGCACGTGCTCAACCGCATGATTCACAAAGGCGAGCGGGCTGATCGGCTGCGCGTCACCGTCGATATAGGCGACTACCGCGCGCTGCGGGCCACCGTGCTTGAAAGTCTTGCAGCCAGGCTGGGCGAGCAGGTGATCGCCGACGTAAAGGGCGTTCAACTGGCGGCCATGAGCCCGGCGGACCGGCGGGTTTTCCAGGGTGCCCTGGCCGAGACCGAGGGTCTCAAGCTGCGCATACTGGGCTCTGGCTTTTATCGTAAGATACGCATGTTACCGGTTGTCGATGAGGCCGTGGTCAGCGAAGGCGAGTTCGGCCACGATCAGGAAATAGACAGTCACGCTCCCGCCCCGGTGGCTGCCTGAGCGGGGGCGACGCCCTTGTACAAGACCGATACGATTGCTGCCTGCGCGACGGCCGCCGGGACAGCGGCGATAGCCGTCGTGAGGGTCAGCGGGGCGCTGGTACCGGCCATAGCCGCGGCGGTTTTTCGACCGTCCCCCGATCGGCCCCTCGAGCCCTGGAAGCTCAGTCACGGCACCGCGGTCGACCCCGTCAGCGAACGCCCGATTGATGAGGTGTTGTGCGTGGTGATGCCAGGCCCCCGTAGTTTTACCGGCGAAGACTGCCTGGAGATCCAGTGCCACGGTTCGCCCGTGGTGGTAGAGAGGATCATGGGCGCGGTTCATGCAGCCGGCGCCAGGCCTGCCGACAGGGGCGAGTTCACGCGCCGGGCGGTGCTCAACGGCCGCATGGACCTGAGCCAGGCCGAGGCCTTGATCGATCTCATAAACGCACCTGCCGGGCTAGCCGCCGAAGCCGCCTGGGAGCAGCTGCAGGGCGGTCTGTCGACCAGGCTGGCTTCGCTCAGGCAGCAGTTGTGCGGGCTGCTCGCAGCGGCGGAAGCCGACGTTGATTTCAGCGAAGAGGAAATAGGAGAACCCGATCCGGAGGCGTCGCTGCTGGCGTTGGCTGGTCTGCAATCCGAAGTGGCCTCTTTGCTCGACTCTTTCACCCTCGGCCGTCGCCTGCGCGAGGGCTGTCGACTGGTGCTCTACGGCTTGCCCAATGCCGGTAAGTCGAGTCTCTTCAACACCCTGCTCGGGCACGGCAGGGTGCTCGTCTCAAGCGAACCCGGAACCACCCGTGATTGCGTACAGGAGACCGTCGATCTTGCTGGGCTGGCGCTGGTGATGACCGACACCGCCGGCCTGGGGGAGCACCTGGTCGGAGACACGAGAGCGAACATGACCGATCTGGACCGTGCCGCTACCGAGCGTAGTCGGCAGGCCATGCAGGAGGCCGACCTGCGCGTGTTGGTGGTGGACGGTTCGCGGCCTGAACTGCTCGAGGCCAATATTGAGCTTGCTGTTGGAGCCGACCTGTTGTTACTCAACAAGCTCGATCTCGGTTGCTCGCTGGACAGTATGCGCCTGTCGCAGGCCGCTGATGGTGCCCCGGTGCTCGGGGTATCGGCGCTGTCGGGCGAAGGCTGTGAACAGCTGGCCGAGGCCGTTCGCGACAAGCTCAACAGCGTACTGGGCGAGCCCGGGCAACCTGCCTTCATGGGCAGGGAGCGGCACCGCGTTTCGCTTGAAAAGGCTGCGCTCGCATTGCAGCAGGCCAGTGGCCTGTTGCGCGACCGGGCCGGTAGCGAGTTGATCGCCTTTGAGCTACGGCAGGGGCTCGAAGGACTGTCGGCGCTTACCGAGGTTCTGGATAACGAAGATATCCTGGACGTGATATTTTCTGAGTTCTGCGTGGGCAAGTAAGAGAGCCGGCGGCTGAGACAATGGGAAGCATGGATACAGATTATGACGTAATCGTCATCGGCGCAGGTCACGCCGGCATGGAAGCCGCGCTGCTGGCAGCGCGTTCGGGTTGTCGCACGCTGCTCGTGACCATGGACTCGGACCGACTTGCGCGCATGTCATGTAATCCGGCGATTGGCGGCATAGGCAAGGGCCACCTGGTGCGCGAGATCGATGCCCTCGGTGGCGAAATGGGCCGTGCCATTGACGAGTGTGGCATACAGTTCCGGCGCTTGAACACGCGTAAGGGCCCAGCGGTGCAGGCCACCCGCGCCCAGGCCGACAAGCTGCTCTACAGTCGCCGTATGACGCAGGTGGCCCGCGACACGCAAGGGCTTACCCTGCTTGAAGGCGAGGTCACCGAACTGCTGCACGATGCTGGTCGGGTGCGGGGCGTGCTGAGCGGCGACGGACAAGCTTACTTTGCGCCTGCTGTGATCGTTACCACCGGTACTTTTCTCGAGGGGTTGATCCGCGAAGGCCACAGGCAGAGCAGTGGTGGTCGGGCTGGCGACCGGGCCTCGCACGGGCTGAGCGCTTCGTTGCGCGATGTCGGCCTGCTCACGGGAAGGTTGAAGACGGGTACCTGCCCGCGGCTGTCGGCACGCAGCATAGCCTGGGATCGTTTGGTCGAGCAGCCGGGCGACCCGGACATGCCGACTTTTTCTTTTGACGACATCGTCCCTCCTCTGAAGCAGTTGAGCTGCTACCTTACCGCGACCAACCCGATGACGCATCGCATCATAAGCGATAACCTTCAGAAATCGCCAATGTACAACGGCACGATAGACTGCGGCGGTCCCCGCTACTGCCCGGCCCTGGAGGACAAGGTCGTACGCTTTCCTGAGCGGGATACTCATCGGATCTTTCTTGAACCCGAAGGCCTGGACAGCGATGAGGTCTATCCCAACGGCCTGTCGACCGCCTTGCCGCTGGAGGTGCAGGAACAGTTCGTGCGCAGCATCGAGGGGCTGGAGCAGGCCATCATCGTGAGGCCGGGATACGCCATAGAGTACGACTACGTGGAGCCTACCCAGCTCGGTCCGTCCTTAGAGACCCGGGTGCTGGGTGGCCTGTTCCTGGCCGGTCAGATCAACGGAACCACCGGCTATGAAGAGGCGGCGGCCCAGGGCCTCATCGCAGGTATAAATGCCGTGCGCTTGTTGTCCGGTAGCGATGCCCTGCTGCTGGGTCGTGATGAGGCATACATTGGCGTGATGATAGACGATCTCGTTACCCGCGGTGTTGAGGGCGAACCCTATCGTATGTTCACTTCGAGGGCTGAGTATCGATTGCTGCTCAGAGAGGACAATGCCGACCTGAGGCTGGCTGCCCACGCGCGATCGATCGGCGTCCTGAGTGACAAGCGGCTGGCCTCGCTTGAGCGCAGGGAGAGCGGCTTGCGCCGGGCCACCGCGGCCCTGAAGTCAACCCGGCTCAATCCAGATGGCGCGCTTCGTGCCGGTCTTGGCGAAGCGGGGGTAGCGGTGCCTACCGGCTCTACGAGTTGCTGGGAGATGCTGAGGCGGCCGGCGGTTGACTACCAGCTTCTGGGCCGCCTCGTTGAACGGGCTGGCTTGACCGCCCTACCCCGCGTTGAGCCTGACCTGGCAGCCCTGGTGCAGACCGAGGCCGCCTACGATGGCTACCTCGGCCGCCAGCGCGAAGAAGTTCAACGAATGAAAAAGCTTGAGGGGACCTCCCTGGCCGAGGATTTTGATTATCAGGCCGTCGAGGGCTTGTCGGCCGAGGCCCGGGAGAAACTGGGGCGTATAAGGCCTACTTCACTGGGCCAGGTCTCCCGGGTAAGTGGCCTGACACCGGCTTCGGTCTCGGCCATCGCGATTCATCTCAAAAAGCGCAGTGCATGAAAGGCGAGCTCTCCAGGCTGCAGGCTGGAGCAGCCTCGTTGGGGCTGGCGCTGGACGACGAGCTCGCGCTCAGGTTGATAGATTATCTCGACGAGCTTTACCGTTGGAACCGGGTCCAGCGGCTTACAGCTATCCCCCGAGAACATGCGGTAGAAGCCCAGCTGCTTGATTCGTTGGCCCTGGTAGACTGCCTTTCGGGCTGCAGCGACATTGTTGACCTCGGAAGCGGCGCGGGCTTGCCTGGTGTGCCCCTGGCGGTGGTTATGCCGGGCGTGCGTGTAACCCTGGTTGAGAAACGCCGCAAGCGGGCCGGCTTTCTGGAACAGGTGGTCAGATGCTGTGAGCTGACCGACTGCAGCGTAATCAACGAGGACGTCGAATCCCCTGAGGTCCGGGACCGGTGTTTTGACGCCGTGGTGTCGCGGGCTTTTCAGGCCCCGCATCGTTTCATGGAGACGGGGGCGGGTTTGCTTCGCGATGGGGGGCGCCTGCTGGTCATGGCCGGCGGCACTGCGGCTCAGCCCGACCCCGGGCACGGTGGCCTGCAGTTTGAGCGGCAGAAGGATTACGATCTAGGGTGGGCCGGTGGCCGCCGGCTCTTCGTTTATCGGCTGCACGACGACAGCCAGGGCTGAACAGTCGCCAGATTGTTTCACGTGAAACAATTTCCCGCTCAGCCCGTGGCAGATCGTTTCACAAGTCCGCCTCAGTGGTGCTTTGGTTCCGGTAGATGTTTCACGTGAAACAATTCTCAGCCGGAATTAATCCGGTCCTTCGATCCGTATAGGGCGGCCTGTATTGCCGAATGTGCCCGCCGCTGTGCCCAGAAGGCTCGCAATCAGGCTTCTGGCGTGATAATTCCAAGGGGAGAAGGGCGGATGGGTCGATGGGGCGCATAGTAGCAGTAGCAAATCAGAAAGGTGGTGTGGGTAAAACTACGACCGCCGTCAATATGGCTGCGGCGTTGGCCTTGACCGGTCACCGTACGCTACTCGTCGATCTTGATTCCCAGGGCAGCGCTTCAAGCGGGGTCGGAGCCAACAGCAGTAGCGGGGTTACGGTCTATGACGTACTCGTTAACGACACGCCGGCTTCATCGGCCCTATGCACCACCGAGCTCGCCGAACTCGACGTAATTCCTGCTGACCGCAGCCTTGCGGGGGCTGAGCTTGAACTTGTCAGCGAAGAGGCCAGGGAGTACCGCCTGCGTGAAAAGCTTGAGGAAGTGCGGTCTGGCTATGAATGCGTTCTTATAGACTGCCCGCCTTCGCTGGGGATGATTACCGTCAACGCGTTGTCGGCAGCTGACTCGGTGCTCATCCCGCTGCAGTGCGAGTACTACGCACTTGAGGGGCTCACAGGCCTGCTCGACACGGTGGAGCGCATACGCGGCGCTTTCAACCCAGCGCTGGTGGTCGACGGCATACTGCTGACAATGTTTGATAGTCGGACCACACTCAGCCGCCAGGTGGCTGAACAGGTAAGGAAACATTTTCAGAGCCTTGTGTTGAGCACGGTCATCCCGCGCAACGTCCGAATAAGTGAGAGCCCTTCGCACGGCTTGCCGGTGCTGTTGTACGACCCGGCGTCAAAGGGGGCCGAAGCCTACCGCGCGGCAGGCGAAGAATTGCTGACGAAAATATTAAGAACAAGCTCGTCGGAGAGTCGGGCAGGAGGGCATAGTGAGCAGGAGACAAGCACTGGGCAAAGGGCTTGACGCGATATTCGGGGCGGCCACTGCCAGCGAAGCCGGCCCCGACGATGCTTCTTCGGAAAGCTCTGCGCGGACAGAAGTAAAGCCGGGAGCTGGTGGCCAGGCTGTCGAAGGCCAGGCTGCGGGTGGCCTGCCGAGCTGGCCCAAGGGCCAGGGCCTCGTGGACGTGGAGCGCATCTGGGCGGGCCGCGGTCAGCCGAGGCGCAACTTTGATGAGCAGCCGATGCGCGAGCTTGCGGATTCGATCAAGCAGAACGGCATCATACAGCCGCTGGTTGTTACTCGCAGCAAGGGTGGTTACGAGGTCATAGCCGGCGAACGTCGTCTGCGTGCGGCCACACTGGCTGGCCTGCAGCAGGTGCCGGTTATCGTGCGCGAAGAGGTTTCCGAGGGCGAGCTGGTCGAACTTGCGCTGGTTGAGAACATACAGAGGCAGGATCTCTCACCCCTGGAAGAGGCTTCGGCCTATCGGCGACTGGTCAACGAATACGGCTACACCCAGGAGGATGTCGCCAGGCGGGTGGGTAAGTCGCGTGCAAGCGTTGCCAACTCGCTGCGCTTGAATGGCTTGCCGGCGCCGGTCAAAGAACTGCTCGAGAGCTCGGAGTTGAGCGAGGGCCACGCCCGCGCGTTGCTTGCGCTGCCGACGGCTGCCTTGCAGATAAAGTCCGCAAAGAGAGTGTGCAAACGGGGTCTGTCGGTCAGGCAGACAGAGAAAGAAGTGCGCCGTATCATCGATTCCCAAGCTGGCAGCGCCACCGATGATGGGGAGCAGACTGGCTCGAAGGCCGGCTCTGCGGATCTCGAAACAAGTGGGCTGGAGGAGCAGCTCGGGCGTGCACTTTCCACGCGCGTGCGGGTGCGTCGTAAGGGTAAAGGCGGTCGCGTGGAGATCGAGTTCTACTCGGAAGAAGAGCTTAGCGGGCTGGCCGATCGGCTGCTGGCCTGACCCTGTCGGGTCTTCGCCCGGGAACAGTTTTGACAAGCTCTTCGGGCGGTGTTAGCCAAGCAAGGTTAGGCCGAGAGGCTCCGGCGCGTTGGGCGCCGGAAAGGCCCGCTTTGATCTACAAACCGGTTATCCGCGTGGTTACCTCCACTGCGCTGTGACCTTGAGACAGGACCTTTTTACTGGACCGTTCGATAGATGAATTTCGAACTGCAAGCTCCCTTTATCATTCAGCTGGTAAGCTTTTTTGTACTCGCTTACCTGCTCAATCGCCTGTTGTTTAAGCCTTTCGGGCAGCTGCTCGAGGAGCGCGAACAGCGCACGGCCGGCGACCAGGACCTTGCCGCCAGCGGTCGCGAAGAAGCCCAGCAGATGAACGAGCGTTACGAGAAGGAGCTCAAGGCCAGCAGGGCCCAGGCCCAGGTGGCTGCCGAAGAAGTCAGGAGCCAGGCGCGCGCAGACGAGGCCGTGATTCTTGAGAAAGCCCGGGAAGAGGCCGCCAACAACCTGGCCGCACTCAGGAAGGAAGTCTGGCAGAGTCGCGACGAGGCGCGCAGCAGCTTGAAGGCACAATCAGAAGAGATGGCAGACGCGATGGTCAAGGCCGTCCTCGGTGGGCAATCGTGACCGACCCCAGCGCAGCCCGGTTTGCCCGTCACGGAGTTTTTTCGGCCGCCGCCACGCTGTTGGCTGTTCTCGCGGGCGCCGGGTTTGCTCTGGCAGCCGGCGATGCCGGTCACGCCAGCGAGCATCATCTCAGCAGTGGAGACTGGTTCAATTTGGGTGCTTCGGTATTCAACTTCTGCCTGTTCGTTTTCCTGTTCCACCGTTTCACTTCGGCGCCGCTGCGCGATTTTCTCACCTCTCGTCGCAAGGAACTCGTGGAAGCCATGTCGGCCGCCGCGCGGGCAAAAGAAGAGGCCGAGCGTGTTCAGGCCGAGTACAAGGAAAAACTAGCGGGTCTTGACCAGGCGCGCGAAGAACTAACGGCCGAACTCAGGGCGATGGCCGAGGCCGACGGCAAGCGATTGCTCATTGCCGCGCGTGAAGCTGCCGAGCGCATGCTTACCGAGGCCGGTCGCACCGCGCAAAGTGACTACGAGACAGCGCGTGCCGACTTGCGTGCCGAGGCCGCTCGGCTCGCTGCTGAGCTGGCCTCTACAACACTGGCCAGTAAACTCGGCGACGCCGATCGCAGCCGCTTGATCGAAGAGTTTCTCAAGGAAGTATCGGCGGCTGAGAAGACGACCGGGGAGAACAGCCTCCAGTGATTTCGGGAGCCGCAGCACGGCGCTACGCGCGGGCCCTGTTTTCATTGGCCGACGAAGAAAACCGGGTACAGGAAACCGGGCAGGAGCTGGCGCAACTCGCCGATGGCCTGGGCGGGGTGGAAGGGGATCCGCTGGCCGCTGGCCGCATGGGCCTTGCCCAACGACAGCGAATTGCCGCCGCCATGGTGGCGGGTGCCGGCGAGGGTTCAACGATCGGGCGTTTCGTGAGGCTGCTCGCCAAAAAGGACCGGCTGGCCGAATTGCCGGCTATAGATGAGTGTTATCGCGCCATGGAGGACGAGGTCGAGGGTCGCGTGAGAATCGCGGTCAGGTCGGCCAGCGAACTTACGGCAGCCGAGCTCGATTCCATCGCGCAGCGTTTTGCTGATCTCGCGGGTGGTCGGACCGGTGGTACCGTGCTGCCAGAGCTCGAGGTTGATCCTGACCTGCTGGGCGGAGTCGAAGTAGAAGTGCAGGGACGGGTATTTGACGGTAGCGTGCGCACGCGCTTGCGAAGGTTGGCCCGTAGCATGGGCGGGAACGGCTGAGTTTCGTTAGCCGAGTACCCCGGAAGAAGAGCGAACGTAGAAATGATGACTGAAAAAGACAACAGGGAAATCGGGCAACACGACCCGAGGGAGAAGTGATGCAGATCAGGGCATCAGAGATCAGCGATATTATCAGGGACGAGATACGGAACTTTGACCGCGAGGTTGAGATCCGTGAAACCGGTCGCGTGCTTTCGAGCGCCGACGGCATCGCCCGCATACATGGACTTGACCGCGTCGCCCTGGGCGAACTGCTTGAGTTTGAGGGTGGTATTTACGGCATGGCGTTGAACCTCGAAGAGGACAACGTTGGCGCGGCCGTGTTCGGCGACCCGGAAAAAATCTCTGAGGGCGGCGAGGTAAAGCGTACCGGTCGTATCGCCGAGGTTCCGGTGGGCAAGGGCCTGCTCGGGCGGGTGGTCAACGCACTGGGCCAGCCCATAGACGGACTGGGTGATATCGAGAGCAGCGAGAGCCGCCGCATCGAGGTCAAGGCGCCTGGCATCGTGGATCGGCAGTCTGTGAACGAGCCACTGCAGACGGGTATCAAGGCCGTAGATTCGATGATCCCGATCGGTCGTGGCCAGCGCGAGCTGATCATCGGAGACCGACAGACCGGCAAGACCGCGGTGGCCATAGACACCATCATCAACCAGAAGGGCGGCGACGTGGTTTGCATATACGTCGCCATCGGCCAGAAGCGGTCTTCGGTGGCGCAGGTGGTAGACCGCCTCAAGAAACACGGCTCGATGGACTACACCATAGTGGTCGCGGCCACGGCGTCGGAGGCGGCCCCGCTGCAGTTCCTCGCGGCCTACGCGGGCGTGGCCATGGGTGAATACTTTCGCGACAACGGCCAGCACGCCCTGATCGTTTACGATGACCTGTCCAAGCAGGCCACCGCTTATCGCCAGTTGTCGTTGCTCCTCAGACGGCCGCCGGGGCGCGAGGCCTACCCGGGTGACGTGTTCTATCTGCACTCGCGCCTGCTTGAGCGTGCGGCCAAGATGAATGACTCCGTGGGGGGAGGTTCGCTCACAGCCCTGCCTATCATCGAGACCCAGGCCGGCGACGTGGCGGCTTATATTCCCACCAACGTGATCTCGATCACCGACGGGCAGATATACCTCGAGTCGGACCTGTTCTTTTCAGGCGTTCGCCCCGCGGTGAACGTGGGCCTGTCGGTTTCTCGAGTGGGTGGTGCGGCCCAGATCAAGGCGATGAAAAAAGTTGCCGGGACACTGCGCCTCGACCTCGCCCAGTTTCGCGAGATGGCGGCCTTTGCGCAGTTCGGATCAGATCTTGACGCTGCCACCCAGAAACAGCTGGCCCAGGGCGAACTGCTCGTCGAAGTGCTCAAGCAGGGGCAGTACGAGCCCATGCCCATCGAGCGACAGGTGGTGATTCTCTACGCGGCGACCAACGGATTGATGGGCGATGTCAGCCCGTCGGATGTGGGGCGCTACGAGAGCGAGTTGATGAGTTACCTCGACAATTCGCATGCCGAGTTGCTGCCGGCCATAGCCGAGAAAAAAGAACTCGATGACGATCTCAAGGCGAAGCTCGACGCGGCGCTTGAGCAGTTCCAGGGAATCTTCGCGGCCTGAACCGGCGCGCTGCTGAACAGGAACAAGGAAAAACTGACCGGAAACTACAATGGCCAACCTCAAAGACATCCGTAAGCGCATCTCTTCGGTGCGCAGCACCCAGCAGATAACGCGGGCCATGAAGATGGTGTCGGCCGCCAAGCTGCGCAGGGCGGAAGACCAGGTGGCCGCGTCGCGCCCGTATTCTGAAAAGCTTCAGTCGCTGCTGGCCAACCTGGCCAACAGGGTCGAGGCTTCCTCGCACCCATTTCTGGGCGAGGGTAGCGACGCGCCGGTGCACGTGCTGCTGATCACGTCGGACCGTGGACTTTGCGGAGCCTACAACAGCAACCTTTCCAAGGCCGCAGAGGCTTTCATGGCGTCTGAGCAGGGAAAGGGTGCTTCGCTCACCGTTTGTGGGCGGCGGGGCAATGACTATTTTAAGAAGCGCAGCGACCGTGTTTTGACTGCGCACGTCAACGTACCTGGCGGGGTGAGCCTGGAGCTCGCGCGTGAAGTTTCAGCCGAGGCTGCCCGCTTGTTTACCGAGGGCGACGCCGGCTCGGTGTACCTGGTTTACTCGGAGTTCAAATCGGCCATGACCCAGATAGTCCGCACCCGGCAGATACTGCCCATCGACCGAGGGGAGGCATCGTCGCAGCAGGACGGCGCCGCTGGAAGCGCCGAGAACGACGATGAGGCGACAGACTACCTGTTTGAGCCGGGGGCCGAGGAGCTGCTGGCGGGCCTGTTGCCCCGTTACCTGGAGACCACCGTCTACCAGGCGATGCTCGAAGGGGCGGCGAGTGAACACGGCGCGCGTATGACGGCAATGGACAGCGCCACGCGTAATGCCGGCGAGATGATGGACGCGCTGACACTGCAGATGAACAAGGCGAGGCAGGCAACGATTACCGGTGAACTCATGGAGATCATCGCCGGAGCCGAGGCACTCAACGGTTAAGGTACACAGGGACTGACGCACTCGAGCGTGGGCCGCAGGCCAACGCGGGGTGGCGGCAAACTACGGAGGAGACGAGCAGTAATGGCTAAAGGCAGGATAACCCAGGTGATGGGCGCAGTGGTGGACGTGAAATTTCCACCCGGCGAGGTGCCCGACATCCTGACCGCTCTCACGGTCACCAACACGGCTATCAATGACGAGCCCGACAACCTGGTAATGGAGGTCGCGGCCCATCTCGGCGAGAGCACGGTACGAACCATAGCCATGGACTCCAGCGAAGGACTGGTGCGCGGCGCGGAGGTCACCAACACCGGCCAGGCCATCACCACCCCGGTGGGCGAGGCGGTCCTGGGGCGCATTCTCAACGTCATCGGCGAGCCGGTTGACGGCGGTGGACCGGTAGAGGCTACCGAAAGGTGGCCCATACACAGGGCTGCCCCCGAGTTTACCGAGCAGTCGACGGCCGTCGAGGCTTTTGAAACCGGCATCAAGGTGGTCGACCTTCTTTGTCCTTACGCCAAGGGCGGCAAGATCGGACTGTTCGGCGGTGCTGGCGTTGGCAAGACCGTCATCATCATGGAGTTGATCAACAACCTGGCCCAGGCACACGGAGGTTACTCGGTGTTCGGGGGCGTAGGCGAGCGCACCCGTGAAGGCAACGACCTCTGGATGGAGATGCGCGAGTCGGGGGTTATCGACAAGACGGCGTTGATATACGGGCAGATGAACGAGCCGCCCGGCGCGCGTGCGCGGGTGGCCCTGACGGCGCTCACCTGTTGCGAGTACTTTCGCGACCATGACGGCAAGGACGTTCTGTTGTTCATCGACAACATTTTCAGGTTCACGCAGGCCAACTCGGAAGTGTCGGCCCTGCTCGGCCGCATGCCTTCGGCTGTGGGTTACCAGCCCACCCTGGGTACTGATCTTGGTGGCCTGCAGGAGCGCATCACGACCACGACTAAGGGTTCGATTACCTCGGTGCAGGCGATTTACGTGCCGGCCGATGATCTCACCGACCCGGCGCCGGCAACGACCTTTACCCACCTGGACGCCACTACGGTATTGTCGCGGCAGATCGCCGAGCTGGGCATTTACCCGGCCGTAGATCCGTTGGATTCAACCTCGCGCATACTTGACCCCAACGTGGTGGGACAAGAGCACTACGACGTGGCCCGCTCGGTGCAGGAAGTCCTGCAGCGCTACAAGGATCTGCAGGACATCATTGCGATTCTTGGCATGGACGAGCTCTCCGAAGAGGACAAGCTCGTGGTGGCTCGGGCCCGCAAGGTGCAGCGTTTCCTTTCCCAGCCCTTCCACGTTGCCGAGACCTTTACCGGCACGCCGGGTGTTTACGTCAAGCGCGAAGATGCGATTTCGGGCTTCAAGGAACTGATCGAAGGCAAGCACGACGATATGCCCGAGCAGGCCTTCTACATGGTAGGCACCATCGAACAGGCCCGCGAGAAAGCCGAGAAGATGGCGGCCTGACGTGAACCTTCGCCTTCGCATAGTGACCCCGGAAAGGGTCCTCGCCGATACCGAGGTCAGTGAGCTCACGGCTCCGGGTGTCGCCGGGGAGTTCGGTGTACTGCCCGAGCACGTTACTTTTCTTGGCGGACTGGACACCGGTGTGCTCAGTTACACCGACGCAAAGGGTGACAATCACGAGCTCGTAGTGAGCGGCGGATACGCCGAGGTCGTGGGCGATATAGTCACCGTACTCGCTGACAGCGCCCAACCGGCAGGCGAAATTGACGCCGAAGCGGCAGCCCGGGACCGTGACCAGGCCCAGGCGACACTCGACGATCCGGCGGCTGATACCGCTGCCACCGAGGCTGCGCTGCTGGCTCTCAAGCTGGCCGAGACACGGCTGGGCGTGAGCTGACTCGGGCAGGCCAGATCCGGACGCCCGTAAGCCGGCTCGGCGAAATCCGCTCGCGAAATTCGACTGTTCTCCGCGATTGTGGACTTTCTAAGTCTATGACTATGCTTGGCGATGACCACGTCTTCGCTTGCGCAGACCGCGCATAATCGCCTTTCGGGGGAGCCCAGCCTCTACCTTCAGCAACACGCGGAGAACCCCGTGGCCTGGCAACCCTGGGGCGAGGCGGCACTGGCCCGCTCGTTGCGCGAACAACGTCCGATCCTGCTGAGCATTGGTTACTCGGCCTGTCACTGGTGTCACGTCATGGAACGCGAGACCTTCGAAAATCCGACTCTGGCCGCGCAGATGAACGAGCTGTTCGTGTGCATCAAGGTCGACCGTGAAGAACGTCCTGACCTTGACCAACTCTACATGCGCGCGGTGCAGGCCATGACCGGTCACGGCGGCTGGCCGATGACGGTTTTTCTGACTCCTGGTCTCGAGCCGTTTTACGCCGGTACGTATTTTCCGCCTGAGGACCGCGGCCAGCTGCCTGGTTTTGGCCGGGTGCTGGCGGGAGTGGCCAGGGCCTGGAACGACCGACGCGACGAGGTCAGCGAAAGTGCCGGCAAGACCGCGGATTGGTTGCGGCGTGAATTGGTGAGCGACAGGGGTGCCGCTCGCGCCGTTGACGCCGACGGCTTGCTGCGCGTGGCCGATGGCCTGCTCGAAAGCGTGGACGGTGAGCACGGGGGTTTTGGCAGCCAGCCTAAGTTTCCGTCCTGCAGCGCGCTTGACCTGCTCGCGACAGCCGAGGCGCACGAGCCCGACGATAAGCGCCGCGCATTACTGCGGCTGAGCTGGGACTCGATGGCCGACGGTGGCTTGCACGACCACGTGGGCGGTGGCTTCCATCGCTACTCGGTAGACCGGGTGTGGCACGTGCCCCATTTTGAAAAGATGCTTTACGATCAGGCTTCGCTGGCGGCCAGCTACCTCGGCGCCTGGAAACTGACGGGCCAAGGGCGGTATCTCGAGGTCGCGGTTTCCACCCTTGACTGGCTAAGGCGTGATATGCGCTTGCCGGGCGGTGGTTTTGCGGCGACCCTGGACGCCGACAGCGAAGGCGTGGAGGGCATTTTTTATACCTGGACCCGCGATCAATTGGCCGACGCGGTGGCGCCGGCCGACTTTGCCCGGGCTTGCGAACTACTCGACGTGAGCGAAGCCGGAAACTGGGAAGGGGGTGGTGCCCCGGAGCCTGGCAACGTTCTCAGGTTGGAGGCCCTCGCGGGTGAGCCGTCGGCCGACGATCGGGAACTTCTGGGCAGGGTGCTGCCCGCCATGCTGGGACGGCGGCAGGGCAGGGTTGCTCCGACGAGAGACGACAAGGTGATGGCCGACTGGAACGGGCTGGCCGCAGCGGCGATGGCGGCCACCGGCCGGGCAGCCGGTCGTGCTGACCTGGTTGCTGACGCGCAGGCTGCGGTCGATTTCGTGTTGTCGCAGATGCGCGACGGCGACGGTGGCCTGTTGCACCTGCACGCCGGCGGCTCGGCGCGGGTGGGGGCTTTCCTCGACGACTACGCCTTCATGGGCCGAGCTTGCCTGGAACTGTTTACGGCTACTTCACAACCGCGCTTCCTCGACGAAGCTAAGGGGTTGGGGCAGGGCCTGCTCGACCGTTTTGCCCACGCCGAGGGGGGGTTCTATTTTTCCCAGGCGGGAGCCGACACCCCGCTTGCGCGTACCCGCGAAGCCTGGGATTCGGCGGTCCCGTCGGGCAACGCGATTGCCCTGGAATTGCTCGACAGGCTGTATCTTTTCACGGCCGAGGAGCACTGGTCCGAGGCGGCTGAACGTTCCCGTGAGGCACTGCTGGGTACCGCCCTGGCCAACCCCCACGGTGGCGCGGCCCTGCTCGGGGGGACCCTGGCGACTCTCAGCGGCAGGTCCTTGCTGGTCATCCGTGGCGAGAAGCCGTTGCCCTCCGCGCCGTTGCAGGGCGAGGTCGGATCGTTGACCGCCGAGGCCCTCGCGCAGCCACTGCCGGGTCTCGAGGTGCTATGCCTGTCAGATGGCACAGGCGAAAGCTGGCTCCCAGCTCCTGTTCGCGGTAAAAATAGTGCTGAGGGAGTTCCGACGGCCTGGCTTTGCCGGGGCACGTCGTGTTCGGCCCCGGTGACCGGTCGCGAAGAGCTGCTGTTGCAGCTCGAGCAGGCCTGAGTAGCCGACGGTCTTTGCCCCGCTGGTCAGTTGGCTGCATCCAATTCTTCCCAGGACGGCGCACGGCAGCTTACGTGGTTGCTGGCATGGGCCGTGGTGTTCTGTGATATCGGGACATCGGTCTACTACGTGCCGGGCATACTGTTCGAACTGGTAGGCACCAACGCTCCTTTCTTCGTTCTGCTCACTTCGGTGGGATTTGTGCTCATCTCTATCAAGTACATAGAGATCGTGGAGCGCACGCCCAACGGCGGCGGCGTGGTGGCGATCGGCGAGATGGCCTTCGGGGAACGAATGGGCGCCCTGGGCGGGATGTTCATCACGGTGGATTTCTTCCTGACCGGCGCGATCTCGTCCACTTCGGGTTTTTATTACCTGTCGAGTGTTTTCCCGACCGTGGCTAGCAACGTACCGGCTTTTGCCTGCCTGGGGCTGGCGCTGCTGGCGGCGGTCAACATCGTGGGCGTGCGGGAGAGCGCGAGGCTCTCGCTGGTGATGGCAGTGGCCTCCTTCCTCACCAACATGGTCGTGCTGGTGGTCATGCTCACCAGCCTCGATCTCGAGGGCTGGAAAACACTGTTCAGTCTTTTTAACGGCTTTCGCGAGTTGGGCATGCGGGAGCTGTTGGTCGGTTTTGGAGCGGCGTGGTTAGCCTTTTCGGGACTGGAGAGCATCAGCCAGCTGTCGCCGGTGTTGCGGCAACCGGTCAAGCGCACGGCCATGTTCGCCATGGTGGGTGTGATAATCACCATACTGTTGACCTCGCCCATGCTCACCTTGCTGTCGGTGGCAAAAGTGGGCGCCAACGTATCGATACCGGGCAGCGAACGTTTCATCTCTGACCTCGCGGCCCAGACCAACGTGCAGTTCTTGTCGACGGCGGTGGTGTTCACCGCTGCGTCGCTGCTGCTGTTCGCGGCCAACACGGCTATCATCGGTGCCTACCACGTTTTCTTGAAACTGGCCGAGTTGCACTACGTTCCCCGGCGCATGATGCGGCGTAACCCGCGCTTCAACACTCCGCACATAGCCATACTGGTGGCCACCATCGTGCCCGTCGTGATTGTGCTGGTGACGCAGGGTGAGATGGGCGTGCTGGGCGATATGTACGCCTTCGGCCTGCTGGGCGCGTTTACCATCGAGTCGGGTGGGCTCGACCTTCTGCGCTGGCGCGACAGGAAGCGTGGTTGGGTATTCATGCTGGGCCTGGTGCCAACCGCGATGGTGGTGGTGGCCTGGCTGGTGAACATAGTAGAAAAACCACTGGCCACTGCCTTTGGTGGGGGCATAGCCACCGCCGGCATGATCTACGGCATCGCACTGAGGGAGGGTTGGATTAAAGAAGCGATCCATCACATTCCGTCGGTGTCGCGCGAAGACCATCGCAGGTCGGAACGGGGCGAGGCCCACGCCCCTGAGATACAGGCAGAGATAGTCAATCTCGCGATGGCGGCGGATTTGAAGCCGCTGTACAACAGTTCGACCCTTGTGGCCGTACGCGGGGAAAGCACCGGGGTAGTGGCGGAGGCGCTCGCGAGGGTGAAGGGTATGGGTGAAAACGCGCTATACTGCATTTACGTCGAGGAGTGGCCCGGAATGCTGTACGGCAAAGAAGACCCTCTTCCGAGTGAAGAAGGGATACAATCGCTCACCTCTGCGGCCAGGCAGGCCGCGGCGGCGGGGGTGCAGGTGATACCCATCTGGACCACGACTTACACCGTGCCCGAGGGGCTGGCCCGGGCCGCGCGAGAGCTTGAGGTGAACTGCCTTGTGACCGGCATAAATGGGCGCTCGTTGCCCTACAGGGTGTTTCGCGGACAAGTACTGAAGAAGTTGCCTAAGCTTCTGCCGGCCTCCTGCAGGTTGATGGTATGCGACTGACCCCGCTGAGAAGAATACTGCTGGTGGCGGGCTTGTTGCTGGCAGCCGCGCCGCTGCTCAGCCGTTCTGCCAGGGCGGAGACCGCTGCTTTGATCGACGAGCGAGTCGATGTGGAGCCCCGCGGTTTTGAAGAGAAGGGCTGGCCTCCCCGCGAGATCGTCAGCCACTTTTTCGTTTCCGGTCTCGACAAGGGCTCGCAGGGCACGCAGACCGTGGTGGGTAGCAGCCATACTCACCGCGTGGTGGGCGGCGATACCCTGCTTGAACTCGCCCGGCAGTACGACCTCGGGTACAACGAAATCCTCGGGGCCAACCCGGTAGTCGACCCCTGGCTGCCCGACGGGGGGGTGGACCTGCTACTGCCGTCAGAGTGGATCCTGCCCAGTGGTCGCTACGAAGGACTGGTGGTTAACATCCCGGAGATGAGGCTGTACTACTACCTGCCCTCGCCGCGCAAGGGTGCGCGTTCGTCAACGGTGATCACTTACCCGGTTGGTCTTGGGCGGCAGGGCTGGCAGACGCCGGAGGCCGATTTCCGGGTGCGCGGTAAGACCACGAACCCGACCTGGGTGATACCGGCGTCAATTCGCGCTGAGCGTTTGAAAGAACTCGGCCGCAGGGATTTCACCATTGCCGGGGGGGACCCTGAAAACCCGCTGGGCCGTCACCGCATAGAGCTCACCCTGCCCTCCTACGCCATCCACGGCACCAACAAGACCTGGGGAGTGGGTATGCAGGTCAGTCACGGTTGTGTGCGCTTGTACCCCGAAGACATCGAGGCGGTGTTTCCACTCATCAAGGTCGGCTCGAAGGGGCGTTTTACCTACCAGCCGGTCAAGGTGGGGCTTCGCCGTGGCCGTGTGCTGGTCGAAGTGCACGAGGACATTTACGGGCTGCAGCCCGGAGCCTGGGCGACGGCAAACGAGTTGATAAAAAAAATGGGGGTCGTGGCCCACGTTGACCCCGAACTACTCGAGGCAGCGATCGAGGCCATGAACGGTATTCCTACCGACGTTGGTTATGTTGATTGGCCCGAAGAAGACCTCGGCGAGTCGCCGCAATTCAACCAGGTCGGCGACCCGGTTGACGAGGGAGACGGCAAGTCGGCCGGCCTCGGGAATCGCCCGCAGGCGCTTACCACTTCGTCGTCAGGCTGACTCCGAAATGGTGGCTGTCCACCTTTGATTTCAGCTTTATAGTCGGGAGTCTGCCTATTCCGGCCATCTCCTGGGCCACCCCGCTTACTTTTTCGGTAACCGAGTTGATGCTGTCGAGCGGTAGCTGGGCACTGCGTTCAGCCGCGTTAGTGATGACCGCGACCGCCGAAACGCTGCGGGTCAGTATGGAGTCGGGTCCGTACTGTTCGCGAAACATCCGTGTTGCTTCGTCCGGGGTCCGAGCGAAATGCATGCGCACGGCTTTCTGGTCGGTGGCCCAGTTGCGCTGGGCTGCAGAGTCGTACTCAAGGGCACTCCAGGCCTTTTCTGCAATATCGGCGGTGTCGGGTTCCAGCGCCTGTTGGTCGCCTGGAGCGGTGGCCGGGCGACTGCCCGTTTCGGCTGTTGCCGTTACAGCGCAGAGGAGTACGGCCAGGGTGGTAGCTGTCGCTGCTCTGAATAGCCAAACCATATGACAAGGTCAGCATGGTGCGGGGGAGTCGTCAATAGACAATAAAAAAGCTGCCCCCCTGCAAAGGGGGACAGCCTTTTAAATTGCGGTTTTGAGACGCTCTGCGTCAGCCGAAAAAAAGCTGTTGCCTCGTTCGGGGGGGCCTCAGGAGGCTTCCTGCAACTCAGCGGCAACGGGTTCGGCTTCGTCGAATTGCGTCAACAGCGCTTCGCGGTCCAACAGCGATACGATGCGAGCGGTGTTGCGCTTGATCGGCGCCCTGCTCTGCCTCCAGCGCGAAAGCCCGCGGCGGATGTATTCGGGATTGAGCCCAAGCACTTCACAGATGTTGACGTAGGAGAACGACCATTCGCGCTCATCGGCGTCTATCCAGTCTGCGGCATCGTCAAAAAGCAGCTTGCCACGTGGGTCGCGGGCCAGGGCGTATTTCTGGTAGCACTCTACGGCGTCCTGCAGCACGGCAAGCATCAGCCTGCGCTCGCGTACCATTCCGCCTTCACGGGTGAAAGCTGCAAAAAACTGGGCCGGCAACAAGGTGTCTGGTTCAAATAAATTCATGAAACTGTCCGCCCTGTTTTAAAGTCCGGGGCAGGACTTCGAGCTGGTCGCGTTAAGAGTTCAGCATCTATGATGCATGGCGTTATTAAACCCCAGTTACGTAGGTATTGGAAGATAACATATCATGAAATAGTTTCAGCCTCATGATAAGTAGCTCTTATTTACCTTCGTTCTATCGTTTTCCTGGAGCCATGGGTGGCGCCCGCTTTTTCCAGCCCTTATCCTTTCGGTACCCGGCTGGCCGTTTATTGTTGTAAAACTCCCCTGTATCTCTGCCGGCCCGTATCACGCGGCCTTTCGGGCAGGGGGGGGTAGAAGAACCGGTGGCTGGTCACCCCTGAAAAAAATCGCTCCCGATGGGCGTTAATAAACCACCCTGATGCGCTACCTGTCAATAGGTTTCTGCACACTAATGGTATTTTTTTGCACTACCCGAACGGGGGGTGAGCGAAAAGCGCGTTCCAGCACGGGGTTAGGAGAAATGGCGGAATGGCCACTACCCGGCGCAGTTGGCCTGGGCTACCAGCTTGTCGACGTCCCCGGACCAGGGCCCTTCCCACAGTTCGATGATCCCGTCTGCCGGGCAGCGCCCAGCCACGAGCAGGTCTTCGAGGCTGTCCAGATGGCGTGTCTCGTCGCGGCCCTGCGCATCGATGGCATCGGGATTGGCCCCGGCCTGTCGCTTGAGGCCTTCACGGGCGATTTCCAGCAACTCGAGGCCGTAGCGACCAAGAGTGTGCTTTTTGACCCTCGCTGACAGCGCCAGGCGGGCGGCATCCTCGTGCAGCTCGGCCAGGCGTTCCAGCGGCCAATCCCTCAGCAGGTCCCACGCGGCCAGCAAGCAGTCATCATCGTAGAGCAGGCCCTTGAGCAGGGCCGGGGTCGCCAGCATCAGCTGGGGAGGCTGGTTGTCGGCCGAGCGTGCCTCGATCCAGTTTTTGAGCCTGACTTCGGGAAATACAGTCGACAGGTGGTAGGTCCAGTCGACCATCGTGGCCTGCTCTCCGGCCACGCCCTTCTGCATGAACTGCCGGAAGGTCAGCCCTTCCGAATCCACGCAGTTCTCGCCCCGGAGCACGAAGTACATGGGAACGTCGAGGGCGTAGTCGGTGTAAGAAGCGAAAAAGGAGTTGCTGTTGAAAACAAAGGGCAGGTAGCCGCAGCGGTCAGAGTCGGTATCGCTCCACACGTGTGCCCGGTAGCTCCGGTAACCGCTGGGCCGACCGTCTACGACCGGAGAGTTTGCAGACACCGCGACCAGCAACGGAGCCACCGCCATCGCGACGCGAAACTTGGCCAGCGCGTCGGCTTCGTTCGAGTAATCAAAGTTGGATTGCACGGTGGCCGTCTGCTGCATCATGCGGTGGCCGAGCGTGCCGGTGCGCTGCATGAACTCGCGCATTACCCGGTAGCGCCCCTTGGGCATCCAGGGCATTTGAGGCAGCGGGGTTTTGGGAGATATGCCCAGCCCGAGAAACGAAAGGCCGAGCTCGCGGCCGGCCCTGCTCACTTGCTCGAGGTGGCGGCTGAGTTCGTTCTCGGCCTGGTGCAGGCTGGACAGGGTGGCGCCCGACAACTCGAACTGCCCTCCAGGCTCCAGGGTGATCGAGGCCCTGTTGTCGTGCAGGGCGATCACCTGCCCGTTTTCTTCTATCGGTGTCCAGCCGAACTCGCGGGCAAAAAAGGACAGCAGTTCTCCTATGCCCGAGGGCCCCTCGTAGGTCACTGCCTGTCCGCTGGCCGTGTAGACCACGGGCTGCTCGTACTCTACGCCCACCTTCCACTGCTCACGCGGTGTACAGCCGGCCTCAAAGTATTCGACGAGCTGGTCTATCCCCTTGATCGGGGCGTCGGTCTGATTTGAGTCGGGCACGTCGGGTTCTCAGCGCTCGCGCCCGCAGGCCGCGCAGAAGCGATCTTGTTGCCCGTATCGTTGGCCACAATCAACACAGAAACCGGGGGCCTGCGAAGCCGCGGCAGGGGTATCGACCGACGGAGTTCTTTCCAGTTCGGCCATGGCTTTCATGGCGCGTTCTTCGTAGTCGGATCGAAGGACTTCGTAGTCTTCGTCGCTTAACTTACCGGTGGCCTGGTCAAACTCGGCTTCTCTGATGGCGGTAAGGGCGACGAACTTTTCACGCTCCCAGAGTTCTTTTGAGGCCTCGGTTTCGGCCTCCAGGCTGGCAGCGGCCGGGCGCAGCAGCGGCCAGCTTATCCAGGTTGACGCGGCAGCCATGGCCAGCAGGGCGACAAGGGTACTCATCGGGGCAGGTTCTCCAGCTCACGCGCGACCCGACGCCTGTCCTCGTCATTTCCGCCGGTCGGTGCATGGCCATCGTCGGCCGAGGCGTCGTCGTCATTCGGCGGGTCGCTGTCGTTTGATGAATGGCGAACGGGTTTTCTCAGGACCCGAGCTATCAGCAGGCCCCCGAGCAGCATGGCGAAGGCCGGCATGGTCCATGCCAGCAGGTTGAAGCCAGTGAACCCGGGCGCGGAGAGGATTTTTTCGCCGTAGGTGTCAGCGTAGCGCACGAGGATGTCTTCACCGCTTTCGCCCGCAGCGAGAGATTGTTTTATGTCGGCGCGTATCGGCAGGGCGGAGCTGCACTGCAGGTGATTGCAGTTTCGCACCGTGAGGCCGCAACCACACTGGCAGGTAAGGTGTTCTTCTACCTGCTCCTGCGACATGTCCCGGGCCGAGACCGGCGTTGCTGTCGCCAGCAGGCCGCTGGCCATCGTCGCCGCCAGCATAAAGGCGCCCAGTACCCGGGCTGTCCTGCGCAACTGTGGTGCCACTCCGGTCACGCGTTTGTGCCCCTTGCGGTTGGGACGGGGGCTTCCTGCTCGCGGCGTGTCGACAAGGGCAGTACGCAAACCAGGGTGCCCAGCGCCAGCACGATGCCGCCTATCCACAGCCAGGCGACCAATGGGTTGACGTAAGCCTGGAATGTCGCGGTCTCGTTGTCGCCGAGATTGCCGAGGATGACGTAGAGGTCTTCTTTCAGCGTCGAGCGAAAGGCCACTTCGGTGGCGGGCTGCTCGGGCTTACGGTAGAAGCGTTTTTCGGGTTTGAGCTCATCGATGACCTCGCCGCCGCGGCTCACTTGCAGGGTGGCAATCAGGCGATCCATATGGTCGTCGCTGCTTGTCTCCATGTTGATGTACTTGAGAGTGTAGTCGCCGATCTGGAACTCCTGTCCGCGGTCGACGGTGTGGATTTCTTCAACCCGGTATACCGACGACATGGTCACGCCCAGGAACATGAACACTACTCCGAGGTGAACTATGTAGCCCCCGTAGCGCCGCTGGTTACGAGATACCAGGTCGAGAAGCGCGGAGGGCCAGGCCGCGCCCGTGACCTTCGAACGGGCCGCGGTACCGTGGTAAAACTCGGCGGTCATCGTGGAGAGGACGAACACCGCCATTGACACTACCAGCACCGCTGACAGCGAGTGCAGGCCGGCAAGCAGCGCCACCAGGCCCGCCCCCAGGCCTGCCAGCCCGGGTCCGAGAAAGTTACGCTTGAGGTTGGCCAGGCTTGCTCGGCGCCAGGCGATGACCGGGCCAACTCCCATGAGAAAGAGCAGCGTGATCGCCAGCGGCGCGTTCACCGCGTTGAAGAACGGGGGCCCCACGGTGATCTTAACCCCGCGCACCCACTCCGACAGAACTGGGAATATGGTGCCCCAGAGCGTCGCAAAGGCGATGCCCACCAGCACCAGGTTGTTGAACAGGAAGCTCGACTCCCGCGAAATCAGCGAGTCGAGTTCGTGACGCGGACGAAGGCGGTCGAGCCGGTACAGCAGCAGGGAAACCGACACGGCCAGGCACAGTACGAGAAAACCCATGAACCATGGCCCGAGTCCCGATTCAGTAAACGAGTGCACGGAGGAGATGACGCCACTGCGGGTGAGGAAGGTGCCGAAGATCGTGAGCAGGAACGTCATGATGATGAGCACCATGTTCCAGACTTTCAGCATGTCCTTGCGCTCTTGTATCATCACCGAGTGCAGGTAGGCCGTGCCTGTCAACCACGGCATGAACGCGGCGTTCTCCACCGGGTCCCAGGCCCAGTAGCCGCCCCAGCCCAACACTTCGTAGGCCCAGCGCGCGCCCAGCAGGTTGCCCATCGACAGGAAGAACCACGCAGCCAGAACCCAGCGCCTCGTGGTGCGTATCCACAGGTCGTCGAGGCGTCCGCTGGCCAGTGCCGCGATTGCGAAGGCGAAGGGCACCGCCCAGCTTACGTATCCCAGGTACAGGGCGGGCGGGTGGATCGACATCCAGTAGTTCTGCAGCAGGGGATTGAGGTCGGTGCCCTCGGCGGGCACGAAGGGCAGGGTCGCGAAGGGTGGCGTCAGGAACACCAGCATGAGGGCGAAGAAGGCAGTGATGGTCATCAGCGTGGCGGTGACCCAGGGCATGAGCGCTCTGTTGCGGTTGCGGTTCTGCCACAGGACCAGCGAACTCAACATGACCAGTACCAAGGCCCAGAAGAGCAGCGAGCCTTCCATGCCGCCCCACAAGGCCGAGATACGGTAGCGCAGGGGCAAGGTGGTGCTCGAGTAGCCGGCGACGTAGCGGATGCTGAAATCGCTGGTGATCAGGGCGTGCAGCATTACGCCGGTGGCTACAACGACCGAAGCCGCGGCAGTCCAGGCCCCGCGTTCGCCGCTGGCCACGAAGTCGGCACGACCCCGCAGGGCGCCGTACACGGAGGCTGCCACGGCGTATACCGATGCCACCAGCGCTAACCACAGCGCCAGGGTTCCCAATTCTATCATTCGTGTCCTGTCTGCTCGGGCTCGTACTTGGAAGGACAGCTGGTGATTATGGTGTCGGCCTCGAAAGCCTCCGCGCCGGCGAAGGGACCCTCGACCACGACGTCTCGGTCCTCGGCAAACATGTCGGGCAGGATGCCTTCGTAGGTCACCTCGATGGACTGGTCCTGTTCCATGTCGTCGAGCCTGAAGTTGAGGCGCAGCTTCTGCTGGTCCCACTCGATCGAGCCGGGAGCCACGCGGCCGGCCACGCGCACGGTGGAATCGGCAAAGGCTTGGTTGGCATCCAGGTACTCACTCACCGTGACCATGTACATGCGCGTCTGGTCAACCGCCGTGAATATGAGAAAGCCCACCGTGGCTATTATGATGCCGATGCCTATGGTGAACCTGGTTCGGGTGCTCAAAATAATACTCCGCTGGCCTGTCGCTCCCCGGAGAGACAGGCCAAACCAATTTAACGCCTGCGGGCCGACCAACCAAGCGGCAAGTTTCAATCGGGGTCAGCCCGGGTCCTCGCTGAAAAAACAATTGGAGCGGGTGACCGGACTCGAACCGGCGACGTCCAGCTTGGGAAGCTGGCATTCTACCACTGAATTACACCCGCTCGAGTCGTGGATTCTAGTCGGGCGCGATACCGGGTCAATTCGGGGCGCGGGGGGACGCGCGGTGGCGACCGCGCGCGGGTGTGGTAGAAAAGTCACCGGAGAAGCGCGCGATGCACGAACGACCAAGCTGGGACGAGTATTTCATGGCAATAACCGCCGAGGTGGCCAAGCGCTCCACCTGCACACGGGCGCAGGTGGGGGCGGTAATAGTGCGTGAGCGCAGCATACTGGCCACGGGCTACAACGGCTCGCCCGCCGGCATGCCCCACTGCCTCGACGTGGGTTGCCTGGTCTACGAGTCGCGTACCCCCGATGGCAACATCGAGGAAAACTGCTTTCGCACCATACACGCCGAGATTAATGCCATAGCCCAGGCCGCGCGTAACGGCTCGGGTATAGCCGGTGCCGACGTGTACGTTACCCATACGCCCTGCATTCACTGCCTCAAGGTCCTGGTCAACACGGGCGTCAAGCGCGTGGTCTACGCCAAGGCTTACAAGCTCGATACCATAGAAGAGCTGCTCGACCGTTCGGGCATGCAGCTGCAGCAGGTCGAGTTCGCCGCCTGACCGTGACCGCTGGCTACGTGGCTGCCGTCGGGCTTAGAGCTCGAGGTGCTTCTTTAACTCGACGCCGGTGTGAGATTGTTCGCAGCCGGCTATATCCATCACCGTGCCCTGTACGATCACGCGGCCGCCACCATCGCCGCCCTCGGGGCCGAGGTCTATGACGTGGTCAGCGTGGGAAATGAAGTCGGTGTGGTGTTCCACCACCAGTACCGAGTGGCCTCGCTCGACAAGCCCGTCGAGTACTTCGATGAGAACATGTACGTCCTGCAGGTGAAGTCCCGTTGTAGGCTCGTCAAATATGAACAGCGTGCGACCGGCCTTGCTCTCCTCGGCCAGGAACGAAGATAGTTTCAGGCGCTGCGCTTCTCCACCCGAAAGCGTCGACGTGGCCTGCCCGAGAGCGAGGTAGCCCAGTCCGACAGCCGCCAGCCCACCTAGCTTGCGAGCCATGGCCGGGCGATTGGCAAAAAACTCGAGCGCTTCGTCCACGGTCATGCCGAGCACTTCGTTGATGTTGCGGTCCTGGTAACGCACCTCGAGCACACGTTTTTTAAAACGATGCCCGCCGCAGTCGTCGCAGGGAACGGTTATGTCGGCCATGAAGTGCATTTCGATGGTGACCGAGCCGGTGCCCTGGCAGTGTTCGCAGCGTCCACCCGAGGTGTTGAACGAGAACGCCCCGGCGCTGACGCGTGCGCGCCGGGCAGCCGGAGTGGCCGCGAACAACTTGCGAATATCGTCGTAGAACTTCAGGTAGGTAGCCGGGTTTGATCTCAGCGAACGGCCTATGGGTGACTGGCTCATCATCAACAGCTCGTCGATCTGGTCGAAGCCGTCAATTCCGTCGCATTCGCCGGCTTCCTGGCCGCCGTTGCCGGTCTGCCGCAGGTAGCCTTCGTACAGCACCTGCTCAACCAGTGTCGATTTGCCTGAGCCCGAGACCCCGGTCACGCACACCAGTTGTCCCAGCGGTATGCTGAGCTTGTCTATGTCGAGGTTGTTTTCCCTCGCGCCGCGTATCAGCAGTGAACCGCAGTCTGTAAGGCTGCGTTTCTGGCGGGCGATGGTGCGTATGAGCAGCACGCGCCCGGTCGCGGTGTCGGTGCCCGCGAGCCCGGCCGGCTTACCCTCGTAGACCAGCTTGCCGCCGAGGTGGCCACCGCCGGGGCCGATCTCGACCACGTGATCGGAGCCGTTGATGAGCGTGGGGTCATGCTCTACGAGCACAACGGTGTTGCCTAGCTTGGTGAGTCGCTTGAGTACCTTGAGTAGCATGCGGCTGTCGCGCGGGTGCAGGCCTACGGTGGGCTCGTCGAGTGCGTAGAGGGTGTCGGTGAGCGCGCTTCCCAGTGCGGCCGCCAGGTGGATGCGCTGGGCTTCTCCTCCCGACAGGGTGCGGGCCTGCCGCGCGAGCGTAAGGTAGCCGAGCCCCACGTCGGCGAGGTAAGCGAGGCGGTTACGAATTTCGCGCATGACCGGGCGGGTGCGCTCGGTGGCCTCGGGCGTGAGTTTGAGCCGTGCCATGATACGGGCGAGGTCGGCAATGCTGAGGGCACAGAAGTCGGCCACGTTACGCCGTCCTATCTTGACGGCCAGGGCCTCGGGCTTGAGTCGTTGGCCGCCGCAGTCATCGCACTCGTGGTAGCTGCGGTAGCGCGCGAGCAGTATCCGTACGTGGGTTTTATAGCGACGTCCTTCGAGCCACTTGAAAAAACCCTTCACCCCCGGGCTGTCGCGGTCGCCCTCGATGACCCAGTTTCTCACTTCTTCGGGCAGCCGTGCCCAGGGCAGTTCGGTAGAGTAACCCAGGCGCTCGGCAGCCTTGACGAAGTCTTCCTGCACCTCGGCAAAAGCTGGTGTGCTCCACGGGGCCACCGCTCCACCCCGCAGCGAAAGCGATTGGTTGGGGATGACCTTGTCAAAGCTCAGGTCGACCACGCGACCGAATCCCTCGCAGGTGGTGCAGGCTCCCAGCGGGCTGTTGAAGCTGAAAAGGTGCGGCGAGGGCCGCGTGTACTCGCGGCCGCATGAGCGGCAGCAGAAGGCGTTACGATAGACCGCCCGCGCTTCGGGCTCGCCCTGCACCGACACGCTGGCCACGCCGTCGCCCAGTTCATAGCAGTGCTCCAGGGCTTCCTGCACGCGCTCTGCGCTGTCGGCCCTGAGAACCAGGCGGTCGAGTACAACGTCGATTTCGTCGCGCTTGAAGTAGTCGCTGCCGGCTTCCGAAAGGTCCACCGCCTTTCCGTCTATGAGCAAGCGGTTGAATCCCTGCCCGGCAAAGGCTGCCGCCGCCTCTTCGGGTTCCAGGCCGTGCAACGGCACCCTCGCGTGGAACAGCAGGCGCAGGCCTTCTTCCCACTCGAGTACCCGCGCCGCGGCTTCGGCCGGGCCGTCGGCGCCGAGCTCTTCGTTGCAGTCCACGCAACTCGCTGTACCCGCGTGGGTCATGAGCAGGCGCAGGTAATCGAGGACCTCGGTTATGGTGCCCACCGTCGAGCGCGCGTTGCGGATGGAGTTTTTCTGCTCGAGGGCGATGGCGGGGGGAATGTCGCTTATGGAGTCAACGTCGGGGCGTTCCATCTGCTCGAGGAACAGCCGCGCGTAAGTGGATAGCGATTGTACGTAGCGTCTTTGCCCCTCGGCGTAGAGGGTGTCGAAAACCAGTGATGACTTACCCGACCCTGATACGCCCGTTACGACCGAGAGCTTGCGCATGGGGAATTGGCAGCTGACTTCGCGCAGGTTGTTGGTGCGTGCGCCGGCTACCCGGATGGTTTTTTTCACGTCGCCGTCTCCAGGCCCGACGGGCTGCAGGGGCAGTGGTACAGGGGCGAGTCGCCATGGCTGCGACAATCCGTGTCTGCATAAGGGGGCTTTCTTAGAGTTGGCAAAACACGGACACTATCAGAATGCTGACCACTGACAAGGGATTGGGCGCTGCCAGCCACGGGCTGGGCTTCAGCTGGGGATTTGGCGGCCGCGAAGCAAGACCACCCACCGGCTTACTGACGGCCAGGCAGGTGCACGGTCGGCGCGTGGTCGAGCTGCCCGTGGCGGCGGCAGGAACAGCGCGGGCTCCGGGTGGCCATAGAATTGAGGCCGACGGGCTGGTGAGCAGGGGCGAGTCGATAGTGGCTGTGCGGACCGCCGACTGCGTGCCCCTGCTCATGCTGGCCGACGTTCCTGGAGAAGCTGGCGACGAAGCCACAGCTGGTGTCGACAACAGGCCATGGGCGGCGGCCGTGCACGCTGGTTGGAGGGGCAGCCTGGCCGGCGTCGTTGACGCCGCGGTGGAACACGCGCTGAAAAGCGGCTACCAGGCCTCGGCCCTGCGGGTGTTGCTGGGCCCGTCGGTGGGACCGTGCTGCTACGAGGTGTCTGCTGATCTGGTCGAGCGTTTCAGCTCTGCGGGAATGGGCACTACCACCACTGCTGCCGGTCGGCCGGCCCTCGATCTCAGGGCTATTAACACCGCCCGTCTCGTGGCCATGGGCGTGAGCGCGTCGCGTGTAGAATCAACGGGCCCCTGCACCTGCTGTCACGCCGAGGACTACTACTCGGTGAGGGCCGATCGCGCCGAACAGGGCCGGCAGTTGAGCTGGATAGGTTGGGCCGAGGGCTAGTCGGCTGCGCAGCAGGCCGGGTTGGTGTACACTGAGGGGGCCGTGAAACGATTACGACCAGTTGCAGTAAGGCCAGTTGTTGTCGCCCTGCTGGCGGCGCTGCTGCTGTCAGCGCCGCTGTTACCGGCGCTGAGTCCCATGCACGCGATGGCCGGCTCCAGCTCGTCTGAAGCCGGCGCTTACGAGGACGCGGATTCACAACCACTCAAGGTTGTGTACTACCTCGTTTACCCAGTGGGTAAGTTGATCGAGCTGCTCGTGTTCAAGCCCATACAGTTCGTGGGGTCATGGATGACCGGTGAACGTGAAGAGCCGGACCGCGACGGCTCAAAGGCGGTTGGGCCCAGGGCGATGCCCTCGCACTGATCGTGGCGATTCTGTCCGTGGCGATTCTGTCCGTGTCAGACCGCCTCGAGCTTGGCGAATTTTACCACCAGGCGCTTGAGGCCAACCTGGTCGAAGCGCACCTCGACTTTTTCTGAGTCGCCGCTTCCCGAGCAACTCGACACGCGACCGGCACCGAACATGGGGTGCACGACCCTGGCACCTTCGGCCCAGGTCTGCTGGGCATAGGAGCGCCCGGTCGGCGTGGTGCCGGACTGGTCGTTCTGCTTGCGCACCCCACCGTAGCCCTGGCTACCATAAGCCCGGGCGCCCTTATTTGCCGATATGCCACCGCGAGTACTGCGTTGCGGGGTGACGATTCTTTCCACCACGGATGCGGGCAGCTCGTCGAGAAATCTTGATGGCAGGTTTTCCTGCAGTGTGCCGTACAGGCTGCGCCTGCTGGCGTGAAGCAACGACAGCTGGCGGCGGGCGCGGGTGACGCCCACGTAACAAAGCCTGCGCTCTTCTTCCAGGCCGCGCCCGTCCTCGGCCATGGAGCGTGCGTGCGGAAAGACGCCCTCTTCGGCACCGGCTATGAACACGCGGTCAAACTCGAGTCCCTTGGAGTTGTGCAGGGTCATCAGTGTCACGTGGCCACCCTGCTCCTCGTAGCTGTCGACGTCGGCGTTGAGAGCCAGGCGCTCGAGAAAAGTTGCGAGCGCTCCGAGTACGGGGTCGAAGCGGGTGGGGTCTACGTCGTCAGCGTTATCATCGGCATCGGCGAATTCGCGTTCGTCGTATTCCTCGTCGAACTCCTGGCTGACGGTCAGCAGTTCGTGCACGTTTTCAATGCGGCTGTCGGCGTCGTCCCCGTCGTGGTCGTGCAGGTGGTCCTCGTAGGAGGTGTCTTCGAGTATGGCTTCGAGCAGCGGCGTTACCGCAGCCCTGTCCATGGCCAGCCAACGCCGGGCGAGTACCCGGAAGTCGTTGAGCCGACGCCGTGGTGCAGGCGAAGCAAAGGACAACGGATCGTCACCTTCGAGCAAATCCCAGGCCGTGCCGTCGCGATTACGCGCCTCCACTATCAGCCGTTCCCAGGTCGTACGGCCTATGCCCCTCGTGGGCACGTTTATCACCCGCGCGAGGCTGATCTCGTCGCGCGGGTTGGCTATGAAGCGCAGGTAGGCGACAAGGTCCTTGATCTCGCGTCGCTCGTAGAAGCGCGTGCCGCCGACGATCACGTAGCGCATGCGGGAGCGTACGAGTTCTTCTTCGATCGCCCGTGACTGGGCGTTGGTGCGGTAGAACACGGCTACGTCACCGGGGTCGCCCTCTGCCGCCTGGGCCACTATGTAGCGTGCCTCGTCGCGCTCGTCGGTGGTGGTCACTACGTGCACTTTCCGGCCAGCGGTGGCATCGGTCCACAGTTCCTTGTCCTTGCGGTCGCCGTTGTTGGCTATCACTCCGTGCGCCGCTGCCACTATGTTGCCGCTGGAGCGGTAGTTCTGTTCGAGCCTCACTACGTTGGCGCCGGCAAAGTCGCGCTCGAACTCCAGTATGTTGCGCAGGCTGGCGCCCCGCCACGCGTAGATACTCTGGTCGTCGTCGCCCACCACGCAGAGGTTGCCGTGGCCGGCCGCGAGTCGCGACACCAGCAGGTACTGGGAGTGGTTGGTGTCCTGGTACTCGTCTACCAGTACGTAACGAAAACGCTGCTGGTAGCGCTTGAGCAGCCCCGGCGCCCCGCGGAACAATTCCAGCACCCGTGTTATCAGATCGCCGAAGTCCATGGCGTCGAGTGTGCGCAGGCGTCTTTCGTAGGCTGCGTAAAGAGGCACCAGGTCGTCGGAGGCGCCGCGGGCTTCTTCGTCGGCCGGGCTGCGGGCCTCGTGCTTGGCGTTTTCTATGAAGTTGCGCAGGGTTTCGGGCCTCAGTACGGCGGGGTCCAGCCCGGCGGCGGTTATCACGTCGCGCGCGATTTTGAGCTGGTCGTCTCCGTCCATGATCGTAAACGACCGGGAGCAGCCCAGCTCTTCGCAGTGCCGGCGCAGCAGGCGCGCGCCCATGCCGTGAAACGTACCTACCCACAACTCGTCGGCAGCGTCGCCCACCATTGAGCGGCAGCGCTCTACCAGTTCGCGGGCGGCCTTGTTGGTGAAAGTAACGGCCAGGATCTCCCAGGGCCGGGCCCGGCCCTCTTCAAGCAGGCGCGCTATGCGGTGCACGAGGACGCGGGTTTTTCCGCTACCCGCGCCGGCCAGGATGAGCAGGGGGCCGTCGTTGTGCTCGGCGGCTTCGCGCTGGGCCGGGTTAAGGCTGTCAAGATCAAGTGGCATCGTTGGCCGGGGAGCCGCCCATAGGGCATTCTTCCCGGGGCACTGTGCCCGAGGCCCCGGCTGTCCTCAAGTGCTACCCGCGCTTTATCGTTTATGGCTAAGTACCAACACCACGACGCGGCCTGGCGAAGGGCAAAAGATGAGGGGCTGCGATCCCGGGCGGCTCTCAAGCTACGCGAGATTGACGGCAAGTTCCGTGTTTTTCGTCGCGGTGGCAGGGTGCTTGATCTCGGCTGCTGGCCCGGGGGGTGGTTGCAGGTAGCTGCCGCGGCCGTGGGTGAGCGTGGGCGGGTTGTGGGAGTTGACCTGCTGGCCGTGGACAAACTCGATCTCGCTAACGTCGTCACCCTGGTTGGCGATCTTACCGATGAAGCAGTTTTTCGGGAGTTGCTCGAAGAGCTGGGCGGAACCGCCGACCTGGTGTTGAGCGACATGTCTCCTTCGCTGAGCGGCGTGCGCGCCGCCGATCGAGCGCGGCACGAGCGCCTGGTCGAGCTCGCGATAGCCGTTGCCGGCAGGACTCTATCCGAGGGCGGTGTACTGGTCGTAAAATTGTTCGCCGATATACCGCAGGAAATAACGGCCGGTCTACGCGCGGATTTTGACAAGGTGGCGCGCTTCAAGCCGCCCACTACGAGGAAGGGTTCGCGCGAGATTTACCTGGTGGCGCGCGGGTATCGAAAGCACCCCGAGGCCGCGCTACCTGGCGCCGGGACGGCCGCTGATAAAGGCGGGGATCCAAAGGTGCAGTAGTGGAGAGTGCCGAAGTACTGAGGACGGTAGCGCCGGTCTTTATGCTTGCCGGCGTGGGGTGGGGGCTGGCTCACTGGCGCAGGCTGTCGATAGACACGCTCACCGAGGTGGTCATGTACGTTGGCGCGCCCTGCCTGGTGTTCTCATCTCTATCGCGCGGTACAGTTCACGCGGCCGAGACGGGCATGCTGGTTGCCGCCTGCCTGTTCCTGGTCGGCGGCACGGCGTTGGTGGCCAGGCTGTTGTTCGCCGCCTCGGGCAGCCGGCCGGGCCCCTACCTTCTTCCGGCCATGTTCATGAACGCCGGCAACATGCTGCTGCCCCTGTGCCTGTTCGCGTTCGGCGACGAAGGGCTGGTGCGCGGGGTGATAGTGTTCGCGACGATGTCGGTTCTGATGAGTTCGCTCGGTGTCTACGTCGCCGGCGGCAAGCGCCCGGGCGAAGTTTTTCGCCTCCCGTATATTTACGCGGCTGTTGCTGGACTGGCGGTGGGCTGGACCGGCATCGAGCTGCCCGAGCCGGTGCAGAGGTCGGTCGCACTGCTGGGCGATCTCGCGATTCCGCTTATGCTGCTGGCTCTCGGCGCGCGTTTGCAGCAGCAGCCCTTACCCTCGCTGAAAGGGCCACTGCTGGCCACTGTTTCGCGTATGGGCGGTGGCTACCTCGTAGCGTTGCTCTTTGTCTGGGTCACCGGCGTGGACGGGGTGACCCGCAGCGTGGTCATGCTGCTGTCGGTAATGCCGTCAGCTGTAATAAACTTTGTTTTTGCCCAGAAGTATGGCGACGGCGCTAGCGAGGTAGCGGCTACCGTTTTTGTGAGCACCTTGGTGTCACTGGTCGCCATCCCCCTGGTGCTGGCCTTCGGGCTCTGAAAGCAGCACCGCCCTTTATTCGCGGGGACAGGCACGCCCTCTGGCGCAAGCAGGCAACAGCCCGTATCATGCACGGTGGCTATGAGTAGGATTAACAGCTTTGCCCCGTCCTTGTTCAACAGCCTGCTGGTGTTGTCAGCTGCTGTGTTGGCAGCTGCGCTGTTGTCAGCCCCGGCGATGGCCCAGGGGTCCCCGGCCGCTCGCACCGGTATCGAAGAAGTCGCGGCCACGGTTGGTTCCAAGGTGGGTGTCCAGGCCCTCCGCCAGGCGGCAACGGACCGGGCCAGCAGCCGCGCGGTCGAACTGCTGTCGCGCTACGTACGCATCGACACCGTAAATCCACCGGGCAACGAGTCGCGTGGCGCACACTTTCTCGCGTCGGTACTTGAAGAGTCGGGCATAAACGCGCGCGTGTTCGAGTCGCGTCCCGGCAGGGGAAACGTCTACGCGCGCTTGCGAGGCGACGGCAGCCGGCGGCCGGTAATCCTGTTGAGCCACATCGACGTGGTTCCGGCTGATCCTGAGCAGTGGAGCGTTCCGCCCTTCGAGGCCGTCGTCAAGGACGGGTCGCTTTACGGGCGCGGCGTGCTCGACTGCAAGGGCATTACCACCATCCAGTTGCTCGCTATGCTGGCCCTGAAGGAGTCGGGGACAACCCTGTCGCGGGATATTATTTTTCTGGCTACGGCGGACGAGGAAACGGGCGGTCGCCTGGGTGCCGCTTGGATGCTTGATAACCATTACGACCTGCTCGGCGATGCCGAGTTCGTGCTCAACGAGGGTGGGTTCGTTCACCGCGACCCGGGCAAACCGCTGGTGTTCAAGCTCGGCGTGGCCGAAAAGAACCCGTGCTGGTTTCGCGTGATAGCCACCGGCGAGCCCGGCCACGGTTCGCGACCAGCCGCCGAGACGGCGGTTACGAGGCTGGTAGACGCGCTGGCCAAGCTTACTGCGCGTGAGAAAAAGATCGAGGTCGTCCCGGTGGTGGCCGGTTATTACGCGGCCTACGCGGCCTTGGACGAAGAGCACGCCCGGCAGTATCGCCAGCTGGAACGCTCCCTGGAGTCAGCCGAATTCAGGGACTGGTTCATGGCCGATCCGGCCGCGGCCGCGCTGGTGACCGACACCGTGGCGCCCACGATGCTCGAGGGTTCGGCCAAAACCAATATCATCCCGGCGACCGCGACCGCCCAGGTAGACAGCCGCCTGCTGCCCGGCCACGACTGCGTTTCGTTTCTGTCAGAGCTTCGCCAGTTGGTCGGTGGGCCAAACGTCCGGATAGAACCCATCCTTAGTTTCGCGTCGACCCAGTCGCCGATGAACAACGAGTTGACCGAGGCGGTCGAACGGGTGGCCGCCGCAATGGACGAGCGAGCGATAGTGCTGCCGGCCTTGCTGGGTGGTTTTACCGACAGTCACTATTTTCGGGAGAAGGGTATCCACGCCTACGGCATGGTGCCATTGGAAACTTCGCCCGAGGAACGTTCAACCTTGCACGGCCCCGACGAGCGCGTTTCGGTATCGTCGTTGCAGGATGCTGTTGGGCGCATGGTAGACCTGTTGCTCGAACTCGGCGGCTGACGACGGTCCCCGGGCTGATCCGCAAGCCCGCGGGGGACCGGGGGCTGTGCAGTAGCGGGCACGTTTGGGGCGTTGCCTGAAAATATTGTGCCGTGGTGTTTGCCCCCCGGGGGCATTCGATAGTATCCTTGACCGATGGACTCGCGCTTTTGGCGGGTGCCGGCTGGTCGAGGGACTGGTAGTGGTTGTGAGTGGAGAGATGAGGAGGCGGCAGGCGAATGGCCGATTACGGCACCAGTTCTACGAGTTTTATGAAATCAGTAACGAGTTTCCTGGACGCACTGCGAAGCTTTGAGCGGGAAGCCGCAATGCTCATGGGCAAGGCGACTACAGGCAAGCGGGGGCTGAATATCCCCGGCCTCAATATCCCTGGGCTCAATCTACCGGGCCTCGGGCTCCTGGGCGCCGGGGTATCCACGGCGGCCGTGGCCAGCCTGAGGGGCCTGCTGTCGGGCAGCGCCGAGGGGAGATCGAAGGCTTCGGCTGGTGATCTGGGCCGCGCGGGCCTGGTGGCCCTGCTGGGACTGGCCGACCGTGATTCGCTGGAGGAGCTGAGCCGGGAGCTCGGCGACCTGGGCGGGCAGGTAAGCGAGCTCAGGGAGCGCGAGCTTGCCACCGCCGGTATTCTCGGGCAGCTCAGGGCGCGCGCAGCGAGATTTGAGTCGGCGGTTGACGGCCTGGCAAGGGTGCAGGGAAGAAGCTGCGCCGTGCAGGATCGCAGGCAGAAAGACAGCGACGGTTTTCGTGAACTCGTGCAGTCGCGCGATGACCACGTCACCCGTCTTCTGCGCGACACCAGTGCTCAGCGTGCGAGACTCGAACAACTTGACGCTCGAATGGAGAGGCTCTCTACGGTCAGCCGGGTAGCCGGCGAGACGGAGGCCAAAGACGGGCAGGTGGCCAGTCGCGTGGATGAACTCGATTCGCGCCTGGGCGATTTTCGCAAGATACAAAGCAACGGGGCGCATCGTGTCGCCGAGAGCCTGGACCTTGTGCGTGAGCGGCTCAGCCGGCTGGAGGCAAGAACCGCCGAGGTGTCTCGCGAGGCGCGCATCAAGACCGGCCGCCTGGACGCGCTGTCGAGGCACGTTGCCGTGGTGGACGGCCGATTGGCCAGCGCCATCGGCAAGCAGGCCGCCACGCCGAGGCCGCTGCGGCGGACTGAACCAGCCAGCATCATGGTAGGAGAGAGGACACTGTGAAGATTCCAGTAACCGGGGCGCTCGTCGCTACCCTTTTTGTAGCGCTGATGCAGCCCGCGTGTTCCAGTGACGATCCGATCGAAACGGAAGCCCAGCCCGCCATCGAGAAGCGTGAGGGCATGACTTACTACGTGGGTGGCCCCACCTTTCTGCCCGACCGCTACGGACGGCTCAGGGTGGCCCGCTTTAACGGTCCGGTACTTGAGCCGGTGAACCGTGGTTTGATGCTGGGCCTGGAGCGGCGCGATGACGACAGCTTCGAGTATCGCACCTGGATAGACGGCAAGATGGTCGCACGCTCTTCGGGTTTCTTCGATGAAGGCGGGCTCATGTGGTTTAAGGAGCGAGAACGGTTCAGCCCCCAGGGGGGTCGCTTGAACAAGCAGGTGTTGACCTACGACGACGAGCTGCAGGTCATGCACAGTCATGCCGATCATTTCGATGAAGAAGGCGCCGTCATCAACACGTTGGACATGGATATTCCCTATACGCCGGAGCCGGACGACCTCGACGACGATAGCTCCGAAGAATAAGAGCGAAGAGCGACTGTTGCTGTGCGCGTAGTACCCGTCCCCCAGCTTTTCGATAATTATGCCTACCTGGTCATAGACGAGCAGAGCGGTGAGGCCGGCGTTGTTGATGTTTCCGACGCGGGACCAGTTGCCGAGGCGGCCGAGCGCGAGGGCGTGACCCTGGTCGCCGTAATGTCGACCCATCATCATCCCGACCACGTGGGCGGAAACATGGACCTGCTGGCAATGCAGCCCGACGGCTCTATGCGGGTGTTCGGTTACTCTGGCGACGCCGAGCGTATTCCCGGAATCACCGACCCCCTCGACGACGGCCAGGAGTTCGAGCTATGCCGACCGGGTGGCTCGTTAGGATTAAGTGGTGAGGCCATTTTCATTCCTGCCCACACCCGTGGCCACATAGCGTACTGGTTCGCCGATGAGGCGGCAGTGTTTACCGGCGATACCTTGTTTGCAGCCGGCTGCGGCAGGCTGTTCGAGGGCGACGCCGCGCAGATGAAAGAATCGCTTGAAAGACTCGCGAGCCTTCCCGACGAGACCAGGGTCTACTTTGGCCACGAGTACACCCAGTCGAACCTGGCGTTCGCGCTGACCCTCGAGCCCGGCAATGAGCATCTTGTGCAGAAAGCCCGCGACGTCGACTCGCTGCGGGCTCAAGACCTGCCTACTGTCCCGAGCACGATAGCGGAGGAGAAACTCACCAACCCCTTCCTCAGGTCAGACAGCGAAGAGCTGCGCGCGTCGATCACTGCGTTGTCTGGAGAATCGGCGGTTGACGATGTCGCCGTCTTTGCTGCCACGCGCAGGCTCAAGGATAACTTCTAGGCCATTGCTACGGGCGCTTGGGCGCCGCCGGGTTTGCCGCGGGCGGTGAAGGGTCCAGTGGCCGGTACACCTGCAGGGGGCGCTTGGTGTGCGGAAAAATGCTCACGCTTTGCTGGCTGTATCGGCTCTCGGCCCAGGCGTCAAAGTCACGGCGTAACGGCCCGTGCCAGCGTCGCCCTATTACCATCAGTCGCGGAGGGTCCTTGTCGAGATCGGCCAGCAGGGCGTCCATTCCTCCCGACTGTTCTGCGGCGAAAGCGTCGACCCCGAACCACATGTAAGGCCACTTCCAGCCGTTGCGGCGATCGAGGTGGAGCAGTAGCTCGGGTACACCCACGGCGATAACGCGTGCGTCCGGGGGCAAATGGGCGGCCAGTTGCTGGAATTTGGCCTGCTGCGTGGCCAGGTCAAGCGGGGGCGACAGGCGATCGCGGCTGGGGGTCAGGGCCAGCGCGAGGGCGAGCAGGGGCACTGCAAACCGTAAGTGGGCAATCGCGGGGCGGGAGCACAAGCGCGGCAGGCCCGCGCCGAGCAGCGCGGCCATCCCGGGAATAAGCAGTAGCGTATCCGGCCAGGCCTGGAAGCTCACCAGCGTCATGCCCAGGTAGGCGGCGGTGGCCACTGCCAGTCCCGACACGGAGAGGTCGCGGCGAGTAACGAACAGAGCCAGCAAAGCAGGCACGAGCAAAAACATCTCCGGCCCGTTCCAAGCGAGCAGCTGGCGCAGCACCCTGGCGACGCTGTGGGAGGGAGCACTGGCGTGAAAGGCTATGTAGTCAAAGTTGAACGTCACCGCCTGTGCAAAGAAGTCAGCCAGCGCAGCGTGATGCCACAACCAGGCCAGCAACAGGGCCACCGGCGCAACCGTGCCAGCCAGCAAGCGCAGGAGAGACGACGGCGCCCGCCGGAGTTCGAAGGCCGCACCCAGAAAGAAACAGAGGCCCGGTTGCCAGCACAACGTAGCAGCGCCGGCGGCTATACCCGCAACGAGCGGGCGACCGCGGCGGTTCGCGAGCAGTGCGGCCAGGCCCAGGGCAACGGTTAGCACCTTGGGCCTTGCCCCTTCCACAGCGGCGACTACCCACTGGTCAGCCGACAGCATGAAAAGGGCCGACGACAGTGCCACCAGCAGCGCCCGCCGTCCGCCCATGAGAGCAAAAAGGAGAGTAGGGGCTGCCGCCGCGAACAGCAGGTACAGCAGGTGTACCCCGGCCACCGGCCGGGCGCCCACGGCGCTTGCCGCCAGCGCTCCGGTGGACCCGAGCAGTGCGGCCAACGGCGTCTTGTGAAGAAAAATATCCCTGTAGGGTACAAGTCCGCGCGAGACCTCTACCGACATGTAATCCCAGGTCGCGGGATCCAGGCCCAGTGGACGCGAGAGGGGGTCAAAGCTGAACAGGAAGAGCAGCGACAACAGGAATACGAGTGCGGTCGAAGCCGCGTCGCCGGGCCCGGGGGAGCGAGTATCCTGTGGTGGCTTGTCCAGTGCGGCTCTATCGGCGCGGGCCATTGGCCCCAGCACCGCTCTTCTGTTTATCCTGCGCAGCCTTAGAATAAAGCCATGAGTAGAATGATAGGTCTCACGGGGGGCATCGGCTCCGGAAAATCCACGGCCGCCGCCATAATGGCGTCGCTCGGCGGAGTGGTTATCGACGCCGACCGTATTGCCCACGAGATTTATTTCCCCGGCACCGACGGGCACGCGGCGGTGCTCGGACTGTTCGGCGATGGTGTGTTGGCTCCTGACGGAAGCATCGACCGGCAGTTGCTCGGGCAAGTGGTCTTCAACGATCGCAGCAAGCTCGCGCAGCTCAACGGGCTCATTCATCCGCTGGTGCGAAGCGAGGTTGCGGGGCGCATGGCCGATGCCCACCGCGACCACCCGCAAAGCGTGGTCGTGGTTGAGGCCGCGTTGATGACCGAGACCGGCTGGACCGGCGGTGAGGGCGAACTGTGGGCCGTGCTCACCGACCCCGAACTGGTGGTGGGCAGGTTGGTGTCGGGGCGGGGCATGACCGTAAACGAAGTGAGCCTGCGGGTGGCCGCGCAGACCGACAACGATGCGCGCCGCGCGGTGGCCGACCGGGTGATCGAGAACAACGGCACCGTGGACGAGCTGGAACGCGCCGTTGAGGTCGCGTGGTTGGAGTTCACCGGCGAGGGGCCGGCTGCTTGAACCTGGCCGATCGTATCGAGCAGGCGGCCCGGCGCTGGGCCGGCGATATCGCACTGCTCACTGTCAGCTCGGATCCTGATGACCCCGGCGGCGGTCCGGTAACGGGGCGGACCACCTGGGAAGAACTCTACTCCATGGTAATGGGGTTGTGTTCGGGGCTCGCCGATGGGGGCTTGCGCCGCGGCGACCGGCTCGCGGTCCTCATGCACAACAGTTGCGAGATGGTGGCCAGCGAGTGGGCCTGCCTCGTGGCCGGCTTCGTCTGGGTGAGCTTCAACACGCGCAGCTCGGCGGCCGAGCTTACCGGGCTGTTGGCTGATTGCAGTCCCGGCGTGCTGCTGGTGTCCAACGAGTGCGCGGGGCTGGTGGGGTCGGTACAGATTCCCGAGAGCTGCCGGTTGGTATTCGTAGGCAGCGAGGACTGGTCGCAACTGCTTGCTGCTCCCATTGGCGGAAAGGGATGGGCGCAGGAGGGCTGGGCCGCGCCCGCTGAAGACGATGCTGTAAGGATACGCTACACCTCGGGGACCTCGGGCAAACAGCGCGGGGTCGTACAGCCGCTGCGTTGTTACGACGGGTCGATTGAGGCGGTGACCGAGGTGTTGGGCGACCCCGGCCGTGACGAGGTGTTGTTGCAGGTGGCGCCGATGACCCACGCTGCTGGTGCGATGCTGCTGCCCTGTTTGCTCGGCGGTGGCCGGGCGGTGTTACTCGATCGTTTTGACGCCCGTTGCTTCGGGCCCCTGGTGCGCGCGCACGCGGTGACCTCGGTTTTTCTTGTGCCTACCATGCTCGCGCGGGTTCTCGACCGCGACTCTGTTGCCGCCGACCTCTCTTCGCTGCGCAGGGTCATCTATGGCGGCGCGCCCATGCCCGTGGATCGGCTGCTGCAGGGACTCGAGTTGCTTGGCCAGGTGTTCATACAGATCTACGGTCTCACCGAGTGCACGTGGCCGGCAACAACGTTGCTCCAGTCCGAGCACCCCTTGTCGGGAAGCCTCGACGAACGCAGCAGCAGGTTGAGATCCTGCGGCCGGCCGGCGCGACGGGTCGAAGTGCGGGTAGTCGACGAGGCGGGGCGGGATGTCGTTGGCGCGTTGCCGGGGGAAGTGCTGCTTCGCGGCCCCAACACCATGAGTGGCTACTGGCGGGCCGGAAAAAAATCGCCGGGCCAGGCTTCGGCTGACGAGCGCGACCCCCGCGGGCTCGACGAGCAGGGCTGGGTGCACACCGGCGACCTCGGGTTTTTTGACGACGAAGGTTTTCTTACAGTGCTCGACCGTCTCGATGACACCATCATCACCGGCGGCTTCAACGTCCACCCGCGCGAGGTGGAGGACGCCTTGTCCAGCCATCCCGCGGTACTGGAATCAGCCGTGGTCGGCCGTGATGACCCCGAGTGGGGCCGATCGGTGCACGCAGTGGTCGTGTGCAGGCCCGGTGCGCAAGTGGACGAGCAGGAACTCAAGCAGCACTGCGCGGCGCTGTTGTCAGCTTACAAGAAGCCGCGCACGGTGGAGTTTGCCGACTCCCTGCCCCGCAACCCGTCGGGGAAAACGCTCAGGCGCGTGTTGCGGAGCTGAGCTCGGCGCGCTCAAGGGCGATTCTCAGCAAGCTGTCCACCAGCTCGGCCGATTGTATTCCGGCCTCGGCCCACAGGCGCGGGTACATGCTTATCGGCGTGAAGCCGGGCATGGTGTTGACCTCGTTGAAGAGAACCCGCTGCGTGGATTTCTCAACAAAGAAATCGGCGCGGCACAGGCCGTGGCAACCCGCGACACGCCAGAAACGGCGCGCGAAGTCTTCCATCTCGGCGAGGGTGGCATCTTCGAGATCGGCGGGGACCAGCAAGGTGGTTTCGCTGTTGCCGCTATACTTCTGCTCGAAGTCGTAGAAGCCGCCGGGCGAAACGATCTCTCCGGGCGGCGATATAGCCACCTGGGACCAGTCGCCGAGCATCGCCAGCTCTATCTCCCTGGCATCCGTGCCCTGTTCAACGATGACCCGCTGGTCCCAGCGCCGGGCTTCGGCCAGCGCCGCCTGCAGGTCCCCGGCCGAGGCAACCCTGCTGATACCTACCGAGGAGCCCAGGTTGGCCGGCTTAACGAAGCAGGGGTAGCCGAAGGCCTGGTCCAGCCGCGCTGCTGTCTCGCCGGCGTCGAGGCCCGAGGCGTCGAAGAACTGAACCTGCGCTATCCCGGCGGCGGCGGCCAGCTGCTTGGACAGCAGTTTGTCCATGCACAGGGCCGAGGCCGCACAGCCGGAGCCCACGTAGGGCAGGTGGTTGCAGTCGAGCAAGCCCTGCAGGCTGCCGTCTTCACCACCGGGCCCATGCAGGACCGGAAACACCAGGTCGGGCCTGGCTACGTCTACGCTTGAGCCGTCGTCGAGATAGAGCAGCCTGCTGTGCGTGCCGTCCCAGGCCAGGCTGACCGCTCGCCCGGCCTGCTCGTCCACGTTTACCAGCTCGGTGGCTGCTCTTTCGAGCAAGTCGTCAAAATCGCCTGCCTTCCAGGCCCCCGAGCCGGTCACTCCCAGCACTGTTACCGCGTGGCCGGCGGCCAGCAGGGATTCGCGCACCGCGCGGGCCGACCTCAGCGACACGGGGTGTTCGCCCGACGGTCCCCCGGCAAGGAGAAGTACGTTAAGCGAGTTGCCAGCCATGGATAGACGCTTTAGCACCGGGAAGCGGGCAGGCAAAAGTCACCCGTCAAAGAGCGGCTTGAGCCAACTGTAAGTTACTCACACCAAATCATCTACCAGTATAAGCTGAAGCGTGGGTTTGAGCCGCCGCTGGACGTATGCATAAGTAATCCAACAGTTCGCTGCGCTGTTGATAACGAATAGTAATAACCAGGGCGAGGCAGTCATGCATATAGAGACACTGAAGATTTTCTGTGACGTGGTGGAGAACCAGAGCTTCTCGCTGGCTGCCACGCAGAACTACATAACCCAGTCGGCCGTAAGCCAGCAGGTCCGGGGTCTCGAGGAGCGCTACGGTAAGCGCTTGCTCGACAGGAAGCGTGGGAGCGTGAGGCCCACGGCCGCCGGCGACATTCTTCATCGTGGCGCGCGCGAGCTGCTGCACACCTTCAACGAAATGGAGGCCCAGCTGCAGGGGCTGAGCAACGTGGTGACGGGCAGCATCCGCGTGGGCACCGTTCACAGCGTTGGCCTGTACGAACTTTCGGAACCGCTGAAGGCCTACTTCGCTGATTTTCCCATGGTCAACGTTTACCTCGAGTACGATCGTTCGAGCCACGTTTACGAGCAGGTGCTACGGGCCAACGTCGACCTGGGCATCGTAGCTTACCCCACGGCCCGCGCCCAGATCACCGTCCTCGATTTCAGAACCGACCAACTGGTGGTCGTCTGTATTCCCGAACACCCGCTGGCCGAGCGCGGCAAGATCGCGCTGGCCGATCTCGAGGGAGAGAAGTTCGTTGGCTTCGAAAAGGGCATCCCCACCCGCCTGGCTCTCGATCGACGTTTTGCGGAGCGTAACGTTGAGGTCCAGTACGTCGCCGAACTGGACAACATCGAAATGGTCAAGCGGCTGGTCGAGGTAGGCGCGGGCATTGCGATTATTCCCGAGAAGGCCTGCATCAACGAGGTCAACAACGGCAGCCTGGTTAAACTCGAGTTGACCGACCCGGGCATGACGCGGCCGATCGGCATAATCCACCGCACGGGCAAGCACTTCAGCCCGGCGGCCGAGAAGTTCATCGAGTACATGCAGTCCGCGCCCAAGTCCGACATCGGCTGACGCGGGCGGAGTCCGGCGGTCCGATCAGCTCGAGGCGAAGCCCTCGCGCAGGGCGGGCACGACCTGTTCGCTGAAAAGCTCGAGTGAATCGGGCTCGCCGAAATCGCCAAAAAGAACGGTGAAGTCTGTCACCCCGCCCCTGGTCTTAGCCAGCAGGCTCTCGGTAACCTGGTCGGGTGTGCCCACCACTGTCATGGTTTCGATGTCCACGAAGCCACCAATCATGAGTTTTGCCAGTTCGAGTTTTTCGGCCACCTGTTTTTCGTCGCGCCCGATGATCACCGCGGTCTGCTCACTTATGGTTATCTCGTCGGGGTCACGTCCGACTTCCCTGCAGTGAGCCTCGAGCACCTTTCGCAGCCTGGGAATCTCGGGCGCTTCGGGCATGGGGCAGTTCCAGCGCGTTGCGTGGCGCGCGACGATGCGCAGCAACACCTTTTCGCCCGCGCCGCCCACGGTTATGGGCAAGGGCTCCTGCACGGGCCGGGGCTCGCAGGGCGCGTCGAGTACCTTGTAGTAGCGGCCTTCGAAAGTTGTGCTCCCCCCGCTTAACATGCCGCGTATTATTTCGAGACCCTCGTCCAGTCGATCGAGGCGTTCGCGTACGCCGGCAAATTCGAAGCCGTAGGCCAGGTATTCTTCTTCCATCCAACCGCTGCCCATGCCCAGCTCGAGACGGCCGTCGCTGATGCGGTCGAGCGTGCAGGCCATTTTCGCCACCAATGCCGGGTTGCGGTAGGAGTTGCAGCTCACGAGCAGGCCAAGCCGAAGCCGGTCGGTGGCCTCTGCCAGGGCGGACAGGGCGGTCCAGCCCTCAAAAAAATCCAGGCCCCGGGATCCGCCTGCGAAGAAGTGATCGACCAGCCAGAGGCCGTCCCAGCCCTGTTGTTCGATGAGCAGGGCCTTGGCTCGAAGGGCCGGCCAGTCGGTGGCTGCTTGCGGTAAGAACAGGGAAAACGTCAGCTCGCGCTTCATGGTTACCTCCGGGGCAAAAGCCGGAAGCTATCCCCGCAGCCCGGTCATGGCCAGCCACCTCCCTGGCCGGATGCCGGGTGCCCTTCTTTTGTCGCGGGCTTGGGCGAAGGCCGCTCACAGGAGTATGATCAGGGGGTAGTGGCGAGACGCGACAGCGAGAAGGACGCGGCCAAGGGTTTGTCCCACAATCCCTTTCAAGACGCGCTTGAACGGGTAAAGGGCCGCGAGCAGAGCCCCGAGGAGCGCGATGGCCGCGTGGCTTCACCGGCCGGGCCGGCAGCGTCTGCAGGCGAGGACACCAAGGTCGGCGGGGGGCATTTCCAGTCTTCGCCTGTTGACGAAATCGCACTATTCAGGGAAGCGGTGGCGGGGGTGAATCCGCTCAGCGGTGGCGGTGGTGCTGCTCGTTTGAGCTCCAACAGTCCCCCCGTTGGCGGCCGAGGGCTCAAGAATCACCGATTGGAGCAGGTGGCCCACTCCATGGTCGACCTGGGTCCCGCGCAGGCGGCCAGGCAGGGTCTGGGTCGCGACCTGGTCTCGAGACTGGAGCGAGGAGAGTTCCCTGTGCAATCCAATCTTGACCTCCATGGCATGGTATTGGAAGATGCCATCGGGGCGGTGCGTGTTTTTATTGCGCGCTGCAGGGCGGCACGGGAGCGTTGCGCACTGGTGGTAACCGGCAAGGGCAGGGGCTCGAACGGTGGTCGCGGTGTGCTTTGTGAAGAAATACCGCGTTGGTTGTCAGCGGTAGGAGCCGACCTGGGCGTGGACGCGTACAGCAGCGCGCTTCGTCGTGACGGTGGAGACGGAGCGTTGTACCTGCTGTTGCGCACCCGCTGATGGGCGGACGTGCAGCGGTGGAAGGGTTGCGACTCGAAGAGTGGTGGCGGAGTAGTGGCGGTTGGAAGAGTGGCGGTTGGTATAGCGGTAGGAAATAAAGCGCCCGCGCTTGAGCAGGCGGACCTCGGGCCGGGGACGGGGCAGCACGGCAACTTTGTCCTCGTGGGCAACGACGGCGACGTTTACGAATCAGTACGCGGCGGCGAACCACATCGGCTGACCTGGGGCTGGGTCGAACAGGCCGACCGGCGTTACTACGCCTGGCCTGTGTTCTCGCCTGCCGGCGACAGGCTTGCCTGCCTCGGCGTGTGCGCCGGCCAGGAAACCGAAACCGACTCGGCCCTGTATCTCGTAGAGCGCGACGGTGTGAGCATGCGGGAGCTGTGGCGCAGCACCCAGGTGACCCCGGTGTGCCACAACTGGTCTGCCGACGGCCAGCACATTGCGATACTCTACGAAGCAAGCGATGGCCTCCACCTCGATCTTGTATCGCGTGGCGGCACCGTAGGACTGGATGGTCCCACCGTGCTCGAGGCCGTGGAGCACGGCTCGCCGTTGTTCTGGTCCTGGTCTCCCGACCCGGGGGTCGGCATGCTGGCGGTGCACGTTGGTGGCAGCGCGAGTTTATCCGAGGACGCGCGCTTGTTGTTGCTGGACGTTGGCGAGTGTGCGGTCGAGGTCGCGAGCCTCGAGCCCGGCGAATTCCGCGTGCCGGTGTGGTCGCCCGCGGGTGACAGGTTGGCGTACGTGGACGCGAGTGCCGGCGAGCAGGAGTTTCTCGCCGTGTATCGGGTTGAGGATGGCGTAAGCGAGATCGTGTGCCCGGTGGAGGGTCACGTGGTCATGGACTGGTCACGGGACGGCCGCACGCTGGCGATTTCGCAGGCCCTCGGCGAGAGCCCCCACGTGTTTACCGGCGTCACCCTGGTCGACGTGCGCAGTGGAAACACCAGGGTAGTTCACGACAGCGACGTGGTGAGTTTTTTCTGGGCCGGCAAGGGCAACAGGCTGGTGTCTGTGGGCGTTGACGAAGGCCAGGGCGTGAGGATATCGGTTTTCGATGATAAGGGAGACACCAACGGGCCGGGCCCACTGCTCATACCCAGCCCCGAGATGACCTATTTCCTCCAGTTTTTTGACCAGTTCGCGGTTTCTCATCCCCTGGTTTCTGCCGATGGACGGTCGATGCTGTTGTCCGGGCGGTTGACCGCCGCCGGTGGAAACCCCGACGACAATCGCGCTAACTCGGTTTACCTGGTCGACCTCGACGACGGTTCCTTGATCACCGAGTTGGCCCAGGGCTGCTTCGCCTGCTGGAGCGGAGGGTGAAGCCGGTGTTTGGGCCCCAGCACCTGCTCAGCCTGAGCAGGGTGTTGCTGGGCGTCCTGGTACTGCTTGAGCTGGCCCGCACCCCGACGTCTGCGTTGGTGTTACCGGCTGTCGTGCTGGCCTGCCTCAGCGACTGGTACGACGGCAGGGTGGCAAGGACCCGACACGAGGAGAGCAACACCGGTCGCCTGGTCGATAACCTGTCGGACGCTGCCTTCCTCGCCCTGGCTTTCACCGGCTTCGCGCTCGCGACCACCTGGAGTCACCCCCTTACCGGTTCGGCCGTGCGTTACACCGAGCATGCCAACTGGCTTCCGGTCGCGGCCCTGGTCCTGTCCTTTGGCAGTTACTCGGGGAGGTGGTTGATCACCTCCCGGCGTGGCCAGGGCATGTTGAGCTCAGAGCGGGGACACGCCGCGGGCGTAGCTAATTACGTGCTGGCACTGCTGGGCGGCCTGGCGGTTTTTCCCGGAGTGTTTGTAACCCGCTGGCTGCTTGAGCCCGCCTTCGTTACGGTTGTGCTCATGAACGCCACCGCGGCAGTCGACAACGTCGGCCTGGTATTCCGCACGCGGGTGTCTCAAAAATGAAGGCCATCAGCAGGGCGGTCGTCGTGCTTGCGGCCGGGGTACTGTTCGCTTGCACGCCCATTACGCGCTTCTACGAGATCCACACCGACCGGCTGACCTGCGACCAGGCCAACCGCTACGTCCACGACTCGCTGCGACAGGCGAGAATGACGGTGACGGCTTTTCGACTGGCGTCGCCCGGTAGCCCGGGTTTCATCAGTGCCGAGCGCCACGACAAAGAGGAGACCATTTCAGGCACTGTCAGAATACATTGCGACGCCAACGGTGTTCACATTGTCCCTTCGGAGAATGGAATCGCCGGAGAGCAGTACTTTGAGAGGGTTGTGTTCCTGTCGATAACCGGCCGCGCCGATCTCAGCGCAGAAGACGTCAGGGCGGCCGACCTGAAGAAGAAATCATCAGCCCCAGCCGATGCCGGCGTGGTGACCACGCGGCCACCGCCACGCAAACACGTAGAGCGAAAGAAGGAAGCCGTGGGAGTAATCGTGACGCTGGAACCGATCCGCGGTTTTTCTACCGTGCTCGACTTCGAGGCAAACCTGTCGGCCGCCGATCTGCTACCCGTCAAAGTGAGAATAGAAAACGGCAGCTCGCGGCACTACCGCTTTCACCCGGCCGACGTTGTTCTCAGGCGCACGGGCAAAAGGCTGCGTGCTTACCCGCTTGAAATGGACGTCGCCTTGTCGAGTTTGCGCAAGGCGGGCCGTCGCGCCGAGCAGGCCGGCGAGTCACTGGGTGACGTGAAACGCGCGGCGGCTATCATGGAGCGCCGCTTGCTGCACTCGGCCCAGCTGGAGCCGGGACAGGTCATCGAAGGTTTTGTCTACTACAGCGAGGGTGATTACGATCGCGCCCGGGTCATCATGGCAGATCGTGCAACGGGCGAGACCGAGGGCTTCCTGGTCGAGCTCGAAGACGGCGGCTGAACTGAACGGCAGCTTTTGCCAGCGGCGCTCAGGAGCTGGTCTGGCTTCGTAGGTCGACGACCAGGCGGCGGATGTCGGCGGCGCGCGGGTCCCCTGCGTCAGTGTGCGCGAGCAGTCCTTCCCAGGCACTGAGCGCGATCTTCCTGTAGCTCCGGGCCAGGGCCTCGTCGCCGTCCTGGGCGATGCTGGCCGCGTCCTTGAGAAACAGCACTCCAAGTTTGCGCAGCTGCTCATTACCCTCGTTGCCGTCGAGTCCGGCCAGTTGGTCTACCGCCCGGGCGGCCCGGACCGGGTCCTGCAGGCGACGGAAAGAGTAGGCCCGCAGCACGAGCACCTCTGGCAGCAGGTCGGCCTGCTCGGGAAACTGCAGCTCGAAGCCGGCAAGCCTGTCCACTGCCGATGGCTTCAGCGATTCGCTTGCAGCTTCGAGTCGGCCCGCCAGCGCGGCGGCCATCACCGTTGCCCTTGCCTCGAGCGGATCCAGCAAACCGGCGGTGCCTCGGCCAGCCGATGTCCGCTTACGGAAGTCGGCGGAGTGCGAGAGGAAACCGTCCAGTGACGCGAGCGCGTTTGCCAGCTCGTCGATATCGGGGTCATCGCCCGGGTCGCGGTCGGTGATCGACTGGAACGCGCACTGCGCCGATTGGAATCTCGACTTGAGCATGAAAGCGGCGTCGCCGCGTACACGCGCGAAAGCGTCGGCACAGTCGAGGTACTGGCGATGGTCGCGGTGCCACTCACCGAGGCGGAACCACGCTTCCCAGGCGTTCTCGTGGCGGGGCGCGGCGTCGACGAATGCACGGGCGAGTTTAGAGTAGCGCAAGGCGGCTGCGTCGCGTGCCTGATCGTCGGCCGAGAGGTACAGAGACTCGGCGGCCTTGAACATGAACCAGGCGGCCTGTTCCCGAGCCACCGGGCCGGCTTCTTCAAGGGCCTGCCCGAGCTCGGTGATGCTGTCTTCCCACTTGCCCGAATGGAAGAAGCAGAAGCCGCGTCCAAGCCTGGCCTCGGACAGGTATTCATTGCGTTCAAAGAGAGCATCGTACAGCGGCTGCGCCCGCGGGCAGTCACCACGCCTTCTCAGCGAGTCGGCGATGAGCAACGTTACGAATCCACCGGTGCCGGCCGCTGTCCATTCCAGGGGGTCCTCTACCCCGGCGTCTACCAACTGGCTGGCCTTGGAGCGCCAGTAGCCGGGGCTGGCGTGCAATCTCTCGAGCATGCGCGCCGCCTCCAGGCGCATGGAACCCCTGCTGCGGTCGTCGTAGCGGTCGCGGTATTTTCCGAGGGCCAGCAGCAGGGCTTTGGCCCGCAGAAACGTGGCGCGCAACCGGTCCTCTTCTTTGCCGGCGCCGGCCAGCAGGCTTGCGGTCTGTCGCAAGGCGGTTTCGATTCGACCGGTGGCCAAGGCGATGCCAGCCACCGCTGCTCGTATGTCGGTGGCTCGCGCGGCGGCCGGGCTCATGTCGAGTGCGGCATGGAGGTCGTCGAGAGCCTCGTCGTATCGCTTCATCGCCTTCAGAGTCAGGCCGTGTCCGTAGAGACACTCCAGGGCCACTGCACGATCGCTCGCGCCAAGGAAGTCCGCGAAACCCCGTTCGGCGCGTTGCAGTAGCCGCGTGCGTTGCTGCCCGCGACTTTCGTAGCGCATCGCAAGCTCATAGCGAATCCAGTTGAGTCGGTAGAGGAGTCTTTGCGCCAACACCTCGCGCTGCTTCCAGGCGGCGCTGTCTTGGGCGGCCTCGAGGTCGCCGTCCACCTCTATGACGTCGTCCTGCATACGCCGGATCTCGGTGGTGTACCGCTCGCGGGTTCGCTCGACGGTTGACAGGGTCAACTGCGCAGTGGGGCTGTCCATCTTTCCGCTGCCGGCCAGGCGGTGGAACAGGTCCACGGCATTCTCAGCTTTCTCGGTAAGCGATTTCTCCGCATCGCGATTCCAGGCGCGGCGGTCGAGCGACTCGGCCCGGGCTGTGACCTCGCGCAGCAGGCCGCGCAGCTCCTCCAGGTCATCGGCCGCCGCGATCCCGGGCAGCAGCGACAGCGCCGTCAATACGGTAGCCAGGATCACGGCAGGCACCGCGGCTCCAGTTAGAGGCGCTACTTTCACAGGCGCGGGGCTGTCCCCATGGTCCCGCTGCGCGAAGAAAGAGGAAAGACCACGTTGGCCAGCGATAGGCGCAGGCACTGGTTGTAGAGGCGGATGACGTGTTCGTAGGGAATAGAGGCAGACGCATCGATGACCACCAGCGATTGCTCGGGGATGCCTTTCAGGTGCTCGGCCACGGCGGCGAAGTCAGCTGCGGGCCAGTCGTCGATGAAGTACTGCACGCTCTCGCCGGCGTGGACCAGGCGTACGATGGTTTCTTTCTCCTGCAGCTTGAGGTCGAAGCGCTTCTCTTCCATTTCGCCGCCCATGGCGAGCTTTGAAGTCAGTAGGCCCTCGACGGTCGCCAACGAAATGGTGAACAGAAAATAGGTGAGCAGCAGGAACACGCAGTCGATCAGCGGCGCCATGTGCAGCTCGCCCGATCCGCGATCGGAGTTCGATGTTCTCGGTCGACGCAAGGCCCTACCTCTGCTCCACGTCGTCGGTGGCCTGTAAGGCCGCGAGGCTCACGTCGGTGACCCCGGCGTCGGCAGCCATCCGCATCACCGCCTGTACGTTCTCAAAACGACTCGAGCGGTCGCCGCGCACCACGATTTCGAGTTTGCGGTGTTCGCTGGCCTCTGCCTTGCGCGCCTCGATGTAGCGGTACAGTTCAGCCCTTGACCGTTGTACGCCCGACACCAGGTACACGCCTTCGCCCGACACGTTGACGGTCACGAGCTCAACGCGCTCGTCGGTTACCTCGCGGGCCTGGTCGGCGTTGGGCAGCTCTATGGTTTCTTCTCCCGCCTGGCCGAAACGGATCGACATGATGAAGAAGGTTATGAGCAGAAATGCCATGTCTATCATCGCGGTCGCCCGAAATGAGATCGCCCTCGGCCGGTGTGAGTGAGCTCCTTTCACTTGCCGGAGATTCCGTTCCTCAGCGGCGACACTGCGTCCTCGGCCTCGGCCACTACCTCGGCCGACAGCGCGTCGACCCGGTTGCGGAACATGCCGAAGGCATACAAGGAGGGGATGGCCACGATCAGGCCCATGACGGTGGTCATCAAGGCTTCAAATATACCGCCCGCGAGCCTGCGCGGATCAACGCCACCGACGGCGACCGATATCTGGTTGAACGAATTGACCATGCCCATCACGGTACCCAGCAGGCCGAGCATGGGTGCGATGTTGGCGATCATGTTGAGGTGTTCGATTTTTCGCAGCAGCCGGCCGGCGTTTTCGTCGGCGCTATCTTCCATCGCCTTGACGACAGCTTCGTAGCCGCGGTCGTGTTCCTTTACCCCTGCCGAAACTACGCGCCCGAAGAACGAGCTCTCACCCGAGGCGGTTTTTGTCCGCAGCTCGTCAAAGCGTCCTTCGTCGAGCATCTTGCGCAGGTCCACGCGTTCTTCTTCAGGCATGAGGGTCTTACGCCTGATTGACAGCGTGTATTCCACGATCAGGGCGACGGCTACCACCGACAACAGCAGGATGACGTAGCCCACGATGCCGCCGAATTGCACGAGGTCCATGAGGCTGTAGTTGAGGGCACCGTTGGCCGCCTTCGCAGCGCCCTCCTGGGCCGCCGCCGGCGTCGCCGACAGCAGGAACACGGCCGACAGCAGCAAGGCAGTGGCATTGAAGACGGCAGCCTTGCTCGCCGACCCGGGTGTGGTGGAGTTTTTGCGCTTGTTCATGAAAAGGGGCTCCTCTGTTTTCTTAGTTTTCAGTACACGGCCTTGAAACGGTCTACTTCTTTCTGCCACTGCGAGCCGAAGGCAAAGTAGAGGACCTGCTCGGCCAGTTCTTCGTCGCTGCCGAGGGCGGCCATTTCGCCTCCGCCCGCGTTGGCCATCGCCCGGTAGCTGCGTCGGACTTCCTGGTAGAACTCGGGCAGGGGAGAGATTTTGTCCGGGGGCTCGCCGTAAAGCCAGGTGTGGAGTCGGATCTCGTAGCGTTCGTGCATGCGGCGGGTCAGGTCGATGGTGCTGAGCACCCCGCCGGTACCGTTGAATTCCCTGGCCAGCGCGTCGATGGCGTCGAGATCGGAGGCGTGCGGCGGTGAGCTGCCTATCACTATGATTACTTTCTTAGACCTGCGTCGCCACGACAGCTCGTCCATGGCGGCTTCGACGCCTTGGCGTACACCCTCTTCCCAGTCACCACCACCGCCAGCTTCGATGTCGCCGATAAAGTCGCGGATCTTGCTACCGTGAAAACTGAGATCGGACCAACGAACTACGAAGCGCTCACCTCGGTCGCGAAAGGCGACCACTCCAATTCTCGCTATCGGCACCAGCTCCTGTATGCGGCCGACCAGCTGGAGGCTGTTGTCCTTTATATCGTCAATGACATCCTGCATGCTCGCGGTCGAATCGACCACCAGCGCGACGTCCAGTCCCGACTTGCGCAGGCTGCCCAGAAAGCTACCAAAACGGGCCGAGCGGCTGCCGGTGCTCGCGGTGGGGTTGTGGCGAGACGACAGGTCGCGCAGCCGATCGGCGCTGGGCATGGGAGCGGCAAAGCTGGCCAGCTCGGGCAGGCGCACGTCCTGGGGCCGCACCCTTTGCACCTCTATCGGCTTTATCTCGACCGTCTCAATGAGGTTTTCGAGGTCGGCTTCATCGACGCTTTCTTCCTTGAGCGAAAGATGCACCCGCGTTTTATCTGATCTCAGGCCCAGGCCGAAGCCTTCTCCGCCAGCCGATATGGTGATCGTGGCCAGCAATAACACCAGCAGTAGGTGGAACAGGGCCGATACCGTGTAGCCCTCGAGGCGGCGGCGAAGCCCGGTGCTCTGCCTCAGGGTCAGAAGAAAGCGCTTAATGAACAAGGTCTTGCAGAGTAGCCGTCGCGCGGAAGGCTGACAAGACGATATTTTGGTCACCCCCTTAAGGGGGGTTGCTGCGATGGACGATTTTTGTCTTTCTCCGTCGGTGTAGTCAGAATGAGGAGATATGGCTACGGTAATAACCGACGATTGTATAAACTGCGCCGCCTGCGAGCCGGAGTGTCCCAACACGGCGATCTACGAGGGTGGAGTAGAGTATCAGCACGAGGGCTCGGCCCACCAGGCGTTGTCCGACGATTTTTTCTACATAATTCCTGACAGGTGCAGTGAGTGTGTTGGTTTTTTTGACGAAGAAGCCTGCGCGGTGGTCTGTCCCGTTGACTGTTGCATTCCGGATCCCGATCGCCCGGAGACCGAAGTGCAACTGATAGAAAGAGCGCGGGTCCTGCACCCCGACGAGAACTTCGGCGACAGCTTCCCGTCGCGCTTTTCGGATGACGCCGGTGGGGCCGACGCGGGCGAGCCTGCGGCTGAGGCTGGGTCCACTGCGACTGAAGGCGCGGCGGCTGCGCCCCCGGCTCCCGCTGCTGTAGCCACGGCCCCCGTGGTGGAGGCCAATTCAGTGCTCGATTTCCCGGTGCCCGTGCTGTGCCGGAGCTGCCAGGGTGAGTACGAAGTAGACTTCAGGTTCCTTTCGCCCGGTACCGTGCTGCGTTGCCCGCTATGCCAGGCTTCGTTCAGTCCGGGCCAACGGGTGTTTCTCAAAATCTCGCGTAGACTCGATCGCTACGTTGACTTGATGAACGCGGAGGTTGACCGCCACGAGTCGGCGGTCAAGGGCGAGGTCGAGAGCCACGAGGCCAACATGACTGACATAAAGAAAGCCTCTGCTGACGAACTGCGGCGCATAGTCGAGTCGCTGCTGGAGCGCCCGCGGCGTTCCATGTTCGGCTGAACTCTACCGGAACACTGTTTTGCACACCGATATATACAAGTTGCTTCTCGACAGTCCCGATGAGGGCACCCCCGCTCGCCTGCTGCGACATGTATTCCCCGGCAGCGGTGAGGACACCGAGTTTGGCCGCAACTTTATTCACCGCCTGCTGAGCGACGACGCGCGTTTCAGCAAGGACCGCGACAGCGGCAACTGGAAGGCGGACACCGACAACCACTTCAGCAGGGATTTTTCGCGTGTGCCCTTTGTCGTGGTCGACCTCGAGGGTACGGGCAACAGCCCGGGCCGCGGGGGCGTCACCGAGGTGGGCGCGGTGAGCTACGTGGGCGGCGAGATCACCGGCAGGTTTGAACAGCTGGTGAACCCGGGCTCGCCTATTCCCCCCTACGTTTCGCGTATCACCGGCATCACCGACGAAATGGTCGCCGACAAGCCTCCCTTTGCGGAGGTACTGGCCGACTTCGTCGAGTTTGCCGGCGACGCGGTGCTGGTGGCGCACAACGCGGCCTTCGACGTGACCGTACTCGATACCGGCTGCCGCCAGCTACTCGGACGTTCGTTGGACTTGCCCTACCTGTGCACGGTGGAGCTGGCCAGGCGTACCTGGCCCGAGCTGCGACGCGTGGCGCTTGACTACCTGACCGAGCACTTTGAACTCAAGGCCGACAACAGGCACCGCGCGCTGGCCGATGCCGAGGTCACCGCCGGTGTGCTCGGCAAGTTAATTGAAGACATGAGGGGGCGGGGCGTGTCGACCATCGAAGGGGCGCTGGGCCTGCTCGACGAAGAAGAGCCGCGGCCTCGTCACGAGATAAACATCAGCCAGCAGTGTCTCGAGGCGCTGCCGCGCGGGCCGGGCTGTTTCAGGATGATCGACGCGGGTGGCGATGCGCTGTACGTGAGCCGGTCGGACAACGTGGCCGAGGCCGTGCTGCCGTGGTTCGTGGGCGCGCCGCATCTCAGCGACCGGCAGATGGGCATGGCAGCAAGCACCTGCGATGTGTTGGTCAAGGCGGCGGGCTCCGAGACCGAAGCGGCCATGATAGAGGCCGAGCACGTGCGTCGTTACGAACCGACCTACAACCGTGGCAGTAAGCATCTTCCGCGACCACACTTCCTGCGGGTCACGCTTGAAGACGAGTTTCCGGCCGTCTACGTAGCTCCGAGGCTGCGGGCAGACCGGTCCCTTTACCTCGGGCCGTTCGGGACACCCGGGCTGGCCGAAGAGGCGGCGCGCTTGTTTGCGGCGCGGTTCGGTCTTCGCACCTGCGCCGGCGAGCTCGACGTGTCGACGGAGTTCAAGGCCTGCGAGTTGAAAGAAAAGGGGCGCTGCTCGAGCCCCTGCGACGAAACCGTTGATTCCCAGTCTTACGCGCAGCAGGTGCAGGAGTTCAGGGCGGCCCTCGACGATGACGCTTTCGACGTGGAGGAAGTGCTCGGCGGATCTTCGAGACGCCGCTCGCGCAGGAGTTCGGCTTCGCGCATAGCGCGCGTTCACCGCAAGCAGCCCCTGCAGTGGTACGGCCAGCATTTTCTCGCGGTGCTGCCCGCTCTCGACGGCGGCAGGATGGTGTACGCGGTTGCCTGGGGACGGCTCGCGGCGACGTTTACCCTTCGAGCTGCCAGCGACGTTGAAAAACTGGAGGAGTGGTTCGAGGCTCTGGGCAGCGAACCCCCGGATGGGCGTATGATGGGCAAGGTGGCTGTGGCCACGAGCATACTGGCCGACTGGGCCGTAAAGCATGGGGGCCGGGACGGCAACCGGGACGGGGAAAGCATGCTCAGGCTGGACTTAAGCGACCCCGGGACGATGGCTGACGCTTGTGGGCAGATCCGGGCCGAATTGGCCGACTGACGTGTATCGGCGATTGAGCCTTCCCTTACCATCATCGCGACAGCTATCCTGAAGAGAGGATTCTTCGGTGACCCCCGCGGACAATGTAAGCAGCGACTCTGAGTTGGCGGTCGGCCAGGAAGGCCGGGCGAGCGCCCTTTGGTGGCGCCTGGTCTCGGAAAACAATGCGTGGCTGTTCGGTGCCGCGATACTGATCGGCGCGATAACCGCGTTGGCCAACGTGGCCTTTCACTGGGCCATGGACGGCGCCCACGATCTTTTCTGGAACCAGCTCGGCAGTGGCCTCGGAATTGGTGGCCGCGATGTTGGCGACAGCGTACTGGACGGACTGGGTTCGCTGCCCCAAAGGTGGTGGCTGGTCCCCATCGTCCCCATGGCCGGCATGTTCCTGCTGGTCATACTCGACCGCTGGTTTCCTGGTGAGGTCCAAGGCTACGGCCTGCCCAACTTCCTTGAGAAGGTAAACATCAAGGGCGGCTACATCCGTCGCCGCTGGATAACGCTCAAGACCCTGTCGAGCGCCATCACGCTGGGGTCGGGCATGAGCGCGGGTATCGAGGGGCCGATCGCGCAGATAGGCGGCTCGATTGGCTCGACGGTTTCAAGGGCCATACGTCCGTCGGCCGAGCGTCTGCGGGTGCTCATAGCCTGCGGTTCGGCGGCAGCGATCGCAGCGACTTTTTCCAGCCCGATCGCCGGGGTCTTTTTCGCCCAGGAGATCGTCCTGCTCGGCGAGTTCCAGTCCCAGGCCTTCGCGCTCATAGTGCTGGCGTCGGGCGCGTCTACTGTGGTGTCGCAGTACATGCGCGCCGATCACCAGGTTCTGCACGCGCCAAGCTTCGACTACCCGATAAACCACGAGCTGCTCTTCTACGTCTTGCTTGGCCTTATGTGCGGCCTGCTCGCGGTTTTCTACATCAAGTCTTTCTACGGGATAAGGGACTGGTTCCAGCGTTCGCGGCTGTCGCGCAGCGTCACCCCCATGCTCGGCGGGCTCATAGTGGGCGTGTCGTTAATATTTTTTCCGCAGGTCAGCTCCAGCGGCTACGCCACCATGAACGAGGTGTTCTCCGGTGGCCTCAGCGTGGGCCTGCTGCTGTCGCTGGTACTGGTCAAGATCGCGATGACCGGCGTGACGCTGGGTTGCGGAGGATCGGGCGGGGTGTTTGCCCCGGCCATGTTCATAGGGGCCGTGTTCGGGGGTGGCTTTGCATCGCTGGTGAACATGCTCATACCCGGGGCGCTGGGCGCGAGTGGCAGTTTCGGGCTGATCGGCATGGGCGCTTTCCTGGCAGCCTCGACGCACGCGCCGATGACCGCGATATTCCTGTTGTGGGAAATGACCAGGGACTACAACGTGGTGCTGCCTATCATGATCACCGCCATAACGGCCACCCTCGTGGCCCGGCGCCTGATGACCGACAGCATAGACAGCTTCGATCTCAGTCGTCGCGGACTTGACATACACGCCGGCGCCGAGGCCAACCTGCTCAGGGGGCTTTACGTCCGGGGCCTGGTGAGCAGGGACTTCCAGCAGATTCCCGAGTCGATGGCCGTTACCGATTTTGTACGCTACGTTACCAACAGCCATCACGTGTACTTTCCGGTAGTGAACCGGGACAACGAGTTGACCGGAATAATCAGCATGCAGGACCTCAAGACCGTGCTGTTGCACCGTGATGCCTGGCCGTTCCTGGTTGTAGGCGAGCTGGCCGAGACGGAGGTTCTGACCGTTTCGGGCTCGGACAACCTTTACGATACCATGCAGTTAATAACCGCGCGCGGCCTGGAGCAGGTGCCGGTGGTTGATGAATCCAACCCCAAGCGGGTCGTAGGTATGCTCAAGAGAGCCGACCTGCAGAACTTTTACCAGAAGCGCTTGCTTGCCAGGGAGCTCCACGGCTGATATCCGCCCGGGGGGCAGGGTTTCAACAGCGATGGCAGACAAGGGAATAATAATAACGGCGGACGACCTCGGCATGTACCCCGAGGTGAACGACGCCGTCATGGACGGTTACGATTCGGGTATAATCTCGAGTACGGGGCTGCGCGTTAACGGTCCGGCTTCGCGGTCGGCCATGGTCTCGGCCTCCATGCGCTCTGGCCTCGGTACCGGGTTGCACCTGGTGTTGTGCGAGGGCACGTCTACGCTTCCGCGGCGCCACATACCCAACCTGGTCGACGCGGGCGGCCGCTTCGTGGACCGTCCCCTCGAGGCCATGTGGCTGTATCGCAGGGGCGGTGGACTGAAGAAGGAGCTGCGTGCCGAAATTCGCGCCCAGGTCGAGAAGTTCCTGTCCGGCGGTCTCGTACTGAGCTACGTTTCGAGCAGCTACGGCCTGCACCTTCTGCCCTCGGTGCTGTCCATCCTCAGGGAGCTCTCGCTGGAGTACCCTATCTGGGCCATGCGCAAACCCTGTGGCCCGACCTGGAAATACAGCAGGGAGTTCGTGGTGGGTGACTGGGAGCGACGCGCCGAAAACGCTGCCATGCGCCCCGCCCTTGCCTGGGGGCGGCTGCGCTCGGGCAGGTTCCGCGGACCCGACCGGGTAGAGATCCTGGGCCGTCATCGTCCGGTGACTGAGGGAGGCATGGTCGAGTTGCTCGCTTCTCTCAAGAGTGGCGTCACCGAGTTGGTGTGCCACCCTGGATCGTTGCTGCCGCGTTACGACGGCGTGGGCGAGGCCGCCGCGCTCACCAGCCCGATGGTTCGCAAGGAACTCGCGGCGCGGGAAGACATCGACCTGGTTTCGTACCGGGATATTTCGGAAGAAGCCTGAGCCGGGCGGCGATATTCCCGACGGTGATTAGATCCCGAGGGCGACGCTGAGCAGGCCGAGGAAGACGAGGAAGCCGAGCATGTCGGTTCCCGCCGTCACGAACACCGACGAGGCTACCGCCGGATCTGCTCCCAGCCGCCGCAAGCCCATGGGCACGAGCGTGCCGAGGGCCGCGGCGATGAGCATGTTGGCGATCATCGCGGTTGCCATGACCGTGGCCAGCCTTACGTCTCCCTTCCACGCGTAGACAGTAGCCGCGGCCACCGAGCCCAGTACCGCGCCGTTGAGCAGGGCGATGGCCAGTTCTCGCACTACGATGCGGCGGGTGTTATGCGGGCTCAGCTCGCCGAGCACCAACCCGCGTACCACCAGGGTCATTGTCTGGACGCCGGCGTTGCCGCCCTGGCTGGCGACTACCGTCATTAAGGCCGCGGCAGTGGCTACCTGGTGTATGGTGTCCTGGAACAGCGAGATCGCCGCAACGCTCACGGTGGCGGTCAGGAGATTCAGCCCCAGCCACGGAAGCCGTGTGCGCAGGGCTTTTACGGGCCCGTGCAGGCCCAGCGGTTCGTCGCCCACGCCGGCCATCTTGAGCATGTCCTCGGTGGCCTCTTCTTCTATGACGTCAACCACGTCGTCAACGGTTATGCGACCGACCAGCAGTTCGGAAGCGTCGACCACCGGTAGCGAAAGCAAATCGTACTTTTCGAACAGGTGAGCGACTTCTTCCTGGTCTACGGTCGCGCTTACCGACACGAAGTCATCAAGCAGAATCTCGTCCACCGACGAACCGTCGTTGGCCATGACCAGGTTGCGGACGGGCACGTAGCCTACGAGTCTTTTCTTGTGGTCGGTGACGAAGACGTTGTGAATATCGTGAAAATCCTCGCGGTGTTGCCTGAGGTAGGTGCGCACCTGCCGCACGGTGGTTCCAACATCCACCGATGCGACCTCGGTTTTCATCAGGCCACCGGCGCTGTCGTCGGGATAGGAAAGCAGACCCTGCACGTCACGCCGGGTCTCCGGGTCGGCCCGGTGCAGGAGCATCAGCTTGCGGTCTTCGGAAAGTTCGCCCAGAAGGTCAGCGGCGTCATCGCTGTCGAGGCCTTCGAGCAGCGTGGCAATGTGCACGTCGGCCAGGCGCGCGAGAAGGGCCGCTCGGGCTGATTCGCCGACGTCGCTTATGACCTCGGCCGCGCGGGCGTCATCGAGTACCGAGAATACCGACAGGCGCTCGTTATCGTCGTCGAGCTGGTCGAGGATCTCGGCTATGTCGGCGGGGTGAAGGCGGGCGGTTTCCTGGCGTAGCACCAGGTCGTCGGCCAGCGCTGCCGCCGCAAACACGCGTTCGCGTGTTTCGCGCTCCTGCTCGACCGTGTCGCTCATTTCCGTTTTTCCTTGTCCCCGCGCCGCGCCCTGGTCAAAAGGAGAGCCTCCCTGCCCGGGTTATCGCCGTAGGTATAGCGCATAACCTCCTGCAAGTGATAGTCGCCGTCCGGCGGCAGGGACTTTTCGTTTACCAGCAGCCAGGTGTCCTGCTCGTCGAACAAGGGCAGGTGCTCGTCCACGCGGTATACGTTGCGACCGGCATAGAAGACGGCCCCGTAGTCAAAGCCGCGGTAGAAAAACAACGGCGCGTCTTTTTCGGGAAGCTGTACGTTGACCCTCGCCATGAAATCGCGCAGGCCCTGCTCGCGTCCGAGCTGGCGTTGAAACACCAGCGGCAGCACGAGCTGGGATACAGCGATGGCCGAGGCGAGGAGCAGTGCCGACGCGACCGGCTTGCGACGGGCAAGGGCTGCTACCGCACCGCTCGCGCCCAGAAGCAGGGTGGACGCCCAGGCAACGCAGGCCACGGGATTGGCCGCGATGGTATCGCGGATAACCGGCAGGTTAGCGGCGTCGCTGCGACTGAGCAGCGGGTCCAGCCAGGCGGTGACATCGACCCCGAGTGCTTGCGCGACCACCACGATGAGTGGCAGCGCCAGCACGGCGGCCACCAGGCTCGCCAGCCAGGAGAGCATGCGTGAGGGCCGTGCGTCGGCCGTGTCCTGACCGGTGGACGCCATCGATGCCCACCAGGCGCCGTAGAGCATGGCCAGCGCCGGGTAAAGGCTGAGCAGGTAGACGCCTCTTTTTGATCCGGCCAGCGAGTAGATGAGCAGCGTGACTGCAAACCAGCACAGCAACAGGGTGGTGGCCTGGTCGTGCTCGCCACGACGCGCGCGGGCCGTGAGACCGACCACCAGGCCGGGCGCGAAAAGGCTCCACGGGGCAAAGCCACCGAGCAGGGCGGGCAGATAGTAGAAAGGCGAGTGTACGTGGCCCACGCCCGACGCCTGGGCACTGACAAGCCGCTGCAGGTTCTCCTTCATGACCAGCTTGTCGAAAAACGGCATCCCGCCTTCCCAGCTGGCAGCCAGGTACCAGGCCGCCGCCAGCGACAGGATCGCCAGGCCCTTGCCAGGGCGCAGCCGGCGCAGGTATTCGCGGTCGCCGCGCAGCAGCAGGAAGCAGGCAATAACGGCCACCGGGATCACCAGGCCCACCGGTCCCTTTGCCAGTACGGCCAGGGCGGCGCAGGCGTAGAAACCCAACGACAGAGGTCTGCGATCACGCAGGTAGTCGCCCATGAAGAACAGCAGCGCGCCGGTCGTTGCCGCGGCCAGTACCATGTCCACGCGCGCGGTGGTGGCCGAGATAGTCCACTGCACGGTGGTGAGCAGCACCAGGGTGGAGAGGAAGGCGGCCAGTGGTCCGAAGAATCTCGCGGCGGCGGCGGCAACGGCGGCAGCGCAGGCTATAGACGCCGCGGCCGAGGGCAGGCGCGTTGTCCATTCCGAAACGAAACCCGCGGCGAGGCTCACGAGCGCACCCAGCCAGTGAAACAGCGGTGGTTTCGACGGTATTTCGTGGCCGTTTCTCAGGGGCAGTATCCAGTCCCCGTTTTCTACGATGGCCTGCACGACAATGGCTTCGCGGGGTTCACCCTTGGTGTAAAAGGGAACCTGCGAAATCGGTACGACGTAGAGCAGCGAGGCCAGAGTCAGCAGCAGGGGCAGCAGAAGGAGCCAGCCCCGCTTGTGGCCCGCGGTGGTCGTCGAGGCCGTAGAGGCGGCAGTGGCCGGGGTGGCAGTGGCCAGCGTGGCCGGTGCCTGCGAAGCGCTTGGAACTGGTGAGGGCGGCGTCGACACGACGCGCGATACTAGCCTGCCCGCGCAGCTGTTTCACCAGCCGGGTGCCTGCTGCCGCGACCAGCGGCAGGCTTGCGCTGGCGTGTAAGCCAGACCGGGGCTAAACTTTGTTCGTGGTTGAGCTGAAAACGAGACAACTGCCCAGGCTGGGATCCGACGAGCTGGCGGATCTGCCGGGGCAGGGGCGCAGGGTGCTGCTGCTCTACAAGGCCGGCTGTCCCACTTGCCGCATCGCCCTGCCCCTGCTTGAGCAGCTCTACCGCCGGGGCGAAGGCATTATCGACATCGTGGCCGTGTCCCAGGACAGCCTCGAGGAGACCGAGGACTTTGTCCGTGACAACAAGATAACCATGCCGGTGTACCTGGATAACCCCGGCTGGCCGTTGTCGACCGAGCTGGGCCTGGCCTCGGTGCCGGTACTGCTGCAGCTCGATGGAGAGTTGCTGGGGTCGACGATCGAAGGTTTCAGCCGCGAGGAGTACCGGCGGGCAATGGAGCTCATGGTCAGCGCTGCAGGTCTGGAATGGGATTGCGCCTACCTCTTCGACAACCCGGAGTTACCCGACTTCAAGCCGGGTTGAGGCAGCCGCCACCTGCAGGGGTAGTTTATCCCTGTTGTCTACTGGCGGCCCGTTGATCGTTAACAACGCGGCCGGGGGTCAGCCGGTCTCGAGTAGTTCTTCTTCGGTTACTTCAGATTCGCCGCCGTCGCTGCCGGCCCACACGATCTTGCGGTAGTCGAAGTTGCGGTTGCCAAGCAGGTCGGATTTCACCACTTCAAAGTAGGGTGACAGGTCGAAGTCCCGTGGTGTGACCAGGTTGGGATCGCAGGCTGTGAAGACCCCGTCGCTGACGAGGTCGGGCTCTGCCCGGCCGAACCACCTCTTGCGTGGCTTGCCGGTGTCTACCTGCACCCGTTCGGAAACCCGCGGCGAGGTTACCAGTGGTTGTACCGGGTAACGTACTTTCTGAAAGGCAGAGGTTATCTGCGCCGAGCAGATTACTTCCTTGGACAGGGTACCCGCGTGCTCGAGCATGCTGCGACGGAAGCGCTTGGGGACCAGGGTTACCGGAAAGAAGTAACGAAGCAGGTCAAATATCTGCTCCACGTTGTACTTCGAGCCGATCTGGTCGATGACGGTGGCGAGTACCGTGTTGAGGTCACCGGGGCGCAGCTTGAAGGGGCGGCATATTCTCACGTTGTGGTTGCGGTATTTTGACAGCGGCGCAGCGGCGACGCCGTTCTCGACCGTGGCCTCGACGAGCAGTGCCGAGGCTTCGTCACCGTACAAGCGGTGAAACTCGTCGGCCTGGGGGCCACCTCGTTTGAGCAGCGCGTCGCCGACGTAGAGCGCCGAGTGCGACCACGAACTCTGCGTCAGGTACTTGATAACTTCGCTTATGCGCTGGCTGCCGTCCACCAGCAGGACGTCACCGGGCTGTATGACATCGCGCAGCCGACCCATGTCACTGGGCAACAGTTGCCGGTAACCCATGCGTTCCCTGACAAGGATGGCCGTCAGTCGGCGGATGATGAATTGTTTCAGGTGCTGGTACATGTGTTCGCGGACCTGTCCGCAGTCTTACATTCTAGCGTCCGGAAGGCTCGCTGGGAACGAGTTTTCGCCTGTCGGGCCAATTTTTCCCCTACCGGGTGGCGGATTTCCCGCTTAGCCGGTCTGCGGCAGCAGAGGTGCTGCGCGCCAATGGCTCCCCCTTGCGGGGGTCAGCCCACAAACAACTGTTGAACGACCACGCCTACCGAAATGGTGGCAAACGCGATGTAGAACAGGCTCACGCCCGACATGGCCAGTCGCGCGGTTATCGAAGGCCGGCACAACTCGGGCAATTCGCGGATGTTGCTCCACAGGAGCAGGGGGCAGTAGACCGCCATGGCTATGCCGCCGAAGAAGCCGGCCGAGAGCAGGAAGACAAACGGGGGCAGGGCTCCCCATGCCCAGGTGAGCGCGGTGCCCACGACCATCCAAACCAGGGCTATGCCCCGGTACCAGTCCTTGAGGCTCCAGCGGCGGCTCCAGCGGTAGTTGTTGTGCAGCAGGTCTGCGCAGCTGCGGGCCACGCCGTCGAGCAGGGTGAGCTGGGTGGTGAACAGGCAGGCGATGCCTATGACCATGAAGAGGATTTTTCCTCCCGGCCCCCAGACCGTGTCCAACAGCACCGCCTCTTCGTAGAGCAGGGCCTCGTTGGACGGGACAATGCCGGCGGGGTGCAGCACCGCCAGCGCAGCGAAGATAAACAACAGTATCGTTACGAGGTTGGTGAGCCAGAAGAAGATCACCTGGTCACGGGCCATGTGTTTGAACCAGCGGCTCCAGCGGTCGGCGTTTACGCTGTTATCGTCGGGAATCCACGCTTCGTTTGATTCGCCGGAGTTGGACAGGCGCCCGCACATTCCCCAGCCCTTGTCGCGTAGGTAATACGAGAACAACAGGTTGGCGGTTCCCCCGGCGCCGGCAAAGACGACGGCTGACAGCAGTTGGTAGGGCGGCATGTCGGGTGGTTTTACACCCACCGAGGCTATGCCACGGGCGAGCTCGGCGGCGGTCTCGCCGTTGCCCAGCCTGGCTACTATTACCAGCAGGCCCAGCAGCATGAAGCAGACCAAGGCGGTGACGATCTTTTCCATCCACCCGTAGACGTTGCGCGGCCCGAACATAACCAGCGCTACGATGGCGAAGGTGAGCGCCGTCCAGACCCAGGGATCGCCGGGGCCATCGAGCCCGACCACAAGCACCTTGACGGCGCCTGCACAGGTGCGCGCCCAGCCCGGCAGTATCCACGACACGACGTTGAGCAGCAGGAACACGGGCACCCAACCGCGCCCCCGGCGGGCCAGGGCCCCGTAGGCGCTTTCGCCCGTGGCCAGGGTGTAGCGGCCTATCTCCAGGTTGATGATCAGTTGCAGGCTCACGCCGAGCACGGCGGCCCATGCCACCGTGGCGCCGAAGCGGGCCGTGGTAACGGGCCAGATGACGAGCTCGCCAGCGCCAATGGCCAGGCCGACGAGCATGACGCCCGGGCCGAGCAGGCGGATGAAGCCACGCGGCTTGTCCGGGAGCAGGGCTGGGCGTAGCGGGGGAGGCGAAACAGACATCGGCTGAGTCGAATCCGCTGCCTGGCTCTTCAGAGTATACCGCGGTCGAGCAGGTACTCGGCTATGAGCAGAGCTCCCTTGGCCGCGCCCATCTTGGTGTTGTGTGATACCAGCATGTAGCGCAGGCCGTGCCGGTACAGCGGCTCTTCGCGGATTCGGCCCACCGAGGTGGTCATGCCGTCACCGGCGTCGCGGTCGAGCCTGGGCTGGGGCCTGAAAGGGTCGTCGTGCACGTATATCAGCGTTTCGGGCATCGAAGGCAGCTTGAGCCGCGCCGCCCGCTTGCCCGCCGTGCGCAGGGCCGCGGCCGCCTGGGCAGGTGTCGCAGGTCGTTCGAGTTCCAGTGATACGGCCTCGGTGTGGCCTTCGAGCACTGCCGCCCGCGTGCAGGTGCACGATACCTTCACCGACGATTCCTCGAGCTTGCCGGCGACGACCTTGCCCAGCAGCTTGCGGGCCTCGGCGGTCACCTTTTCTTCTTCCGACGGAATGTAGGGAATGACGTTGTCTATGGCGTCCAGCGCGGCTACTCCCGGCGACCGGCCGGCTCCCGAAATGCCCTGCATGGAAACCATCGATACTTTTTTGACCCCGAAGCGTTCGTCCAGCGGCTTCAGGGTTATGGCCAGGCCGGTAACGGTGCAGTTAGGCTGGGGCACGATAAATCCTTTCCAGCCACGGTTCTTCTGTTGGCGGCGTAGCAAGGAGGCCTGTTGCAGGCTGACGCCGGGCAGCAAAAGCGGCACGTCGTCTTCGTAGCGAAAGGCGGAGGCGGTGCTCACAACCGGGGTGGTCTGCGCGTACATCGGTTCGAGGTCGACGGCGACGTCGGATTCCACAGCCGAGAATACGAGGTCCACATTGTCCAGTTTCAGGTCTGCACCGTTTTCCACGGTCATGCCGAGCACAGATTCCGGGGCACTGCCGCCAGCCCACCAGCGCATTGAACCACTGGACTCATCGCGCAGCGCGTCACCGTATTTCTTCCCCGCCGAACGGGGGGAAGCCCCCAATCGAGCGATCCTGAACCAGGGGTGCTGGGCCAGGGCAGAAACGAATTGCTGCCCGGCAATACCCGTGGCTCCGACAATGGCTACCTTCATTTTTTTCATGACGGACTCACTTCTAAGTGACAGAGTTTACGCGTACCTGCAGGGGATTGAAACCAGTTGCGCTTGCGTGGGCAACCCCCGTTGTTTGAACGATAGTGAAGTGGTCGGGGCACATGCGCTGTGTGCCAAGGGGGGGGGGAACTTGCCCGCTACGGCCGCCGGGGCTACTGTAATTGTGTATGGCACGTTCCTCCGCTCGCAAGAAAACTCAACGCATCGCATCGGTGCACGAGTTTATGGCCCCCTTCGTCCGACGCGTACTCGGCTGGAGAGTAGGACCCAGGGGAATACTCACGGCCAGGTGTTCGGTGGCGGGAGTCATCACGGTGGTGCATCGCTTTCGCGATGGGTGCAACGGCGACATCGTCGATCACCGCATTGCCCAGTTGAGGCCGGAGAAAGAAAGCGGCTACAAGCTCTTCTGGAAAAAGGGCAACGGGCGCTGGGCGGCTTACTACGACGATCGCGGAGACGCGGTCGAGGGTTCGCTTGCCGACTGCGTCGGCGAGATCTCCCGCGACCCCTTCGGCTGCTACTGGAATTCCTGACCTCCCCGGTTACAGTCAGTCGCTGTAAAATGACCTCTCCTTTCTGCGCGCCTCTGCGTCTTCTTTCGTGTTGCCTGTTGATCGCTACCTTGCTGCCAGGCTGTGCAGATCAACGACGGGTGCCGCGAATAGAGCCCGTGCTGCGGGGTTGGGAGCAGGCCCACGAGCCGGTAGACCTGCTGCTGCACGCGTTCAACACCGGCACCATGCGTAGCCTGCCCGGCGTCATGGCCAAGGGTGGAAGTTGGCAGGAGGCCAGCGAAATCCCCGTCCCTGCTTTTGTGGTCGAGCACGAGAGCAAGGGCCTGCTGGTGTTCGACACCGGTTACTCACCTGCAGTGAGGGATAGCCCGGAGCAGTACCTGGGCCCATTGCTGGCGGCGCTCGATCTCTGCCATACCGAGCCCGGGCAGTCCTTGCCCGAGCAGATGTCGGCGGCGGGGCTGGACCCGGCTGACGTCGGCTACGTGGCGGTTTCACACTTGCATTTTGACCACGCGGGAAGCGTGGAGGCCTTTGCCGGGGCCACTCTGCTGTTGCCGCGCCGCGAGGAAGAGGGCGCGTGGGGTGCTCGCTGGTTCGAGGATTTTTTCTTCGAGCAGGACTGGGACGACCTGGAGCGGCGCACGGTTATCGATTACGCGGCCACCGAGCCCTGGGCAACTTTTGATGGGCACTACGACGTATTCGGCGACGGCAGTGCCGTGCTCGTAGACCTGCACGGCCACACAGCGGGCACGCAAGGGCTGGTACTGAGGGGCCGTGGCGGGGTGATACTGCTCACCGGCGACGCGGCCTACACCGAGGCCAGCTGGCGCCACGTGGCACAGCCGGCTTTCGCCCATAACATGGACGACTGGTGGCAACAGGCCTGGCGCATAAACCGTTTCGTGGGTTTGCTCGAAGACGAGGGCGGTGTGCTGGTGGTGCCGGGCCACGATCTCAGGTCGGTGAGGGAGGCCGACCGCGCCGACCTGCGCTACCACGAGTTCGTGTCTGTGCCGGCCGTCCAGACAGGCACAGACTGATGTTTTACACGATGTGGGTAGACGCTGCCCGTACTTGGTATACTCGTTGGGGGAAGGGGAGCGTCGGTGTACCGGGAAAATAAAATCATAGTGGTCATGCCCGCGTACAACGCGGAGACTACATTGCGCCGCACCTGGGAAGAGGTCATGGCCCAGGGCGTGGTTGACCGGGTGATCGTGGTCGACGACGGCAGCGCCGACCAGACCGCTGCAATAGCGCGCACGTTTCCCGATACGACCGTGCTCAGGCACGACAACAATCTCGGTTACGGCGCCAACCAGAAAAGTTGCTATCGTCTCGCCCTCGAAGAAGGCGCTGACATAGTCGTGATGGTGCACCCGGACTACCAGTACACGCCCAGGTTGATACCCGCGCTGGTGGCGGTGATAGGCAGCGGACTGCATCCTTGCGCCATGGGTTCGCGCGTGCTCGGTGGCTACGCGCTCAAGGGGGGCATGCCGCTGTGGCGGTACGTCGCCAATCGCTTTCTCACCGCGGCAGGCAATTTGCTGATGGGGTCAAAACTGTCCGAGCTGCACAGCGGCTACCGCGCTTTCTCCAGGCAACTGCTCGAGAAGTTGCCGCTGGATGCCAATTCCGACGATTTTGTTTTTGACAACCAGATGTTGGCCCAGGTCATGTGGTTCGGCTACACGGTGGCCGAGATCAGCTGCCCTACCAGCTACTGCAACGAAGCGTCGTCCATTAATTTTCGCCGCAGCGTGGTGTACGGGCTCGGCTGCCTGCGCACGGGTGTGCAATTCAGGCTGGCGCGCGCCGGGCTGCTGAGCTCGCCGCTGTTTCCGCCCGCCTGAACTGACCTCCTGGGGACGGTTTCCGCGGACGGTAAAACCTGGTCGCCAGTGGTTACAGGCCGTGGCTGTTGCAGTCTTCAAGCAGCACGTCCATGGCCATGGCCCTGAACGTGCCCCAGTTCGACCAGGACGGGACGATGTCCCGTAGCTTGCCGGCGTAGTCGGCCAGCTCGGCCGGCTTGGCCTCTACCCATTCGGTTATTTTCTCGCCTGGGTCGTTGCTCTGCAGCACGCCCGAGGTTTCGCGGGTGAAGAAAAGGTAAGTGCAGAAGCTCGACACGCGCTTGCCGTGGCTGTAACGAATGGCGGCCACGAAGCGGGCCACGTCTACCTCGAGGTTGGTCTCTTCCCAGATTTCTCGTAGCAGTGCGTCTTCTATCGCCTCGCCTTTCTGTATACCGCCGGTGGGCAGGCGCATGACCGAACCGGGGTAGCTGGCCTTGGTCTGTAGCAGAAAGCCCCCGCTGGGCCGCAGGATGGCCATGCAGACTTCGCCGTGGCGTCGCCGCGAAACCGGCGGGAAATCCAGCGAAGGCAGCTCGAGGGTCAGCTGCCTGGGTGCGCCGTACTTACTGGAGAGATGCTCGAGTCGCTTGTCCACGCTTCTACTGGGCTCACCCGCGAGCCGTGACACGAATGATACACGAGCACGGGCGTCGGGGTAAGGCTCGCGGTCGTTTTGGAGAAACTCCAACCGGCAGCCGCAGGCTTCAGAGCGCGGTTACGTTTTCAAAACGGCCGCTGGACACCGAGCGATAGCAGGCCTCGGCCACGGCCACCGCGGCCAATCCGTCGCGGTAACTGGCGGCGGCGGCCGTGGCACTCTGCTTGCCCCCCACGCCGGCGGCAAAGGCCTCCAGTATGGCGGGCACGGTCATCACCGGCGCGGCCGTCGTGAGCTCCCTCGGGCCATCGGGACCCAGGAAGTGGAGCGTGCCCAGCACGTGATCGCCCACGAGCTGGCCGTGCTCGCCGGATATTTCGATCAGGCCGTTGCGACTGTTGCTGCTTCGCGAACAGTTAACCTGGGCCAGGGTGCTGCCGTTCGAGAGCTGCAGCGAGGCGACGAAGTTGTCCTCGGTGTCGGTGGTCACTGTGCTGCGCATCGAGCAGGCCACCGAGGATACCTCGAGGCCGGTGAACCAGCGCAGCAGGTCGAAGCAGTGAACACCGGTGTGGATGATGTTGCCTCCGCCGGATCTCGCCGGATCGTCGAGCCAATCGAGTTGCTGCTGCGGCGGAAAACGCTGGCTGAAAGTGAGTGTGTCGATGCGGCCCAGCCTGTCGATTTCATCGCGCATGGCCAGGCAGAGCGAATTGAAGCGCAGGGTGTGCCCGGCGATGCAGTAAATGTTGGCCGATTCGACGGCCGCGAGAATGCGCCGGCCACTTTCGAGCCCTGTTGCGACGGGTTTTTCGACCAGCAGCGGTTTGCCGAGTTCGGCCGCCAGGGTCACTAATTCGGGTAGCAGCGAGGGCAGGGTCACCAGTACTACCGCGTCGACGTCGTCGCTTGCGATCAGTTCACGTGCGTCGCCCGTCCAACGACAGTTGAGTTCCCCGGCCAGGGCGCGGCCCGCTGCTTCGTCGCGGCGGCAGATGGCCGTCAGTTGCAACGCCTCCACGTCTTGCGCCGCGTGGCGCGCGTATCGGCTGCCGTGGCGGCCCAGTCCGATGATTCCAAGCTTGGTGGGCTGCATGGGTGGTCAGGCCCGGCGCTTGATCCAGTCGGCCACGGCGCGGCCTATTTCTTCGCCCGAGTCTTCCTGCACGAAGTGCGCGCCCTTGACCGTGACTTCTTCCTGGTTATTCCAGCGGCGGCAGAAATCGCGCGCCGCACCGACCAGGATGGCCCCCGGCTCGGCGTTGACGAAGAGCTTGGGAATGTCGCAAGTGGTGAGCCACTGGCCGTAGTTGGCGACGATTTCAACCACGTCGGCGGGTTCGCCCGCCAGCGGAATCTGTCGTGGCCAGGTCAGCGTGGGCCGCCGGCTTTCACCCGTCTTCGCAAAAGGTCGACGGTACTCGGCCATTTCATCGTCGCTGAGGTCGCGCAATATGGAGCCGGGCAGCACTTGCTCAACGAAGACGTTTTGTTCGAGCACCATGTCTTCGCCCGCTTCCGAGCGGAAGCCCTGGAAGACGCCACGGGCCGCGTCGGGCCACTCGTCCCAGGTGAGAGGCATTACTATGGCTTCCATGTAGGCGATGCCCTTCACCGCTTCGGGGTGGCGGCGGGCCCAGTCAAAACCCAGGGCCGAGCCCCAGTCGTGGCCCACCAGCGTCACGTTCTCGGTCACGCCCAGGGTCTCGAGCAATGCATCGAGGTATTCGCGGTGCTCCACGAAGGTGTAGTGGCCGGGTCCGCTTTCGGGCAGCTTGTCGGAGTCGCCCATGCCTACGAGGTCGGGTGCTATCAAGCGGCCGAGTCCCTCGAGGGGGGGCATGACGTCACGCCAGAGGTAAGAAGACGTCGGGTTGCCGTGCAGCAGCACTATGGGGTCTCCCTCGCCCTGCTCCACGTGGGCCATGGCCAGGCCGTTGATGTCGGTGAAGGCCTTGCGTTGCTTCCAATCAGCCAATCTCAGTTTCCTGTGAAGATTGGCCGTTTTTTGTTGACGAAGCCGTCCAGGCCCGCGCGAAAGTCAGCCGTGCGGCCCGAGTCGGCGATGGCCCTCGCCTCGAGCTCCATCTGTGTCTCGAGGGATTCCTGCAGTCCTGACAGCAGCAGCGCCCTGCTACGGCCGTAGGCCAGGGTGGGTCCGGCAGCGAGTTTTGCAGCGAGCTTGTCGGCTTCCTGCGCGAGTTCTTCGTCGTCGACCACGCGTGTGACCAATCCCCAGTCGAGCGCTTCGTCGGCCGACAACACGCGATTGGTAAGCACCAGCTCCTGGGCACGTCGCAGGCCGACCAGGCGGCTCAAGAAGTAGGTGGAGCTGCCATCCGGTGTCAGGCCGATGCCTGTGTAGGCCATGGTGAAGCGTGCCGAGCGCGCGGCCACGACGAGGTCGGACAAGGCGGCCAGGGCCAGGCCGGCACCGGCTGCCACGCCGTTGACCGCGGTAACCACCGGGGCGTTACCCCGCAGCAATCGCGACCATGCCGAGTGCATGAAGCCGGTCATTTCCTTGAGCAGGGCAGGGGCTCCGTCGCCTGCAGACGCAAAGGCGGCCACGTCTCCGCCAGCGCAGAAGGCCTTGCCCGTGCCGCTTATAAGCACACACCTCGCGGCGGGGTCTTCGTCTATGCGTATGGCTACGTCTGACAGTTCGCGGCAGGTAGGCAGGTCGAGCGAGTTCATCGCTTCGGGGCGGTCAAGCGTCAGTCGGGCGACGCCCTCGGAGACCTGGTAGCTGATGTTCTGGTAGCTGATGGCTTCGTTGGACAAGGCAGGTTACTCCCGTCGCGACGAATCCCACGCGCGCAAGACTGAGTCAAAGTGCACGCGTTCGAGCCGGAAGCCTCTGCACTACTCGGCCGTAAGCACCGTGACGTCCGCGGCGCTGCCAAGGCCGGTGCGCACCAGGCGAGCGGCTGAAACCCCACCGTGGATCTGCATCTCAAAGAACGCCAGCGTCGCCGCGCGCGTGAGTTCGTGCTGGCGGGCAAAGAGCATGTGCGTGGGCGGGGGCAGGGGGCAGATAGGCTCGCAGGCCGACCCCGCGGTGTCTATCCCGGCGGCGGCACCGCCGAGAAAGCTTGGGTCGAAGCCGCCACTGGACGGCAGGGGTCTCGGGTCACCGGGTTGGAGAAACACGCCGGTGCAGATTGCCTCGTCGCCGTTTTCTTCTGGGGCGAAGGTGAGCCTGTCGGCGAAGCTCATGTGGGTGCCGCCGTCGAGGGTAACCAGGAATTTTGACGGATCGGCCAAGCTGTAGGGCACGGCCTGGTTGCTGTTGTAGGGGGTGATGAGGTCCTCGTCACCCCCCAGTATCATCAGCGGTGCGCTGCCGCCGTCGTAAAAGGTCTCGGTAAACGCGCAGGCAAAGGGAGCGAGCGCCACCACGGCGTCTATGCGCGGGTCTAAGAGATCCACGTGGTAGCCTGACAGCAGCACGGTGGCTCCGCCCAGCGAGTGACCGGTGGCACCTACGCGGCTGGTGTCTATCGCCCCGTAGAAGAAATCATTAGGGTCGGCGTTCATGGCCTCGAGGCTGTCGAGCATGAAGGAAAGGTCCAGTGCCTGGTTCGCCAGGTCGAGAAGCGTCGAACCACCGGGGGCAAACAACCACGACAGCGGAAAGTTGGGGGCTATTACTATGTAGCCTCGACTGGCGAGGTGGCGGGTGAGGTTGGCCGAATCACTGTTGACTCCACCGAAACCGTGCGCGCGCACCACCACCGGCCACGGAACACCGGAGGCCTGCAGGGGCGCGTTCACAAACTGTCCAAACACCGGCGAGATTGTGGACGGGTACCAGATCTCTACTTCCAGGCTGCGTTCGGCGGCACCGGGAAAAGTGCCGTTAGCGGGCACCGTCCTGCTGCTGTCGACCAGCGTGAGCGACTTGTTGCCCACGCCGTATTCACGCAGCTCAGCGAAGTCTTCTACGCCGAGGTCGGCCAGGTCGGCTTCGATCTCGATGTAGGCGTCGTCAATGTGAGACGACACGGCGGCGGTGTCTCCTGTCGAAGGGCACTGGCCGCCGGCCTTGGTTTCGGCTTTCTGGAAACCGGCCGCAAACTTGGAGTCACACTTGGTAAAATCGGTCGCGGCACCCTTGGCTTCAGCCTTGGACTGGGCCTTGAGAACGCAAGCCAGCTGTTTACCGGAAGCCTTGAGCTTGGCCGCACGGCACTTAGAGGCGGTCTTGGTCGAGTCGCCGTTTCCGACCAACTCGAGTGTAACCTGCGAAGCGACCAACTCGAGCCTGGGCTCCACCGCGGCCACGGTGCCACCCGCGCGGCACTGCTCCTTGGCTTCGACCTTGGCAAAAGCTGCGGCCAGCTTGCTCGCACACTTGGACACGTCGGCGGTGGTGCCTTTGATCTCGGCCTTGGCCTCGGCCTTGAGCCTGCACAGGCCGGCCTTACCGGCCTGCTTGAGCTTGTTCATCTTGCACTTGGTCTCAGAGTCCGGGCCCGCAAAGGCGGCGGGCGCTGTGGCCAGGGCAACAAAAATAAAAAGGCCCAGAATGGCTGCGACGTTCTTGGGGCGGACGGTCTTCATGCGGTACAGTCTCCCGGGTTACCTGCGAGGGCAGGGCCACTGCAGACTATAGAAAGGGTGAGGGTGTTTTGTCCAGTGATTTAACGCGAGACCCCCCCTTGTGGGGGCTTGCAATCGTGGGTATGCGAACTTATTCGTCCCAGGTGACCGCTGCAGCAACTACAGGGGAGACTATCGAGCCGCTGACCTCACGGCGCATGCCCCACGTCCTCAAGCGTTTGCGCGACGCCTACGTGGGTTGGAACGCCCCGGTGGTCACGCTTATAGCCGAGACCACGCGCGACCCTTACCGCGTGCTGACCTCCTGCATCCTGAGCCTGCGCACCCAGGACGGCGTCACGTCGGAGGCCAGCCGGCGGCTGTTCGCGTTGGCTCCCGACATAGAAAGTCTCGCGCGGGCCGACCCGGCGGTGGTGCGCGAGGCGATCTACCCGGTTGGATTCTACAAGACCAAGGCCCCTCAATTGGTAGAGATGTGCCGACGGATAGTCGAGGATCACGGCGGCCGCGTGCCCGACGACATCGACACGTTGCTCACCTTCAAGGGGGTGGGCCGCAAGACGGCCAACCTGGTTCTGACCTCGGGTTACGGCAAGCCGGCCATGTGCGTGGACACCCACGTGCACCGCATCTCGAATATCTGGGGCTACGTGTCAACGCGCACGCCCGAGCAGACCGAGATGGCGCTGCGGGCAAAACTACCCCGGCGGTATTGGCATGAGTACAACGACCTCCTGGTCGCTTTCGGCCAGACACTGTGTCGACCGATTTCGCCAAAATGCAGCGAGTGTCCGGTGGCCAGGTTTTGCCCGCGCCTGGGCGTGGGCAAGAGTCGCTGAGGCGCTCACGCGCGGGTAACGCGGCGGTAGACGCGTGGCAGCTCGCCGGGCAGCGAGCTTATGTCGTCTATGACCGAGTAGCGCGCGCCGGGGCACATGTCGCGCAGGTAGTCATGTCCCGAGGGGTCTATGGTTATGCAGAAGCTACCCACGCCCGAGCGCTCCAGTTCCTGCAGGGCCATGGCAGTGTCGCGTATGCCGTAGGTGTTTGAGCGCCGGTCTTCCCCGTAGTCGCTGTCCTGCGGAAACCCATCGCTGAGAAGTATCAGGTGGCGGGAGCGCGCGCTCACGCGGGCCAGCTTATCGGCCGAGTGCCTCAGCGCGGTGCCCATGCGTGTTGAGCGACGGGGCTGGATGGCGCCTATGCGACCCTTCACCATGGGCCCCATGGTCTCGACAAAAGATTTTACCTGGTAGTACTCCACGTTGTGTCGGCCGTTACCCGAAAATCCGTAAATGGCCCAGGAGTCTCCGATGTCGCCGAGCACCTCGGAAAGCACCACCAGGGTTTCCTTGATGAGGTCTATGACCAGGCGTGGCTCGTCGTCGCTGTCGGCCAGGGGTTCATCGGTAGATGCGCTCATGTCGACCAGGAACAAGGTCGCCACGTCGCGTTCTTCGCGGCGACGGGAGATATAGAAGCGATCAGTGGGCGACCTGCGCGACTTGAGCTCGGCCTGGGCGTCGACCAGTGCGTTGAGGTCGAAGTCGTGGCCGTCTTCCATGCCGCGTACCTTACGGTACTGCTCGGGTTTCATGCGGTTGAATTCCTGCCGCACCTGCGAGAGCAACTCGCCTGAGCGGCCGATGACCTCGAGATAGTAGTGGCCGCCGTCGCCCTCGATGCTGGTCTCCTGCAGGCTGCACCACTGGCGGCGGTAGTCCGACACCTGGTAGTCCCACTCGTCATAGAGATAACTGTCGGTGTGCACCTGTTCGCGCAGCCAGTCACGCACGGCGGCCGTGTCGCCGCGATCCACCATGGCACGTAGTTCGCGCAGCGAATCCGAGGGGAGCTTGCCCAGCAGGTCGGTAATGTAGAGTCCCAGCCCCGGTTGCTCGCTGCCGTGCGACTCGGAAAGCTTTAGAGAATCGGCCTGCTCAAGCAGGCGGCGGATCTCGTCAGTGCTCAGCGCCGTACCGGGGGCCTCGTCGTCGCCGTCAGCTTCGGACAGTTGCAGCTCACGCTCGCCCGGGTCCAGGGATTCGCCGTCGTCGGGGCCGGCCTTGGCCTTGTCGTCACCCGCCGCGCCGGGCATGGGGCCTGCCGGGTCCTCGCCCATGTCGCCGGGGTCGAGAATTGTCGCCCCGCCCAGCTCGATGAAGTTGTCTGGGTCGTCGGGGTCCTCGGCCCTCGACTCGGCCAGGGCGAGCAGCGGGTAGAGGGCGGCAAACAACGTGGCGCTGTCATACACGCTCGCTTCGGGATGGCGGAGTCGCCGTAGCGGTTCGGCCAGGGTCGCGGCCGAGCGGGCCAGCCGCGGCTCCAGGTCTTCGCGTTTGTGCCCGCCCACGGTGAGATGAAACAGCGCTTCGAGCAGCAGGTCGGCCGGGCGATCGGCCGCCTGCGGCGGTGGGTTGTCGGCGTAGTGGGCGCCCAACCGTTGCATGTCGATGGCCAGGCCGGGAAACTCGCGCTGCAGGCAGGCGTCTATTCTCGCCCCGTCGAGCAACACGAACAGGCCGTGTGCGAGCAAGGGGTTGGGGTAGGACTCGAGCAGGGCCGCGAGGCCCGTCGACTCGTCGGCCGGCTTGTTTTCACGACCTGCAACGGTGGGCGGCGACCAGCCCAGGCCCTTGAAGTGATCGATGTTGAAGTCAAAACTGCCGTACTCCCAGCGGCCAGCCACGTGGGCTACGGTGAGCTTGTACATTAGCAGGTTATCTTCGCTGCTCGAGAACAGGCTCACCTTTTCGGGAAGGCGCAGGCTTGTTTCATCGCCCGGCGACAAGGGCGGTCTCAGCCAGGTGCCGGTCGACGCAACGAGCTGAAAATGTCGGCGTGACATCATGCGCAGGTAGCGCTGCATGAGACCTTCTATCTCTTCGAACTGCATGCTCGCGCTGTGCTCGACGAGCAGCTTGTGGGCTGTCCTGGTGTGTATGGCCAGGTGGGCGAGCAGTGCCGCCTGGCCGCGGTCGGCCAGCTCGTCCGCTTGCTCGAGCCACAACTCGACACCCTCGCGCCCGCCCTCGTCGAGCGCCCGGTGCATGGATCTGAGGTAGGTGGGCAGCGCCGCGGGCAGCAGGCGTGTTACCGCGGGTGCGCGCGACAACAAAAACAAGGCGTCGTCCTGGTCGAGGTCGTGCAAGGTGGCCGACAGCAGGCGCAGCGCGTCGGCCAGTCCGTCGGCCGCTGGCGCAGACTTAAGTGCCTCTTCGACGGCTTCGAACAGTGGACGGCGACAGTCGGGGGAAAGCGATTTCAGCGCTGCTGGCAATGCGCTTACCAGTTCGCGTGCCGCGAGAGGGTCACCGGCGGACAGGTCAGCGCAGAACTTGAGACAGCGCTCCTGCTCCGAGGCTTCGAGGCCGGCGAGATCGCTGGCGAGTCGCGGTGGCCAGGGGGGAGCCTTGCGGCGGCCGGGTAGGCGGGCCGACACGCAGCGACTCCAGTGACCCACCGACCCCGGGGCGAGTACGTCCAGCAGGCCGGGCATTGTTTCCACCAGAGCCCGGCCTGCCATTTCCTCTTGCCAACCGCCGTCTACGAGCAGCTCGAGGGTGGCGTCGCGCCAGGCGAGTAGGGCGGTGGGGTTTACCGTGCCGCTTTCGAGCGCCGGCGCGGTTGCCTCGGCAAAGTCCCTGCCCAGTCGACGCGAGCGCTCCAGCAGTGGGGTGCAGCAGGCCAACCACTGCCCGGGTTCGAGCGGTGAGCCTTCGCGGTAGAGAAAACGGCTCGCCTCGAACCACGCGGACGCTGCATCGCGCTGCTCGAGGTCCTGTCCGAGAAGGGTGACGGTGCCGGCGAGCCAGTCGTGCAGGCGCGCGGGCGACTCGCGGGTTACCGCGGCAGCCGCGACCAGGAAAGAGTGAGCCAGCGTGACCGAGCGAAGTGCCAGCAGGTCGCCGGTGGCCAACAGTTTTTCACGGTCGGCGGGTGGGAGTGAAGCCACCATCTCAAGCGCGGCTTCCCCCTCACTGCCGTCGGCCAGGTGGCGGCTCGACAACCACTTTCGTTCGTCGCTCACTGCGTCAGTCGGGCGGAAAAATAGACGACACGAGTTCGGCCACGGCTCCCTGCGTGGCCGGGTCGTCGCTGAGGGCCCGTATCATTGTCGCCTCGCAGGCTCGCTGCCGGGTGGTGCCGTGGTTGATCAGCTGGGCGGCGTAGAGAAGCAGGCGCGTGCTCACGCCTTCTTCGAGTCCACCCGACTTGAGTTCGCGCACGCGCTCGCCGAGGTGGGCAAGGTCCATGGCCGTTTCGAGATCAACGCCGCTTTCGTGGGCGATGATCTCGGCCTCGCGGTCTCGCGGCGGGTAGCCGAACTCAAGCGTCACGAAGCGCTGCCGAGTGGACGGCTTGAGATCCTTGAGCACCGATTGGTAGCCGGGGTTGTATGACACCACGAGCATGAACTCGGGATGGGCCTGGGCGATCTCCGCGCGCTTGTCGATGGGCAGTATGCGCCGGTGGTCGGTGAGCGGGTGGATGAGCACCATGGTGTCCTTGCGGGCCTCGACCAGCTCGTCGAGGTAGCACACGCAGCCGCTGCGCACCGCGCGCGTGAGCGGGCCGTCCATCCACACGGTCTCGTCGCCACGGATGAGATAGCGGCCTACAAGGTCGCTGCCGGTCAAGTCCTCGTTGCAGGCAACGGTGATAAGCGGCAGGGGCCGGTCGTCGCTGGCCTTGACGAGTTTCCACGCCATGTACTCTACGAAGCGGGTCTTGCCGCAGCCGGTGGGCCCCTTGAGGAGTATGGGCAACTGAAGTTTGAAGGCGGCCTCGAAGATCTCGACCTCGTCGTTTATGGGCAGGTACCATGGGGCGTCTCCGTGGTCGCCGTTACTAATGCTGTCGGCGTTCGGGCTCACGGCAGGTCCTCCGGCTGGTCGAAGGCGCCAACCAACTCAATGCCGTCCAGCTTGTCCATGGTGAGGCCGCTCTCGCTGTCGACCAGCGCTATGTTGATCGCGTCGTCGAGGGAGCTCTTTTCGGCCAGCGAGGCCAGGGCTTCGTTGATGCGCGACTTGAAACGATTGCGTACCACCGGTGGCATATTGTCCATGGGGAAATTATTCAGCTTTACCTCGGCCAACGAATCAGAACTCCAGCTGATGGCGACTACCCGCGGGCCCACTATGCGGTGGTCGAGTAGCAGTCGGTCGGCGCCACGCTGGAAATCGCTGGAGGCATTGCTCTCGGCTTTACCACCGCCGGCCGTTGCCGCAGCGCTGCCGCCACCCGTGCGGCTGCTGCGCGGTGTGGGCCCGGCTGCCTGTAGGCTCTCCAACGACGCTACGAGGGTCTCGACACGACGTTTCTGTTCCGGGTCTTTGGCGATGGCCCCTGCTTTTTTCAGGCTTGCCAGCGCGCCCTCACGGTCGCCCATGCCGTTTTGCACCAGGCCGAGATTGAACCAGGCCTGCATGAAGCCCGGTGTTTTCTCGGTGACCTCGCGGTAGGTGTCGCGCGCCTCTTCGCGTCGTTCCTGGAAGAGCAGCGATGAGCCGAGGTCGGTGCGCACGGCCGCGTCGTCGGGGTCGATCTGGAGGTAACGATTGAAGAGTTCTTCGGCGCGTACGAACTGCCGGGCGTTGTACTCCAGGTTGCCGTACATGCGGATGGCTTCGCGCGAGTCGGCGTCCAGCTCGAGCACGTGGCCCAGGGCCTGCCGGGCCTTTTCGACGTAAGACGGATCGATCAGGCCTGCGCGGTAGCGCGCGCGGGATAATATCAACCAGGACTCGAGATCGTCGGGGCTGGCCTCGGCTGCCTCCGAAAGCCTATCGAGCACGCGTGTTACTTCTTCGGGCAGTTCCACCATCGGGTGGTCGGCCGGGGCGAGGTCGAGCGCGGGGGATGAAGCCGTCGGCCGGGTAGCGCCGGGAGCACCCGATACCGCCCGCTGCTGGGAGGGAGGGGGCGGGTTGAGCCGGTAAACGCCCAGGCCCCCAAGGGCAAACAGCAGGCCAAAAACCGCGAGCGCAAGGGGGTTTGCCCTGATTTCACGGGGCTTATCACGCCGCGGGGTGCCACAGTCGCCGCACCAGGACTGCCTCGAGGAGAGGCTGCCTCCGCACTTTGCACAAGTGTTCGATTTTGATTGTCTGCTCACGTCCTCAACTGGCTTATCAGGTATCCTTACGCTGTTGAAGTCCGCGCGACCAGCCCAGGGGCCGGTCGGAGGAAGCCGCCGGCCCAAAAAAACGGCAGCTGCTGCGCGACTGTTCTATAATCTGGGCTGGCTGCCTGCATGGCGAGTCACGGTCAGGGAGACCACGGGAAAGCGACAATGATAAACAAATTGAAACAGGCTTGGTCAAACTTGAACCCTACGCTCCGGTCGTGGCTGTCCACGGCAGTGAAAGCCGTCATAACGGTGGGCGCTTTCTACCTGCTGCTCTCGCACCAGGTGACCACCGAAGACGGTCGCAGCGTGACGACCTTCACCGCAATCCGCGAGTTCATACCTAATATCGACATGGACAACTTCTGGATGTTCGTGGCGCTTGCCGCCGGCATAAAGTTCATAGGCATACTTGCCAGCATGTATCGCTGGGTGCTGCTGCTCAAGGGCCAGGGCATAGCCCTCCCCTTCAAACATATATTCGGCTCGTTTCTCATCGGTCGTTTCCTGGGCACCTTCCTGCCGTCCACCGTCGGTCTTGACGGCTACAAGCTCTACGACGCAGCCCGCTTCAGCAATCGCACTGTCGAGGTAACGGCCGCGACGGTGATCGAAAAAGTCCTGGGCGTACTCGGAATTTTCTTTACCTTTCTCGTCGCAATGCCGCTGGGCATTTCGATTTTCGGCGACAACGCTTTCCGCGTCGCCGTGCTCACGGTGCCTATAGCGTCGGCCGTGCTCCTGCTATTTTTCACCATGCTGTTCAAGCCCACCCTGGTGCAGTGGGTGATAGAAAACTTTCCCATCCCGGCGCGCGACAAGATCGCGGATTTCGTTACGCGGGTGTCCAAAGCCGCGGCGGCATACAGCGACAAACGCATGTTGTTGCTCAACGCGGCGATTCAGAGCTGGCTCGTGCACTTCACGACAGCGGCGATGTATTTTTTTACGGCGCTGGCGGTGGGCGCCGTGGGCGCGAGCTTCTGGGAGGTGACCTTTGCCTCGTCGATACAGATTTTTGCTACCGTGATATCGCCGTTTACCATAGCTGGCGAAGGTATCCGTGAAATCGCGCAGACCTACCTGCTGGGCGAGAAAATGGGCACTTCACAGGCCATAATATCTGCCGCGCTGGGCTTCTGGGCGGCCGAGGCCCTGACCCTGACGGGCGCGTTCTTTCTCTGGGCTCGCCCCAAGGATTACCGACCCGAGTGGGTGCTGGTGGACGGCGAGCCCGTGGTCGTGACGGCCGACAGCGGCCAGGCCTGATAGGCCCGGGCTCAAGAGAGACATCCGGACAACGACCGGCACGGAAGGTCGTGGTGCGAAACGTGGTCAAAAAAAAGGCCGGCTCCCGTGGGGGAACCGGCCTTGCCACTTTCGCAGCGGGCTTCCTGGCAGATACCAGGTCAGCCCTTCTTCTTGATTTCCGCGCTGATGATGGTCTTCCACTGTTCAAAGGAACGGCCCGTGGGCTTCTTGCCGTTGATGAAGAAAGTGGGGGTACCCCGTACACCGACGGTGCCCGCCTCTTTCATCTCTTCGACTATCAGCGCCTGGGTCTTGGGCGAGTCCATGTCAGTCTTGAACTTCTCAACGTCCAAACCCTCGATCTCGCCGGCGGCCTTGACGAAGAACTCCGCGCTCAGGGCCCGGTAGTTTTCGAAGATCTTGTCGTGCATCTCCCAGAACTTGCCCTGGTTGCCGGCTGCAACAGCAGCCTTCGCGGCAGGCATGGCCTGCTTATGAAACGGCAGGGGGTAGTTCTTGAAGACAAACTGTACGTCGTTGGGGAATTCCTTGACTACCTGATCCACCAAACTGGTGGTTTGTGCACAGAATGGTCATTGAAAGTCCGAGAACTCGACCACCGTAACGGTCGGGTTCGCGGCGCCTTTCCAGAACGAGTTGCCCTTCTTTACCGGGTAGACCTTGTTCGGGTCGTCCTTGGGCTTGGACGGTCGCGCAGCAGCGGCCGGCCCTTTGGCCAGTATTGTTTTCTGACCGGCCGCCAAGCCTGCCAGTTTTCCTATCATGTCTTTTTGTTGTGCCTGTACCTCGTCGACCTTGGCCTTTATGTCGGTAACTTCCTGCGGGTCAACGCAGGAAGCCACGTAAAGGGCAAGGATCGCAACGATGGCTGAGGCGTAACGTGCCTTCGATCCCATTGGGGTGCATCCTCCTTGGAGCTTTTTGTAACGCGTTATTCTTCCGTTGCAGGCCTCGCCTGTCAAGGTGTCCAGGAAATATTTAGGCCCGGTCATCAGCGGGGGTATTGAGGACAGGGCCGCTGGCTGGTATCCAGATAGGGGGATGAGCGTTTTCGGGGACAGTACGATGGGCGGCAAAATGGGCTGGGGAACACCGCTCAAGTTGGCCGTATCGCTGCTGGCTGGCTACCTGGTCTATCGACAGGTGGGTGATCCCAGCTTGCTGGTGGCTGCGCTCCTGCAGGTCGACCCGCTGGTCGTGATCGGAGCGGTACTGCTCTACCTGTCCGGCCAGTTAATGACTGCCTGGCGCTGGCGCGTCATATCAGAACGCGTGGGTTTTCACGCCGGGCTGGTCTCCGTTACCCGTTTTTACTTTATCGGCATGTTCTTCAACCTGTTCGGCCCAAGCACCCTGGGCGGTGACGTTGTGCGCGCCCTCTATCTTGGCCGTACCGACGGCCGGCGCGCGGTGGCCCTCAACACGGTGTTGTTCGACCGCCTGTCAGGACTGGCCATGCTGGTGGTGGTGGCGGTGGTGGCCATCGGCGTGTGGGGCCGCTTCAGTTTGCCGCCGTGGTTGGTCTGGCTCACCTGGGCCCTGGGCCTGGCCATGCTGGTGGGCTGGTGGCTCATTCCCATGATCGCGCGACGCTTGCTGGGCGACACGAATCGAATACGGCGCTTGCTCGAAGACGATCTCGCCCCGTTCTGGTTCGACCGTGGGCTGTTGTTGAAGGCGGCATGGGTGTCGCTGGCCTTTCACAGCCTGCAGGTACTTACGCTTTACATGCTGGGCACCGGCCTGGGCCTGAACCTGCCGCTGGCTTATTACTTCGTCTTCCACCCACTGGTGACGATACTGTCAGCCCTGCCGGTGAGCTTGGCTGGCTTGGGAATAAGGGAGGGCGGGTACGTGTGGTTTATTGTTCACGCCGGGGTTTCGCCCGAGCTGGGCATAGCGCTGGGGCTGTTGTGGCTGATCGTGCTGCTGGCCTCGTCGGCGGTGGGCGGGCTGGTGTTTCTCGCCGATGATTCCGGCATGCCGGCGCTCAGGGGAAGCGAGCACGAGGCTTGACACTTCGCTGCGCGATCCCCGCCGCACTGACGTAGCCCCGGATTATTTACCGAGGTGGCTCCAGAGCCCGTTGTCGTCGTAGGTCACGCCAAACTCTTTTTCCATCAGGCTCACCGCCTGGACAACAGTTTTCTCGCGGCCGGGCTTGAGAGAATCAGGGTTTTCCGAGCAGTACCAAGCCATGTCCTGCAGCAGGTCGGGCCCCGCCTCGGCCGCGTTGAGAACGTACACCGGCACGTCGGAGAGCAGGTGCTTGTAGAGCAGTACCATGCGCTCGATTCTGTCGAGGATGAAGGCTCCCAGCGCTTCGTCACCATTCATCAGCGCCGCCACGTCGCCCCTGCGCGCCGCCTTAAGCGCGTCGAGCAGGCGGTCGCCGGTCACGCCCTGGCCGATGAGCAGCGAGGAGACGTCGGAGCTGTCGTTATAGAAGGGTTGAAAACTGCCGTCCGCCGCGCGGCCTTTCATTATGAAGTCGAGAGCCTGGGTGGGCCTGAGCCTGCGGATCACGAAGTCGAGGTCGGGGTCGTCCTCGAGCAGCATTATGAGGCCGAGCTTATGGACGTCGCGGTCGCAGTAAAAAATATCCCAGTCGGGGTCGTAGAAGAGACGCTCGTGCGGGTAATCGTGGGTGCACTGGCCCAACACTTCTCGGTGTCCGTCGGCGCCGTAGTCGGCCATGGGGTTTTCGATTACGGCTTCGTTTTCAGACAGCACCAGGTTGCGGCTCAGCAGGCCACGCGTGCGAAGGTAGAAGAACCTTTCGGTTGGCCAGGTGTCCCAGTTGCCGCTGCCGTCTTTGTTCTGGCCGGCCGGCACGAGGTTGATCCAGTCGTCCTGGGCCAGGTAGCCCACGCTCTTCATTGTGTCGGTGGCCTTGGTTTCGTCCGAGGTCAGGGTGTAGCGACGCTTGAGCTCGTTGCGCCGGGTGTCGATGTTGCGTTCTGCCCAGAAGGTGGCTGCTCGGGTTTTGCCCGAGCCGTCGCCACCCATGAACACCGTGCAGTTGCCGTTGCTCGACAGTATTGCGCTTGACGCGTGGGCGCCGATGACCTCTGCCACCGACATCACCGCGGTGGTGCCGGAGTGAATGCCACGGGATTTAATTTCGCCGTGGTAATCAGTGTTTATGGCAATTATGACCACCGAATCACCTATGTCGTCGAGCTTGCAGGCGTAGAAAAAGCACGAGGGGGCAATCGATTTGGTCGAGGTGTCGAAGAACTGCGAGTCTCGCAGCCTCGTCGGCAGTCCCAGCTTGATGGGGTTCTCGTCCTTATCCTTGAGCTGGCTGACGAATTCCTTGTAGGCGCGCTCGTTGGGCGGAATGCCTACCACGGAGATCGTGCGCACTATGGGCACCGGGCGATCCATGGCCTCGAAGCGCTGCTCGAGTACCCCGGCGAGTTCGAGGTTGACTGGGTCGTTGAGCTGGAAAAAGTTTACCTGCGTGGTGCGGTAGAGCTGCGGCACGTTGCCACGATGCTCGGCCTGCACGCCACCGCTGAAGAAACGGGCGCGCAGGGTCTTGCCGCCGGTCAGCACGTTCATGGCCTCGAGCCAGGCTCGCGCTTCTTTCACGTCGCGGTCGTGGCTCTTCTTGTCTATGCGCGCAACCAGGCGCGAGGAGAGCGTTGACTGGGTGGTGTTGTAAGAGCTCATCAGCGGACCAATGGTCGGGTCCTCGGCTGTCTCGAGGTCAAGGCGCAGGATCACATCGCCGCGGTCGTTGATGCCGACTTCGCGTAGGCCGGGGTTGTGGCGGATGTAGAGGCCGTCGAGCCATAGCAGGCGGCCGATCTGCGTCTTGGTCACGCCCGAGAGATCGGCTGCACCATCGGAGAACTCTGTGAGCTCGGCGGGCACGAGGTAAGAGGCCATCTGCTTGGTCATATCCGAGTTGAATACGCGCACGCGGCGGCCGAGTTCGGCTATGGTGATGCCGGCGTTGCGGGTCCGATCGCGGTCAATGGCGCTTTCCTCTGCCAGCAGCAGGCGGCCCTCGGCGTCGCGCGCCAGCTTTCTCGATGAGACAGCCTTGGGCTTGAGAAAGAGTTCAATTTTTGTGGATGCGTTGGTGTCGCTCGTCATTAGTGTGCCCCTGCGGAAGATGTAAACTCGCAAGTTATATGGAATGCCGACAAATCCGTCAACGTGGCCAACTCGGGAACGGGGCGCGATGGTGACCCGGTTGGAGCCCGAAGGGCTGCTGGCCATGAAGGATCACGCCGCCCGAAGCTACCCAGACGAGTGCTGTGGGCTGGTACTGGCCTCGCCCGAGGGGGCTCTTGAGGTGGTGCCGATTCGCAACGTGCAGGACGAAATGCACCGTGTTGACCCCGTGGCTTACCCCCGAACGGCCCGGACGGCCTACGTGGGGGACGCTGGCGAGCTGCGCCAGGCGCTGGAAAAAGCCGATGGGCCCGGTTGGCGGCTGGTGGCCTTTTACCACTCTCACCCGGACCACGAGGCTTATTTTTCCGAGGAAGATGTGGCCCAGGCCACCCCCTTCGGCGAACCCTCCTACCCAGAGGCCCTGCAGGTCGTGATCCCCGTGCAGGAGGGCAAGCCCGGGGCCGAGGCTGTATTTGCCTGGTCGGAGGCCGAGGGCAGCTACCTGCAGCTAGACTGAAGGAAGCCGCCGCCAAAGGGCCCTGGAAGTCGGTTCTGTAGCCTTGCCTTGGACCGGCTTCCGGTATTAGTTGACGGCATCTAGTCCGGGCCTGCTCGGACTGTTCGTTCAGAGGGGAGTAAGCATGACGAAGCGATCTTTTTCGAGAGTACTTTTTCCGAGAGTAATAGTGGCCCTGTTGACCGCTGGGAGCTTGTTCGCCCTGGCGCCGAGCGCCGAGGCCGCCAACATGGAAGCCGAGCTCGGCGTCGGCCTTTTTACCAGCCTGGAGGACGGGTCAGACCTGGACGCGGGCTGGCTGGGACGTGCCGGCCTGGTGGCAGGCCTCAGCGACAGGTTGGCTCTTGAGCTGACAGCCACGCGCATCGAGGCGAAGGACAGCGCGACTTCGGACTACCGTACCGCCGAACTCTATACCGCCGGCTTGAGGTTTTACTCCAACAGCGAGACCGACGCGCGCACCCGCGTGTTCCTGTCGGCTGGTGCCGGCCGGGGCTCGGGCCTGGGCGACGGCACTACCGAGGTAGGCTATCTCGGCGGTGGCGTGAGGTTGCGCCTGGGCGACAGCAGCGGCCTTACCCTGAAGGTCCCGCTGCTGGTGGATCTCGGCGGTGACGATACACAGGCCACCTTCATACCCAGCCTGAACGCTTTCCTGGTATTCTGATCCGGGCTTCCGAATGCCCGCGGGTGAGCCCGCAGGGTATTGGCCGCGCCGGGCTGTTGGCAGTCTGAACAGATGCTCGTAACGGCCAACGGCAGGCAGATCTCCTGCGAAATCGAAGGACCCGCCGATGCTCCGGCAGTGGTCTTTGTCCACGGCCTGGCTGCCTCGGGCTCGGTGTGGGCCGAGCAGGCCGGGCTTCTCAGCCAGCGCTTTCGTACCGTTCGTTTCGACATGAGGTCGCACGGCGATTCTTCGCCCGACCCTGCACCCTGTACCCGTTCTGACCTCGTGGCCGACCTGGCGGGCCTTCTCGACGCGCTCGACCTCGCGTCTGTGTCGCTGGTGGGCCACTCGGCCGGCGGCGTGGTGGCCATGCAGTCAGCCGTTGAGATTTCCGAGCGTGTGGACAGCCTGGTGCTGGTGGGCACGGCCAGCGAGTGCAACGAGCGCACGGCCGCCTGGTACCGCTCTACGGCAGAAAAGGCGGTCACCGAGGGTGGCGAGTCGGCGATGAAGGCCATGGGCATGAAGAAGGGCTCTGGCCCCGTGCCCGACGGTACCGGCCTGGGGCAGATGGCGCGTGCGATGGCGAGCATCAACGACCGGCCGTTGACCGAGGCCCTGCGTGCGGTCGAGATACCGACGCTGATAATCGTAGGCGACAAGGATTTCCTGGGTGCCGGCGGGTCGGTGATACTCAGCCGCACGATAGCCGGGAGTGAACTGGAGATCGTTGAAGGCCGTGGCCACGGCATCTACATCGAGGACCCCCAGTGGTTTGCCACGCGCGTTGGCGATTTTATCGCAGCGGCAGTTCTCTAAACGACGCGCTCGCCGCGCAGGGTCTGCGGGCCCGTCGCTTCTATCTTCACGTTCACCAGCTCACCGACCGCGGCCCCGTGCGGGTCGAATACCACCGTCTTGTACTGGGGGTTCTTTCCCGCCAGCCAACCGGCCTGCTTCTTCGCGGGTGACTCGGCCAGCACCTGCGTCAGCTGCCCCAGCATTCGCTCGTTTATGGACCGCGCGCGCTCCTGCTGCTCGTCGATCAGCCGGCTCAGCCGCGCGGACTTTTCTTCTTCGCTCACGGTCTCTTCGATGTCCTCGGCCCGCGTGCGCTCGCGTCGGGAGTACTTGAACATGTAGGCGTGGTCAAAACCGACTTCGTCCATCACCGCCGAGGTGGCTTCGAAGTCGCTCTCGCTCTCGCCCGGGAATCCCACGATGATGTCGGTCGACAGGGCGACGTCGTCCACTGACGCGCGCACCTGTTCAACCAGGCGCATGTATTGCTCCATGTCGTGGCCCCTGTCCATGGCCTTGAGCACGCTGTCGGACCCGCTCTGCAGGGGCAGGTGCAGTTGCGGCATCACCTTGTCGCAGTCGGCCATGGCCTCGATGTCGCGCGCGCTCATGTCGGCTGGGTGAGGCGAGGTAAAGCGCACCCGCTCGATACCGTCTACCGACGAGGCCATCCTCAGCAGCGCGGCAAAGTCGACCCCGTCGTGGTCGTAGGCGTTCACTGTCTGCCCGAGCAGTACGACTTCCTTGTAGCCCTGCTCGGCGATGCTGCGCAGCTCGTTGAGCAGCACCGGGGCGGGCAGGCTGCGTTCGCGACCGCGCACGTATGGCACCACGCAGAAGGTACAGAAGCGGTTGCAGCCGCGCATGATGGTCAGCCACGCCCGCGTGCCCTCGCCACGCACGGGGCTTATGTCAGCGTAGGTCTCGTCACGGTCAAGCCGGAGTTGGGCAAAGCTACCCTCGGCGTTGAGAAGTTCGCCCAGTCCGCGGTAGCCGTCCGGGCCCACCACGAAGTCGAGGCCGGGGATGGCGGCGAGCAGTTTTTCGCGGTGGTGCTGCGCCATGCAGCCCGCCAATCCTATGCGCACGCGAGAGTTGCGGCTGGCCGATATGAGCGCGCGCACGCGCTGGGCCACGCGCTGCTCGGCGTGCTCGCGTATGGCGCAGGTGTTGAGCAGCACGACACCTGCGTCCAGCGGGTCGGCCACCGGCCGGTAGCCGGCCTTCTCAAGCACACCCTGTATCAGCTCGCTGTCGGCCAGGTTCATCTGGCATCCATAGGTTTCCAGGTAGAACCCACGTCGCCGCGAGGCCTCGGCTACGGTCGAGAGACCGGCGTCCTGCTTGTCGGCTGTCGACTGCATTTGCTTCTTATAGCGGGCACCCGGGTCCGCGGGAAACGAGGCGGCGTATAGCGAGGCGTCATGTCTCGCGCCGTTGCTGCGCGATCGCCCCCGGGGTTACGCTTGGTCTTGTGCTGCAACCGTGGACAATGAGGGGCTTGAGCGTTCACGAGCACAGAAAGGACGGGCAGCGCGTGGTAGCCTGCGTGGTCGTCACGGTTTCAGACACGCGCACGGCCGAAAACGATTCGTCGGGCGACGAACTGCAGGCGCGACTCGAGCAGGCGGGCCACCGGGTGGCCTCCCGCGAGCTCGTGGCCGACGAACCCGATCTCGTGTGTTCCCTGCTCAAGGGGCTGATGGCGGCGGGCGACGCGGATGCAGTGATCCTCACCGGTGGCACCGGCCTGGCCCCGCGGGACGGCACCTTTGAGGTGGTGGACTCGCTACTCGACAAGAGGCTCGACGGTTTCGGCGAGCTTTTTCGCTCGCTCAGCTACGAGGAGATAGGCGCCGCGGCGATGCTTTCGCGCGCCGTGGCTGGCGTGGCGGGCGACGTGCTGTTGTTCTCTCTGCCCGGCTCTACGGCAGCCTGCCGGCTGGCGGCTGAGAAACTGCTCGTGCCCGAGCTGGGGCACCTGGTCGCGCTGGTAAGACCGGCGGCAGAATAACGATGAGCGCCATAAATATCCGGGTGCTGTACTTCGGAATCGTGCGCGAGCGCCTCGGCCTGCACGACGAGCAGCTCCAGCTGGCCGCCGACAGCACGGTGGCAGAGCTGTTGGCTGAACTGTCGCACAAGCGCGGGCTCAACGAGGCCGGCGTCGCCAGCTTGAGGGTTGCGGTCAACCGCGAGTACGTGGACGACGGGCACAAGTTGGCTGACGGTGACGAGGCCGCCATTATTCCGCCGGTGAGCGGTGGCTGTGGCCGCGAGGAGCCTGGCCACAAGGAACCCGGCGACAGGGAAACAGGATGATAGAAATAACCGACACGATCATCGACGTGGCGGCCGTCGAGGCCGCCGTCGGGGGACCGGGCGCGGGCGCCGTGGTGACATTCATGGGCACCACCAGGGACAGCAACCGGGGGCGCCGTGTTATCAGTCTGGAGTACGAAGTCTACGCCGAAATGGCGGTCGAGCAGCTAACGGGCATCGCCGATGACATACGCTCTCGCTGGCCGGGATCCGCGGTGGCCATGGTGCACCGCAACGGCAAAGTCGAGATAGGTGAGGCCAGCGTCGTAATAGCGGTCTCAACTCCGCACCGGGTCGAGGCCTTCGAGGCCTGTCGCTACGCCATCGACCAGCTCAAGCACGTGGCGCCGATATGGAAGAAAGAAACCTTTGAGGGCGGCGAGGTGTGGATAGGTTCGCTGGCCGATTGCGATCACGGCGACGACGACCACGCTGACGACCGCGACTGAGCTTCAGCTTTCTTCCGCGGGTACGAGCGGCCTGTTGTCGGCTGCTACACCGGCAGCGTCGCTGGTCGCGAGAAAGTAATCGAAGAGTACGCCCTGCATGACCAGCATCACCATTTGCCAGACCACCACGAAGGGCAACTGCATCTCGGGCGGTACCACGAGCGCGCCGGCCGGGCCCAGGTTGATCAGGAATACGTAGGGCGTCAGTCGCCAGCGACAGGCAGCGGTGAGTTGGCTGCTGGCAAACAGCGGCCACAGCCACGGCACCATGCGCTTGAGCGCCGGGCGCACACCGCTGAGCAAAGCGCCGAGGTCTTCGCGCCGCTGCAGTACGACCACGAAGGGCAGCAGGCAGAAGCGCACGAACAGAGACAGGTACACAATTATGCCCACTGCCGCCGACACGGCGGGCATCAGCTGGCTGCCGCGGGTGGCCAGCATGGCACCGGCCACGGCCACCGTGGCAGCGGCGGCGCAGAGCAGGGCCGCCAGCATACCGAAGAGCAGCAGGCCCAGCCCGCGTTCGGCGAACAGCGCCAGCACCTCGCGCCAGCCCACGGTAACGCCCAGGTGGGCGGCGTGAAACAGCACTACCGGCAAGAACATCATCAGCAGGGCGATCGGAACGGTGAGCAGGGCCGACAGGCCCCCGGCGCTGCCGTCGACCGGGCCGGCGGCGGCGAGCACGGCCAGCAGGGCGGCCAGCCCCAGCCACAACGCGAGATCGCGACGCACCAGTCTCCAGGCCCTGCGCATCTCGGCAGGAAAAATTACGAACAGCCAGTTGATGATCACCGCGTGTGCCTCTCCCCACGGTTAGCCTGTGCGTGCCCGGCGGGCAAGTCGCGACGGGCCTGCACACTGACCCGACACCTGTGTTCAACGCTCAAAGGTCGTGGTAGCCTTGGGGGGTCGTGGTTCTGCCCTCTAAGATGACCAGCCCGGGCATCGCCTGCCTGCTCGTGGCGGCGTTTGTGCAGGGCTGCGCTCCCGGCGCTGCGCGGCTGAACGGCCGCGGCCTGTCGGACATGCCCCAGACCTATGCCGACATGGAAATGAGCGCTGCCGACCAGGCACGCGGGCATTTCCTGGTCTCGCTGGTGGCAGCCGATGAAGGCGACAACCAGCGCGCCACCCGCGAGATGCAGCTCGCGGTTTCGCTGGACCCCGACGAACCCTTGCTTCGCGAGCGCCTGCTGCACCTCTACATACGCTCCGGCCAACTCGACATGGCCCTTGCCCAGGCGCGCTTGCTGGCCGACATCGACCCCGATGATTTTAAGAACCAGGTCCTGGTGGCCGACCTGCTGGTGTCATTGGCCCGCTACGAAGCGGCCATAGAGCAGCACGTGCTGCTGCTGGTCGAACATCCCGACAACGTGGAACTGCTCGTGCAGCTGGGCGCGCTCTACAACCGTACCGGCGACTACGAAGAGGCCGTTGCCGTGCTTGAGAAGGCGACCTTTTATGATCCCGACTCGGCCATCGCCATTTCCTATCTCGGTCGTTCCTACGCTTTGTCGGGCGACTTCGAGCGCGCGAGTGTATCGTACCGCAGGGCCACCGAGCTGGGCCCGGTGTCCGACCAGGTCTACCTCGAGATGGGCTACGTCTACACGCGCCTGGAACTGACCGAGCAAGCCATCGAATCTTACCAGCGTGCGCTCGACTTCAACCCTGACCTGCTGGCCGCGCGCAGGGAGCTCGGCAAGTTGTACGTAAGCCAGGGACAACTGGACGAAGCCCTGCGGCAGTACGAGGACCTGATGCCGCGCGAGGTCGACCCCGTCGACACGCAGGTGAAGATAGGCTTGATAAGCCTGCGGCGGGGTGACTACGACAGGGCGCGTACAGAGTTCGAGTTGGCGCTGGCCGCCCGGCCCGACGATGGCAGGGTGCGCTACTACCTGGCCAACACCTACCTGCAGGAGGGTGACACCAGGGAGGCAGAGCGCCAGTTGCGGCGCATACCCACCGACTCGGCGCACTTTGCGCAGGGCAGCATGGACCTCGCCCATGTGCTGGTGGCAGCCGAACGGATTGCCGACGCCATAGAGGTGCTCGACGCGGTGGTGAAAGTGGACAGCGACAATGTCGACGCGTTACGCTTCCTGGTCACGCTCTACTCGGGCTCGCGTGACTTCCAGCGCGCCCTCAAGGCGGGCCGGATGCTGGTGGACGCCTTCCCCGGAAACGATTCCTACCTCTACCTGCTGGCACTGGTTAACGATGAAATGGGGCGAGATGAGGAGGCGAACCAATTGCTCAGGCAGGTACTCGAGCTCAACCCTGAAAATGGGATGGCGCTCAACCACCTCGGATACACTTTTGCCGACCGCGGTGAGAACCTCGACGAGGCCGAGGACCTGATACGCCGCGCGTTGGTGGTCTACCCCAACGATGGCGCTATCCTCGACAGCCTGGGTTGGGTCTACTACCAGAAAGGAGACTACGAGTCGGCCGTGGTGGAGCTTGAGCGCGCGATGGAGCTTATAGGCCACGACGCGGTGGTGCGTGAGCACCTCGCCGACGCTTACGTCAAGGTGGGGCGGATGGCCGAAGCCCGGCGGGCTTACCGCGACAGCGAGGCCCGCGGCAAGGATCACGACCTGATTGAGCGGGTGAAGGGCAAGCTCAGCGACCTGGAGAAACAGCTGTCCGCTACCCCGCCGGAGCTGTAGTGGAGAGGCAGCCGCCGGCGATCCCGTGCGTGGTGATGTTTGCTGCCGTCGCTTTGACGGTCGGCGCGTGCTCCACGCTGGGCAATAGCGCCGTGGAACTCGCCCGCTGCACAAGCCAGGCCGACCTGCAGGCGGCGTTCGTTGATCGCGAGCAGTCCGTGGCCACCTTCAGGGGGCAGGCCCGCTTCGAGTACAACGGGCCGCAGGGTAACCGCAAGCTGTCGTGGATGGTGAGCGTGGACGGTGCTGAGCGGTTGCGCATTGACGTGATGACGGCCTTCGGCCCGGCCTGGTCGGTCACGGTGGAGGGCGGCCGCGTCGCCGCCTGGGATCGTGGTGAAGGAGTGCTTTACCTGGGAACGGCGGGCCGCGAGAGCCTCGCGAGCATGACCGATCTCGACCTGCCGCTTAACGACATGATCTACCTGCTGCGCGGCCTTCCACCGGCCACTGCCGGGGATGTCCTTGCCAGGGCCTGGTCGTCGGACGACGGCTGCACGGTCTCGTCGGCTTCCGACGGCACAGACCGCTGGTCGGCCACGCTGCGCGCGCGGGCGAGTGATGTCGTGGAGGCCCGGCGCTACGGCTCAAGCGGGCAGGTTTCGTGGCGCGCGCAGTTCAAGGATTGGAAGAAAACCGACGGCGCGCGCTTGCCGCACGAGTTGCAGTTGGAGCTTTCCGACGGTGGTAGGATACGGCTGGTATATTCGAGAATCTGGCGAAACCTGGACATGGGTGGCGAGTTGTTTCGGCTTGAGCCCGGCCCGGGGGTAAAAGTAGTGGAGGTCTGATGTTGCGTCTGCAAATAAACAAGACGAGGCCAGTGTCGGGCCACAGGGTCCAGGGTCTGATACTGGCGGTGGCTTTGCTGGCCCTGGCGGGCTGCAAGTCCGGTCCCGGCAGCAACGACGCTGGCCCGGCGGCTGACATCGATCTTTCGCCCGCCACGGGTGGCGCCATACTCGAGGGCAGCATCGGCGACGCCTCCAATCTTATTCCCATGCTCGCCGGCGACAGCTCGTCGCACTCGGTGGCATCTCTGGTGTTCGACCCCTTGCTCACTTACGACCGCAACCAGGACCAGCTCGAGCCCAGGCTCGCGAGCAGCTGGGAGGTGAGCGAAGACGGGTTGGAGATTCTCTTTCACCTGCGCGAGGACGTGCGCTGGCAAGACGGCGAGCCGTTTACGGCCCGCGACATAGAGTATGGTTTCAAGACCATCACCGACCCCACGACCCTGACGGCCTACGCGGAGGACTACCGGCAGGTTTCGGTCTTTGAGGTCATCGACGACTTTACGTTCAAGGTCACTTACGACAAACCCTTCGCCCCGGCGCTGGCCAGTTGGAACAACCTCGTGGTCTTGCCGCGCCACCTGCTCGAGGGGCGCGACATAAACTCGGCCACCGACTTTGCCCGCCACCCGGTTGGGCTGGGCCGGTACACGCTGGAGAGCTGGACCGCCGGCACCGATATTTCGCTGCAGGCCAACCCCGACTACTACCGTGGTCGCGCTTACGTGGAGCGCGTGGTCTACCGCATCATACCCGACCAGCAAACCCAGTTTCTTGAGCTAAAGACGGGCGGCCTCGACATGATGGGGCTCACCCCGTTGCAGTACAGCCGCCAGACCTCAAGCGACGCCTTCAAGAATAACTTTGCCCGCTACAAGTACCTCGCCAACAGCTACACCTATCTTGGCTACAACCTTCGCAACGATCTGTTCAAGGACCAACGCGTGCGGCGGGCTTTGAGCCACGCGATAAACAAGCAGGAAATCGTTGACGCGGTACTGCTCGGGCTGGGCGCACCGGCGCGGGTGCCGTACAAGCCCGGCACTTTCTGGCACAATGACAGCATCGAGGACCTCGCTTTCGACCCCGCCCGATCGCGGCAACTTCTGGCCGAGGCCGGTTGGAGCGACAGCGATGATAACGGTGTGCTCGACCGCGAGGGCAAGGAGTTCGAGTTCAAGATTCTCACCAACCAGGGCAACGACCTGCGCTTGAAGACCGCCACTATCATACAGCGGCGCTTCAAGGAGATAGGCGTCAAGGCCGAGGTCCGGGTCATAGAGTGGTCGGCGTTCATCAACGACTTTGTCGACAAGCGCGCGTTCGACGCGGTGGTACTGGGTTGGTCGCTGGGCCTGGATCCCGACCAGTACGATATCTGGCACTCGTCGAAGACCTCCGAGAAGGAGTTTAATTTCGTGTCGTTTGCCGACCAGGAAGTCGACGACCTGCTCGACAGCGCGCGCCGCAGCTTCGATAGGCATGAGCGCAAGAAGGCCTACGACAGGTTCCAGGAAATACTCGTCGAGCAGCAGCCCTACACGTTTCTCTACGTTGCCGAGAGCCTGCCCGCCGTCCACCGTCGCTTTTACGGCATAGAGCCGGCGCCGGCCGGCATCGCCTATAACTTCGAACGCTGGTACGTACCCACGGCCCTGCAAAAACACTCGCTGAGTCCGGGGGGCTGAGTCGGCGTGATCGCCTACCTCTCCCGTCGACTGCTCGGCCTCGTACCGCTGCTGCTCGGCATCACGCTCATTTCTTTCATGGTTATCCACGTGGCGCCTGGTTCGCCGATGGATCTTCTCACCGACATGAATCCCGACGCGAGTCCCGAGCTGCGTGACCGCTTGGCCGAGCACTGGGGGCTCGACGAACCGCTGCCCGTGCAGTACGCGATGTGGCTCAAGCGCGTGGTGGTGGGCGACTTCGGCAATTCGCTGTCGCGCGATCCGCGGCCGGTCATCGACAAGGTGGCAGAGGCCCTGCCCGTGACCCTGGTGCTCAACCTGATGTCGCTGTGCCTGGTCATGGCCGCGGCAATTCCTATAGGCGTTTACTCGGCCACCCATCCTTATTCGCGCAGCGACCGCGCGGCCACGGTGTTCGTGTTCCTGGGTTTTGCCATGCCCACTTTCTGGCTGGCGCTGTTGTGCATGATGCTGTTTGGCGTGGAGCTGGCGTGGCTGCCGGTGTCGGGCCTGCAATCGTTGGACTACAACTTGCTGGGGCCGTGGGGCAAGGTGCTTGACCGAGCGCGCCACCTGGTGTTGCCGGTGTCGATCGCGGCTATCACCAGCCTTGCGGGCATGTCGCGCTACATGCGTTCGAGCATGCTCGAGGTTTTTCGCCAGGACTATGTGACCACGGCGCGGGCCAAGGGACTTTCCGAACGCGTGGTGGTTTACCGGCACGCGCTGCGCAACGCTATGCTGCCGGTCATCACCCTGCTGGGCCTGTCGGTGCCGGGCCTCATCGGCGGCTCGGTGATTTTTGAAACCATTTTTGCCATCCCCGGAATGGGCAGGCTTTTTTACAGCAGCGTAATGGGTCGTGACTACACGGTGGTTATGGGCGTGCTGGTCATCGGTGCGGTGCTCACGCTGCTGGGCAACCTGCTGGCCGATGTTTCCTACGCGATTGCTGACCCGAGGTTGAGGCGAAGATGAGCATCTTGTCGCGCATAGCGAGTAACCGGCTCACACTGGCCGGGGGCGTGATGGTGGCCTTGCTGTTTGCGGTGGCGGTGCTGGCGCCGGTGATTTCGCCCTACGACCCCGGTGCCGTCAATACCCAGGCGATACTCGAAGCGCCGTCGTTCGCGCACCTGCTGGGCACCGACGGCATAGGCCGCGACGTGCTCAGTCGCATGATTTACGGCGCGAGGGTTTCGCTGATGGTGGGCTTCGTGGCCGTCGGCATCGCCAGCCTGATCGGCGTGCTGCTCGGTTCTACGGCCGGTTACTTCGGCGGCATGATCGACGCCGTCATCATGCGCTTCGTGGACGTGATGCTCTGCTTCCCGTCCTTTTTTCTCATACTAGCGGTGATCGCTTTTCTCGACGCCAGCATCTGGAACATCATGGTCGTCATCGGGCTTACCTCGTGGATGGGGGTGTGCCGGCTGGTGAGGGCCGAGTTCATGGCCCTGCGCAGCCGCGAGTTCATGCTGGCGGCCGAGGCCCTGGGCCTGCCGTCGTTGCGCATCATGCTCAGACACGGGTTGCCCAACGCAATGGCGCCGGTGTTCGTGGCCTTCATCCTGGGCGTGGCCGGCGCCATCCTCACCGAAAGCGCGCTCAGCTTCCTGGGCATAGGCGTGCAGCCGCCCGACCCAAGCTGGGGCAACATCCTCACCGAGGGCAAGAACACCATAGAGGTGGCCTGGTGGCTGTCGGTCTGTCCTGGCGTGGCCATCCTGCTGACGGTGCTCGCGTACAACCTGCTGGGCGAGGGCCTACGCGATGTCCTCGACCCGAGGCTCAAGGAGGGCTGAGGCAGGTGGCGGTATTACTCGAGTTACGCGACCTGGTGACGGTATTCGACACCGCCGACGGCGTGGCGCGGGCCGTCGACGGCGTGAGCTTCAGCATTGATCGTGGCGAGACCCTGGGAGTTGTAGGGGAGTCGGGCTGCGGTAAGAGCGTCACCGCCCTGTCCATCCTGCGCCTGGTACCGGAGCCGCCCGGCCGCATAGAGAGTGGCAGCGTTCTGTTTCAAGGCGCCGACCTGCTGCACATGAGCGAACCCCGGCTGCGCGCCATACGTGGTAACGAAATTGCCATGATCTTCCAGGAGCCCATGACCTCGCTCAACCCGGTTTTTAACGTAGGCTTCCAGGTGGCCGAGGCCCTGCGATTGCACCGGGGGTTGGGCAAGCGCGAGGCCGAGCGCGAAGCCGTACGCATGCTCGAGCTGGTCGAGATTCCCGAAGCCGAGTCGCGCGCGAGGGACTACCCGCACCAGCTCAGCGGCGGCATGCGGCAGCGGGTGATGATCGCCATGGCGCTTTCCTGTAACCCGAGCCTGCTCATTGCCGATGAGCCCACGACCGCACTCGACGTGACTATACAGGCGCAGATACTCGAGCTGCTGAGCGAGCTTCAGCAAAGGTTGGGAATGGCACTGCTGCTGATAACCCACGATCTCGGCGTTGTGGCCGAGAGGGCCGACAGGGTCCTGGTCATGTACGCCGGTCGCGTGGTTGAGCAGGGTCCGGCCGATTCGGTGCTGGGCAGTCCGCGGCACCCTTACACGCGTGGGTTGATTGCTTCGCAGCCGCGGCTGGGGGCCACCGGTGAACGGCTGCAGCCCATAGCCGGCATGGTGCCGAGGCTCACCGAGCTGCCATCGGGCTGCCACTTTCGAACCCGCTGCTTGCTGGCCACCGAGCGCTGCGAGCGCGAGGAGCCCCGCCTGGAGGGCGGCGCGCACGAGGTCTCGTGTTTTGAAACGTCGGTCCCGGCGAGTAACGGAGGCGGGCATGGCTGAAGTCAAACCGTTGCTCAAGGCCCGAGGTCTGGTGAGGGTGTTCAAGACCGGCGGCGGTGTGTTCGGCGCTGGCCGTGCCGAACTGCGTGCCGTGGACGGCGTCGACCTCGACGTGTGGCGCGGCGAGACCCTGGGTATTGTTGGCGAGTCGGGCTGCGGTAAGACCACCCTCGGACGGTTGTTGTTGAGGTTACTTGAGCCAACGGCCGGTACCGTGGAGTTTGATGGCCAGCAACTCACCGGCTTGTCGCGCGGGCAACTGCGGCCTTTCAGGCGTCGCATGCAGGTCGTCTTCCAGGACCCCTACGCTTCGCTCAACCCGCGCATGAAGGTGGGCCGTATCATAGCCGAGGGTATGGAGTTCCACGGGCTGGCCTCGGGTGCCGAGCTGCGCACGCAGGTGCTGGAGCTGATGGAGAGGGTGGGGCTGGGCGCCGACGCCTGGGATCGCTATCCCCACGAGTTCAGTGGTGGGCAGCGGCAGCGCATCTGCATCGCGCGAGCGCTGGCCGTGAAGCCCGAGCTGGTGGTGGCCGACGAACCGGTGTCGGCGCTGGATGTTTCGATACAGGCGCAGATACTCAACCTGCTGGCCGAGCTGCAGCAGGAGTTTGGCTTGACCTTCGTGTTTATCTCGCACGACCTGAGGGTCGTGGAGCATTTCAGCCACCGCGTGGCCGTGATGTATCTCGGGCGCGTGGTCGAAACGGCACCGGCTCGCGATATCTACGAGCGTCCGCTGCATCCTTACACGGCTGCGTTGTTGTCCGCGGTGCCCCGCGTAGACGCCAAAGCGCGTACGCAGCGGGTGGTGCTCAAGGGTGACGTGCCCAGTCCGGTCAGCCCGCCAGGCGGCTGTCCGTTTCATCCGCGTTGCCCGGTTGCCGAAGCGCGTTGCTCGACGGAAGTGCCACGGCTGCTACCACGCGGCGATGACCGCAGCGTGGCCTGCTTGCTGGCATAGCGCCAGCTCCTGGAAAATGGCGTTAGCGCTGGTCGCGTGAACGTATGCGCGCAGCCTTGCCGGTGCGGTCACGCAGGTAGTACAGGCGACTGCGGCGGACGACGCCGCGTGCCTTGATCTCCACCTTGTCGATGCGAGGGGAGTGAAGTGGAAAGGTTCTTTCGACGCCGACGCCGTAGGAGGTCTTACGCACGGTGAACGACGCGCCGCTGCCGCCGCGGGACCGCCGTATGCAGACGCCTTCGAACACCTGGATCCGCTCTTTATCGCCCTCGACGATGCGCGCGTGCACGCGCAGGGTGTCGCCCGGGCGAAACGCCGGTAGCTCTCGCAGTTGCTCTGCTTCTATCTGGTCTATGATGTTCATTGGCGCAATCCTCGGTCTTTCTAACCCGCCTTTCTACCCTGTGCCGCGTAGCCGGTCAAGAATTACCGCCGCTGCGGCCCGCACCGACAGGTGATTATAGTCGCCGGGGCCGTCGACAGGCGGCAGCCTGAGCTCGCAGCGCTCGACCAGCTCATCGGTCATCCCCCAGCCCGTACCCAGCAGGAGCAGCCAGGGACGGCTGTCGTCGGCCAGCTGCCGGGCGGCTTGTTTCCACGCCGTTTGGCGGGGCATGGGGCGGGCACTGGTGGCCACCAGGGTAGGCAGCTCACCGGTTTCGCGCTCGATCTCTATGAGCACGCCCTCAAGGTCGCGCTGCAGGCGCACCAGCTCCATGGCCTGCCGGCGATTGTCGTTGTAGCTGCTGCCAGGACCATCCAGCCAGTGGCGCGAAATTTTTCTCACCAGCCCGCGCAGGGCATCCACGGGTGTGACGACGAAAAACGCGTGGGCGTGGTATGTCCGGCAACTGCGCGCGATGTCGTGCACGTCGATGTTGGTAACCGAAGTGGTCACCACGTTGTGATTGCGGTCGTACACCGGGTGGTGCAGCAGGGCCACGTAGAGCTCGGACACCGTCAGTCGTCCCCGGGCTCTTCGCCACGGCCACCGTCGCCACTGCGGTCTCCACCCAGGAGATCGGGACGGCGTGCCCGTGTTCGTCGTCCGGACTGCTCCTGTCGCCAGCGTTCTATCTCGGCGTGGTTGCCTGACAGCAGAACGTTGGGGACAGCTTCTCCCCTGAAAACAGCGGGGCGCGTGTACTGCGGGTATTCGAGGCGGCCGTCACTGAAGGATTCGTGGCGCGTGGATTCGTCGCTGCCCAGCGCGCCGGGTACCAGGCGCGTGACGGCGTCGATGATCACCAGGGCCGCCAGCTCGCCACCACTCAGAACGTAGTCGCCGATGGACAACTCCTCGTCGAACAGCGGGCGGATTCTCTCGTCCACTCCCTCGTAGCGCCCACAGAACAAGAGCACGCGTTTCTCGTCGGCCAGCCTGGCTGCGGCTTCCTGGCCGAAGCGCCGACCCTGCGGGGTGAGCAGCACGCTCACCCCCGGCGGCGCGGTGCTGCTCACCTGTTCAACGGCCGCAAACACGGGTTCAGGTTTCATCAGCATGCCTGGCCCACCGCCGTAGGGAGAGTCGTCGACCGGGTGTATGCTGCCGCCGGTAAAGTCTCGCAGCTGGTGCGCGGTGAGCCCAACCAGTCCGCGTTCGACGGCCTTGCCGGTAACGCCGCACAACGAGGCCGCCGAAAACATTTCCGGAAACAGGCTGATGACGTGAAACTCGGGCCCGGGGCGACTCATGCGCTGTCTCCTCCCCCGCGGCTGAAGTCGAGGCCTTCCCGGTTTACCACCACCCGGCCGGCCTCGCTGTCGACGCTCGTGACTACTGTTTTTACGACGGGGATCAGGGCCGTGACTTCGGGACCCTCGACTTTCCATACGTCGTTGGCCCCGGTCTGTATCACCTCGGTAACCAGGCCCAGCACCGAGCCGGCGCTGTCTTCTACCGTCGCTCCCAGAATGTCGTTTTCGTAGTAAGCATCGTCTTCCGCGTCGGGCAGGCAGCCCTCGGGTATCCAGGCATCGCTGCGCGCGAGCGGCTCGGCGGCGCTGCGGTCTTCTATTCCGACCAGCTTGAGCAGGGCGTCATCGTGTCTGCGCTTGAGCTGATCGATGGCAGCCGACAGCAGCTCGTTTCCATCGCGTCTCAGTATCACCCGGGTGCCGGGCAGCAGGGCGTCCATGATGTAGTCGTCGGCCTTGAGCAGCAGCGCGCCTTTTAATCCGTGCGCGCGCAGAATCCGTCCGGCGAGAAACTCGCCGGGAAATGGCTGTTTGGTTGAAATCTGACCCGGAGCCTGCGCCGCAGGCCCCTAGTCCTCGATGATCTCGAGAACGGCGCGGCAGTTTGCGCGCGAGGCGGCCGCGTTGAGAATGGTGCGCAACGACTTGGCTGTGCGCCCCTGCTTGCCTATCACGCGGCCGAGGTCCCCCTTGTCTACACGAAGCTCAAGTACGGAAGACTCATCGTTGACCGAATGGGTCACCTCTACGGCTTCCGGCTTGGTAACCAGGTTGGCAGCCAGGAACTCCAGGAGCTCCTTGAGAGCCTCGCCCTGTTTTACTACAGTGTCGAGCTCGTCCGCTGCAGGCCCGCTTTCTTCATCAGCTTGGCTACTGTCGGTGACGGTATCGCTCCCTTCTTCACCCATTGCTCGATTTTCTCCCCTTCAAGTTTGACCTCCGGTGGATCTGACAACGGGTTATAAGTACCCAGAACTTCAAGGTACTTCCCGTCCCGTGGAGCTCGCTTGTCTGCAGCCACGACTCTGTAAAAGGGTCGCTTTTTGGTCCCGCGTCTGGTCAATCGAATCGTAACAGCCATTAATATGTTTCCTGGGTTTCCCGTGCGCCACGGTCACCCGCGGTCAGATTCCCTCAGTTAATACTAGACCTCACGGCTCTTCTCAAGGGCTGCGGCCTATTTTCTGAGATCAGTAGTCAACAAAAGGCCCCCCGCTGACCGTTAAGACGACGGGGGGCCAAGGATTTATCCCCTTAAAACAGGGGGGTTACATCATGCCGGGCATGCCTCCGCCCATTCCGCCCATACCACCCATTCCGGCAGCAGCAGCAGCAGCTGCGTCACCGGCGCCCTTCTCTTCGGGCTTATCGGCCACGGCGGCCTCGGTGGTGAGAAGCAGTCCCGCCACCGAAGCGGCGTTCTGCAGGGCGGTACGGACGACCTTGGTGGGGTCGATGATGCCGGCCTTCAGCAAGTCCTCGAACTTGTCGGCGGCCGCGTTGTAGCCCAGGGCACCCTTACCGTTGCGTATGCGATCGATGACTATCGAAGGCTCGGCACCGGCGTTCCTGGCGATCCAACGGGTAGGCTCTTCGACTGCTCTTTTGAGCAGGTCGAGGCCGACGCTTTCTTCGTCGCTGGCCTCTACCTTGGCCAGTGCACTCGCGGCACGTACCAGGGCCACGCCACCGCCGGGAACGATTCCCTCTTCCACCGCAGCGCGGGTGGCGTGCAGTGCGTCTTCGACGCGGGCCTTCTTTTCCTTCATCTCGATTTCGGTAGCAGCACCGACCTTGATTACCGCGACTCCGCCCACGATCTTGGCAAGCCGCTCCTGCAGCTTCTCACGGTCGTAGTCCGAAGTAGTGGCTTCGATCTGGTTGCGGATGGTGCCGATGCGGCCCTGTATGTCGGCCTTCTTACCCGAGCCATCAACGATGGTGGTGTTGTCCTTGTCCACCACTACGCGCTTGGCACGGCCGAGATCGGTGAGGCCCACGTTCTCAAGCTTGAGCCCGAGGTCCTCTGAGATCACCTTGCCGCCGGTGAGCACGGCTATGTCGGTGAGCATTTCCTTGCGGCGGTCGCCGAAGCCCGGGGCCTTGACGGCTACGCAGTTCAGGGTTCCGCGGATCTTGTTCACCACCAGCGTGGCCAGGGCCTCGCCCTCGATGTCCTCGGCGATCAGCAGGAAGGGCTTGCCCGACTTGGCGATCGTTTCGAGTACCGGGAGCAGGTCCTTCATGTTCGAGATTTTCTTCTCGTGCACGAGGATCAGCGCGTCTTCGAGCGTGGCGGTCATGCGATCGGGGTCAGTCACGAAGTAAGGCGAGAGGTAGCCGCGATCGAACTGCATGCCCTCCACGACCTCGAGGTTGGTATCGAGGGCCTTGTTTTCTTCGACCGTTATGACGCCTTCCTTGCCGACCTTGTCCATGGCCTCGGCGATGATATCGCCGATGGTGCTGTCGGAGTTGGCCGAAATAGTGCCCACCTGGGCAATCTCAGCGCGGTCCTTGGTGGCCTTCGACATTTTCTCGAGGCTGCTCGTTATCGCGATCACTCCCTTGTCGATGCCACGCTTGATGGACATCGGGTCGTGACCTGCCGCCACCATGCGCGAGCCTTCGGTGAAGATCGCCCTGGCGAGTACGGTCGCAGTGGTCGTGCCGTCACCGGCAACGTCAGAGGTCTTGGAGGCGACCTCTTTCACCATCTGGGCACCCATGTTCTCGATCTTGTCTTCGAGCTCGATTTCCTTGGCTACCGATACGCCGTCCTTGGTCACGTTGGGAGCGCCCCAGGACTTTTCGAGAACCACGTTACGACCGCGTGGGCCGAGGGTTACTGTTACGGCGTCGGCAAGGGTATTGACGCCTTTGAGAAGCTTGTCACGGGCTTCCTGGCTGAAACTAACTATTTTGGCCATGTTACTGGTCTCTCCTCCGAGTGGGTTTTACCCGACTGGGTTTTTCTTTTTCCTTGGTAGCACTACGGGCCACCGCGGGGTTGCGTTCAGTTGGTATACGCGGCTCAGCCTTCGACCACGCCGAGGATGTCGTCCTCGCGCATGATCAGGTGCTCGATGCCGTTTATGTCGATCTCGTTGCCGGAGTACTTGCCGAAAAGGATGCTGTCACCCTTTTTGACGCCGGGCTTGCGCACGGATCCGTCATCGTTGACGCGGCCACCGCCAACGGCGACCACTTTGCCTTCCTGGGGCTTTTCCTTTGCTGTATCCGGGATGATTATGCCGCCGGCGGAAAGTTCTTCCTCGGCGATTCGCTGTACGAGTACGCGATCCTGTAATGGACGAATCTTCATGATGTATGTCTGCCTCCTGAGCCTGACAAGTATTGAGTCTGAAAACTAAAGTAACGCGGGCGCTTCGTAGCCCAGTAGACGGGCCATTTGTTGCCCAAACCTTGCGAACATTAATGGCGGGCAGCCGCGTGTCAAGGATATTTGGCAAAAAAACCGCCAGCCAGCCCCTCAAGGGCGCTTTTTTACCGGGGAAGGCTGGCTCCGGGGCCGGTTGCTCAGGACCGGGTTCCTAACGTCGCTTGGCTAGTTCTTCGCTGTACTGCCGGTAGAGCAGGTCCCACTCGCTGCTACCTTCTGGCACCTGTCGGCTGAGTGACTCGATGCGCTGCCTCACGGCCCGGTCGAGCTCGGGATCGTGGGCCCAGGCGGCCATGATGACCGAGGCCAGCACGCGCAGCGCCGCGCCTTCGTCCGCCACGCTGACGCCAGCAGTATTTCTCAAGGCCCCTAGGGCGGTCGTCGCGATAGATTCGACCCTCTGGTCCGACATTCCCCGTCCGGCACCGCTCACAGGGCAAAGTCCCTGGCCTGGGCGATGCGTTCTTTGAGCCCCCGCAGCAGCGTGCTGCGGTCCATGCCGGAGGTCGAGCTGCCCAGCTTTTCAAAGGTTCGTTCGGCTTCGAGCTCTATGGAGGCTTCGGCGGCAAAGTTGGCCGAGATCGCTGCCGAAACGGCCTTGGCCACCACGCCGTGGGGGCCATTTATGGCTGGCGAGGCCTCGTCGAGCAATTTGCGGGCGGCCTGCATGGCGACATCCTCTATCGACTGCTTGCTGCGGTCTTTCATGCTGCGTCCTTCATCCCGGAGCTACAATACCGGGGGCTGGGGGTTACCGCCAGAGATAAACGATCGTTGGGCGATTGTTGTCGTCGGCCCTGTTGAAAACTCTGCCAAGGGCAGTAGGCTGGTAAACAGATGATGGTCAAACCAGCCCCCCTGGCAGAAGGCGACAGGGTCGCCCTGGTGGCCCCGGCCGGGGTATGCGATCCCGGCCGCCTGGCAACCGGTGTGCAGCTGTTACGTGATTGGGGACTGGACCCGGTCACGCTGAACGTCGATGGGCGGCTTCGCTACATGGCCGACTCCGACCAGCGGCGCGCCGCTGCCCTCACCGAGGCTTTTTCCAACAGCGACTACCGGGCCGTGATGGCGGTTCGCGGTGGCTTCGGCTGCGCTCGCCTGCTCGACCGTTTTGACACGGCGCTGGTGGCTGCCAATCCCATAATGCTCACCGGTTTCAGCGACCTTTCGTTGTTGCTCAACCGCGTGGTGCAGGAAGCCGGCGTGGCCTGCTACCACGCGCCCATGGTTGCGGCCGATCTCCCGCGCCTCGGCGATGCTGCCAGGGAGTCGTTTAGGCGTTTCCTCTTCGGCGAAGACGGCTGGTTTGCCGGCGAGGCCGAGCAGTGCTGGCGCGGTGGCGTGGCGGAGGGCCTGCTGGTCGGGGGCTGCCTTTCGGTGCTGGTCACTACCCTGGGGACTCCCGCTGAAATAGACACCGAATCACGCATACTGTTTCTCGAAGACGTCGCTGAGAAACCCTACCGCATCGATCGCATGATGACCCATCTGCGACAGGCCGGAAAACTCGATCGCGTAGCCGGCCTGGTGCTTGGCCCCATGACCGATTGCGATGACGGCCAGGGTCCCGACATTCTCAGGGACATAGTTCTCGAGGCGTTGGCTGGCATTGACTGCCCGGTGGCCTGGGGGCTGCAGTCGGGGCACGGCTGCGACAACGGGGTTCTACCTTTCGGATGCAGGGTGAGGCTCGACGCCGACGCGCCAGGCCTCGAGCTGCTCGAGCCGGTGCTGTCCCCGGCCACGAGGTCGGGTTAGGCCGATTCCACGAGCTAAACAAGGTGAGTAAGGGCGGACAAGTATGGGCCGGGTTGGAGTCGCTGGTCGAAGAGGCCATGGGCCGGGGCGTGAGTCCGGGCGTGGTGCTGCTTGTAGGCCGGGGGGAGGACGTAATTTACCAGCGCGGCTGGGGTCGCCTGGGACTGGGCGAGACCCCCGGCGCAGACAGCGTGGTTACACCCGTTACATGTTTTGACTTGGCCTCTCTCAGCAAGCCCCTGGCGACGTTTGCCTCGCTTGTGTTGCTCATGGCAGAGGGGCGCTTGCTGCTGGGCCAGTCGGTGGCCGATTTTTTTCCAGGCTTTGGCGGCGTGGGGCCCTTTGCCGGTGCGGGAGCAGGTGGTGCTTCGGCCACCGTCGGCCAGCTGCTCACCCACAGTTCGGGCTTGCCCGACTGGGTGCCGTACTTCAAGGCCCCGGATTTTGCGGCGGCCGGGTCACAGCCGTTCACCTTCGACAAGCGTCGTCGCAGGCGCCTGGTGGCCGAGGTCGCCCGCCAGCCGCTGGTGTACGAACCCGGCAGCGAGTCGCGCTACAGCGATCTCGGTTTCATACTGCTGGGTGACATCGTAGAGCAGATCACCGGCGAGGGCCTCGACGAGTTCATCACATCGAGGCTGCTGCAACCGATTGGTACGGGCGCTGGTTTTCGTCGTCCGGGCTCAGGCGTCCGGGGTCAGGACGACGCCGAGTTAGCTCCCTGCGGAATCTGCGGGTGGCGGCAGCGGCTGGTGCAGGGACAGGTGCAGGACGAGAACGCCTGGCTTATGGGCGGGGTGGCCGGGCACGCGGGCTTGTTTGCCTCGGCCCGGGACATTCACCTGCTGGCCGCTGAGCACGAGGCCGCGCTGGCTGGCAAGTCGACGCTGCTCGACGGCCGGCTGCTGTGCCACCTGCTCGACGCCGAACCGTCGGTGCCTGGCTCGACCTGGCTGCCGGGCTGGGACACGCCCACGCCAGGCGCCTCGACGGCCGGCAGCTTGGTCGGCGCGCGCGCGCTGGGGCACCTGGGCTACACCGGCAGCTCGCTGTGGATAGACCGCGACCGGGGGGTGCACGTGGTGCTGCTCAGCAACCGCGTTCATCCGCACACTGGCAACCGCGGCATCGCCGCGCTCAGGCCGGCCGTGCACAACGCAGTGTTCGAGTGCGTTGATTCGCTGTCTCGACAGCGGTCACGCAAGCGTGCAGACTGAACGGGTCGTGGCAGGGAAATCACAACACGTACATCTCGTGGCTGTATGTGGCGTCGGCATGGCGCCGCTGGCCGTCATGCTCAAGCAGTCGGGCTACACTGTGAGCGGCTCGGACAAGGCTTCCTATCCGCCCATGGGACAGGTGCTGGCCGACGCCGGCATAGAGATACTCGAAGGTTTTTCGGCCGACCATCTCGACCCCCTGCCCGACGTGGTAGTTATCGGCAACGCGGTGTCGGCCAGCAACCCCGAGGCCGCCGAGGTCGAGCGCCTGGGGCTGCCCCGCCTGTCATTCCCCGAGGCGGTGGCCCGCTACTTCCTGCGCGACCGGCGTAGCCTGGTGGTGGCCGGTACTCACGGCAAGACGACCACTACCGGCATGCTGGCGCGCGTGCTCGAGGTCGCCGGCGAGGACCCCGGCTATCTGGTGGGTGGCCTGGTGCGCGACCTCGGAGGCTTGGCGCGGGCGGGCCGGGCGGGCGCCTGGTTTGCCATCGAGGGTGACGAGTATGACTCGGCCTACTTCGACAAGGGCCCCAAGTTTGTTCACTACCAGCCGGCGGCGAGCATAATCACCAGCGTTGAGTTCGACCACGCCGACATCTACCGCGACGTGGAGCACGTCAAGAGTTCGTTTGTGCGCCTGGTCGAGTTGCTGCCCGAAGGCGCCCCGCTGGTGGTTTGCGGCGACTATCCCCACCTGCTCGACCTGCTTGGTTCGTCGCCGCGGCCGGGCTTGATCAGTTACGGTTGCGGCGACAACAACCAGTGGAGGCCCACAGAACTCGAGCACGGTTCGGCCGGCAGCTCGTTCCGCCCGTCGCTTGAAGGTGAGCTGGGCCCGCGCTTACAGCTGCGGCTTCACGGCAGCATCAATGTGCTCAACGCGTTGGCGGTGTTCGTGCTTTCGAGACAGCTCGGTATATCCGACGCCGCCGTGGGCGAGGCCCTGGCGGGGTACCGGGGTGCCGCCAGGAGGCAGGAGCTGGTGGGCAGCGCTGCGGGCGTGGACGTGATCGATGACTTTGCCCATCACCCCACAGCGGTTGCCGGCAGCCTGGCTGCCATGGCCGACGCGTATAACGGGCGCAGGGTGTGGGCGGTGTTCGAGCCGCGCTCCAACACCAGCCGCCGGTCGGTCTTCCAGGCTCGCTATACCGAGGCCCTGGCCCTGGCCGACCGAGTCGTTCTGAGCGAGGTGTTCCACAAGGAGAACGATACCCTGGCCGAGGGCGAAGCACTCGACACCGAGGCGGTGGTTGAGGAGCTGAACAGTACTGGTACCCCGGCCTGGCAGGCCGACGGTCCCGACGCCATACTCGACCGCCTGCCGGGCGAGCTCAAAGCGGGCGACGTGGTGCTGTGTATGTCCAACGGCGCTTTTGGAGATCTTCCGCGCCGCCTGCTGGCTGCTCTCGGCGGCTGAGCTGTTCTATTTTCCGGCAGCGCTGTCGCCGCTGGAGCCATACACGCGCTCAAAATTGCGAGCGTTGCGCAGAACTTTTTTCACGTAGCCACGGGTCTCGCGGTAAGAAATTCTTTCGATGAACTCGTCCTCGTCGAGGCCGTCCAACCGGTCGAGCCAGCGTTGCGCCGCGTTCTCGCCCGCGTTGTAACCGGCGAGCATGAGGACTGGGTTATCGTTGAAGCGCCGCGCGAGCGAAGCGAGGTAGGCTGTGCCCAGCGCGATGTTGACGTCGGGCACGAAGAGGTCGTCGCGCGAAGGCTCTGCCCGGTCCGTCGTTTTGGCCACCCGCCTGGCCGTGGGCAAGAGCAGTTGCATCAATCCATAGGCAGCGGCCGGCGACGTGGCGTGCGCGTCAAAAACGCTTTCCTGTTTCATCAGTGCGTAGACCAGGGAGGGGCGGATCTTCCAGCGACCGGCCTCGCGCCCCACTATGTCGGCGTGGGCCCTGGGGTAGAGAAACGGATACAGCTGGGCATCGTTGAGCAGGCCCTTGCGATAGAGCTGAAGTGAGACGCGCAGGCTGCTGTTCCAGGCACCCGATGCGGCCAGCTGCGGTAAAAGGGCCAGCAGTTGTTCGCTGCTGCGGCCGCTGGTCAGTCGAGCGGTTTCGGTGGCCCCGTGGTGGCCCAGGCCGGCGATTCTCAGCGCTTCCGCCCGCGCCAGCGTGCGCCGTGCAGGCGCGTCAAGCGGGGCCGTTGAGCGCGGAAGATTCTCGACCTTGGCCGCGGGCGCCCTGAGCGGCAGCCGTTGCTCGACGAGCCAGGCATAAAAGCCGTCGGGAAACTCGGCCAGCAGCTGCCGGTACACGTCCAGGGCCTCGCTGCTGGTCTTGCCCGCCGCGCGTTCAATGGAGCGGGCTTTCCAGTACAGGGCACCTTCGCGTCCACTCGAGCTGGAGGGCCTGCTGACTCCCGATCCACGGGCGGGTGGCTTGGTAGCCTGCACGATGAGACCGAACTTCCACGCCGCGCCAGGGTAGTTACCCGCCCGGTACGAAGCCCAACCGGCCCTCCACGCCGACTCGCTGCGGATGTGCTGGTCACTGCTTTTTTCAGCCGAGCGATAGTGGGCGGCCGCACTGTTGTAGCGGCGGGCTGACTCATGGATGCGGCCCGAGGCGTAGTGGGCCTTGTGGTCTTCGTCCAGCCCCGACTCCAGCGACAGAAATTTTTCGAAACGTTGCAGGGCCAGCGTCGACTGGTTCGCGTTCCAGCTGTACACGGCCGACTCGTACAGCAGTCGCGCTGACCGGCCCGGGTCGCTTTCGCTCGCAGATTTCTGCGATAGCCACCAGGCAGCCGCCTGCTTATCTTTCAGGGCCGCGGTCGAGCGGGCCCGGCCGAGAATCGAAGTCGTGCGGGATGGGTGGCGCGGAAAGTCCTTGAGCAGCTTGTCCAGCATCGCCACGCGTTGGCTGTGCCTGCCCTCGGCACCCAGCAGCCGGGTCTCGGTCACCAGCTGCTCGGCGCTGGTCGGCAGCAGTTTTGGGTTGTCGCTTCGCAGATTGGCTGCCAGCTCGGCGGCCGGCCTGCCCGATTGACCGCCGGGATCTCTTGCCCTGGCGCGGTTGGCCAGCTCGAGCGAACGCGGGGGGTCCGAGGCCTGCAGGCGGCGCGCGGCCGCCACAGCGATAGCCGCAAAATCGGCATTGAGGGTGGTTCCGCCGCGGTACTTTTCGGCCAGCTCGAGTACGCGGGCGTTTGTTGTTTCCGACAGGCCAACCAGCAGCGCTGCGCTGGCGGGTGCCACCGGCGAGTCGGGTGCCAGCGCCAGCAGCTTCTCGAGTTCGCCGGCAGCTGCAGCTTTTTCATCGACGGCCGCCTCGGCGCTCAAGCCGGGAGCGGCGAGGCGGCTGCGGGCCAGGAAGTAGAGCACGTAGTCCTCCAGCAGGGCGAAGTCATTTTTCAGGGTGAGCAGGGTGCGCCGGGCCAGGGCCGGATCGTCGGCCCCGCTGGCGGACAGGGCCGTCACTGCAGATCCCAGCCGGGCGGCGTGGGTGGCGTCGGATCTGCCGAGCAGGGACTTTCCGGGTGCCGCCAGGGCGCTGCAGGCAGTAACGGCCGGGGCCAGCAGTGTGGCTGTAAGAAGGACGGAAAACGCTCTCGCTCTGATCAGCACGTGGTCTCCTTTTTGACTTTACCAGAGCGGGTTTAAGAATACAGGCCATGAATACCGGCCGCCTCGTATTGGCGTCTGCCTCGCCAAGGCGGCGCGAGATTCTCGATCGAGAGGGTTACAGTTTCGATATTGACGTAGCCGGGGTCGAAGAACTTCAGTGCCTGGGCGAGTCAGCGTTGCACGCCACTATCCGCCTGGCCCTGGAGAAGGCCGATGCGGTAGTGAGTCGGCGCCACGCGGGCGAAGTAGTCCTCGGCGCCGACACCACGGTGGTGGTCGAGAAAATGATGATGGGAAAACCCATCGACCGCGCCCAGGCGGTTGACTACCTGCTCATGCTCGCGGGGCGCAACCACTTGGTCTACACCGGCTGGGCACTGCTGGCGGCCGGCGGCGGTACGGGCCTGGCGCCCCCCGCCTGCGGGTTTACGCGCTCGGTGGTGCGCATGAGGGAGTTTTCGAGATTGGAGGCCGAGCGCTACGTAGCAATGGGCGAAAGCGACGACAAGGCTGGTGGGTACGCGGTGCAGGGGCTGGGACGCTCGCTGGTGGCTGCGGTAGCGGGCTGTGTGGACAACGTCATCGGCCTGCCCGTGGCGCAGCTCGAGGCCCCGCTCGCGCGCCGGGGAGTTCGGCCGCTGCAGCAAGGAGGGGGAGACGGTGGCGGTAGCCGATAATCTCGCCGAGGTCAGGGAGCGTCTGGCCGCGGCGGCTGCCCGTGCCGGCCGTGCCGCCCGCCCGCCGCGCCTGGTGGTCGTCACCAAGAACCAGCCCGACGAAGCCCTGCTGGAGGCGGCCAGGGCGGGGCAGCTCGACCTAGGTGAGAACTACCTGCAGAAGGCCCTGCCACGTATGCAGATCGCAGGCCTCGAAGACGTTCGCTGGCATCTCGTGGGACGCTTGCAGTCGAACAAGGCCAAGCGGGCAGCCGACGCTTTTTACCTGCTGCACGGTATCGACTCGGCTTCGGCCGGCCGGGCCTTGTCACGCGCTGTTGTCGCACTGGGAGAAGCGGCCGCGCCTTGCCGCTTGTTGATGCAGATCAAACTTGGCGGCGACCAGGGGCGGGCCGGCGTAGAAGAGGCCCAGGCCGAGCAGCTCTTGAGGCAGTTGGCCGACATGCCCGGGCTGAGCATCGAAGGCCTTACCGGTGTGGCCGACCCGGGGCAGGAGGCTCGCCCACAGTTTGAACGGCTGCGATTACTGCAGGAAAGACTGCGGGGGCTCGAGCTGCCGCGGGCAGCGATGGTTGAGATATCGGCCGGCATGTCGGCTGACTACGAGGATGCGATCATGGAGGGTTCAACGATGGTAAGGATAGGCAGGGCTGTGTTCGGGCAACGTGAAGGGGGCGAGTCGTGAGCAAGCAGGCGCCGGTTGTCGGTTTCGTTGGTGGTGGCAACATGGCTGCCGCGTTGCTCAAGGGCTTGCTGGAGCCGGGAGATGACGGCGGTGTTTCTCCAGAGTCAATAGTCGTCTGCGAGCCCCTGGCGGCTCGCCGCCGCGTGCTCAAGCGGCGCTTCGGAGTCAGGGTTACGGCTGATCTCGCGCAGCTGGCCGAGGCCGCCCAAACGGTGGTGCTGGCGGTAAAACCGCAGGTCATGGAAGAGGTTCTGTCGGGCCTGTCGCCGTTGCTCGGGCGCGGCAAGCTGGTTATTTCTATCGCGGCCGGTGTACGCCTGTCGCGCATGGAGAAGGCCCTGGGGCCCGGTGTGCGCGCTATTCGGGTCATGCCCAACACCCCCTGCCTGCTGGGTAGCGGCATGTCGGTGCTTTGCGCGGGGGCGACTGCGCGGAGAAAAGACCTCGCGGTGGCCAGGATCATGTTCGAAGCCGTTGGCGAAGTGCTCGTGGTTGAAGAAGAGAAGCTGATGGACGCGGTCACTGGCTTGAGCGGTAGTGGCCCAGCCTATGTTTACCTGTTTGCCGAGGCGCTGGCCCGCGGTGGCAAAGCGGCCGGGCTCGACCAGGAAACCGCTTTGCACCTCGCCTGTCACACCCTGGCTGGCGCCGCCAGGATGTTGCTTGAGAGCGGGCAGGGGCCCGTTGAGTTGCGCAAGGCGGTTTCGTCGCCGGGCGGCACCACGCTGGCCGGCCTTGCCGCTCTTGCCAGCGGGGGTTTCAGCCAGACCGTGGCTTCGGCCGTGAAGGCAGCCACGAGGCGGTCGAGGGAACTCGCCGTTGACAAGACTGGCCGCCGTTCCTAGTTTCGTTCTGTTCCCACAAGGGAAACAAAAAACAACGGAAGCGTAACCAAGGTGCCAATCTACGAATACGAGTGCCCCGTCTGCGGGGTTTTTGAACACCCCCAGTCCATGTCCGACGATCCCCTGTCGCGCTGCGCCACCAAGGGTTGCCGGCGCAAGGTGAAGCGGCTGATTTCGTCGTCGTCGTTTCAGCTCAAGGGCGGCGGCTGGTACTCGGAGGGCTACCAGAAAGGCTCCGGGGACGATTCATCCAAGGACAAGAGCGCTGCTTCGCCGGCCAGCTCATCGGCCGGTTCGTCGTCTGACTCTTCGTCCAGCAGCGGTTCCGACAGCAGCCCGGCCAGCGGCTCAAGCAAGGGGTCGGGCAAGAGCTCGAGCAAAACTTCGGCGAAAAAACCCACAAAATAAGCTGCATTGCGTCAAAGCCCGGCCCACGGCCTTGACTTTTATGACGCAGTGAGTAAAGTAGTGCACAGCTAAGCGTTACGGCCAGCTTTTAGGCTGTCCGCACATGGATACGGCACGGGTTTGGGTACAAACTTAAACCTGTGTTCCTTGGGCGGGTTCCCGTTTGGCGCTCCCCCTGTTGGGGGGGCAAAGATGGGGCCGGATGACGCGGTACGACAAGAGGGAATAAAAAATGACAAAAGCAAAGAAGCAACCTACACCGCTTTTCGGTAACGTAACCAATACCGTGGACAGGGTTCGTGGCGAGGTCGAAGGGGCCGCGGAGCGTTTCGGACGTCGCGCGGTGTCCATGCTCCCTGAGCAACAGCAGGGCCAGGTCGACAAGGTGGTCGACAAGATGGTTGACAGTATCGGCGAAGTTCGCGAGGACCTCAACGGTCGCGTCGACGAACTGCGTGAGCAGATCGAAGAGCGCCTGGCCGACGCCAGGACCGAGCTCGACAAGAGGGTCACCGGGCTGCGCAAGCAGACCAACGGCCGTCGCCGCGAGCTGACTTCCAGCGCCCAGAAGGAAGCCGGTAAGCTGGCCACGCGGCTGGCCAAGTGGCTCAAGCTGCCTGTGCGCGGCGATGTTGATTCGGTCAAGCGCAGGCTCACCGCCATTGAGCGCAGGATCGACACCCTCGAGAAGGGGTCACGCCGTAAAGCAGCGGCCTGACCTGGGAAATCCGTAAAGCGGGGTTGAGCGAGATCGGGAAACCGATTCGGTCAGCCCCGCTTCTTTTTGCCTGCTACCTTCCGTCTCACCCGCCCCCAGCCACCGCCGCCGGGGGTCTGCACGCGAACTCGGTCGCCGGCGGCCAGTTGCAGCTCGGTTTTCGAGGCGATGGCTTTCGTTCGGCCGCAGCTGCTCACCGTATCGCGGCCCGGTAGACCGGGCTTTCCGCCCGCCAGTCCCCAGGGCCCCTCTTGCCGCCGGTCGGCCAGCAGTGTCAGTGTGGCTGGCACCAGGACCTCTATTTCTCGATCTATTCCGTCACCCCCGCGGTGCTTTCCGGCCCCGCCCGAGCGCCTTCGCAGCCCGTAGCGGATCACTCTCAGGGGGTAATAGGATTCGAGCAATTCCACGGGCGTGTTGAGCGTGTTGGTCATGTGGGTGTGCAGGGCGTGGCAGCCCGGACCCGACGGTCCGGCGCCGGCTCCACCCGCCACCGTTTCGTAGTAGGCAAAGTGGCGATCACGGTGCACGTCCCAACCTCCGAGCGTCAGGTTGTTCATCGTGCCCGAGCTCGCCGCCGGTACACGACCGGGCAGTGCTCGGGCCAGGGCCCGCAGCAACAGGTCTACTATACGCTGCGAGGTTTCGACGTTGCCTCCGGCCACGGCTGCCGGAAAGCGGCAGTCGACGAGCGTGCCCGGCGTCGTGAGTATGTCTACGGGCTCCATCATGCCGCGGTTTGCCGGTACCCGGCTGCCGGCGAGGCACGCCACGACATAAAAGACCGCCGACGTGGTCACCGCGAGGTTGGCGTTGAGCGGGCCCCGGCATTGAGGGGCGCAGCCTCGCAGGTCGATCTCCAGGCGTTTGCCCCGCCGCCGTAGCGTGACCGAAAGTCGCAGTGGCTCCGGGTCAATACCATCGTTATCGAGGGAGTCGCGGGCGTTAAACTCGCCGGTGGGCAGCTCCTTGATCATGGCTTCGACCAGGCGCTGCGAGTAATCCTGGAGCTCCTTCATGGCGCGCGTGATACGCCCAGGGCCGAAGCGAGCCGCCAGTTCGGACAGACGCTGATCGCCGCTGCGCAGGGCCGCGACCTGGGCGTCGAGGTCGCCCATCCTCTCGGCGGGCACGCGGGTGTTGGCCAGGAACAGCTCCATCGTTTCGCGTACCACGCGGCCACCCCGGTAGAGGTGAACCGGCGGCATGCGGAATCCCTCCTGGTGGATGTCGGTGCACAGCGCCATCGAACCGGGTGCGTGGCCTCCCACGTCGGCGTGATGGGCGCGGGCCGCCAGCCAGGCAAAGGGTCGGCGAGTGCGCCCGGCCCTGCTCGACTTGTCGTGGCCGGCTAGGAAGACCGGTGCCACCACGGTGAGGTCGGGCAGGTGGGTACCGCCCGAGTAGGGGTCGTTGAGCAGCATGATGTCGCCGGCGAGAACGTCTCCGCTGTCAGCCGTCATGGCCTCGATGGCTGCCTTGACCGACAAGGGTGTCGAGCCGAGGTGCACCGGTATGTGCGCAGCGTGCGACACCATGCCGCCAGCCGCGTCAAAAATCGCGCAGGAAAAATCGCGACGCTCCTTGATGTTGGGCGAGAAGCCGGCCTGGCAGAGCACGGTGCCCATTTCTTCGGCCACCGCGACCAGGCGGTTGCTGAAGAGCTCGAGCTCGACTGGATCGAAGCGTTCAGCCACCGTCTTTCTCCAGCCGCAGGTTAGACTCGGCGTCCACGCGGGCGGTCCAACCGGTAGCAATCAGCGAGGTAGAACTGTACTCGGTCACCAAGGCTGGCCCCACGAAACGGTCCCCCATCACGAGGTCGTCGCGACGGTACAACGGCAGCCTTCGTTTTCTGCCATCGAGATACACGCTCACGTTATGCGCGGGCGTCGGGGTCCTGCTACGGCCAACCGTGGCCACGGTCCTGCGCCTGCGGCGGCGGGCTTCGGTTGCGGTTACGTGCAGCGCGCAGGCCTCCACCGGCCGCGATTCGTCGTGGTGGTGAAACAGCCTGTGGTGCTCGCGGTCAAAAGCGGCGCGGAAGCCTGGCTTCAGCGGCACTTCGATTTCGCTTGATTGGCCGAGGTAGCGCAGCCCCACGCTTCGGCTCAGCCGTATCTGACCCGGCCGGCAGCCTTGTTGCAGCAGCTCGGCACAGGCCTGTTTTTCGAGCGCGAGGCAGCGTTGCCTGAGCTCGCCGATGTTGGGGTCCTGCAGTGACAGCGCGGCCCTCAGGTCGCGGCTGAAGCTGCCCTCCAGCACTCCCCCTGCCGAAAGCAGGCCGGGGTTGCAGGGGAGCAGCACGCTGACCATCTGCAGCGAATCGGCCACCGCGCAGGCGTGCAGGCCCGCCGCACCGCCGAAGCCCAGCAGGGTCGCGCCGCGCGGGTCCTGGCCACGCTCTATGGTTATGCGGCGAATTGCCCTCTCCATGTTGGCCTCCACTATCCGGAGCACGCCCTCGGCGGCACGTTCGGCCGACAGGCTGCCCATGCGCTTGCCCAGTCGGGTCATCACCCGGCGTGCCCGCGCAAGATCGACAGGCATTTCACCGCCGAGCAGTCCGCCGCCGGCGAGTCGTCCGAGCAACGCGTTGGCGTCGGTTACCGTGGGTTCGCTTCCTCGCCCGTAACAGGCGGGGCCGGGCGTGGCACCCGCGCTCGCCGGTCCTACCTTGAGCGCGCCGCCGGCATCGACCGACGCTATCGAACCGCCGCCGGCGCCCACCGTGTGAATGTCCACGGCCGGGCAGCGCAGCGGGATGCCACCGATAACGGTGGTGTTGGTGAGAGGGATAGACCCGTTGATCAGCGTGACGTCGGTGGAGGTGCCCCCCATGTCGAGCGTCACGGCTTGCTCAAGGTCAACTGCGCGCATGACCTCGAAGGCCGCCGCGACTCCGCCCGCTGGCCCCGAGAGCATGCTGCGAACCGGCTCGCGGCTCACCGTCTTTACGCCCAGGCAGCCACCCGAGGATTGCATGACGCGGAAATCGGTAGTTCCGCACTTCAGCGCGAGATCTTCGAGGTGCCGTTCCACCCGCGGGCGCACGAAGGCGTTGGCCACCGCGGTCGAGGCGCGCTCGTACTCTCCGGGTTCGGGCGAGAGCTGTTGCGAAAGGGTCACCGGTACGCCGAGTTGGCGCAGGGCCTCACCCACGGCTTTTTCGTGGGCCGGGTTGACGTGGGAGTGCAGCAGGCACACGGCTATCGATTCGACCCGCGCTCGTCGCAGCTTGCTGGCCAGTTGGTCGAGAGCTCCCTTGTCGGGGCGCAGCAGGGCTTTGCCGTCGGCCGCGCTTCGTTCGGCCAGGCCGAAGCTCATGTTTCCTGCCAGCAGGGGTTGCTCGCGTCGCGGCTCCAGCCGGTAGAGTTCGGGGCGGGCCTGCCTGCCGATTTCGAGCAGGTCTTCGAAACCCGCGGTGGTGACCAGTGCGGTGCGCGCGCCTTGCCGCTGCAACATAGCGTTGGTGGCTACGGTGGTGCCGTAGCCCAGGCGGTCGGGGGGAGTTCCGTCGAACAGGCGCGCCAAGGCGTCGAGTACCGCGCGGCCGGGATCGTCGGGCGTGGACAACAGCTTGCACCAACCGCTGCTACCGTCCGAACGGCGGTAGACCACGTCGGTGAAAGTCCCACCGGTGTCTACGCCTACCTCGAGTCTGCCTTGAGCATTGCTCTGCACGCGTTCGATTCTACCGCGGGCCCGTGGCGCAAGGCGCTGCCCGTCCCACGAGTTGCCGTCAGCGGCAGTCAATAGCCGTTGCCGCCCGGCTTTAACAACTCCGCCCGGTCGCGCTCTTGCGGGCGTAGCCGGGTGGGGTAAGAATGAAGGGCGATGCGTTCTTCTACGCCTGTTGCCGTAGCCCGGCACACGTTCTCTCTCATGGCCGTGGCCGCCTTCTTGACGGTGGTGACGCTGTTGTCGGCGTCCTCGGTCCTGGCGGCACAACCGCCGCTACTGCTGTACATGGCTGCAGACCTGCGGGAAGCGACGCTTCGCAAGAGGACCTCCTGGAAGCCGGCCCCCGGGCTGCCCCCTGGCAGCCGGTTTCGGCTGCGGGCGAACGCCGCCTTGCGATAGCCAGCAGCGACCGCGTGTTGCTGTCCATGGTCCCGGTACAGGTAGCCGCCGGTGGGCGCGTTTTCGTGTACGGCGAACTGCCGGCCCCCCTGCTGGGACAAAAGCTCGACGCCGAGGTGCTCCTCTACGAAGAAGGCGATTGGAAGCGAAGGCATGTATTCAGTCCGGGTGAGGGCAAGCTCGGCCGCCTGAGCAGCACACTTGTTGTTCCCGAACGTGAACCCGGACCGGTGGTGGCGGCCTTGTACGCGCAGTTGGCCACCAACGGTGGAGCGCGCACCATCAGCAGCCTGCCGGTAAGTATCCCGCGCTCTTCGGAACTGCGTTTTGGATACAGCGTAGATTCCGAGGACTGGAAGGGCCTCGCGCCGGTGTCCATCACGGTTCGCGCGCGGGTGTTCGAAGACGGACGGCCCGCGCTGCAGACGGTGAAACTTTTCAGCGCCATGGTCGATCCTGGTCAACTGGAGCCGGCCTGGTTCGACATCGACGTAGATGTTTCGTCGCTTGGCGGTAGGCAGGTCAGCATAGAGTTCGAGTCGCGCTCTGTGGGTGGCGGTTCTAAAGTGGTGCCGGCGGTGGTTTGGAGTTCGCCGATGGTGGTCGCCAGGAAGGGCCGCGACAGGCGCCCCTCCCTGGTCATCGTTGGGCTCGATTCATTTCGCTATACGAGCATGGGCTGCTGCGGTTCGCGGCGCGACACTACGCCTTTCATGGACGAGTGGTTCGGTGGCAACGGCGCGATCTTTGACAACGCGTCGACCCCGTCAGTCACTCCGCAATCGGCGTGGATGAGCGTGTTTACCGGGCTGTACCCGTCGGTGCATGGTGTGCTCGACAACAACGAAGAGCTGTCGCCGCAGGTCGACACCCTGGCTGCATTGCTGTCGCGTGGGGGCTACCGCACGGTGGCTTTTACCGAGGGTGGTGCCGCGGGAATCTCGAGCCCCCTGGCTGCCGGCTTCGACAGTTTCGTGGCCGACGAGGGCTACGACCTGGCCGACACCGAGGGCCGCCTGGTCGGCACGCTCGAGTCCGCGGGCAACTGGGTCAACGCGCACTCGGACGAACCCTTTTTCATGTTCGTGCACAGCTATCGGCTGCATGCACCGCACCTTCCGCCGCGGGGCTACGGCAGCATGTTCAAGGACGACAAGTTGTTTGCCGACAGCCGCGTCGACGAGGGCGCCCTGGTGCGCTACGAACGCGAACTGCGCTACTTGGACGACCAGCTCGGCGCCTTCGTAGACTCGGTGGTGAGAAAACTCGACGGCAACGTGGTGGTGGTGGTCACCTCCGATCATGGCCAGGAGTTTCTCGAGCACGGTGCGAGGGGCGCGGGCAGCCATCTTTACGAAGAATCGTTGAAGGTTCCGCTCATGATGAGTGGCCCTGGCATAAAAAAATCCACGCGCTACGACGCTTCGTTGAGCCTGGTCGACCTCGCTCCCACACTGGTTGAGCTGTTGGGTATCGAGGCGCCACCGGGTGTACAGGGAGTGTCGCTAGCCAGTTCGCTGGGCAGCGGCCTGCCTTTTTCACTGTCGCCTCGGTTCAGCGAAGCAAGGGGGCGGCTGCGCGTGGACGAGAGCGGTAAAGGCCTGCGCTGGAAATCGCCCGCTTACGCAGTCAAGCAGGGACGCTACAAGCTCATCATGCAGCCGGCAACGGGTGGTGGGCAGGAGTTGGAGGCCTACGATCTCGCGATTGATCCGGCTGAGCGCAACAACCTGCTGGCTGGCGGCGGGCAGGCCCCCGACTGGGCGGCCACGTTGACCGAGGCCCTCATGGGCTACCCTGTTGCCTGTAAGCAGGTGGCCAGGGGCGCTGGGCCGAGTGCTCAGCGCGGCTACGCCGGCCTGCTCAAGTCGCGCGCGCTTGGCGAAGCGACCATCCGCAAACCCTGAGTCAGCCCGCGGTCACCGATACGTTTTCGATTCTCGCCGAGGGCACGAGCGCAGAGCTGCCGACCAATCTGCGCTCGGACGAGAGAGCGCTTATGTCGCGCAGGGCTTCGAACAGGTTTCCGGCTATCATGGTTTCGCGTATCGGCCGGCGCTGTCCGTTTTCGACCAGGAAGCCGTTCTTGACCACGCCCGAAAAGTCTCCAGTCACCGCGTTGGTGCTGCCCGAAAAACGGTTGACGAGTACGACGGGGCCGCCGTCGCTCGCCAGTAGATTGCTTTCTTCACCGGCGGCCAGCTCGAGGTAGCTCGGGCCAATACCCGGAGGGGATGAGGCCGACCCCGCGGCGTGGCCGGTCGAGCGGGCGTCGCCACCGGTGAGCGTCGCTTCGTGCTGGTTAAACAGAAAGGTGCGCAGCCGCCCGTCCTCGATGATGGTGGTTTTTGCCGTCGCCACGCCTTCGCGATCAAAGGGACTCGAGGTCACCATCGAGTCGAGGGTCGCGTCGTCGACCAGGCTGAAAGCCTCGCAGGCGATGACCTGCTCGAGCTTGTCGGCCAGGGGGCTCCGGCCCTTGCGGACGGTGTCGGCGCACAACGCCCCCATCAGGTTTGACAGAAGGAACTCGGCAACGGCTTCGGGAGACAGCACAACGGGGCCGCGGTAACTAAGGCCCTCGCCGGCACCCAGCCCCGCCAGGCACTTGTCGGTGAAACGATCTGCCGTCTTGAGCAACGCCGCTTCGAAGCCGTCCAGCTTGCAGCTCGACTCGCTGTCGTAGTCAAAGCTGGCAATGTCTTCTCCGTCCACGGCCATGCCGAACAGGGATCCGCCGGCCATCGTAGCTGATTTTGCTTTCTCGATTCCCAGCGAGTTGACGAGCGCGCTGCGCTCGATCGAAAAGCTCACCGACCCCGAGTCGATGGTGACGCGCGGGTCGCGCGACTTGACGGCCTCGGCCAGAGCAGCGGCGAGGCGGCTGGAGTCGGCCACTGTCATTTCTTCGATCGCCGGGTCGTAAAGGCCCTCGACGGTAGTGCTGTCACCCGTGGGCGCGAAGGCGTTGGCCTCGTCGGCCGGGATGACCGAAGCCTGGGCGAGCGCCTCTTTTATGCTGTCGGCCAGGCTCCTCTCCGATACGTCGTTGGCGGTGACGAAGGCCTTCGAGCCCTGGCTTATTACCCTGAGCCCGAACACGGTTTCCTCGCGGGACTGAACGGTGTGCACTTCGCCCGACTCGATGTTGGTTTCTACCCCGCGGCCGCTTTCGACCATGGCTTCGGCCTGTTCGGCGCCGGCGTCAATGGCCATGTCGACCAGTTGTTTGCAGATCTCCAGCGGATCCCGGGGCGAAACACTCCCCCCTGTCGAGCTCACTGCTCGCCCCCGAGCAGTGCCTTGCATCTGATGTAGGGTCCGCCTGCGTCAACTTTGGCCGGTTGCCCCTTGCCGCAGTAGCCCGACCCGAGGTCCCAGCGAAAACTGTCCGACACGCTGTCCACCGTTGACAGCACGTCGAAGGCGATACCGGTCACCGTGACTCCCTTGACCAGCGCCCCGAGTTTGCCGTCCTTGATCTCGCGCGCTTCCTGCACGCCGAACATGAACTCGCCGGTGGCGTCGGCCTGGCCGTTGCGAGGGCCGTCGAGGAGGTAGCCGTGCCTCGTGCTCGCGATCATCTCTTCGAGGCTGGTCTGCCCCGGCTCGAGGTAGGTGTTGCGCATTCTTATGAGCGGCTCGTCGGCGTATTCCCAGGCCCTGGCGTTGCCCGTGGGCGCGACACCGTAGCGAGCCGCGCTCTCGCGGTTGTGGAGGTAGGACTCGAGTATGCCGTCGCGGATGATGACCGTGCGACCGGCGAGCACGCCCTCGTCGTCCACGGGTATGGTGCCGCCGGCGCCGTCTTCGAGTTCCGAAGCGCCACTGTCGCACAGCGTGACCAGGTCGCTGGCCACGCGCTGGCCCAGCTTCCCGGCCGCCACCGATCCTGCTTGTACGAAGTCGGCTTCGACCGTGTGGCCGATGGCCAGCCCCACTATCGAGGGCGCCAGGATGACCGAGGCACGGCCGCCCTGCGGGTGCCCGGCCGACAGCAGGTCAACAGCGGTGCGCGCCGCCTTGCCGGCAAAGTACTCGCCGTCGCCGTGGCGAAACAGGCACTCCCAGCCACCGGTAGTGCCAATCGCTTCGAAGCCGGTCGACATCTCTCCGTTTCTTTCGGCCACCGCCTGCAGGCGCAGCTCGGGTCGCACCAGGCGAAAACTCGCAGCGGCTCCGTCGGTGGTGACGATGGCTTTTTCTTCAAAGATTTCTGAGTAGCCGCAGGTAGCAGACGAGACCGACGATGAAGAACCGCGCACGGTTTCTTCGAGCTTGCGGGCCATGCCGACTTTTTCCTCGAGCGAGCGTTGCTCGATCTCGTCGACTCCCGGTTGGCTGAAGTCACCGGTGGCGAGTTTGACCTCGGGCAGGTCGGCTACCGCCTCGCTTCGCAGCGAGGCGCCCGAGCTCGCGGCGGCCCGCGCCGACTCGATGGCTCGCTTGACGTCGGCGGGTTCTGAACTTCCGGTGGAGGCGAATCCCCAGGCGCCGTTCTCAAGCACGCGCACGCCCAGCCCGGCAACCGAGCGCGAGCTGCTGCTTTCGACTTTGCCTTTTTCTACGACCACCCCGCGGGAGGTCTTGGCGTGGTATCTGAGCTCAACGAAGCCCCCTGCCGAGGCGGCGGCCTGCTTGAGGGTCTCGATTACTCCAGCGGCGGACATCCGCCTATTCTAGGCATGTTTTCGGGTTGTTCAACATCCAGCGACCCGGGGGTTTGTGTGCCCGCTGCCGCTGCGGTAATTAGCCGGGTGGATTCCGCACCTGCAGCGGGCGTACCGGCCAGGCCGGGGCGCAAGATCAAGGTAAATCCCTTGCGTTGTAAGTCGGAATCCTGTGATGGCCTTCTGGCCTTCGAGGAAACGGATGAAGGATTTCTCATGGGGAACATGATCCTTCTGGCGGATGAGGTTGAGGGGAAGAGGTTTTTTCCGTGCCCGAAGTGCAGGGGTCGCAACCTGGTCGACGAAGTCGAACACGGTGGCAGGACCCGCGTCCGCGTTTTTGGTTTTGAGCCCGACAAGTAGCAAGCAAGCGGCGTTTGCCGCTTGCTGTTCTTCGGGCAACAGTCACTGACAGCCACTGGTTCTTTTTCGTGCACCGGGTAGTGCCTTGCGCGCTTTTGCGCGCTCGGTTGGTGTACCGAGTGAGAAGTTTGAACAAGTATAAGGTGTTGGGTGCGCAGAGCGCGGCGCTGCCGGTGGCTGCGCTGGCCTGCGCGCTGCTCGTCATTCCCTCGTTTTCCGGTGCGGCTTCGCTCCCGGAGGGACCACGCCCGGGTGTTTCAGTGGAGGCGAAGCGACGGCCAAGTAGCCAGCAGCTCAACAGGCTGGATCGGCTCGAGCCCCTGATTCGCTACTTCAGCTCCTTGTCTTACGGCCCCGACGACGCGCGCGTGAACGGCGACTACATTCGCGCTTTGATACTCACCGAATCGGGCGCCAACATACGCGCCCGCTCGCGTAAGGGTGCAAGGGGACTGACGCAGATCATGCCGTCCACGGCCAGGTGGGCCGTGGCTCATCTCGCCCGCGAAAACTACGACTACCTGTATGTAGACGAGGACGTGTTCAAGGATTTCGTGGCCGACGATCTTTACCATCCCGGTTTGAACGTGTTGTTGGCCTGCTACCTCAACGCCACTTACAACCAGCGTTTTGATGGACAGGTTGAGTTGATGGCCGCGGCTTGGAATGCCGGGCCCGGGGCGGTGCGGCGTTATGGAAACCAGCCGCCCCCTTATCCCGAAACACTTACCCTGATCAGGCGAGTGCTGGGATACATAGATTTTTTCACGGCTACCGTCGGCGTTAATCCCGCATCACCCGGACTGGCTCTCAAGTAGCCAGCCTTTCAAGTAGCCAGCTACCGCGTAGCGGGCCGGCCTGCGGGGCCGGCGGTCTAGTGAAGTGTGCGGACGCGCTCGTTGCTGGCGCCGGCCACCGAAGCGTCGTTGTGCGAGCGCTCCCTGGCGAAGGGCAGCAGGGTCTCCATTATCCAGGAACCTTTTACTCGCTTGCCGGTGAAAACCACCTGCGAAGAAGACCTCTTTGAACCACTTTTTTCGTTACGCTTTGCCATGCTCGTTTTTCCTCCCGAAAGACTGTGGGTGGATAAAAGCATGGCTCGTGCCAGCGTCGTGGCAGGCAGTTGAAAATAGTTAAGTTATGGAAATTGCAAGAGAATTACCCTCGCACACGCCATGGCAAAGGGCACGGCAATGAACCGCGCGGTACAGGATTGTCCGCCTCAGCGGCCCTTGAACTGGGGGCGGCGTTTTTCGAGGAAGGCGGTCACGCCTTCGGCGTAGTCTTCGCTCTGAAAACAGCGCGAGACAAGGTCCTTGACCTCGTCGGGAGATATGCGGCCGACTCTGCGCGAGGCCTGTTTTGAGTAAGCCAGCGCGAGGGGAGCATTTGATGCTACCTGGGCAGCGATTTTCCTGGTGGTTTCTTCGAGCTGGTCCGAGCTTACACAGCGGTGCAGCATTCCCATGCGCAGCGCTTCTTCGCCTTGCACGAAGCGGCCGGTGAGCAGCAGATCCAGCGTCGTAGCCTCTCCGAGCAGGGCCAGCAGCCGTTCGAGGGCGTGGTGCGGGTAGGCCAGGCCGAGGCGGCCGGCCGGGATGCCCATGGGCACGTCCTGCGCGGCTATCCTGAGATCACAGCCGAAGGCCAACAGGCAGCCACCCCCGATGCAGGGCCCGCCCAGCATGGCGATAGTGGGGACCGAGAGCTTCTCGAGCGCCGCGAGCGTGTCGCGGCTTCCCTCGTCGTAGCGCCGTGCTTCTTCGGGGTCTGAACGCAGGGCGCGGAACTCGGTTATGTCAGCCCCGGCAACAAAGTTACCCTCTGTGCCCGTCACCACGATTACCCGGACTTCTTCGTGCGAGGCCAGGTCCTGCAGCAAAGCGGGAAACGCCTGCCACATGTCTCGGGTCATGGCTCCGCGGCTCCGCGGGCGGTCAATTTTGAGCCAGCCAACGGCACCGTCTATCGAGCTCTTCAGTTCTTCGGTGCTGTTCACGGTGACAACGGTATAGCGCTGCCAGGGTTTTTGTGGAAGTCAGGGCTGAAAAGTCCAGCCGTAGAAGCGGGGTAGGGCCTGGCCCAGGGGGAGTTATTTCAGGGGGAGGCTGGCGTTGGCAAAGGTTCCCGAAAGCTTGACCTTGCCCGAGTTGATAAGCTTGAGAGCCGTCGACACCAGGGTTCCCTCGGTGCAGTGACCGTGGCTTTCGTCCTCGATCGTGACGAGGAGGTCGAGCAGGGTCGTCTTGCGTACGGTCTTGTGAGTCGAAGCCATGCCCGGGCTGAAGCAAAATGCTTGCCCAACGAAAAGCAGTAAAAAGGGCCTGTAAACAGGGGGGCTAGAGATTCAGGGATGCAAGAGCCGGACGTAAGCGTGCAGTGCTGCGCGAAAACGTAGATCCGGGGGAGAGCGTAGACCCGGGCGAAGACGTAGACCCGCCTCAGCGATGTCGGCGCGTGGTCGGGTCGAGGCTGGCCGGTTCGACGTGGACGACCACGTCTGTCACCGCGGGGTAGCTCTGTTTTATCTTGTCCTCGATTTCCTCGGTGACGTGGTGCGATCGGAGTACACTCATGTCGTCGGGCAGGTAGAGCTGCAGGTCAACGTAGATGTCGCTGCCGTTACTGCGCGAGCGAACCGCGTGCACGCGGCCCATGGCCCGGTTGTTCTCGAACAGGGCGGCTATTTCCTCGCTGGGTATGGGAGCCGCGTCCGACAGTACGGCCAGCGCGTCGCGCATGATGATGTAAGCCGTGCGCGCTATCAGGGCACCGATGCCAGTTGCTACCAGGATGTCGAGGCCCGGGTAGCCCAGGCGTACGGCGGCCAGCGATCCTATTACCGCCAGCGATGCGTATACGTCCGAGCGCGTGTGGGCCGCGTCGGCCTTGAGCACCCGGCTGTTGAGCCGCTCGCCGGCAGAGTGTTCCCAGCGGGTTACGGCGATGTTGACGAGCAGGGTCGATATCATGACGGCAAACGCCAGTGGGCTCGCCGTTGGGACAGATCCACCGTGTGACCTGTCCAGCGCCGCGCCCAGCACTTCCCAGGCCGCCAGCACCAGGAAGCCAGCGATTACCAATGCCGCCACTACCTCGTAGCGGCGATGCCCGTAGTGGTGGTCCGCGTCGGGCGGCCGCGAAGCCGCGGTTACGCCCAGTATGCCCACCACCGTGGCCAGGCTGTCGAACAGGGAGTGGTAGCCGTCGGCCAGGATGGCGATGCTGGCCGTCATCGTCCCGGTCAGCAGCTTGGCAATCGCGACCGACAGGTTGAGCACCAACACTGCCGAGAGCACCCCGGTGGTACCGGTACGCCTCCCGGAAAGCGCCCCGGGCTTGTCGCTGTAGCGGCTTTCGGAGGTCATGAAGGGCATCATGTCAGCGCGAGGGGCAGATTCCAACGTGGCCTGCGGCCGGTGGCCCCTTATAGTGCAAGGCTTGTTACCTTGACGAAAAGTTGGTACTCAATGTCGATAAGCCGTTCCCCGGGGCGGCTACGCGTATATGGGTAAAGACGGTATAGAGGTAGACGGGACGGTCAAAGAGAACCTCCCGAACGCATTTTTCAAGGTGGAGCTGGAGAACGGCCACACCGTGCTCGCCCATATTTCGGGTAAGATGCGTAAGTACTATATCCGTATCCTTCCAGGCGACGCCGTTAAGGTGGAGCTGTCGCCCTATGATCTGACCAGGGGTCGGATAATCTGGCGAGAGAAAACGCCCCCCCGCACGCCTCGCAAGCGGCGCTAGCCGGGGTGGCCGCCGTTGGGGAGTGGCCAAATTGGTAAGGCACCTGATTCTGGTTCAGGCAACTGAAGGTTCGAATCCTTCCTCCCCAGCCATTCTCGTCCACTGACTTTCCTGCTTTTTCGAGCTCCTGCCCCCGGCGTTCACAAATGTTCGTTTAGCAGGTCGAGTGAAGCACCGCGGTCAATGCTGCTGCTGTTGTTGCGGGTGCAGGCTTCTGGCACGCCCATTGCTCATTCAGCAGCGGGTAGTTGGGCTCGAGCCCAGGCAGACCCGGGGGAAGTCTTATGGACGACCAGTTTTCAGACGGGGATTCACAACTTTCAACAGGTAGCGAGCCCGCGGCGGAATCGCCGATGGGTATACTGCGCTGGTCCGGGTTCGTCCTGGGGCTGGTGGCGGTGGTGGCGGCTGTGGCCGCGCTCATGCCATCCAACGGTGAGCTGCAACTCCGGGCAGGAGAGTCGGCGCAGAGGGCAGGGATGCTTGAAAGCCTGGGCGCTACGATCGCCGTAGTGCCGGCCAACGCGCTTTGCGGTAACGCCCAGTTGGATGAGGGTGAGGCCTGCGACGACGGTAACCTTTCCAACTCGGACAAGTGCCTGGCTAATTGCAAGCTGCAGAGCTGCGGAGACGGATTTATCCACGTTGGCTTTGAGCAGTGTGACGACGGAAATTCTGACGACGCCGATAGTTGCCTGGCTAGCTGTCGCAGTGCTCGCTGTGGGGACGGCCTGGTCCAGATCGATGTAGAGAGCTGCGACGATGGCAACGCTGATAACAGCGACGCCTGCCTCTCCAGTTGCGAGACTGCCTCCTGCGGCGATGGTTTTACCCAGGCCGATGTCGAGAGTTGTGACGATGGCAACGCTGATAACACGGACGCTTGCCTCTCGAGCTGCGAAGCTGCGACCTGCGGAGATGGTTTCACCCAGATTGACGTAGAGAGCTGTGACGATGCCAACGCTGACAACACGGACGCTTGTCTCTCGAGCTGCGAGACTGCTTCCTGCGGCGATGGTTTTACCCAGGTTGACGTAGAGAGCTGCGATGATGGCAACCTTTCCAACTCGGACAAGTGTCTGACTAATTGCAAGCTACCGAGCTGCGGAGACCGATTTATACACGTTGGGTTTGAGCAGTGTGACGACGGAAATTCTGACGACGCCGACAGTTGTCTGGCCAGCTGTCGCAGTGCTCGCTGTGGGGACGGCCTGGTCCAGGCCGACGTAGAGAGCTGTGACGATGGCAACGCTGATAACAGCGACGCCTGCCTCTCCAAGAGAGCTGTGACGATGGCAACGCTGATAACAGCGACGCCTGCCTCTCGAGCTGCGAGGCTGCATCATGCGGCGATGGTTTTACCCAGGTCGACGTAGAGAGCTGCGACGATGGCAACGCTGATAACAGCGACGCCTGCCTCTCCAGTTGCGAGACTGCTTCCTGCGGCGATGGTTTTACCCAGGTCGATGTAGAGAGCTGCGATGATGCCAACGCTGACAACACGGACGCTTGCCTCTCGAGCTGCGAGGCTGCTTCCTGCGGCGATGGTTTTACCCAGATTGACGTAGAGAGCTGCGATGATGCCAACGCTGACAACACGGACGCTTGTCTCTCGAGCTGCGAGGCCGCGCCAGCCGAGCTGCCCGAGCTGTCTACGCAGGCCGAGGACCTGGACCTTACCGATTTCAGTCTGCAACTGGGTGCGTTTACTTCGCTGGCCAATGCCGAGGAGTTCATGGAAGCAGCCGCCCAGGTAGTACCGGGCGTGCGTGTGAGCCGGACCGAAAGGAACGGCAAGCCCTTGTACCGGGTCGTCCTGGGACACTACCCGACCGCCGGACAGGCGGAGGTCATACAGCACACGCTGGCCATGGCAGGCATGGGCTCGCTTTTGAAGGTTCGGTACTAGCCTGCCGCCAGCTCTCTGCTGTTCATAAATGTCCAGCAAGGGGAGCTGTTGAACCGCTGCCGATAGCTTTTCAGCCCGCCACCAGCCCGCCACCAACCTGCAAAACAGCCGTGATAACAAGTCTTTACGGCACTTAGCCCAGCTTCCGGCTCTCCGTCTCCTCCCTCCCATGCGGTGGCACGTCCATTGCTCATGCAGCTATGGGTATTTGGCCCTGACATGGGCCAATCCAGGGAGACCAGGGGTATGGACGACAGAATTTTTGATATGAACTCGAAGCCTTTCGGCAGCGATCGGCAGGACGAGAGTTGCTTTGATAGCGCCAACACCCGTGAGGCGGTGGCTTCGTTGCTGCACGGAATACGGTCGCGCAAGGGCTTTATCACTCTCGTGGGTGACCAGGGAACCGGCAAGACGTCGCTCCTGCAGCGCGTCGCCGACGAGCTCGAGGGCGAGGCCGAGGTTGTATGCGTGTTCGACGCGGGGCTCGGTTTCGACGAACTGCTCGAATACCTCTGCGTCCAGCTGGGCCTGGACACCGACGACAGCCGCCGTATGAGCCTGCTCGACAAGCTCAACGCTTACCTGCTCGATTCGCTCGTAGAGGGGGGCAACGTCGTAGCCATAATCGACGATGCTCATCTGATCGATGAGAGGCTGCTCGAAGAACTTCGCCTGCTCACCAACCTTGAAACTTCCACAGAGAAAATACTGCAGATCGTCCTGTGCGGAGAGCCCTCTCTCGAAACCAAACTCAAGAGGCACTCGCTTCGGCAGTTAAGGCAGCGCGTAGGCATGCGAGCAGTGCTCGAACCGTTGGCCAAGGAGGACGTCGTTGATTACATCGATTCTCGCCTGGCCCCATGGGAAGCGAGAGCCGAAGACATTTTCAGTGGTGGTGCTATCCGCCGTCTTTCCGGCGGCCGCAAGCCCACTCCTGCCAGCGTGAACAGCCTGGCCGCGAGAGCCATGGAGATCGCCTTGGAGAAAGGAATGCCCCTGGTACCAGCTTCCTGCATTCGAAAAGCCGAGGCCGAACAGCGATGCACTCTCAGGGGCGAGGACTCAGGATCTACGGCTTCCGCGCTGCGGTGGACGGGTTACGGTGGTGCGGCTCTCGCAGCTGCTGCGGTGGCCGTGCTTTTGACCAACAACTGGTCGGGCAGTGTTACGAACGCAGTGGCCCCTGGAGCTGAGCCTGTGCCGAGCTACTCGAACTCGGTGCAGCTGGCACTCAACGAACTTCAAGAGCAGAGCGAGCTGGCCGACGGCGCGCTTGCCGAGGTTTCCAAAGCGAAAACCACAAGTGAAGCAGCCGTCGCCGAGATAGTTGTCAGCGAGGACGGGTTGGCTGATAGCCTGCAAGCCCCGGTGCTTGTTGAAGCAGTGGCGCCCTTGGAAGCCGACTACGTGGCGGCCGCCGCGGTGGTAGAAAACAACACTGCGGATAGCGTTTCGGTAGAAAGCGCCCCGACAGGCGATCACTCGGTGGATCACATCCAGGCAGATATTGGCTCGGTGGTGGTCGTTCTGCCCGGCGACCTCTGCGGAAACGGGGAGTTGGATGAGGGAGAAGAATGTGACGACGGCAACCCGTCGAACTCCGATGCCTGCCTGGTGACCTGTGAGCTCCGCAGTTGCGGCGACGGTTTCGTGCACGCTGGTTTCGAAGAGTGCGACGACGCGAACTCGAACAACAGCGACGAATGTCTCAACAACTGTCGCAAGGCTCGTTGTGGAGATGGGCAGGTCCTGGCTTCTCTTGAGCAGTGCGATGACGGCAAGGACAACAGCAACTCGACGGCGGATTCCTGCAGGGTCGACTGCCGCTTGCCCTCTTGCGGTGACGGCGTGCTGGATGGCGACGAAGTCTGCGACGACGGTAACGCCAACAACACCGATTCCTGTCTCGACATTTGCGCGACCGCGGTTTGCGGCGATGGTTTTATTCAGGTCGACGTAGAGCAGTGTGATGCTGGCGCAGACAACAACGACGGCACGGCCGACGTTTGTCGTACCGATTGCAGTCTGCCTTCCTGCGGCGACGGCGTGGCCGATTTTGGAGAGGCCTGCGACGACGGAAACAGCTCTGACCAGGACGGTTGCATTGCAGATTGCACTCGCCCGGTTTGTGGTGACGGCTACCTGTTCGTGGGTATGGAAGAATGCGACGAGGGCGACAGAAACAGCGCCATGTTCCCCAATGCCTGCAGGGTGGATTGCTCGAAGCCCTCCTGCGGCGACGGAGTGGTCGACACCGGAGAATCCTGTGACGACGGCAACAGCGACAACAGCGACGTCTGCCTTGACGACTGCCGCGCGGCTTCATGCGGAGACGGCGTGGTGCAGGCAGGCTCAGAAGAATGCGACTCGGGTAGCTTCAACAGCGATTTGCTCCCCGGCAGTTGCCGGAGCGATTGTGTTTTGCCCGCCTGTGGTGACGGCGTGGTCGATTCGGGCGAGGCTTGCGACGACGCCAACGCCGACGACAGCGATTCCTGCCTGGCCCACTGTGGCTTGGCCACTTGCGGTGATGGGATTGTATTCGTTGGCGTGGAGTCCTGTGACGGCGGAGACGCCAACAGCGATATTGTCGCCGGCGCTTGCCGCAATGACTGTTCGCTGCCCTCCTGTGGTGACGGAGTTGTCGATACGGGCGAGAGCTGCGACGACGGCAATATTTCAAACGATGATAGCTGCACAGCGAAATGTGAGCACGCGTTCTGCGGCGACGGCTTCGTACAGGTCGGCGTAGAGGCCTGCGATGCGGGCACCGGTAACGGTACCCAGATCGGCGACCTTTGTCGCACTGACTGTCGCGTGGCTTCCTGCGGTGACGGAATTGTCGATGTTGGTGAGGCCTGCGACGACGGCAACACCGACAACCGTGATGCCTGCCTGGCCAGCTGCGAGGCGGCTGCCTGCGGTGATGGCTATTTGCAGGTGGGAGCCGAGGCGTGCGACGCGGGCCCGGCCAATAGTGATGTAACGGCTGATAGCTGCCGCAGCGGATGCTCGGTGGCCAGCTGCGGTGACGGTGTGGTCGACTCGGGCGAGGCCTGCGACGATGGCAACACTGACAACAGCGATGCCTGCCTGGCCAGCTGCGAGGCGGCCTCCTGCGGTGACGGTTTCGTCCAGCTGGGCATGGAGGCTTGCGACGCGGGCCCGGCCAATAGTGATGTAACGGCTGATAGCTGCCGCGGCGATTGCACGGTGGCCAGCTGCGGCGACGGCGTGGTTGACGCGAGCGAGACCTGTGACGACGGCAACACTGACAACAGCGATGCCTGCCTCGTCAGCTGTGCGACGGCTGCCTGCGGTGACGGTTTCGTGCAGGCGGAAGTGGAGGCTTGCGACGCGGGCTTGGCCAACAGCGATATCGCGGCAGACAGTTGCCGCGGCGATTGCACGGTGGCCAGCTGCGGTGACGGCGTGGTTGACTCGGGCGAGACTTGCGACGACGGCAACACTGACAATAGCGACACCTGCCTCGCCAGCTGTGCGACGGCTACCTGTGGCGACGGTTTCGTGCAGGAGGAAGTCGAGGCCTGCGATTCGGGTGTAGACAACAGTGACATGGCGGCAGATAGTTGTCGCAACGATTGTACGGCGGCTAGCTGCGGCGACGGCGTTGTCGACGCGGGCGAAGTCTGCGACGACGGCAACGCGGACAACAGCGATACTTGTCTTTCCAACTGCGAGGCTGCGTCTTGTGGTGACGGTTTCGTGCAGGCGGAAGTCGAGGCCTGCGACGCGGGTGTAGACAACAGTGATGTGACGGCAGACCGCTGTCGCAACGATTGCGTGCTGGCCAGTTGCGGCGACGGTGTGGTCGATACTGCCGAGTCCTGCGATGACGGTAATTCTGACAACGACGACGCTTGCCTTTCGGACTGCGTGGCGGCTGCCTGCGGCGACGGTTTTGTCCAGGCGCAAGTGGAGGCCTGCGACGCGGGCGTAAACAACAGTGATGTGGCGGCTGACAGCTGCCGCAACGATTGCGCGCTGGCCAGCTGTGGTGACGGCGTGATCGATGCGGGCGAGACTTGCGACGACGGCAACACCGACAACAGTGATGCCTGTCTTGCCAACTGCCACTCCGCTGCTTGTGGCGACGGTTTTGTTCAGGTCGAGTTTGAGCTCTGCGACACGGGCGTGTTGGTGAGCGACCTTCTGCCAGACTCCTGCCGATCAAACTGCCAGCCGGCTTCCTGCGGCGACGGCGTGGTCGACGAGGGCGAAGTCTGCGACGACGGTAACGCTGACAACAGCGATTCCTGCCTTTCGACCTGCGCGTCGGCCAGCTGCGGTGATGGTTTTCTCCAGGTTAATTTTGAGCAGTGCGATTTCGGGGCCGACAACAACGATGTAGCCGCTTATCCCTGCCGCAGTAATTGCCTGCTGGCATCCTGCGGCGACGGTGTGGTCGACGCGGGCGAGGCTTGCGATGACGGCAACACTGACAACACAGATGCTTGTCTCTCGAGCTGCGAGGCTGCTTCCTGTGGCGATGGTTTTACCCAGGCCGATGTAGAGAGCTGTGACGATGGCAACGCTGACAACAGCGATTCTTGCCTCTCGAGCTGCGAGGCTGCTTCCTGCGGCGATGGTTTTACCCAGGCCNNGACAACAGCGATTCTTGCCTCTCGAGCTGCGAGGCTGCTTCCTGCGGCGATGGTTTTACCCAGGCCAGGATCGAACAGTGCGACAGTGGGGTGCTCAACAGCGACCTTCTCGCCGACCAGTGCCGTAGCGATTGCACATTGCCGATGTGCGGCGATGGCGTGGTCGACGGGGGTGAAGTTTGCGACGACGGCGACCTAGACAACAGCGATTCCTGCCTGGCTAACTGCGAGGCCGCGGCTTGCGGCGATGGCTTTGTGCAAGCCGGCGTAGAAGCTTGTGACGCTGGTGTAGATAACAGCAATACCCAGGCCGACGCCTGCCGTAGCGACTGCACGACGTCCAGTACAGCGACGAGAGCTGCGACGACAGCAACTCCGACAACAGCGACTCTTGCCTTTCGAGTTGCGAGGCTGCTTCCTGCGGCGACGGCTTCGTCCAGCTGGATGTAGAAAGCTGCGACAGGGGCATGGCCAACAGCGACCTGCTGCCCAACTCCTGTCGGACTGACTGCCAGCCTGCTTCCTGCGGTGATGGCGTGGCCGATGTGGGCGAGATTTGCGACGATGGCAACGCCGACAACTTTGATGCTTGCCTGGTCAGCTGCCGGCCTGCTTTCTGCGGCGACGGTTTCGTCCAGATTGAAGTAGAAGCCTGCGACGCGGGTGCAGACAATAACGACGAGCAGGCCGACGCCTGCCGCAACGATTGCGCGCTGGCCAGCTGTGGCGACGGCGTGGTCGACGCGGGCGAGAGCTGCGACGATGCCAGTAGCCACAACCTGGGCACCTGCCTGGCCAGCTGTGAGCTGGCCTCCTGCGGCGATGGTTTCGTGCAAAAAGGTGTTGAAGCCTGTGACGCTGGCGTTGATAACAGTGACAACAACGCTGACTCCTGCAGGATCGATTGCGCGCTGGCCAGCTGCGGTGACGGCGTGGTCGACGCGGGCGAGAGCTGCGACGATGGGAACGCTAATAACGGCGATGCCTGCCTTGCTAACTGCGAAGTCGCGAGCTGCGGCGACGGTTTTGTGCAAGCCGAGGTAGAAGCCTGCGACGGTGGAGTTCTTAACAGCGATCGGCAGGTGGACGCCTGCCGCAACAACTGCACTCTGGCTGGCTGTGGCGACGGCGTGGTCGACGCGGGCGAGAGCTGTGACGACGGCAACGCTGACAACGGCGATGCGTGCCTGGCTACTTGTGAAACAGCCGGTTGCGGCGACGGTTTTGTGCAAGCCGACGTAGAAGCCTGCGACGCGGGCGTCAACAACAGCGATGAGCAGTCAGATGCTTGTCGCAATGATTGCACGCTGGCGAATTGCGGCGATGGGGTAACAGACAGCAACGAGAGCTGTGACGACGGAAACGCTGACAACAGTGATTCCTGTCTGGCTACTTGTGAAACAGCCGGTTGCGGCGACGGTTTTGTCCAGCTTGACGTAGAAGCCTGCGACGCGGGCGTCAACAACAGCGATGAGCAGTCAGATGCCTGTCGCAATGATTGCACGGCGGCCAGCTGCGGCGACGGGGTAACAGACAGCAACGAGAGCTGCGACGATGGCAATGCCGACAACAGTGACGCTTGCCTGGTTACTTGTGAAACGGCGGGTTGCGGCGACGGTTTTGTCCAGCTTGACGTAGAAGCTTGCGACGCGGGCGTGGCCAACAGTGACGAGCAGGCTGACGCTTGCCGCGGTGATTGCACGGCGGCCAGCTGCGGTGATGGAGTAATCGACGCCAACGAGAACTGCGACGATGGAAACGCCGACAACGGTGATGCCTGCCTGGCTACTTGTGTAGCGGCCAGTTGCGGCGACGGTTTTGTCCAGCTTGATCTGGAAGCCTGCGATGCGGGCGTGGATAACAGCGACGAATTGGCCGACCTCTGCCGCAGCGATTGCAGTTTGCCTTCCTGCGGTGACGGCGTGTCCGATGCCGGCGAGGCCTGCGACGACGGTAACACGGATAACGGCGACGCTTGCCTCGACAATTGTGACGCAGCCTCATGCGGCGACGGATTCGTGCAGGGCGGCGAAGCCTGCGACGCGGGCGCCGACAACAGCAACGAGCTTGCGGACGCCTGTCGCAATGATTGCACGCTGGCAAGCTGCGGAGACGGCGTAACGGACAGCAACGAAAGCTGCGACGATGGCAACGATGACAACGGTGATGCCTGCCTGGCGAGCTGCGAAGCCGCCAGCTGTGGCGACGGCTTTACCCAATTGGACGTGGAAAGCTGCGATGAGGGTGTGGCCAACAACGATACCGTTCCCAACTCGTGCAGGACCGATTGCACGGTGTCGGTTTGCGGTGACGGCGTGGTTGATTCCAACGAAGCATGCGACGACGGCAACAGCTACGACGGTGACGCCTGCCTGCAGGACTGCAGTGTGGCGACCTGTGGCGATGGTTTTAGGTTGGAGGGCGTCGAGCAGTGTGACAGCGGTGACGGACAGTACGGCCCCTTCCGCGTGGCCAACTCAGACACCGCGTCGAACACTTGTCGCAGTGATTGCACGTTGCCGTTTTGCGGCGATGGCGTGACTGATAACGGCGAGAGCTGTGATGACGGTAACAGCAACAATAGTGACTCCTGCACCGATGGTTGCCGCGTTGCCTTCTGCGGCGATGGCCTGGTACAGGGCGGAGTCGAGGCTTGCGATGCGGGTGCCGACAACAGTGACGACAAGTCAGACTCCTGCCGCGGTGATTGCACCCTGGCCAGCTGTGGCGACGGCGTGGTAGATGGCGGCGAGTTCTGCGACGACGGCAATGCCTCCAACAATGACTACTGCCTGTCGAATTGCACGTTGCCGGGCTGCGGCGATGGGTTTCTGCAGATCGACGTAGAGCAGTGCGACAACGGTGAGTTGAACTCGAACTCGAACCCCGGTGGCTGCCGCAGCGACTGCCTGTTGGCCAACTGCGGTGATGGAGTCGTTGACGAGGGCGAGGCCTGCGACGACGGCAACGCCGATGAAGCCGATTCCTGTCTGTCTAATTGCCGCGAGGCTTCCTGCGGCGACGGCTACGTGCAGACTGACGCTGAGCTTTGCGACGATGGCAACTCTTCTGATTCCGACGGCTGTCTCTCCTCCTGCGAGCCGGCCAGCTGCGGCGACGGCGTGTTGCGCCTGGGCGTTGAAGACTGCGACGCGGGAGTTGCTAACAGCGATGAAACGCCGGACGCTTGCCGGAGCGACTGCACCCAGCCCTTGTGTGGCGACGGTGTCACCGATTCGGGCGAGACCTGCGATGACGGGAACGTCGACAACGGCGACTCCTGTCTCGACAGCTGCCGTGCAGCCTCCTGCGGCGATGGATTTCTCCAGCAGGGCACAGAGTCCTGCGACGATGGTGCAGCCAACTCCGACGCGCAGGGCGATTCCTGCCGGAGCGACTGCAGTCTTTCGTCCTGTGGCGACGGCGTGGTCGACTCAGGCGAAACCTGCGATGACGGTAACGTTGGCAATTCAGATTCCTGCCTCAACGACTGTCGCTCGGCCAGCTGCGGCGACGGCTTCGTGCAGGTGGGGGTTGAAGCCTGCGACGCGGGCGTTGACAACAGCGATGACAACGCCGACTCCTGCCGGAGCGACTGCAACCTTCCGTCCTGCGGCGACGGCGTGGTCGACGCGGGCGAGAGTTGCGACGATGGTAACGCGGGCAACAACGACACCTGCCTGGACAGCTGCCTGGTGGCTGCATGCGGCGATGGCTTCGTGCAGATCGGTGTAGAAGCCTGCGACGCGGGTGTCGGTAACAACGACGAGAATGCCGACTCCTGCAGGACCGACTGCAGCATCTCATCCTGTGGCGATGGCGTGGTTGACGCGGGCGAGAGTTGTGACGACGGCAATGTCGACGACAGCGACGTCTGTCTCGATACCTGCCGGTTGGCTTCATGTGGCGATGGTTTCGTACAGATTAATGTAGAGGCCTGCGATGCGGGGGCCGATAACAGCGACGAGAATGCCGACTCCTGCCGGAGTGACTGCACCCTTTCATCCTGCGGCGACGGCGTGGTCGATGCGGGCGAGAGCTGCGACGATGGCAACGGCGACAACAGCGACGCCTGTCTTTCGAGCTGTGAAGCAGCGGCTTGCGGCGACGGTTTCGTACAGATTAACGTAGAGGCCTGTGATGCGGGCGTCGATAACAGCAACGAGAGGGTAGACTCCTGCAGGACCGACTGCAGCTCGTTCTCCTGCGGCGACGGCGTGGTCGATTCCAACGAATCCTGCGACGACGGCAACGCGGATAACAGCGACGCCTGCCTGGACACTTGTGAGTCGGCCTCCTGCGGGGACGGATTCGTACAGGCCGACGTGGAGGCCTGCGACTCGGGTGCAGATAACAACAACGACAGGGCCGATGCCTGTCGCACGAACTGCACTACGGCGGTCTGCGGCGATAGCGTGGTCGACACGGGCGAGGCCTGCGACGACGGCAACACCGACAACAGCGACGCCTGCCTTGCCAGCTGCGAGGCGGCGGCCTGCGGTGACGGCTTTGCGTGGGTCGATTTCGAGCAGTGCGACGACGGCAACATAGACGAGAGCGACGCTTGCCTGTCTGATTGCAGCAACGCTAATTGCGGTGACGGTAACGTGTGGCTCGGCGTCGAAGAATGCGACGCGGGCGATGCCTCAAGCGATGTGAGCCCGGACACCTGCCGGAGCGACTGCCGCCTGTCCTGGTGTGGCGATGGTGTCATGGACGCCGGCGAGCAGTGCGACGACGGGAACATGAACAGCGCGACTCGGCCGAATTTCTGCCGGCCTAACTGTGTGACGCCACACTGTGGCGATGGCGTTTCGGACGAGGGTGAGGACTGCGATCGTGATGCCCAGGAGGCGATGTCCGAAAAGATGGCTCCAGGCAAGCCGGTATCTGGCCTGTCGCTGCCCGCCCAGCCGGCCCCCGCAAGGGCAAAGGCTTCCGCTGACGCGAACGGAGAGCTATAGAAGTCATTCGGAGACTTATCCCGCATGGCCACCAACTTAAGAGACGCTGCCACCGTATTACCCCTGCGCGATATGGACGGTTCGCTGGAAGTTTTTATGGTGAAGCGTAACTCCGCGCTTGGCTTTATGGGTGGGTTTAACGTTTTTCCCGGTGGCGTTGTCGACGAAGATGACTCCGTGATCGGCTGGAAAGACGCGCTGAGCGGATACGACGGCGAGCGTTCTTCGCAGAGCATGGAGCAACTCGACGCGGACCGCACGCTGGGCTACCACGTGGCCGCTGTTCGTGAATTGTTTGAAGAGGCCGGCGTTCTGCTGGCCTGCGACTCATCGGGAAGCATGCTCGGAGGGGTGCGTGACGCCGAGCTCGTGGAGCGGCTCGGAACTCGCAGGGCTGAACTCGCTGGCGGCCAGGTGGAGTTCATGGAGCTGCTCGTAGGCGAAGGCCTCAAGATAGCGGCCGACGCGCTGCACTACTTTGCCCACTGGATCACCCCCGAGCCCTCACCCAAGCGCTACGACACCAGGTTTTTTCTCGCGGCTATGCCGGCGGGGCAGGAAGCCCACCACGACAGGGTCGAGTCGGTCGAAGGGGACTGGTACGAGCCCGAACAGGCCCTGGACCTCTACCTGCACAGGAAAATAAAACTCGCGCCGCCCACGCTTTGTGCGCTCGATCGCGTGGCCCTTCACGATACCGTTTCCGAGGCGCTTGAGGCTGCCGTCGCGCTGGACGTGGTGGAGGTCAAACCCAAGATCTCGCTGGGTGAAGATTCCGTGGCGATACTCTATCCAGGCGACGACGACTACGATTCTGGCGTCGCGGTTCACCATTCGAGTGGACGCATACTCAACCGACGCGTGTTGAGGGACGGCCTGTGGGTGAAACCATGAAGTACAGATTGCGCTGGCAGGCTTTCGACGAGTTGTGCGGGGAGTTGGCGGCGGCCAACGAGGGAGCCGCGTTCTGGATTGAGAATTCGACGGGCGAAGTGATGGCTGGCTCGCGGCCCGAGCCCGACTCGGGGCGTTGCTGTCGTGAGCTTGAAGATGACGGGCCGGTGGGTCGCTTGCTCGCTTGCGCCACGGGAAACGATGCCGCCAGCGGAGCGGGCCTGCTGCTGGCACTTGCCTCGCGCGAGATTAAGCAGCAGTCCACGGTGCGAGACATGGCCGACGCCACGGCACGGCTGTGGAGACAGACCAACGCGTTTTTGCGCATGGCCGAGACTACCCATCTCTCCTTTGACCCGGCGGTTGCCCTGGACAAGGTGCTCGACGTGATCGAGCACTCTACGTCTTTCAGGCGGGGCTGGGGCATGCTCAAGTTTCCCGGCGGCGAGGGCTGGCGCTTGCTCGGTGACTTCGACGGCAACCCGGCGGACGGGAGCCACGTGGCCGGTATCGAGGTACAGCCTCCAGCCACAGAGGCTCTCGACGAGGACGTTAAGCTGCTGCAGGCAGGTTGCGAGGACAGTGAACTTTACGAGCAGCTTTCTACTACGTTGAGGCGCAGCGGCCCTCTCGCGGTTGCTTCGCTGGATACCGGCCAGGGCTGTTACGGGTACCTGTTGGTGCCCGCGGACGATCCGGATCTGCTGACCTCGGAGGATTTCAAGGTGCTCGCCGCGGCTGCGCAGATACTGGGTGTGGCTGTTGAGAACGCGCACATCCTCGGCCGCGAGCGCGAGGCCATGAGGCTGCAGGTCGAAAACGACATGTTGGCCCTGCAGGCCCGCGACATGGAAGAGATGACGCACGTGGTAGCGCATGACCTCAGGTCGCCCATGCATTCGATATACGGATTCATGCACGTGGCCCTCGACGAGCTTTCCGATCTCTCTACCCGCCTCAGCCAGGACGGTTACAACAACGCTCCCGGAATGGAGACCATGGTGGCCGACCCGATACGCGACGCAATACGCAGCGTTGAAAAACTCAACCGGATGGTAAAGCGCCTGCTCGAGTTTTCGCGTTCGGCGAGAGCGCCCTACAACTGCGAAGATCTCGACATGAACGATCTGGTCGACGGCGTGGTCCGGTCATTCGGCTATGCGCTTTCGCAGGACGAGGTGACGGTCACGGTAGAGGCGCTTCCCCCGTTGGTTGCCGACCGCGTGCAGATGGAAGCCGTGCTCAGCAACCTCGTCGACAACGCGGCCAAGTACATCGGCGACGGGCCCGAACGCTCTGTCGTGGTGGGCTGCGTCGAAGGCGATAATGGCCGCGAGTATTTCGTGCGCGACACCGGCGTGGGGATGACTCCTGCTCAGGCCGCCAAGGTGTTTCAACCTTTCCGACGTTTTCACGCCGACAGCGCCCCGGGCGAAGGCATAGGGCTGGCCCACGTTCGCAAGATCATAGAGCGGCACGGGGGGCAGATTCGCTGCGAGACCACCGAAGGCGAGGGGACGACGTTTTATTTTTCGGTCGGCAGCGAGCCAGGTGCTGTAGCCGACGAGGCCCCGATCGCCTTGCAGGCGGCCGAATAGTCGCGCTGCAGTCGGGCCAGGTTGTCCCTGGCCGCGGGGCCGGTGAGCATGGTCTCGCCGCTGGTCACCGGCCGGCAGATCACTGTGGCCAGCTCGGCCTGCTGATGGGCTGACGCGAGCATTTCGGCAGCGGCGCAGGGGTCGCCACCGCTGGTAGCCTTGGCAGTGCCACGCTCAAGCAGCGCGCGCGCAACCCGCACCCTGTCCTTGCATTCCTGCCGCGCGTCTTCGATGCGCAGGTCGCGCAGGCCCCGAGCCTCGTCCATTGCCTCGCGAAAGCTGGAGACCCCGAAGGCCACCGCGAGCACGACCGAAACGGCCACGAGCCTGAAAAATGTTTTCCTGGTCATACTGGGTCTCCGACAGGGGTAAGTGTTTCATTGCCGTGGGGGCAAATAAAACGGCTGCTGCGCCTGGGCCCTGCCGGCCCGCCGCTCTGGACTCGCCCGCCTGAACCCTGTCAAATACCTGCGTGGACGTTCCGCAGACACTGGAGGGTTGGTACACGCTGCACGACGTGTGGAGCGTGGACTGGACGGCCTGGCTCCTGCTCGGCGATGACGAGCGGCGCAGCGTTCTCGATGAAGCCCGGGCGTGGCTCGAATCTGCCTCGTCGGTGCGTCGCGGCGACACGGCCATGTACAGCGTGTTGTCGCAGAAGGGCGACCTCATGTTCGTGCACTACCGCGAATCGCCCGAGGCGCTCAACGCCGTCGAACTGGCCCTGCGCCAGACGGCTCTCTACGGTTTTCTGCAACCCACTTACTCTTACGTGTCGCTCATCGAGGTCAGCCTCAACGAGGTAATGGGTATCGCCGCCAAGCGTCTGTCCGACCGCGGGCTTAACCGCGGTGACGAGGGGTTCGACGAAGCCTGGACCGAGGCGGTGGATGAGCAGCGCGAGAAGATGAAAGAACGCCTCTACCGCGACGTGCCGCCGCAAAAGTACATCAGCTTCTACCCCATGGACAAGAAACGCGGCGAGACCGTAAATTGGTATACCTTGTCGGCGGCCGAGCGCCGCGACATGATGCGCGGCCACGGCAGCGTGGGCCACAAGTACCACGAGGTGGTCACCCAGGTCATAGGCGGGTCGATCGGACTGGATGACTGGGAGTGGGGCGTGAGCCTGCATTCCGACGACATGCTGGTGTTCAAAAAGCTCGTCCACGAAATGCGCTTTGACCCTGCCAGCGCTCTCTACGCCGAGTTCGGGCCATTTTATCTTGGCATACGCAGCAGTGCCGGCAGCCTTGGCTTGCTTCTGAGCGGTCATGCTCCCTCCTGAAAACGCCACAATTTGAAACAATTCACGCCGAATGTTGCGGTAAAGTGCGACATTCGGTCCGGACATTGAGCTATCTGGCCTGGGACTATCGCGCGGGCCGGGGCCGCCCCTGCCGTTTGCCGATGGAGGCACGCGATTTTTTTCGCCTGTCTCCCGCCCCTTAAAAGAAGGAGAGCGCGTAAGCCCGGGTGACTAAAACCAGCACTTGCTTCGTCGACTGTTACTGGAAGCAAGGCGAGGGATTTCAATTCTTTTAATCCGCAGCACTGGTCGCAGATCAACAGGAGCAAAGAAGAGGTCGAGAAAATGGGAGCGTTGAGAACCCAAGCCAAGTTCCACGTCGGGCAACTTGTCGAGCATCGGTTGTTCGGCTACCGCGGTGTCGTGGTTGATGTCGACGCCGAGTTCGAAGGCAGTGATGAATGGTACCGCGAGGTGGCCAAGTCTATGCCGCCACGCGACCAGCCCTGGTACCAGGTGCTCGTGGACGGTTCGGAAGACAGCACCTACGTGGCCGAGCGCAATCTCCAGCGCGACGGGCTGGGCATTGCCGTCGAGAATCCCGGACTGGATTACTACTTTGACGGGATGGATGATGGGGTTTATCTCACACGTAACTTCAACTGATACCCGTTTACCCGGGTCGGCGGTTCTGCTCGCCGGTGTAATGTTGGCGGCGGGACTGCTGGCGACCGGTTGTGGCGGCAACGACGGCGGCAACGACAGCGCTCGGCCTGCTGCCGCTACGCCGGCCCCGGGCGAAAGCGCCGATACCAGCGCGCTGGCCGAGCCGGCAACGGGCACAGAAACCGTGAGCGGGACAGTCAAGTTGCTGGGCGACGTGCCCGCCAGAAAGCAGTTGAGAATGTCTGCCGACCCGTACTGCGTTAAGGCCAACGAGGCCGGGGCCTTCAGCCAGTCCATCGTCACCGGCGGGCAGGGCGGCCTCGCCGGGGTTTTTGTCTACCTGTCGGCTGGAGTCGCGCCCGGCTCCCGTGCCGTCCCCGACGAGCCGGTGGTACTCGACCAGCGCGGCTGCATGTACGAGCCCCGGGTGGTGGGCGTGCGAGTGGGGCAGGAAATAGAGTTTCGCAACAGCGACTCCACGCTGCACAACGTCCACGCGATGCCCGAAAGTTCGCGCAGTTTTAATCTTGGAATGCCGCGCAAGGGCATGACCACGCGCCGCCGCTTTTCCAAGCCCGAGGTGTTGGTGCGGGTCAAGTGTGACGTGCACCCCTGGATGGAAGCCTACGTGGGTGTGCTCGAACACCCTTACTTTGCCGTCACCGACGAGCAGGGCCGTTACAGTATCAGCGGCCTTGTGCCCGGCGATTACACGCTGGCAGCGGTGCATCCGCGCCTGGGCCGGCTCGAACGCGCGGCCCAGCTGCAGGCGGGCGATTCTCCAGCGGGCGATGCTCCAGCGGTTGATTTTGCCTACCCCGCCCGCGGCGGGGGCTGACCCTGAGCCCGGGCGCAGTCGCCCAGTGGCCACCCGTACCGGCGCTCCGGGGCCGCGCTCAACTGGACTTGCGAGCCTGCAGCGGTTAGTCGTGCTGCCGTTGGTCGCATAGCTCAGTCCGGTTAGAGCGCCTGCCTCACATGCAGGAAGTCCCTGGTTCGAGTCCAGGTGTGACCACCATTTTTCAAGGCCGGCGACAAGACCGACCTCGACCCCGCGTCGGTGGAGCGCCTCAAGGCGCTCGGCTACCTGAACTAACGTCTCCCACCCGCGGGTCACCGGGGCGTGTCTGTGCAGCCGCCGCGCGAGGCCTCGTGGTCGCGTTGGCCGTTGCCTGTCGATTGACCAGGGGGTAGTCTGCGCTATGGCCGAGGCAATCGATCTCTCGCGTTGGCGGGGGCGTATCAACGACGCCGATTCGCACCTGCAGGTTTCGATGAGGCGTTATCCTGAGCTGCTTGGTCGCAGCGGCGAGCTGATCTACGAGCGGTTCAATTCCTTCGCGTCTGGTACCGAGTTGGCGCGCATACTCGATCCCGAGGACGGTGAGGTCGAGGCCACCGACGATACTGTCTGGAACGTAAAGGGTCCTACAGCCCCGGGGGCCGGATCCGTTGACGGGCGACTCAAGGTTCTCGATCGTATGGGTATCGCACGCCAACTGGTGTTTCCCCAGGTGATGGTCTGCTTGCCGGCCTGGGGAAAAGGCGAAGAGGCACTACAGGTCGTGCGTGACTACAACGACCTGTGCGCGAGCTGGGGGCGCGAATCAGGGGGACGACTGCGAGTGGTGGGGCTGCTTAACATCCGTGATCTAGGGAACGCCCTGGCGGAACTCCAGCGCGCCCTGGACGCCGGCGTGCGGGCTTTCCTCCTGCCCGACGGTGTTCCGCCGGGAGGGGTTTCTCCCGCGGCCCCGGAGATGGATCCACTGTGGTCGACACTGGCCGCGGCTGGGGCCAGCGCCTTGCTGCACATAGGTGGACACCTGGAGTACCGCCGGCACTCGGCCTGGGACCAGACCGAAACCCTGAAGGCCGGGGGTGCCGGGGCGGGCGAGATCGTCAACCCTCACTCGCTTGCCACCGTTCACCAGGCACCGGAAAATTTCCTGGCAGCGATCACTCTGGGCGCGGTGTTCGAACGTCATCCCGACCTGCGCTTTGGATCAATTGAGCAGGGTGCCGGTTGGGTGGGTCCGCTCGCCCAGCGCATGGACGCTCTTTTTCATACCGGCGTCGCTGGCCGTTCACGAGAGGTCTGTTCGATGCTGCCCTCCGAGTATTTGCGTCGTAACTTTCGTGCGACACCGTTTGTCCACGAGGATGTTGGCGGGATGATCGACCATTTTGGACTGGAGGAGGTGTATTGTTTCTCGACCGACTTCCCCCATCCAGAAGGCGGTCGTGCGCCCCTGCAGAAAATGACCTCTACGTTGTCGGGGCACGACGATGAGATCATGGAGAAGTTCCTGGTGGGTAACAGCGAGCTGTTGCTGGGTGACTGAACGGTCTCGGCCTCCGCGAAGGCGCGAGATAAAAAGGGGGAAAGCCTGGATGGCTGATAATACCGGCAGGGTCACGGTAGGTTACCAGGATGGGTGCCTGCACCCGCTGGTCATCTCGAAGACGGGGATCCGCCTGGCGAGATGGATGGGTGCCGAGGCCATATGGTTGCCCGATCATTTCATGGGATTCGCGCCCAAGTGGATGTGGACGCCTGAAAACGTGCCGGCGGCCCGCGTCATCCACTCGATGGACGCGCTTTTCGACCCGGTACCCGTGCTCACGTACGTCGCTCTGAAGTACCGCAAGTTGTTGATCGGGACGTCGGTCACCGAGCCGATCCGGCGTCATCCCATGTCGCTGGCGCAAACCTTCGTGACCCTCGACCATTTATCGAGCGGTCGGGCGATCCTGGGAATAGGCAACGGCCTGCGAGAAAATACCGAGCCCTACGGGCTTGACTGCGGCCGCCGCGTGGCTCGCTTGGAAGAAGCTCTCGAGTTGATCGGCCTGTTGTGGGGCAGCGAGGGACGACCTGTTCAGTTCGAGGGCAAGTTCTGGCACCTGCGGGACGCGGTGTTTGACCTGCCGTTGTATAAAAAGAAACCGCCGCGAGTTTTTCTCGGCGCGCATTTTCCCCGCATGCTCAAGTTGTGTGGCCGTTATGGCGACGGGTGGCTGCCCGGACAGAAGGTCCCGGGCCAGGAATACGGTGCACGGCTCGATGTCATCCGTGAAGCGGCCGCCGAGGCCGGCCGCGGGATGGAGGGATTCGTTGCAACCCAGACACTGCTGTGCGCTTTCGGCGATAGCCGCCAACAGGTGATCGACCTCGCGCTGGGCAACAAGTACTGCGCTTACATGGCGCTGGGGCTGCCGCCGGAAATGTGGAAGGAGCAGGGCGCTGAGCATCCCCTGGGCCCCAACTCTGGCGGTTTTCTTGAGATCGTTCCCTCGCGTGTGACCGAGGAACACGTCGACGCGGCCCTGGCGGCCCTCACGCCCGATATGCTCGACTACCTGTTCTACATGGGCTCTCCGCGGGAAATTCTCGACGAGGCCGCGCCCCTGGCGCAGGCTGGCTGCAGGCATTTCATCATCGCAAACATGGGTGGGGCCTTCACGGGGCGGGGAATAAAGGACTTTCCCGACATGTACCGGCTGATGCGTGGATTGCGCGGGCTGGCCGTACGGGGCTGATCGAGCATGCGCCTTTCCTCTGTGACGGCAGGTCGCTAGGTTGGCCGCGCCCGCTGCCCCGCGAGGCCGGGCAGCCGCCGTGACGATATCCCCCAGCCCCAGTGCCGATCGCATTCGTCGACGTATCGACCATCCGATTATAGATGCCGACGGCCACTGCCTGGAGTACCTTCCATTAGTCTATGACTATCTTCGCGAGGCGGGCGGTGAACGCGTGGAGAATGGTTTACGCGGGACCGTCGAGATGAGCCGCGGCATGGCCCGGGCGACTGTGGCCGAGCGACGCTCGTTCGGGGTCATACGCCCGCCGTGGTGGGCCTTCCCGGCGGACAACACCCTCGATCGTGCCACGGCGATGCTGCCGGGATTGCTGCACGCTCGGCTCGATGAGATTGGCATTGACTTCGCAGTCGTGTACCCCACCTTCGGCCTGATCATCTTCGGTATCCCCGACGAGGAGATCCGCCGGGCGAGCGCCCATGCTCTCAACCGCTACTTCGTCGATTCCTACGGAGAGTATAGTGACCGTCTCACCCCGGTGGCTACTATTCCCATGCACACGCCCGATGAAGCACTGGCAGAACTCGACCACGCAGTGTTGGAACTCGGCATGAAGACCGTGCTCATGGCCGGGTTCGTGGCGCGGGACGTCGAGACCGCCGGTGATACCCCGCGCCCAATGCAGTGGCTCGATACCTTTGGTTTCGACAGCCCTTACGATTACGAACCGGTGTGGCAGCGTTGCGTGGAGCTCGGCGTCTCGCCAACCTTTCACTCCAGCGGGATGGGCTGGGGTAGCCGGATGTCGCCATCGAGTTACGTGTACAACCACCTCGGTAATTTCGCGGCGGGTGGCGAGGCCGCGTGCCGGGGGCTGTTTCTCGACGGAGTTGCACGACGAAACCCGGATATTCGTTTCGCTTTCCTCGAGGGTGGCGTGGCGTGGGCGGCGACGTTGTTCAGCGACATCATCAGCCACTGGGACAAGCGCAGGGCCGGGGTCGTGGAGCGCTATGACCACCGGCGCGTAGACCGGGACCAGCTGCGTTCGTTGTTTGCCCGCTACGGCAACGAGCGTTTCAACGCGCGCCTGGATGATCTCGACGATGCCCTGTGGCCGTTATCCGAGCCCGGCGACGACGACAGTCTTCTCGACGAGTTTGCACGCTCGGGTATCGACAGCGTCGAGGACATAGTGGAAGTCTTCAGGCGTAATTTTTTCTTCGGCTGCGAGGCAGACGACCGCGGTACCCTCACGGCCTTCGACGGTCGTCGAAACCCGGGCGGCCTGCGACTCAACGCGGTGTTCAGTTCCGACATCGGCCACTGGGACGTGCCCGACAACAACGAGGTGCTCGCCGAAGCCTGGGAACTGGTGGAAGAAGGGTTGCTCGACGAAAAGGATTTTCGCGACTTTACCTTCGCCAATGCCACCGCGCTGTATACCGCTAACAACACGGATTTCTTTCGCGGCACTGTTGTCGAGGGAGCCGCGATCGAGGAAGCTGCGCGTTGAGGCGGCAGCGCAGCGATACGAACCGTTTTCCGGCTTACAGTCGCATAGGTTCTTCCTGCTCGACACCGAACACCGCCAGCATTCGGCCCAGGCCTACGAACATCGAGCAGCAGACCGCCAGGTCCACGATCTCGGCCTCGCTGAACTGCGCGCGCAGGCGTTCAAAAAACTCCTCGTCCAGGGTGTCGTGCTGCAGGCAGAAGCGTTCGGCGTACTCTATCGCCAGCTTCTCCTGCTCGCTGTAGTCGGAGTTGCCGGCGTACTCGTGCACCGAGCAGTACAGGCCCTCTACGTCTTCCTGCCCCACCAACGATGAGGCTCTCGTGGCCAGTCAAACCCCGCAGTCATTGATCTGAGCCACCCGCATGCGCGCAAATTCCCGCACGCGGACGGGTAGCCTGGTTTTGTCGTAGACCGCTGTTGAGAAGGTAGCTACGGCCCCGAACATATCGGGGTTGAGGGAAAACAGTCTCGGGATCTCTTCGCCGTCACCTTCGGGAACGTTGATACGCGCCATGATTCCTCCTGTTCGGCCCTACCGGGCTGGGCCATGGGGCCATTGTCGTGCTAGGTTCGGGCCTTGTCCAGACTGCGGGAGAAATGACGTGGAACTACCGGTCGATATCTGTGAATCACTGCTGGAGCGCCACCCGGTTGCGCGCCTGGCCACACTCGGACCCTCGGGTAGCCCGCACCTTGTGCCCGTCGTGTTCGTCCGCCACGGCGGTGATTTATGGACCCCCATCGACGGCAAACCCAAGAGTGGCGGTGAGCTTGTCAGGGTCCGCAATGTTCGGAAGAACCCGGCCGTGGCCGTTCTGCTCGATGACTACGACGCAGACTGGAGTCGCCTGTGGTGGCTACGGGTGGATGGTCGTGCCGCGGTGGTAGAGGGAAGGCACCCGCAGAGCGATCCCGAGATAGGGGAGGTAGCCGAGGGCCTGCGGGCCAAGTACCCCCAGTACGACGAGGTACCGCTCTTCCGAGCCGAGCCCCAGCTCTTGAGGATCTCCGTGGTACGGGTTCGCAGCTGGTGCGCGGGGCGGGAAGCGCTGCCTTAACCGGCTCCGGGCTTCGGTGAGCGGTCGGTACTATTCGGCGGGCAGGCCGAGTACGAAGACCAGCAGGCAGGCCAGCGACACCGCGAGGTAGCCCGCCATCCGCGCGCCGCGGTGGGGAAGCTCCCGTAACTTGTAAGCCATCACCACCGCCACGACGCCTTGCAGGAAGTAGTACAGGGCAAAGGCCCGCGAGGCGTAGGCGATGATCTGGTTCACATCCGTTTCCCACGTGATCGCCAGGGTGACCACAAGTATGAGCAGGTACGCGTAGCGCATGGGCAGCCGGTGGCGGGTTATGTCTTCGATGAGTCCACCGGCGCCGGCGTTGTCGGCCACCGCCGCGCTGAACTGGCTACCGATGGCGGCCACTGCCAACAAAAGCGGCAGGATGACGGCCACCGGCCTCGTCATGCCTATGATGGCGGTCACGTCGGCGCCCAGGCCGTCGTGGAACAGCACGGTGACCAGGCCGATGAAGGTCAGGTAGATCGCGGATGAAATCAGCTGCGCGCGACGCATGGTCCTGATCCTCTGTTCGGCAGAATGTCCGGCACCCAGGTAGCGCGATGTTTCGAATCCCTGCACGACGATCAGCAGACCCAGCAGCACCCTGAAGTCGGCGAAGTCGATGACCGACGAAACCGGCGCCAGCGTCCATTCGCCTGTTACCAGCAGCCCGGAGTTGTACACGATCAACGAGGCGATCAGCGCGCCGATAATGCCGAGGTTAAGTCCGATGGCGTACTTCTCGACCTTTTCGAGCAGGGCCAGTCCGCGCCACGCGCCGATCAGGCCTATGGTCACCAGCAGTGTGCTGGTGATCGCGTGGGCGATCAGCTGGTCATTTTTTCCCAGGGCGGAGAGCACGAACGCGGCGAGCAGCTGCAGGTAGTAGCTCACCGAGATGAGATAGGCGCCCGCCAGCACCAGGCGTGATGTGAAGGCTATCGACTGGGCCGGCCCGTGGCCGTCGGCCTCCACGGGTTCGAAGTAGCGTATGTTGAAACGGACCACGCCGCCCACCAGGTAGGCGAGTACCAGCAGTGCGGCCATGCAGAAGAGCGCCAGGTTGCCGACTATTCCTGCCAGCAGGGGTGCACTGACGAGAAACCCGCTGCCCATGATGGAGGCAAGCGGCGTGACGGTGGCACTCCAGTCGGAGGATTTCGCCAGCCTCGGCGAGAAAAGCAGGTAGGCGGCGAGCGCCAACGCAAAAACAACTATAGCTGCGCCCGGCACCTTGTCAGTCCTTCGCTTCCGGCTGCATGAAGGCCAGGGCCATGCCGCCCGGCGCGTCGGTGACCGAGGCTATCAGCCCGCCCTGTATTGCCTTGTTGGGGCCGCTCACCGTGTGGCCGGCTCCTTGCGCGCTGGCGACGCTCCGGTCAATATCGACCGACTGCAGGGCCAACCCCCAGGCGGCTGCCGGTACCGGTGCCTCGCGGTTGGCGGATATTTCAAGGATTGTTTCGCCCGCCTTGAGAAAAGCGTAACGACCCCGCGGCAGGTCACGGACACGAGGGCGCAATGCGAAGTTGTCGGCGTAGACTGATGCCGGTTGCTCCGCATCGGGAGCCATCAGTACCAGGTGGTCTATAGATGAAACCGCGTTGGGGTGGTCTACGGGCGCGTCCGCGCCGTGGGCCGCTTCGAGCAGAGTCAGTGCACCCGGCGTCAACTCGGTGGGCACTTGCAGGCAGGTGGTAGCGGGGTCGTGGGCAAGTTGGACGCCACTGCGCGCCCCGATAGCCCGGGCTGCCTCCCCGATGTCGGCGCAGGTCCAGGTCCATCCGAGCAGGGTGTGGTTATCGGCAAGTGCACCGGTCACGGCACGTGACAGTTCGGTTCTTGTTCCGTCGTCCACCAGCAGCCGGATATCGGCGTGCTCAAGAGCGATGTCATGGCAAAGACACCCCTGCCAGGTCCTGGGAGAACCCAGGGCAAAGCCCATGTCAGACCACGCTTGAAGATGATCATCACTCGCTGCTACCAGGGCAGCCCCAACTCCGTCAACGATTCTCACCGGGTAAGCATAGAGGGGTGGCGGTATCATGGGAATGGGAGTCGCCGGGGGCTGCATTGCGGGGTTCCGACGGCTCGGGTGCCGAGCTAAACAGGTCTGTCGTGGAACGGGACCTTGAGAAGAGCCAGGCGGCGTTGCAGGAGTTTATACGCCGCCAGCAGCATGGGCAGGCCGCCGCGGGCGCCGACGCGCTGCGCGTGGGCGAGCTCACCCGCTTGTCGGGCGGGGCCAGCTGCGAGGTTTACGGCTTTGACCTGCAGGCTGGAGACGGCCCAACCCGCGCCATGGTGCTGCGCGCCGACCGGCCGGGCAAAGATTTCAGTGCCAGCCGCGCCGACGAGTACGCGGTTTTGCTCGAGGCCGAGCAGGCCGGCGTCACCGTTCCTCACGTTCACTGGCTGGGCAGTGCCGACGACGAGCTGGGCGTGCCCTTCATGGTGATGGATTTCGTGCCGGGTCTTGCCCTGGGCCAGCGGCTGCTGCGCGACGACGCTTACGCTTCAACCCGCGAGGCGCTGCCCGGTCAACTCGCGGGCGAACTGGCCCGCCTGCACGCGGCCGCTCCCGGCCATCGCCTGTCGGATGCGATGCCGGCTGGGGACGACCCGCGACGTTTTGCGCTCGCCGCCGTCAAGCAGTGGACCGCCGCCACGGCGACCCTGCACACCGACTACCCGAGTCCCGCCCTGGATCTTGCGGCCCGCTGGCTCAAACTCAACGCGCCCTCGGTCCGAGAGCCAGTGCTGGTGCACGGCGACTTCAGGGTAGGCAACATCATGTTCGATGAGCGCGGCCTCACGGCGGTGCTCGACTGGGAGCTCGCGCACCTGGGCGACCCCGCCGAGGATCTAGGCTGGCTGTGCGTGCGGTCGTGGCGATTTGGTTGCGACCAGCCTGCGGTGGGCGGCCTGTGCACGCGCAGCCGTCTGCTCGAGTTGTACCGCGAGGCCGGTGGCCGGGCGGTGTCGGCCAACCAGCTTCGCTACTGGGAAATATTCGGCAACTGGAAGTGGGCGATCATCTGCCTGCTGCAAGCGGCCAGTGCACGCGCGGGCAGCAGCCCCGACGTGGAACTCGCCGCCATAGGCCGGCGCGTGCCGGCCGTGGAATGGGAGCTGGTCGACTTGCTCGACCGGGAGCAATCACAATGAAAGATTATCCACCGGCAGACGAGTTGCTCGAAGCCGTGGCGGCTTTTCTCGACGAGGAGGTCAAGCCGCTGCTCAAGGGTGGCCAGCGCTTCAAGAGTATCGTGGCGGCTAACGCCTGCAGGGTGGTCGCGCGCGAGGCGGCCGGAAAAACCGCGCTCGTCGAAGAGCAACGCCGCGGGCTGAGCGAGTTGTTGGGCAAGGATGGCGAGCTCCCAGCTGCCGTTTCGGGAGACGACAGTTCGGCAGATGAACTCGGCCGCGAGCTGTGCGCGGCTATTGCCGAGGGTGCTTATGACCAGGGCCAGTCACGCGAGCAGTTGCTGGCCTGGTTGCGTGACGACGTCGAGGCGCGCCTGCGCATCAACGACCCGGCTTTTCTTGAGCGCAACGCGCGTCGCGACAAGTAACCGCTGCTGAAAACCGCGCGCTGCGAAAAACAGCCGCCGTGTCAGTTGGTGCCCATGTCCCAGCTCGACAGGTAATTCTTCTGCTCTGGGGTCAGGCGGTCAATGGGTATGCCCATCGCTTTGAGCTTGAGATTGGCGATGCCGTTCTCTATCGACTCGGGCAACTGGTGCACCGACACTGACAACCCCTTGCTGCTGCAGACCTTCTTCCAGCCCCACTCGGCGGCCAGCGCCTGGGTGGCAAAGCTCATGTCCATCACCGAGGCCGGGTGGCCCTCGGCGGCCGACAGGTTTACCAAGCGACCCTCGGCCAGCACGAAAATACTGCGCTTGTTGGGCAGGATGTACTCGTCCACGCAGTGACGCACGTTGCGGCGCGTCTTGACTGCCATTTTCTTGAGCGACTTGAGGTCGATCTCGATGTCAAAGTGCCCGGAGTTGCATACCACGGCGCCGTTTTTCATGACCGGAAAATGCGCAGCCGCGATGGTGTGCATGTTGCCGGTTACCGATACGAAGAGGTCGCCCTCGCGCGCCGCGCGCGCCATCGGCAGTACGCGGAAGCCGTCCATGGCCGCTTCGAGTGCGCGTATGGGGTTGATCTCGGTCACTATCACGCGCGAGCCCATACCCGCGGCTCGCGACGCCACGCCGCGCCCGCACCAGCCGTAGCCTATCACCACCACGGTCTTGCCGGCCAGCAGCAAGTCGGTGGCGCGAATGATCCCGTCCAGGGTTGACTGGCCGGTGCCGTAGCGGTTGTCGAACATGTTCTTGGTCTTCGCGTCGTTGACCGCGATCACGGGGATTTTCAGGTCGCCTTTCTTCTCGAGAGCGGCCAGCCGTATCACGCCCGTGGTGGTCTCTTCCATGGAGATCTTCACATCGTCTATGTAGCGCGTGTGCGTGGTGTGCAGGGCCGACACCAGGTCGGCGCCGTCGTCCATCGTGAGGTCCGGGCCGCGCTCTATGACTCCGAACAGGTGTTTGTGGTAGGTCGCGCTGTCCTCACCCCTGATGGCGTAGGTCGAAATTCGGTCGTGTTTCCAGAGGCTGGCGGCCACGTCGTCCTGGGTGCTGAGCGGGTTTGATGCGCATAGCGCCACCTCGGCGCCCCCGGCCTTGAGCGCGCGTGCCAGGTTGGCGGTCTCGGCGGTCACGTGCAGGCAGGCCGCCATCTTCAGGCCCTTGAACGGCTTGTCCTTGGCAAACCGCTTGTTGACCTGGGCCAGCACCGGCATGTCGCGGGCCGCCCAGTCGATTCGTTTGCGGCCCTCGTTGGCCAGTCCCAGGTCTTTTACGTCGTACTGCGCTGTAGCTCCCATTGGCTTCAACGATCCTCCTGCTGTGTCAGTGGCCGAAAGCGGCCGGTCTAGAGTTTGTCGGCCAGGTCGGTCAGTTCCCAGGGGAACAGCCCGTCCTCGGCCACGCGACCAAAGTGTCCATAGGCCGCCGTCGGCCTGTAGATCGGTCGCTTGAGGTCAAGTTTCTCGATTATCGCGGCCGGCCTGAGATCCACCAGCAGCTTGAGTTTATCGGCCAGCGAGGTTTCGTCGCCCTTGCCTGTGCCGAAGGTATCGACGAGTACCGACACCGGCTGCGCCACGCCGATGGCGTAGGCCACCTGCACTTCGCAGCGAGTTGCCTGCCTCGACGCCACCACGTTGTGGGCCAGGTAGCGGGCCATGTAAGCAGCCGAGCGGTCCACCTTGGACGGGTCCTTGCCCGAGAACGCGCCGCCGCCGTGGCGACCCCAGCCGCCGTAAGTATCCACGATGATCTTGCGTCCCGTCAGCCCGCAGTCACCAACCGGTCCGCCAACCACGAAGCGGCCGGTGGGGTTGACGTGGTAAACGGTCTCGCCGTCCACGAGCTCGTCGGGCAGCAGTGGGCGCACCACCTGCTCGAGCACTTCGCGGCGCAGGCGATCGTCGTCGGCGTCGGCGTCGTGCTGGGTCGAGACAACCACGGTTGTAATGCGCGCCGGCTGTTCGTCCCGGTATTCCACGCTTACCTGCGACTTGGAGTCGGGCCCGAGGTAGTCGGCACCGCCGGTCTTTCGCAGCTGCGCGAGGTCAGAAACGATAGAGTGCGACAAGGATATGGGCAGGGGCATGAGCTCGGGAGTCTGGTCGCAGGCGTAACCGAACATAAGCCCCTGGTCGCCAGCGCCCTGCTCCTCGTGCTTGCCGTCGCCAACCGTCACGCCCATCGAGATGTCTGGCGACTGGGCGTCGAGCCTGACAATGATCTCGCAGGTGTCGGCGTCAAAACCCTCGGTGCCCGAGTAGCCTATGTCGCTCAGGACTCCGCGCACCACGGTCTCGTAGTCAACGGTTTGCTTGCTGGTAATCTCGCCCGCCACCACCACCAGGTTGGTCGTGACCAGGGTCTCGCAGGCCACGCGGCTGGCCGGGTCGCCGGCCAGGTGGGCGTCGAGTATGGCGTCGGATACCTGGTCGCAGACTTTGTCCGGGTGCCCCTCCGAGACAGACTCGGAGGTAAATACGAAGTCACGTTTGCCCATAAACTAAAGCTGCAGCGGGAGCTGCAAAGACGATGGAAATTACAGGGTTGCGCCCGGCGGGTCAAGCCGGGTGCGCAGCAGGGTGGTGCAGGTGGGGGGGGTATCGAGGCGCGGGGTCTACTCGGCAAAGCCGCGACGCACGAGCTCGCCGAGGGTGGCAACAGCCTGCTCGGCGTCGCTGCCGGTGGCCTCGATGACCAGCACCGTTCCCTGGCCGGCCGCCAGCGTGAGCAGGTCGAGCACGCTCGCCGCGTCGGCGCAGGACTGGCCGTTGGATATCGTGATGCTGGCTTCAAAGCCCTGGCCGGTGCGCACCACTATGGCGGCCGAGCGCATGTGCAGGCCCAACCTGTTGTTTACGCGGAACTCGCCGCGCGCTTGTTTCTCTTGATCCATCGGTATCTCTATGGCCCGTTACTGGTAATTTCGTTCGATGTCGCGGTGGCGTACGCGCCCGGGATAGCCTTCTTCGCTGAGCCTGCGCACGAGTTCTTCTGCTATGGCCACCGAGCGGTGGCGTCCCCCGGTGCAGCCTATGGCAATGGTGATGTAGGCTTTGCCCTCCTCGGCGTAGCGCGGCAACAGGAAGCTGAGCATGGACACCAGCTGCACCAGGAAGTTGGAGCAGTCGGCGCGCTCGAGAACGAAGGCCGACACGGCCTCGTCGAGTCCGCTCAGCCGCTTGAGCTCGTCGACGAAGTAGGGGTTGGGGATGAAGCGCACGTCGAACACGAGGTCGGCGTCGGTGGCCGGGCCGTGACGGAAGCCAAAACTCTTTACCGTTAGCGCTGGGCCCCTGGCGTGTGCGCGCGACCCCAGCGCGTGCGCGATGTTGGCCTTGAGTTCGTGCACGTTGGTGTCGCTGGTGTCGAGGTTGATGTCGGAGGAGTCGCTCAGTATCGACAGCGCCTCGCGCTCCTGGGCAAGCGCTTGCTCCAGGCCCAGGCCATGGTCGCCGGGGTGCGGTCGCCGGGTTTCCGAAAAGCGCCGCAGCAACATGTCGTCGCTGGCGGTCACGAAAATAACAGTCACCCGGTGGCCCGCGTCTTCGAGCGTGCTGCGTATTTGGGGCCAGGCGTCGGTGTACGACTCGTCGCGGCAGTCCAGCCCCAGCGCCACCCGGGTCATGCCCTCGTCGGTGTTGTTGCACAGCTCCACGAAGCGAACCACGAGCGCGCTCGGCAGGTTGTCTATGCAGTAGTAGCCGTCGTCTTCGAGCGCGGCGAGGGCGGTGGACTTGCCCGACCCGGACATACCAGTGACCACCACGATGTCCACAGAGTCGTTGTGGCCGTGGGGAGCGCTCACGGGGAGATAGCCGACTCAGCCTCCCTGCTGCGGGCTTCGGCTTCAGAGATAGTCGTCATTACTTCGTCGACGCCGGTGCAGGCGAGCAGCTCGCGGCGGAACTGTTCCTCTGTGAGCAGGTGGGCCAGGTGGGCCAGCCAGCGAAGGTGCAGTGAAGGGTGGGCTTCGGGAGAGATCAGCACGAAGAAGATATGCGTGGGGTGGTTGTCGACCGAGTCGAAGTCCAGGCCGTCACCCGACAGCCCGAGGCAGGCGACGACTTCTTCCGACATGGCGACCTTGCCGTGAGGAATGGCGATGCCGTCGGCGATGGCGGTGCTGCTTGCCCGCTCGCGTTCAACGAGCACCTCGGCCACGCGCTCGGGGTCAATGGCGGAGTGGGTCTCTCCCACCATGCCTGCGAGCTGCTCTAGTATTTCACGCTTGTCTTTGCCCTTCAGGTCGAGCGTGACGCGGCGGGGGTCGAGAATATCACGAGTTTTCATCTGCGCTTGTCCGGGTTGGGGTGCTGGGCGATTTTGTTCTTGTGGCGTTGCGCCTGGGACTGCACCTTGTCGATGGCGAGATCGATGGCAGAGTAAAGGTCCCCGGTGCTCTCGTGGGCCGACACTACGAAATTGGGCGCCTGGATATTGATCTCGGCCTGGTGCTGGCGCTTGTTAACCGTGAGGATAACGTGCGCGTCAACGGCCCGCTTGAGGTACTTGTTGGCTAGACGCGTGATCTTGTCAGAAGCGTATACCCGCAGGGGTTCGCTGGGTTCTACGTGGCGAAAAGTAACTGTTACCTGCACGTTGTCCCTCCTGGTTTCAAAGGGTGGCCTCAACCAGCAGCAACGTAACTCTTTCGCTTTGACGAGGGAAGTATACCCAGCACCTCCCGGTATTTGGCCACCGTGCGGCGGGCGATCCTGATGTCGCTCTCCTTGAGCTTGTCGGCTATGTACTGGTCGCTGAAAGGCTTTGCGCTGTCCTCGGCTTGGATAATGGTGCGTATGCGCTTCTTGACGCTTTCCGACGATACTTCGCCGCCACCGCTGCTCTTGAGGCTCGAGGTAAAGAAATACTTGAGCTCGAAGAGCCCCTGCGGGGTGTGGACGTACTTGTTCGAGGTGGTGCGGCTGATGGTCGACTCGTGCATGTCTATGTCGTTGGCCACGTCCTTGAGCACCATGGGCTTGAGCTTATCCACTCCATTGAGGAGAAAATCACTCTGAAATTTCACGATGCTCTCGGTCACTTTTCGCAGCGTGCGTTGGCGCTGCTCGATCGAGCGAATCATCCACTGGGCCGAGCGAACCTTGTCCTGGAGGTAGCCTCGCGCCTCGCTGTTCTTTTCCTTGTTTTCCTTACTCTTGTCGTTAACGATCTGCCGGTACTCGGGGTTTACCTTGAGCGCTGGCAGGCCCTCCTCGTTGAGCGTGATCTTGAACTCGTTGCCGACTCGGTAAATGTAGGCGTCGGGCGAGATGTAACGGGCCTCGCGTTCGCCGTAGTTGCGACCGGGCTTCGGCTCGAGATCGCTTATGATGTCGTGCGCGGCGATCACCTCGTCCACGGAGCAGGCCAGCTTGCGCGCCACCTGGTCGTAGCGGCGTGACTCGAGGTCGCTCAAGTGGGCGTCGATGATCATGACCACGTAGTCGTCGTCCTCGTAGCCGATGAGCTTGACCTGCGCCATGAGGCAGTCGCGCAGGTCGAGCGAGGCTGCTCCGGGTGGCTCAAACTCCTGTCGGATGATGCTGCGCACCTCGGTGACCTGCTCCAGGCTGCACTCGGCCATCGAGGCGATCTCTTCTTCGCTGCAGTCCAGGTAGCCGTCCTCGTTGAGGTTGAGGATGATGATCGTGCCCACGCGGCGCTCGTCTTCGCTCATCATTGCCAGGCCCAGCTGGTCGATCAGTGCCTGCCTGAGGTCCGCCTCGGGGTTGCTCGTGGTCTCAAAGATGCTGGGGCGATCGTCGTCGCGGTCCGAGCCGCTACCCACCGCGCCGTGCATGTCGTTGCTGTGACGCTCCACGTACTCGTCCCAGTCAACGTTCTCTTCTATCTCCGAGGTGGGCGTTTCGTCTTTGCCGGCGTCCTCGGCCTCGCTCCTGGCCACTTCGACGGCTTCGGCTACCTCGGCTTTCTCGGCCGCGTCGGCGGTCTCGGTCTCGGCACCCTCGGCCTCGCTGCCCTCGGTGAACTCGGCTTCAAACTCGTCCTGCTCGAGGGCCGGGTTCTCGGCCAGCTCGGCGTCAACCATGGCTTCAAGATCGGCGCGCGACACCTGCAGGATCTTGATGGCCTGGCGCAGCTGGGGCGTCATTCGCAGAGTCTGCGAAAGCTTGAGTCCCAGGTTTATGCGTTGTTCGAGGGCCATCTAATCACTTGCTTCTCAGAGCGTGAACTTGTCTCCCAGGTAGATCTCTCGAGCCCTCTTACTTGAAGCTATGGCCTCGGGAGCCCCTTCTTCAAGCACCTTCCCCTGGTTGAGGATGTAGGCGCGATCGCAGATACCCAGTGTCTCTCTCACGTTATGGTCAGTAATAAGGATACCAATTCCTCGGCTCTTAAGCTGTGAAATGATGCCCTGAATGTCGATTACCGCTATTGGGTCGACACCGGCAAAAGGTTCGTCCAGCAGCATAAAGCGGGGTGAAATCACCAGCGCGCGGGCAATTTCGACCCTGCGGCGCTCCCCCCCGGACAGGGACTCGCCCAGTGCCCCCCGAATGTGGGTGATTCCGAGATCGTCGAGCAGCAGCGAAACGGTCTCTTCCTGGGTCTGTTCGGGGGCCCCGATGACCTCGAGCACCGCCAGCAGGTTCTGCTCGACCGTGAGCCGCCGGAACACCGACGCCTCCTGGGGCAGGTAGACCACGCCGCGGCGCGAGCGCTCGTACATGGGCAGATCGTCGAGGCGCTGGTCACCCATCGTCACCCTGCCCTCGTCGGGGTGTTCGAAACCCACAATCATGTGAAAGGTGGTTGTTTTGCCGGCGCCATTGGGTCCGAGCAGGCCCACCACTTCGCCGGCGTCTACGTGTAGCGACAGCTGGTCCACGACGAGGCGCTTGGCGAAGCTCTTGCTGAGCGACCTGGCCGACAGGGTGAGCTTCTGATCGCCGGGTGTCATGGCTGATCCAGGGGGCCGTCGTTGAAGTCGGCGATCTCGATCTCGTCGATGTCGTCGCTCGAGATCGTAGCCCGGACGCGTCCCTCGCCGCCGTCCATCACCGTGCGGTCGTTCTCGAGATCGATCACCAGGCTTTCTCCAGTGACTTCGCTGTCGCCCGATCCCAGCGTGGCATCGCCTTCGAGCAGCAACTCGCGGCGCGCGCGCGACCAGATGGCCGTGCGGGCCGTCGCCCGTTCCTGGCCGCGCGTGACGACCACGGCGCCGCCGGCCTTGACCTTACGCAGGAGGCTGGGATCCGAGGGCGCAAACTGCAGCTTGAGTTGGTCGGCCGACAGGCGCACATCGCCGTGCTGGGCCACCACCTCGCGGCTGCACACGAGCGTGCCGGCCTGGTAGTCAAACGACATCAGGCCCGCTTCGAGGTGCAGGTCGGCAGGTAGTTTTGAAAAGTCGAGCATTTTTACTACTGAAGCGACCGAGGATAGCACATCGCCGCTGTAGCTTTGTGCGTCGTCGGGTATCGGCGGCCCTCCACGGTCGATTGTCGTGCCCGGGGAGTCGTTATCCGCCTCAATTTTAACGTTGCCAGGGGGAGCAGTGCTGTCGTCGTCCACGACCGCTGTCGTTGCTTCCGCCGTGGCCGGTGAGGGGGGGGCGTGCAGTCGGCTGCGCCAGGGCCTCGGCTCGCGGTACACGGTGGCGTTGACCCCGCCGCGAAAGCGCAGGCGGCGCTGGTCGAGTTCCAACTCGAGGTCGGCACCTTCGAGCTCGAGGTCAGCCGAGTCCATTCCCACCCGTCCGCTCACGGTGAGCAGGCCTGGCCCGCGCTCCCAGGCCAGGGTGTCGGCCGACAGGTGAAAGCGTCCCAGCGCCACCGACACGCCACCCGACAGCTCGATGGCCTCTACCTGGTTGCCATCCATGTACACGCGCCCGCTCGACCCCGACACGAAGGCCGAGGGCTGACCCTCTTCAAAGAAAGTGACCTCGGGGCCCGATATCGTCACAGCCGCGTCATCGCGAAAGTAAGCGGCTTCCTCGGCGCGCAGCTCGAGCAGCTTGACGCCATTGCGGGTCACCACGCGATGAAAGTCGCGCATTCGCTGCATGAGCTCGGGCACCACGTGGGCTATCAGCCGACCGTCGTCGAGCTCGAGCACGTCGCCGGTGTCGGCGCGCATGTACACGGCTACCGCTCCAGCCAGCGCCAGCGCTAACAAGCCCAGACGCAAGCCCTTGGTTTTCATGCCTCGTTCGCTTCAGGCCACGCGACTGCGCAGCAGGTCGTGCAGGTGCACGACACCCACCGGGCGGCTGTCGTGCCCGTCAGTTATAAACAGGGACGTGATCGCGTGCTGCTCCATTATGGCCAGCGCCTCGGCGGCCAGCGAATGACCGCTCACCGTGCGCGGCCCCACCGTCATGACGTCGGCGGAGCAGAGATCGGCCGGGTTTTCGTTGGCCAGCACCGCGCGCCGTATGTCGCCGTCGGTGACCACGCCCACCAGCCGTCCGTCGTCGTCAACCACCGCCACGGTGCCGAGCCCGCCGCCGGTGATGGCCTCCACGACGCCGTGCATGGAAACCTTCATCCCCACCGAGGGGAGCTCGTCGGGGCCGTGCATGAGGTCGCTCACGCGCAGCAGTTGGCGGCCAAGCGCGCCGCCGGGGTGTAGCAGCGCGAAGTCGTCCTCGCCAAAACCCTTGCGCTCGAGCACGGCCACGGCCAGCGCGTCGCCCAGGGCCAGGGCCACGGTGGTGCTCGCCGTGGGAGCCAGCCCCAGCGGGCAGGCTTCGTTGGTAACCGAGGCGTCGAGCAGCGCGTCGGCGGCCTCGGCCAGCGGTGAGTCGAGGCCGCCGGTGATCGCCACCATGGGTATAGACAGGCGCTTGAGGTTCTCGAGCATGTCGACCACGGCGTCGGTGGTGCCGCTGTACGAAAGCGCGATGCAGATGTCGTTGCGCATGAAGATGCCCTGGTCGCCGTGCCCTGCTTCGGCGGCGTGCAGGAACATGGCCGGCGTGCCGGTGGAGCTGAGCGTGGCCGCCAGCTTGCGGGCGATCTGCCCCGACTTGCCCATGCCCGCCACTATGACCTTGCCCGTACAGTCGGCAACCAGCTCCACGGCCTTCTCGAAGCCTGCGCCCAGGCGATCGCGGGCCTCGGCGAGCTCGGCCATCTCGATGTCGATCACGCGCCGCGCCGACTCGAGTGTGGTGCTGTCAGTGGCGCTGTCGCGGGCTTTGCCGGTCTTGCTGCTCACTTGTTTGCTCCCGCGGCTGATTTTTCTGCTGCGGATTCTTCGGCTGCTTGTGCGCAGGCCTCGTGCACGCGGGCCAGCTGGTCGAGCACGGCGGGCAGGTCGGCCAGGGCCAGCGAGTTAGCGCCGTCGCTCAAGGCCTGGTCGGGGTTTTCGTGCACCTCGAGAAACACGCCGTCCACTCCCACGGCCACAGCCGCGCGAGCGAGCGGGGCAATGTACTGTCGCTCGCCCGTGCTGCGGTCGCCGCCGGCGCCTGGTAGCTGTACCGAGTGGGTGGCGTCGAACACCACCGGCGCTCCCAGCTCGCGCATGATCACCAGCCCGCGAAAATCGTTGATGAGGTTGCCGTAACCAAAGGTCGTGCCGCGCTCGGTCAGCAGCACGCGCTCGCCGCCGGCCTCGCGGGCCTTGGCCAGCACGTTGCGCATGTCGGTGGGCGCCATGAACTGGCCTTTCTTTATGTTCAGCGTGCAGCCGCTGGCTGCAGCTTCCTGCACGAGATCGGTCTGCCTCGCGAGCAGCGCGGGTATCTGCAGAACGTCGGCCACCTCGGCCGCAGCGGCCACCTGTGCGCACTCGTGCACGTCGGTGATCACCGGCAGCCCGGTGCGACGGCGCACCTCGTCCAACGCGGCCAGCCCCTCCTCGGCGCCGGGTCCGCGAAAGGACTTTGAAGAGCTGCGGTTGGCCTTGTCGTAGGAAGCCTTGAATACCAGCGGCCAGCCGGCGCGGTCGCAGATTTCGCCCAGGCGCTCGGCGTGGCGCAGCACCGACTCGCGCGACTCCACAACGCAGGGTCCCGCGAGGAGAAACAGCCGCCCGTTGCCGGCCGCTACGGCGTCGCGCTGCTGCCCGTCCACCTCGAGGCCTCGGGCCAGCTCAAAAGCGGCGCCAGGTGCTCGCTCGACGGTCAACTACTGCCCTCCTTGCCGCCCGAGCCTTCGACCACGCGCAGGCCTGCCAGTTCCATGGTCTCGCCTTGCCGGCGCTGGCGTTCGAGCGCCGCGCGAATGAAACCCTTGAACACCGGGTGACAGGCCAGCGGCTTGCTCTTGAACTCGGGGTGAAACTGCGCGGCCAGGAACCAGGGGTGAGACGGTATCTCGACCATTTCGACCAGCTCGCCGTCGGGGCTGAGCCCGCTCAGCACCATGCCGGCCTTCTCCAGGCGCTCACGGTAGCTGTTGTTAAATTCGTAGCGGTGGCGGTGGCGCTCGCTGATTTTGCGCTTGCCGTACACGCGGTGCCCGAGCGAGCCTTCCTTCACCGTGCAGGGCCACGCGCCCAGGCGCATGGTGCCGCCCTTGTCCTGGAGGTCCTGCTGTTCGAGCATCAGGTCGATTACCGGGTGGGCCGAGTCGGGGTTGACCTCCGAGCTGTTGGCGTCTTCGAGGCCGACCACGTTGCGCGCAAACTCGATGACGGCCATCTGCATGCCGAGGCAGATGCCGAGAAAGGGTACGTCGTTCTCTCGCGCGTACTGCACTGCCTTGATCTTGCCCTCGGCACCGCGCGACCCGAAGCCCATGGGTACCATCACGGCGTCGGCCTGCTTGACCTCGGCCGTGAGTCCGTCGGCCTCGATCTGCTCGGAGTCGACGTGGATGATCTTCACTTCGCAGTCGTTGGCAATGCCGCCGTGCACCAGGGCTTCGTTGAGCGACTTGTAGGAGTCGGCCAGGCCGGCGTACTTGCCCACCATGGCCACGGTAATACTGGTCTTGAAGTTGTCGAGCGTGGCGGCAGCCTTCTGCCAGGGCGCGAGGTTGGGGGCGCCGGTCCAGATGCCGAGCTTTTCGGTGATGCGCGAGTGCAGCCCTTCGTGCTCGAGCGCGAGCGGCAGGTGGCAGATGTTGGGTACGTCGCGGCAGGGGATGACCGAGCGTCGATCCACGTTGCAGAACAGTGCAACCTTGTCGCGTATCTTTTCGTCTATCTCGCGGTCGCACCTGAGCAGCAGCACGTCGGGCTGAATGCCCAGGCCGGTGAGTTCCTTGACGCTGTGCTGCGTGGGCTTAGTTTTCATTTCGCCTACGGTGTCGATCCACGGCAGCAGGGTGAGGTGCACGTACAGCGAATTGCCCTCGCCGGCGTCGACCTTCATCTGCCTTATGGCCTCGAGAAACGGCAGGCTCTCTATGTCGCCCACGGTGCCGCCGATTTCGCCTATGAGTACGTCGTAGCCCTCGGCGGCGGCGTGGATGCGTTTCTTTATCTCCTCGGTGATGTGCGGGATGACCTGCACGGTGGCGCCCAGGTAGTCGCCCTTGCGTTCGCGGGTGATGACCTCGTAGTACACCGAGCCGGTGGTCACGTTGTTGATCCGGCCCATGGTCGTGGAGATAAAACGCTCGTAGTGACCAAGATCGAGGTCGGCCTCGTAGCCGTCGTCGGTGACAAAAACCTCGCCGTGTTGAAACGGGCTCATGGTGCCGGGGTCCACGTTTATGTAGGGGTCCATCTTGAGCATGGTCACCTTCAGGCCCGAGCTTTCGAGCAGGGCGCCGATCGACGCCGAGGCAAGCCCCTTGCCCAGGCCCGATATCACGCCGCCGGTTACGAAGATGAACTTGGTGGGTCTCTTATTACTCATGCTGTTGTTCCTGCTTCTCCGCCTTGCAGCGCTTGCCGTGCTCTCTTGAGATCCGCGGGGGTGTCTACTTCGAGTGGCGCACCACCGGCCATCACCACCACCGCTATGTCCATGCCGTGTTCGAGTGCCCTGAGTTGTTCGAGTTTTTCGCTGCGCTCAAGCGCCGTCGGTTCGAGTTGGCTGAAGCGCAGCAGCGCCTCGCGCCGGTATGCGTACAGGCCCACGTGATGCAGCGCCGTGGCCTGGCCGCCAGCCGCCGTGTTGCCAGCCGCCGCGTCGCGCGAGAAGGGGATCGGGGCCCGCGAAAAATACAGCGCCCGTCCGTCGGCCCTGCACACGAGCTTGACGACCGAGGGGTCGGCCATCTCGCGGGGGTCGTCAATCGGGACGGCCATCGTGGCCAGCTCGCAGCCTGGGTCGCTGCGCAGGCGTTCGACCAGGGAGTCCACCATGGCGGGGTCGAGCAGCGGCAGGTCGCCCTGCACGTTGACTATGATGTCGTGGTCGAGCGCACGGGCCACCTCGGCCACGCGGTCGCTGCCGCTGCAGTGTCCCGGGTCGGTCATCACCACCTCGGCCCCGACCGCGCGAGCGGCCGCGGCTATGCGCTCGTCGTCAGTGGCCACTATCACTTGTTCCACGGTGGCGGCCTGGCAGGCACGCTGGTACACGCGGGCCACCATGGGCAGGCCGTCGAGCTCGGCCAGGGCTTTGGCCGGCAACCGTTCGGAGGCGTAGCGCGCCGGTATCACTGCTGCGGCTCGAAACTTGGCTGCGGACATAAAAAAACCGTGACGAGGAAAGCGCTCTTGAGGCTGCGCTCCCTGTCACGGGGTGTCTTTATACTCGGCGCTCATGGGCAAGTCCAAGCGTGGCCGTCGGCCTATGGGGCGCGCCGGTAGCCGCAGCCGGGGCCGGGGGGTGTCGAAGCTTTGACGCTAGGGCGTAGTTTGTACGGTTGCCGGGGCGGGCGGGCGGGCACTTGGCGCCGCCGGGCCAGCTTTTACGGGCCTTAGCTCTACTCGCGCAACGGGGCTCGGCTGGCACCAATCGTGCTGGTTGCAGGGCAGAGGACCCCGGCATGGAAGCGCAGAACACGGCATACCACGACACAGCAGACCGCAAAGACCCCTTGCTGGCCGCGCAGCCCCCGGTGCTGCCGGCGGCCGCCGAGCCCGACGAGCAGCTACTGTCGGAGGTCAGCCACAGCCTGGGCAACATTATTCATCGTATGTACTACTGGACCGGTGTTCTTGAAGACACCGTTCTCGAGGATGCCACTTCGGCAGATACAGCGCCGGAGGATGACGCCGTGCTCGAGATCAAGTCGTCGCTCGCGAGCCTGCACGAGATCATCGGCCGCACCCTGGAGCTGCTTCGCCCGGTGGCGTCCCACCCGGTAACGGCCACCGCTGCCGACCTTGAGCTGAGCATCGGTCGGCGTTTTGACTGCGTGCCCCCTCGTCCCGACGCCGATTCCAGCAATGCCGATTCCCTGTCGGGGCTTGATACGCCGGTGACGGTGGACCCGCAGCTGCTGGGCCGCGTACTGGCGCTCATAGGCGAGCTGGCCTGCCCGGGCTCCCAGGTAAGCAACCGCCCGGCGCGGCTGGCCACGAAGCTGGACCAACAGGCCGCGCAGCTGTACTTTCAGCTTGAGCTGCCAGCCTTGGCCGAGGCTGCGAGCGGACCGCATATGGAGCTGGTGGTTGCGCTGTGCAGCAGGTTTATGGCCGCCTTCGGCGGCAGCGTCGAGATGGCCGTCATCCAGGCGGCAGAGGCTGCCCCGACAACGGCCGTCAGCCCCGCCGGGGCGGGCAGAGTCCTGGCGGTCACCCTCTGTTTCGGGCTTCAGGCACCGAGACCGTCCTGTTGAAGCGCTCGCCGGAACCTGCACAAAATCTCTGCCGCGCTGGCGAACTTGCCGCGCTGCGGCTACAATGAGCGAAGGCTGAGGGCGAGCGTGCCTGCGTAAAGGGTGAAATCCGTTTAGCTTCTTTGTGTGTTAAGTATTGACACGGTGGCTTAGGCGGGTGTACAAGCGGTTCTCATGATCGTGGTTTTGCGGCGATGGGCACGGTCTGGATTGGCGTAGCGATTAGAAAGAATACGTGGAGTAGAAAAAGACATGAGGTTTGAAATGGTGACGAATGTAGTGGTAAAGCGGCTCCTGGTTTGTGCATTGGGGCTGGGACTGGTGGTGGCGCTTGCGCCCATGTCGGTCACGGCCGGCTCGGTGTTCGGCACCGTGCAGGTTAACGGTCCGGTGTGGTCGAGCACGGGCGCGGCAGATTGGGCTGAGGTATCGGCCACCCGTCCGCTGGTGGCTGGCGACAAGTACCGCACTGGTGACGAGGGCTACCTGCTGGCCGATCTTGGCGACCAGGGAGTCGTGGGCATGTACGGCAACACCGAGATCACCGCGGGAGCGGCTGGAGCCGGTGCGCTGATCGATGTTCTCAAGGGCAAAGTGGCGTTTCATCTTGCGCCCGAGTCGGGGTTGCAGCTCAAGGCTGCCAACGCGGCTATCAACGTGGACTCGGCGGGCCTGGACAAGGCGGCTGACGGTTACGTTGAGGTCAACAAGGCCGGCAACGCGGTGCTCGCGGTAGAAGAGGGCACGATCAACGTGCGCGTGGCCGGTGTCGATCGCACCTTGACCCAGGGACAGCAGATACAGCTGGGCGGCGACAAGCCCATGCAGTTGGCTGGTTCTGATTCCGAAGACGCAGCGGCAGCGGCCGTTGTGGGTGGAGCAGCCGGCGGCGGGGCAGGCGCTACAATAGGCGGCGTGGCTATTGGCACCGTGGCTTCAATAGCGGCGGTCGCAGGGGCGATTGCCATCGTGGTCGAGACCGACGACGACGGCAGTCCGGGCAGCTGATCTGATTCTGACTGGCGGGTGGGGCGTACGAGCCCCGGTAGAAAACTTAAAGCGCCGAGCGGGACGACGAATCTCCTCGGCGCTTTTTTTGTTGTATGCGCCGTCCGCGTGCTAGTGTGCGCGGGATGAGTGGTGCGCGGGTCAGTGGAAGCAGGACTGTGAAGAGTAGTTGCATCAAAGGTATGGTTGGCGCGTCAGCCCTGGCGGGTTTGCTGATGACCCCGTTGCTGATGATGACCCCGTTGCTGATGATGACCCCGTTGCTGATGACAAGCGGCTGCGCGGCCACGCCCGACTACACCCTCTTGCACAGCGACGACGGCAAGACCGCCGCCAACCAGGAACTTAACGCCAGCCTGAGCCTGCTCGCGGGCAAGTCGCAGACGCCGGGCGACTACGCCATCGGCCCCGAAGATCTGCTCGAGATCACTCTTTTCGACATCGAAGACACCACCGGCGAGCCGCGCCTTATTACCTCGCGGGTGAGTAACACCGGCTACGTCACCCTGCCCTGGGTGGGCAAGATCGTGGCCCGTGGCTACACGCCGCTGGCCTTCGAAGAACACCTGCGCAAGAACTTCGCGCGCTTCATACACCGGCCGCAGATAACGGTGTTCGTCAGGGAGTACCGCAGCTACGAGATCTCGATAGTGGGCTACGTTGAGAAGCCGGGCGTGGTGCAGTTGCGCGGTCGTAAGACCCTGCTCGACGCGCTCAGCCTGGCCGGTGGCCTCAACGAGGAGGCCGGCCACAACGTGCGTCTGAGCCGTGAAATCGAGGTCTGCCCCGAGGCTTTTCTGCAGAAAGACGGAGGGCAGGCCAACGGTGAGTCCCTCTTGCCCTGCCCGCGGCAGGTTGTAACCGAGTTGATCGACCTCGACCGCCTCACGCGCGACGGCGACATGCGCCTTAATCCCGAGCTGCTTCCCGGCGATGTTATCAACGTGCCGCGGGCGGGCGTGTTTTACGTGGAGGGCATGGTGAACAAGCCAGGCGCCTATCCGCTGCTGCAGGACACCACCGTGAGCCAGGCGCTGGCCACTGCCGGTGGCATCGACGTGGCGCTGGCAAAAGGGAGCGACACGACGCTGTACCGCAAGATGGCCGACGGCCAGCGTCGCCCCATACCCGTGAAGTTTGACCAGATAAGAGAAGGCCGCGCCGAGGACTTCCTGTTGCAGGAAGACGATTTGATAGTGGTGCCCGTGTCGGGACCCAAGTTTGTTGTTGACCGCGTGCTCGGCCTGGTGCGCGTGGGCGTGGCCTATTGATGAGGCTTGCGCGAGAAGACCGACAGGGAAGAGAACAGTGAGAGACGACCACAACGACGCTGATCACCCGCTCAACGAGCAGCAGCCGCCACGCGGGCAGTCGTATCCCGGCCAGCAGCCGTCGCCCCAGGGCGAGCCCTACCCGCAAGCCGGGTCACAGCTGGCCACGCGCAGCAACGCCGGCCTGCCCACGCAGTACGGCCCCCCCGGTTATAACGCCGAGCCCTACTACGCCGACGATGAGATCAACCTCTGGGATTACATCCACGTGTTGCTCAGGCGTCGCTGGTCGGTGGTGGCGGTGTTCACGGCCTGCGTGCTGGGTGCGCTGATCTTCAGCCTCGCGGCCACGCCTATGTACAAGTCCACCGTGCTGTTGGAAATCCAGCCCGGCGGCCCCAACGTCATGGGCGACGTGCAGTCGGTCACCGATCCCATTGCCCAGGCCCAGGCCTACAACGATTTCTTCCAGACCCAGTACGACATCCTCGCCAGCCGCGAGCTCGCCCGTCGCAGCATCGACGAGCTCGATCTCAGGGACGACCCCTGGCTCAACGGTGAGCTGGCCGCGGCGGCTTTCGTGGGTCGCAGCAAGGCGACCGTCAAGGGCTGGCTGGGCAGTAGCGAAAGCGACGGCCTCGAGCTGGCCGAACGAAAGTTTGAGCACGACATGTTCGAGCGCTTCACCGAGCAGGTGGAGGTAAAGCCCAGGCGCAAGAGCTTTCTCGTTGAGCTGAGCTTTTCGTCTCCCGACGCCGAGTTGTCGCAGCGCGTGTCCACCGAGCTGGCCGACCAGTACCGCATCTTTACCATCGACCAGTCGCAGGAAGCCGCGCGCTCGGCCCGCGAGTTCATCGAAAAACAGCGTGAGTACCAGCAGGCCGAGCTGTCGTCGGCAGAGGCCGAGCTGCAGGTTTACGCCCGGGCCAACGACATCCTGGCCATGGAGCAGGAAGCCGGCCGCGTACACGAGCGGCTGACCGACCTCATCACCCGTCACACCGCCAGCCAGGCGCGTCGTATAGAGGCCGAGAGCCTGCACTCCCAGGGCTTGGGTCGCGATCGGCGCTCGCTGCCCTTGCTGGTGAACAACGCGCTTCTGAAGAGCCTGCGCGAAGAGCTGTCCGAGGCCCGTGCAATCCGCGCCGAGCTGGGCTCACGCTTCACCGACGAGTTTCCTGACGTGCGCAAGGCCGACGCTCGCGTTGAGCGCCTGTCAGCCGACATCGTTGAGCAGGAAGACCGCATACTGGCGGGCGTGCGCAGTGACTTTGAGCGCACCATTGACAGCGAGCAGAAGCTGGCCGAGGAGGTAGGCCGACAGCGCCTGGTTGTGGCGGCTTACGAAGAGAAGGCCATCGACTTCAAGATCAAGAAGCGCGAGGTCGACACCACGCGCGAGATTTACGAAAGCCTGCTGCGCCGCAGCAAGGAAGTAGAGTTGATGAGCGCCATCAGCTCCACCAACATATCGGTCGTCGACGCAGCAGAGACGCCCATCGAGGCCGACAGCCCGCGCATTCCGCTCAACCTGGCCATGTCGATGATGCTGGGCGTGTTCGGAGGCGTGGGCCTGGCTTTCTTCCAGGAGTACATGGACGACAGCCTCAAGACTCCCGACGACGTGGAGCGACAACTGCGCCTGCCCACGCTCGGCACGGTGCCCGAGTTTGTGCTGCCCAAGGTCGAGAAGGGCATGCCCGCGCCCTCGGCCGACCTCGAGGTGGCCTTGAACCCCACCTCGGCTGGCAGCGAGGCCATACGCACCCTGAGGGCGTCGCTGTTCCTGGCTGCGCCCGGAGGTCTGCCTTCGCGCTTGATCCTCACCAGCTCCAAGCCCAGCGAGGGGAAGACCTGCATCGCCATGAACCTGGGCATTGCCATGGCACAGATGGGCCGGCGCGTGTGCCTGCTCGACTGCGATCTCAGGCGGCCGCGCGTGCACAAGACACTCAACGAGGAGCTGTCGCCCGGGCTGACGAACTACCTCACGGGCAACGCGACGCTGGAGGATATAACCCGCGCCAGCGGTCAGCCCGGCTTCGATATTATTACCGCCGGGCCGGTGCCGCCCAACCCGGTTGATCTCTTGAACAGCCCGCTGATGAACGATCTGCTGCGCGATCTCGACGAGCGCTACGACCAGGTCTTGATCGACGCGCCGCCCGCCATGGGTTTTGCCGATGTGCCGGTCATAACCAGCCAGCTCGGCGGCGGCTGCCTGCTTGTGGCGCATGCTGGCGAGACCTCGGCCCGCCTGGCTCGCAACACCTGCGAGTACCTGGTGCGCATGCAGTCGCGGCTGCTGGGCGTGGTTTTGAACCGCGTGTCGGCCAGGCGCGCGCACTACTCTGATTACGGTTACGGCTACGGTTACGGCTACGGCTACGGCGACGACTACGCCCAACGCGCAGAAGACCCGTCGCTTGAATCTCCATCACGCAAAGGACCCACACATACGATGAACACGTGAGCCGCGAGAACAGACCGCCGCTGCTCGCACTGACGCTTGCCGCGCTACTGCTGGTGGCGGCGTCTGCGGTGG